>Ga0307963_1000023_pt1 | contig 83535 bp, 77 predicted proteins | sample OrgLakmetagen594_FD_201829 | JGI IMG/M metagenome (GOLD analysis project Ga0307963, IMG submission 201829) | Saline water microbial communities from Organic Lake, Antarctica - #594 | ecosystem: Environmental > Aquatic > Non-marine Saline and Alkaline > Saline | place: Antarctica: Organic Lake... | reverse complement strand
TTATCGGGCGGGTTCAGATACAGACCAACCACATCAAAAACCTTCTCGGCAAAGTCTGGATCGTTGCTGATTTTGAAGGTTTTCAGACGGTGAGGCTTCAGCTTCGCAGCCCGCCAAATCTGCTGTACTTGCCAGCGGGTGACGCCGGCATGTTCTGCCATCAATCGAAGACTCCAATGGGTGAGCCCGCGCGGAACCTTATGGACAGTGTCATTCAGAATGGCTTTGACCTTTTTTTGATCAAGCTTTCGGGGCTGTCCTGGCCTTGGGGCATCGTTCAACCCTGTTAACCCTTGCCTGGAATAGCGATTACGCCACTTGAACACCGTGGGGCTACTGACACCGAGCGATTCTGTGACCTCCTTCGGGGACTGCCCAGCGTTCAATGACAACAAAATTCGCGCTCGTTGCACCAGATGCTGGCTCATGGTGCCCATTCGCAACCAGCTCTCCAGTTCCAGTTGATCGTTAACTGTAAGATTAAAAGGTGCAGGTTGCCGCGCCACAATAACATCCCCATAATTCGTGAGTATCGCGAAATTATAGCAGGGTTAGGATAGCTAATTAACCAGTCGGGACACTAGTTCGTGTTGCAATGCAGTCAACATTGCTTCGGATAAGGTGTTTAATTTATCCGGACGGTTTAAGGAAAGAAAAACAGCGCCATTTTGATTGCTTCGCAGCAAAACATCTTGGTTCGATCGACAAATTTTCATATACCCTCCGAAAATATCAAAAATCAAGAATGACGAACCTCAACACTGGCCGTTATCGAATTTCTAATAAAACAATTTTTATGTGCATTCGCATGAATTTTAGAAATTGTTGCTTGATCAGGATTTTTATCACCGCCGAAAATCACGCAGGGCGAGAGAGTAATAAGCATAACTTCCATCCCCCCCTTTGAGTTCTTTTCAAGATGCCCCTCCGGATTATCCTCATAAGACTCGACAGTAAAACCTTGGAATTCAGCAATCGCCAAAAAAAACAGCATATGGCAACTGGATACTGCACTCACAAGCATCTGCTCCGGGTCAGCACAATGGGCATCACCCTTAAACTCTTCCGATGCTGAGACCTCAAGATGTTGATCGCCATTTAGTTTAACGAGGTGATTACGAGAGTAAGTGTTTGAATCTGAACTGTGCGGATGTTGCTGCCAGCTGATCTTTGCCTTATGTACAGACATGGTGGGAAATCTCTTTTATCAGTTGCATAATGTCTTACAATAGGGAATACAATCACCACTGTAAAATGAAGTTATCTAAGCAAATTGTTTAGTATGTCTAACCTAAATGGCACTGCGCTTATTTCTTGAACTCTGCGGAACGCATTGGACACAAACTTGTTACTGTCCTGGCCGGCCAGGATAAATACCAGCAATTTAGAGTGACTGGTCGGCAATCAGTACGTTTAACGTAGTCAAAGTCCCAACCCCCTAATTGAGCAAAAGCGGATCGTCTGGTTTTACTAGGCTAATCTGCAAGCAATTTTAGAGGCACGTCACACTGCGGTGATCGTTAGTGTCCCGGGAAGACAACGGTTTTATTGCCGTTGAGAAAGCAGCGTTTCTCAACGTGTGACTTAATCGCCCTTGCCAGCGTGACGCGTTCGGTATCACGTCCTTTTGCTACCAGACGCTCAGCAGTATGGGTGTGATCCACCGGTTCCACACTCTGGGTGATAATCGGACCTTCGTCCAGATGCTCGCTAACGTAGTGTGCGGTGGCCCCTACCAGCTTTACACCTTTGTCATAGGCTTGATGGTAAGGCTTGGCGCCTTTGAAGCCCGGCAGCAGGGAGTGGTGGATATTGATGGCACGTCCGTGTAGTTTTTTGCACATATCTTCGGACAGTACTTGCATGTAGCGCGCCAGCACAACGAGGTCAGCTCCGGCTTCCTGGATGATCTCCCACATTTGTGCTTCCTGTTGTGGCTTGGTTTCCTTAGTAATCGGCAGGTGATAAAACGGGATGTTGTGCCAGTCAGCCAGCCTTTCCATATCGGGGTGATTGGAAATGATCGCCGGAATCTCGATATTAAGTGCACCGGTACTATAGCGATGGAGAAGGTCCTGCAGACAGTGATCATACTGTGATACCAGAATCACCACCTTATCGGGAGTCGCCAGATCGCGCAGGTCCCATTCGACTTCAAAGGCCCCAGCCTTGTCGGCGAGCTGGTTACGCAGATCCTGTTCAAGAAATTCACCGTTGCCTCTGTGATTAAACTCCACACGGAAGAAAAACCGACCCGTGTCGGCGTCATCAAAAATGTGCATCTCGTACACATAACACTCGTTTCGATACAGGCTGCCAATTATCAGATCCATCACGCCCAGTTTGGTCGGAGAGCTTCCGGTAAGAATATAGGTTGTTGTATTTTTATTCATTCTAATGGTCCTTTAGTATTTTTATTTGCCAAATTGACGTTGCAAGAGGAGTCGATTTCGAGTGATTCTCTTCGATACTTATTTTTTAGTGCCTTTATCTGACTGGTTTTTTAAAACCGGGTACGGTCCGGAGCCTCTAAGGGTTTCAGCGCTTGACAAACTCAGGTGTAACCGTAGCCGGTGATATTACACTTCACTCAAAACGCTTTAGCAGAGAAAATGATAAGAGAAATTTGCAGAGAGAGAGGCCTAAACAGGTGCCGAAAACGTGGCCAATTGGACTTGTTTATTGCACTCTTTAGTCCATTTGGGCTAAAGCAAAAAGTTGGCCAGCCATGAGCATAAACATCGTCTTGAAGATCGAAAGCCCAGTTTACGTCCACGCAAACGTCTGGGCCGTAAGACACCGTGCGAAGTATATGTAGAGGTAAACGCACTTATAAATTTAATTCAGGAGCAATAAATATCGCTGAGCAGCATTGATCCGCAACCCAATTAGGCCCCGGACTGCTATCGAAGCACTTTCAGGTGTTCCGGCTGCAGTATTCAGCGGCGTACCCGGCCAGTCGGTGTAGTAAGCCACCGGCTCAGCAACACGCCAGAACATCAGGCCTATGCCCATACCGGCAGAAAATAGCATCGAGAACCATGACATGCCGCTGGAGTCAGGCCTGGCTGTTTTACCGCCAATTCTGATCTTGCCAACAGGCAAAAAAGATCAGCGATGTGCAAAACAGAACAAACAGGTTAGCAGATATCATAAACAGCCAGCCAAAGGTCTCACTTGACCAAGTACTGGCCCCGCCCAACGCTTCCTTGGCTTCAACCGGGAAAATAAGTGTCAGTACAACAAAGACTAAGATAGCGAACGCGCTGGCGATGAAGACGTTGGGATGTGCGTAATGCCCTACGGCTGGACACGCTTAACTGGGCTGTCCGTTCGGACTTGACCGCGTCAGTTGGCGCCATTAATATCATTGTAATCACAAGCGCATCGAGTCTGCGGCGCTGTGGATGATGTTGGAAGGATGGAGCCGATCACGTATCACGCCGGCCAGGCGGGCAATAAGCTCTGCCTCACCCACACGATCGGTAGATGGGCCAAAGAGCAAAGTCAGTAGACATATAAAGATGCTGGAAAAGAAGTCTGTGCGTGTGAATAAGTACTTCAAACACCCCAATATCACTTACGTTGCGTAAGTGATATTGCAGACCGAGCTAATAAAAATATGGAAAACGTCGTACTGGATGCTTTGGATGTCCGCATTTTGAGTGCCGTGGAGCAGCACGGACAACTAAGCAAAACCAGACTTTCAGAGCTGGTTAACCTGTCGCCGACACCATGCTGGATTCGACTAGAAAAACTCAAAAAGGCTGGGTACATAACTGGTTTTCGAGGTGAGATTGCAATCGATAGAATTCTCGACCTAGCAAAAGTTATTGTTACAGTTTCACTGAAGACACACAGTAAAGCAGATTTTCAGCGGTTTGAAAAATGCATTCAGAGCGTCGATGAGATAGTAAAATGTAGCGCAACTGGTGGTGGTTCGGACTATGTGATGAAAGTTATTACAAATAGCCTAAATGATTTTCAAAACGTAATGGAGAATTTGCTGAACAAAGAGATAGGAATTGAGCGCTATGTTATTTATGTTGTTATCAGGGAGGTTAAATCAACGTCTCCTAGCTTGTCGAAACTATGGGAAAAGAAAAGAGGTCTGTAACTATTCAGCTCACGATGCTGGCTTTCTTAACCTTTTCCCGACGTAATTGATTTACGGCCACATGGCGCAGTGTAGCCAGATGTGGCTCCGGCTGATTTTTTAGGCACCCTCATACAACGCGACATCCAGTGCCCCCAATGCAGACGGTATCTCGATATCCCAGTGACTTTGCCCACGGCGTTTTCTGTCCGTTGGGCATTCAGGCCATTGCGTTCAGGAAGGGAATGCGAACGACAGCATGCCGTCACCGTATTGGCCAGTAGACAGGCAATAGTCATCGGGCCGACGCCACCAGGAACCGGCGTGATCGCTCCTGCGATTTCTTTAGCTGCGGCGTAATCCACATCGCCAACAAGTCGTGTCACGCCGTTGCCCTGATCAATGCGATTTATACCCACGTCGATCACCGTTGCGCCAGGCTTTATCCATTCACCCTGGATGAATAAAGGCCGTCCCACCGCAACGACAACGATATCTGCACCGCTCACGATCTCCGGCAGATTTCGCGTGCGCGAATGGACTATGGTCACTGTGCAGCTATCTCTGAGCAACAGCTGCGCCATGGGTTTGCCGACGATGTTAGAACGCCCAATCACCACCGCGTTCAGGCCTGACAAGCTACCGCAATACTCGCGGAGCATCATCAGGCACCCCAAAGGGGTACAGGGCACCAAAGCCTCCTGCCCTGTTGCAAGCAGCCCGATATTGGAAATATGAAACCCGTCCACGTCCTTGGTCGAGTCTATCGCATTGATCACTAACGCTTCGTCGAGGTGCTCCGGCAAAGGAAGTTGAACGAGGATGCCATGCACAGCTGGATCAGTGTTGAGCTGATTGATCAGCGCTAATAATTCGGCCTCAGTGGTATCTACAGGTAACTTATGCTCGTAGGAGTTCATACCTACCTCAACGGTTTGCTTTCCCTTCGAGCGCACATAGACCTGAGATGCCGGATTTTCACCCACTAGCACCACCGCAAGGCCGGGAGTGATTCCGTGTTTCTCCTTGAGGCGCGAGATATGTTGGGAAATCCTTTCACGTAGTGTGGCTGCGAATGCCTTGCCGTCGATGATTTGTGCAGTCATGCGATCTTCTCCGTCTGGGGTTCCGGTACCGTGTTGTTATAGCCCAACCTTATTCGGCGGAGGCGGGCCGACCCGCAGCCCCTCCATTTTCGGTGACCCAGTTCGCATTGTTTTTGATCCCGCCCAGCGGGAAGAAATGCACCTGCTCAATGCCGAAGTTCGGATGGCGCTCCTTATGGGCGGCAAGCTCAGCCAATAATTCGGTGGGTTCATAGGGCAGAAGCAACCTGGTTACATCCTTTGCCCTGCGTTGCAGCACCTTCATGCTGGGGCCTACGCCGCAAGACACGGCGTATTTGATCAGGGTGTGGAGCTTAGCCGGGCCGGCTACGCCGATATGGATTGGTAGATTAATACCTTCGGCCGCTAGCCGGTCGGCCCAAGCGATGACTGGAGCTGCCTCGAAACAAAACTGGGTGGTGATCGCCACACGAGCATCAGTTCGCTCGGAAAAAGCCTGTTTCCACTTCAGGGATTGCATCACCATACGGTCGGAACCATCTGGGTCGATATCGCGGTTGCTTTCGGGATGGCCTGCGAAGTGCAAATTCTTGAACCCGTCGAAGAGACCGGTCTCGATCATTTGCATGGAATCTTCGAATTCGCCAGCCGGGGTGGTAACGCCACCACCCAAGAGCAGTCCTTGTTCTACTCCGGCTTCGCCCTGATATTGGGCGACCCATTCGGCCAGCTCGGTCTTATCCTTGACGAGGCGGGCGGGAAAATGAGGCATAACCTGGAAGCCCTCATCGGCCAGACGGCGTGCCGTGCGGACCATATCCTCGATCGGTGTTCCCTCGATAAGGGCTATATAGATGCGGGTGCCTGTTGGCAGAATGTCGCGGAAACTTTCCACCTTGTTGGCGGTCTGCGGCGTCACCTCAATCGAATAGCCGCTTAGAAAGCTCGCCAGCAAGGACGATGTCTGACCCTTTTTGCTGGCAGCGGTAGGTTTGTGAAGAAAAGAGCGCAGTCCCATAAAATCTATCCTACGTGTTGATGGGTGGTCTAAGCTTGTTGTTTTAACTATCAATGAGAGTCCGCTTACGCGTTAGCAGCCCCTTTTACCCTCCGGTGGTCGCTCACTCATTGTGTTTTTTTGTTTGCTGAGATTAAGTCACCGCGATTTTCTTATTAGGATCAAAGAACGGTTTTTCGACAACAGTGGCCGTTGTTTTTCCTCTAGAAGTCTCAACGTCGAAATGTGTGCCAATCGCCGCAAAGTCTGCGCCAACCATTGCCAACGCGATATTGAGCTCCAGACGCGGAGAAAACACGGCAGAAGTAACCTTACCTACTTGTTCACCCTCTTTTTTCAGAGCCCAGAACCTAGAGTTAGGACCTGTCAGTGCAGGGCCATCGATCACCAAGCCAACTTGCTTGCGTGATACGCCTTCCTCACGGATACGTTTGAGTGCAGACTTCCCGATGAAGTCTGCCTCGATATCCAGTTCGACCAAGCGATTCATGCCCAATTCATAGGGGTTGGTGTTGATGTCCATATCGGCGTGGTAGGACAGCATGCCGCCCTCAATACGGCGAATTGTCGACGTGTGCCCAGGCTGAATGCCGAACGGTGCACCTGCAGCCATGATTTTCTCCCACAGTTCGTCACCCTTCGAGCCATCCTGCAGATAGAGTTCATAGCCAAGTTCGCTTGACCAGCCGGTCCGGGAAACGATCAGAGGAATGCCGTCAAGGTCATACTCGCGTAGCCAGTAATACCGAAGATCGGTGATACTTTCGCCGAATAGCGCTTCCATAACGTTGCCGGACTCCGGACCTTGCAGCTGGAGTGGTGAAACATCCGGTTCGCGGATTTCGACATCCAAGCCGGAGTTAATAGCGACGCCTTGCGTCCACAGCAAAATGTCGCTGTCAGCCAGGGAAATCCAGAAGCGGTTTTCCTCGAGACGAAGCAAGATAGGATCGTTCAAAATCCCGCCCTCAGCATTTGTGATCAGTACATATTTACACTGACCCACAGCACACTTTGAAAGGTCTCGTGAAGTCAGCATCTGAACAAATTGTGCGGCGTCGGGACCGGTGATCTCTACCTGACGTTCAACTGCAACATCACAAAGGATTACCTTATTAACCAAATTCCAGAAGTTTTGCTCGGGATCACCGAAATCGCGGGGGATATACATGTGGTTATACACCGAGAATCCCTTGGCGCCCCAGCGCACGGTTGCATCGAAGTATGGTGATTTCCGAATCTGTGTTCCAAAGCCAAATTCTTGTTGTGTTTGTTCTTGCTTAGCCATTTTCAAGTCATCCTGTTGTGAGACCACGTCCATAACGGTGACATTACACGTCACTCAAAACGCTTTAACAGAGAAAATGATAAGAGAAATTTGCAGAGAGAGAGGCCTAAACAGGTGCCGAAAAAGTGTCCAATTGGACTTGTTTATTGCACTCTTTAGTCCATTTGGGCTAAAGCAAAGCAAGAGGCTGATTGTTGGCGAATATTCATAAACTTTACGGCTCTGTCGAAAAGGTGTGGCGGATTCAGATAATAAGTGCGACACGTTGATTGGGATATACCGGACAAGATAGTTGACGCTGCATACTCTTAGCCGAAGCACACGAGAAGTGGCAAACCAAACCCGGCCCGAAGATCGCACGGTTTGAGTATTTGAAGAAGAAACTGAATGGCGGAGAAATAACCGTAAAAGCCGGAAAAATCGTTCAGATCTTGGCAGCACAAGCTCTGTTAGTAACGTCAATCGATACGAAATTTTAGTTTATTGTTTAAAGAACTCTTCTGTAAGTCCATATTTTCTCTTTAGCTTATCCCATAAGCTGGGCTCAATATATTTGGCGTGAGCGAGAAGGCCTCGAAAATAATTTTCCTTTTCTAAATCCAGTTGTCCCTGAGTATATAAGTATGCGAGCGTTCGTATCTCTCTCTTTCGGACACGACCTAGTGATACAGTTCCGTCATTGCTCAAAACTAAGCCAGTAACGTGGCGATTATGTTTTTTAGACGAAAAAACAGTTTTTCCATTATTTATTGAAAGCGGACTATATTGTTCGACAAGAAGCTGCTGAGAGATTATTTTTGGCAACTCGAATAATATATTTTTAACACCCGTAGAAAAGGCTAGGTCATCTGCATAGCGAGTGTAAACGATGCCTTTTTCGCTCGCTAATTTTGATACTCTCTCATCAAAATTATACATAAAAGTATTGCTGATGAAGGGCGAGCTCGGAGCGCCTATACTTAACTCATACCCCGAACGCCCAACCCTTCGAAATAGAGTTGAAACTATTAATTTTAGCTCATCAGGCGTAATTAAATCACAATGAGCTCTTAGGTTTTCTAAAACTTCGTGAGCAGGTAACGACGGAAAAAAATTAGTAAAATCCATTTTCAGCAAGTAAGGATTTTGACAGTGCGCCTTAGCGTTATCAAAAATGGACACTCCTTCCCGATAACCAGTTGCGCTTTGATGCACTGGGCAAAATTCGCTTAGTATCTTAACGACTTCCCTTTGAAGGCTTTTAACCGGGGCAGATGGCTGAGCTATCGTTCTCATACCCTTCCCATTTCGTTTTGGAATATCGTAAACCTTATAACGACGAGGGCAAGTCAAAATATACCTTTCAAGATCATCTCTTGGTATTTTTGTATTGCTCGACAGCCTATCAATAAGAGACATTTCCACCTCCATTTTTTTGATAAGCCTCGTTGATTAAATGAAGCCTCTTTTTTTCATTTTCATCGGAACGATAGTAGGAAGATGCTTCAATTTTCAAACCCTCGAAATCAAAACGCCTAGACTTATCAAATAAACTAAACTGCATTCTTTTATTATTTTTTATTGGCAAATAGTAAGAATCTCTACCTCTTGTTTTCTTTTGAATGTGCCCTGATATTGTAAGCAGGTAAATAATATTTTTTACTCGAATTTCCGGAAGAGGCACTCCTACTTTATTAAGAAGAGATTTTATTTCTGAATGCCGTAGCGCCATAAAAAGCCTTATAAACTCATAAACAAGAAATGCAACATGCCCTGGATTAGCTTTATTAAATGATTCGCTTTTATGAAGCTTTGCTATCGCATCGTTGATATCACTGAAAATAAAATTTAATACTGGCTTATCAATATCTTCAGGTTTTTTTTCATCCCAAGGATAAACTAAGACGCTATCAGCATTATCTCTAGAAAGACTTTTTAACGGGCCAAGCTTTATAAATGAGTCTTGCTCATAGTGGTGTTCACTAACTAAGACAATGAGCTTGTGTTTTAAGTTAGACACATTACAAAAAAGCCCCAATTCAACAATTGCCCCGGGACTTTCAAGAAAAATAACAAGAAGGGATGCAAAATGAGCTAAATCGTACTCAAACTCTGATAGATCAGAATAATGACCATTCTCAAAATAGTCTTTGAAAATCTCAGCGCGAATACAGTATTCGTGGAACTGTTCGTAGCCATAGGTGGAAATGGAGTCAAAAAAGAGCTCTCTCATCGACAGTGTTTTTGACTCGGTGATGTCAACCAAACCCCCACAAACAAATATTGAAGGGGGGTCCAAGATAACTCTTGACCCCCCTAGATCCACTTCGCCGAGGCGATTGAATGGGTGGTTTTGCTTTTTTAATCCCATTAGTTCTCGTCTTTGGCCCTTTACCTTAAAGGGGCGTGGCAGACACTGCAGGCTCCGCAGGAGACTGCTGGGGCTGCCACGCACCAAAATGGCCACAATAAATTTGGGTCCAGCTATACACCAGACACATCTCGTCTAAACGAGAAACGCGTAAAGGGTGAAACGAGGTTAGTTGACATCGTGCGCTGAATCAAACAATTGTCGGAGACAGCATTGATTATGTCTCTACTGTGTTTTCATGCCGAGCGCTACTGAATTGATGATTCTGAACCAAGAGCCGTAACGTATTGACAAATATGGTGCTCCGAACCGGAATCGAACCGGTACGACCGTGAGGTCGAGAGATTTTAAGTCTCTTGTGTCTACCTATTCCACCATCGGAGCATTTCGAGGGGATGTTTTTGAGCGGGGAATTGTATAAGGCCGCGTTCGCTAACGCAATTCGGATTGACTTCTAATTTAAACGATCTGTTCTGAGTGCACCGCAACACCCCGGTAAATGTAGCCGGCAATGCGCGGCGCATCTTCCAGATAGAAGGTGTCTAGCTCAACGATATCAAAGTCTGAACTGCGGATCAGTTCGGCAATGGGTCGGTTCAGGTGGCAGCCGCCGCCAATACGCTTCCAGGCCGGCGTTATTCGGTGTTGCCAGCGCTGAACCTTGGCATCCGGTGATTCGCCGTGTTCCAGAAACAGCAGTTTGCCATCGGCTCGCAGCACTCTTTTCATTTGGACCAGTGCTTTTTCCCAGCCGGCGATGCTGCACAGAGTAAACGTCAGCACTAGTGTGTCTACGCTGGCGTCTGCAAGCGGAATTTCCTCACCCGGCAAATCCAGCCACTCTAGGGGCACCGGTGACCGGTTGGCATTTTCGATGGCCTTGTGACGCATACCGGCCGACGGTTCCAGACCGTATACCCGCGTAACCTCGCCGGGCTTGTAAAGCGCCAGGTTGATGCCCGACCCCATTCCCACTTCCAGCACAACGCCTTTTGCCCTGGGCACCAGGCTCTGGCGCAACGTCATCAGGTCTTCACTGGCGCACACTTTCGCAACCAGGTGCGGTAATATTTTCTCTTGGTAAAACCCCATTCGTGACACACCCGTAGGTTGTTAATTTCTTTGGCTAAGCTATAGTTTTGTCAGGTCGCAATCTTACGTTCTTAATATATGTCATGAGTGCGACAATCTGTCCGACGCGCGCGGCTGTATAAGCTAGTAGAATGCAATAACCTGCTGGTAACAACAACACGAAAGATACCAAAGGCAGTCGCCGCCAGGGGCATAAGCTCCTTGGTTTTGTGTGAGAAGTTACCGGAGGTTCTATGGAACTCGATCCCATCTTATTGTCGCGAATACAATTCGCGTTCGTGGTGTCTTTCCACGCTATTTTCCCAGTATTCACTGTGGGTCTTGCCTCTTATATCGCCGTGCTGGAAGGCCTGGCCTTCAAAACGGGCAATCAAACGTGGGTTCGCCTGTCAGCGTTCTGGACCAAAGTTTTTGCCGTAGTTTTCGGCATGGGCGTGGTATCCGGGATCGTTATGTCGTTTCAGTTTGGTACAAACTGGAGCAACTTTTCCCAAGCGACTGCCAACTTTCTAGGGCCAATGCTGAGTTATGAGGTGATAACGGCGTTCTTCCTGGAAGCTTCGTTTCTGGGCGTTTTGCTGTTTGGCCGTAATAAGGTTCCGCCCGGTGTGCATTTGTTTGCGGCCATCATGGTAGCGACCGGAACATTCATATCGACCTTCTGGATTCTGTCGGCCAACAGCTGGATGCACACACCGGCAGGCGCTGAATTTCGTGACGGCGTTTTTTACGTAACGTCCTGGACAGAAGCGATTTTCAACCCGTCTTTCCCCTATCGCTTTACCCACATGGTGCTGGCATCGTTCCTCACAGGTGGCTTTGTTGTGGCCGGAGTGAGCGCCTGGTATCTGCTCAAGGGCCGCGAAGTAGAGGCCAACCGGAAAGCGTTGTCTATGTGCCTGTGGTTACTTCTGATTGCCGCGCCAGCCCAGCTGGTTATTGGCGATTTTCATGGACTTAACACCCTTGAGCATCAACCTATGAAGGTTGCCGCAATGGAAGGCCATTGGGAGACAGGTAGCAATGTACCTTTACTGCTTTTCGCTATTCCAGATCAGGAAAACCAGACCAACCATTTTGAAATTGGTATCCCCAGCCTAGCCTCCCTCGTGCTCACCCATGATTGGAATGGCGAGATTTTGGGCCTGAATGAAGTCTCGGTTGAAGAACAGCCACCGGTTGCGATCGTGTTCTGGTCGTTCCGCGTCATGGTGGCCCTTGGTTTGCTGATGATTCTGTTCGCGCTGACAGGTTTGTACCTGCGTCGTGGCGACAAATTCTGGCGCACAAAATGGTTTCTGCAAGGTCTGCGTGTCATGAGTATTACACCGTTTATTGCGGTATTGGCGGGATGGTTTGTGACCGAGATCGGGCGCTCGCCCTGGCTGGTCTACGGCATGCTCGATTACTCAGCGGCCATTACACCGTCACTCACCGGCACCATGGCGCTGTTTACCCTGATTGGTTATGTGGTGGTGTATTCGATGGTGTTCTCGGCCGGTGTTTACTATCTGATGCGGGTTTTGTTTGAAGGTCTTGAGGCAGACTATGAAGAGCCTGAGTCACAGACCGAACGGCCGAAGCGCCCCCTATCTGCGGCGCACACTCAATTTGAAATTGGTAAAACCAATGGGCAGCCAGCTAGCCAGGGAGGACACTGATCATGGGAATGATTGATTTAGCGTTGGTTTGGGCGTTCATTATTGGTTTCGGCGTGATCATGTATGTGATGATGGATGGCTTCGATCTGGGCGTGGGGATTCTGTTCCCCTTCGCGCCCTCGGAGCAGGATCGCGACACCATGATGAATTCGGTGGCGCCTGTTTGGGACGGTAACGAAACCTGGCTGGTGCTTGGCGGTACCGGGCTGCTTGCTGCATTTCCTCTGGTGTACTCCATATTGCTGCCTGCTCTTTACATCGGGGTGTTCCTGATGCTGGCCGGGCTTATTTTTCGAGGCGTTGCGTTCGAATTCCGTTTTAAGGCGCTTAGCTCGCGCTATTTGTGGAATTGGGCGTTTGCCGGCGGCTCTACCCTGGCAGCGTTTGCACAGGGTGTGGTGGTTGGTAGTTACATTCAAGGCTACGAAACCGCCAATCGGGTTTACGTCGGTGGCGCGCTGGATTGGTTAACTCCGTTTACCGTGATGACCGGCCTTGGCTTAATTGCCGGCTATGCGCTCTTGGGTTCCACCTGGCTGATCATGAAAACCGAAGGCCGGCTGCAGGAATGGGCATATAAGATCAGCCTGCCCCTGCTTACTGCGGTTTTGGTTGTCTTTGGCATTATCGGTGTATGGACGCCATTCGTTGACGACATGGTGCGTGACCGCTGGTTCGACAACCTGAGCGTAATCTGGGTGTTGCCGGTTCTGACGTTGCTGTTTGCTTTTCAGATTTTCCGTTCCGTCCGCAACCGGCTCGAGGGCATGCCGTTCGTCGCGACCATGGGCTTGTTCATCACTACCTATCTGGGGCTGATTGTTAGCCGCTGGCCCTATCTGGTGCCGCCAAACTACACCCTGTGGGATGCAGCATCGGCGTACAATTCACAGCTATTCCTGTTGATAGGTCTGCTGATTGTGATTCCCTTTGTACTGGTGTACACCGCTTGGACATATTGGGTATTCCGCGGCAAAGTGCGCGCCGGCGAGGGATACCACTAAGTGGCTGAGCCCGAAGCGCGAAACGCCAAGGCCTCGAATAACGGTGGTACCGGTGATTCGTCGCCGGTACCACCGGGTTCAGAGGTAAAGCAATGGTTAAAAGGCTTAGCCAAAGCACACAACAAAGGCGTTAACGGCACGGTGGTGGCGGGCTTGCTTGCAGGCTTTGCCACCATTGTACAAATGACCTTGTTGGCCACGATTATTCACCAAGGTTTGGTGGAGAAAGTCTCTTTGGCCGCACTAACACCCTATTTTCTGGGCTTGTTGGCCACGTTGGGGATTCGGGCGCTGGCTCAAGGCTGGCAAACCACTCTGGCCTCACGTTGCAGCAAGCAGGTGCGCCAGCAGGTGCGTCAGCAACTTAACGATTGCTGGGAAGCTACCGGGCCGGTGAACCTGAACCAGTCTTCTGCTGGCACTCACAGCCGCGAATGGCTTGACCACGTGGATGCTCTGCACGGCTACTTCGCACGTTTTCTTCCCCAAATGCTGATTGCCACCCTGCTACCGCTAATGATTCTGGCGTTTGTATTCTGGCTAGACTGGCTGGCGGGAATATTTTTACTGCTGTCGGCACCACTGATTCCATTGTTCATGGCATTGGTGGGTATGGGCGCTGAATCACTGAATCAACAGCATTTTCAAACCGTCAGCCGCCTGTCGGGCCAGTTTCTGGATAAGGTGCGCGGGCTGACCACTTTGCAGCTTTTTCAACAAACCGGCCCCGCAGCCGAGGTTCTGCAACAGCGCTCGGACCAATACCGGTTTATCACCATGAAAACCCTGCGGGTGGCGTTTTTATCGTCAGCGGTTCTGGAGTTCTTTTCGTCTATCGCCATCGCCATTGTGGCCATGTATGTGGGCTTTGGCCTGCTGGGCTACATCGGCTTTGGCCCGGCATCGGATTTAACGCTGTTTTCTGGCTTGCTGGTTTTACTGCTGGCCCCAGAGTTTTTTCAACCCTTACGCACGCTGTCACAGCACTATCACGATCGCGCATCGGCCTTGGGTGCCGGCGCTGAAATCCTCAGCCGGCTTAACTCGCCGGAGCCGACTGGCCCGCGGGTTCGCCCTGCTCCCTCGCAGGACAGCACCGGGGTAATGGTTCAGGACGTCAGCTTTGGTTTTGGCAGTAGCAAGCTGCTGTTTGACCGGGTGTCATTCAGCGTCGGCCGCGGGCAAGCACTTGCGCTAACGGGCCCATCCGGAGGTGGTAAAAGCACCTTACTAAATATGATAGCGGGATTTATTACTCCGCAAAGTGGTGCCATTACCATTTTCGACAAAGCCCCCGGCCAGCAAGCGTTTGGCTGGTTAGGGCAAAAAGGCTTTTTGGTTGACGGCACCTGGGCCGACAACCTGCGTTTAACCGCACCACAGGCCAGCGATAGCGATGTGGCAGCTGCGCTGGAACAGGTTGGCCTGGGCCCTTTGCTTGCCGAGCGCGCAGATGGCATTCACAGCAAAGTGATGGAAGATGGCCAGGGCCTGTCGGGTGGGCAATCACGGCGCCTGAGCCTGGCGCGTATTCTGGTGGCAGATTACGACCTCATCCTGCTGGATGAGCCCACGGCAGCGCTGGATGCCGACAGCGAACAGCACATTGTGCAAACCCTGTCCAAATTGAAGCAGCAAGGAAAAACCCTGGTGTTTTCCAGCCATCACACAACGTTGCTCACACTGGCCGATCGGGTTCTGCAGGTGGTGGATGGCCGGATACAGGCCGCTGCTGAAGGAGGTCGTTATGATTAATGCCCTGCGCCCCTGGTTGCAGCTGATTTTCCACCGCCGTAACCGCTTGCTGATTGGCGCTTTTCTAATTCTGCTAACGCTGCTTGCGGGTATGGCTCTGTTGGCGCTGTCTGGGTGGTTCATTACCAAAACAGCCCTGGTTGGCCTGTTGATCGCCATGGGTGTTCAGGCCACGATTGAACTGTATCTGCCCGGCTCGGCCATTCGCCTGTTTGCGGTTTCGCGTACGGTGTTCCGCTACCTGGAACGCATTTACAATCACGAAACCGTACTGCGACTGTTGGCCGACATTCGGGTCACCCTGTTTAAACGCCTGGCCCTGGTGCCCCGCAGCCAGCGCTCCCCAATGACGGGCGCACAATGGCTGTCACGCCTGCTCACCGATGTGGACGCGCTGGATACGCTTTACCTGCGCCTAATTGCCCCTGCGGCGCTGGCAGCGCTGGTAAGTGTTGGCGTCATTATCCTGGCCGCAATGGTGTTCAGTGTACAAACCGGTGTTTTGGTGGCTGCGTGCCTGGGCCTGGCCTTTGTGGTGGCAACGGGTGCTGTTTACATGCGCACCCAGCGCCTGGCTCAGGCTCAGAGTGAGCGCCAGGACACACTGCGAAGTGAGCTGGTTCAGCACATTGAAGGTTACGCAGAGCTTACCGCTGCTGGCCGTGCTCGCAGCCACAGCGTTTTGTTGATGCAGCAGGCCGAGCAGTTAACCAGCGAGCAGTGCATTATTGAAACTCGGGCTGGCTGGCACCTTGCCGGCTCAAACCTGTTGATAAACCTGGCAGTAGTGGTGGCTCTGTGGATGGGTTTTAGCCTGTACCAGCAGCAAATGCTGTCTGGCCCGGTGCTGGTTTTGCTGCCCATCGCTTTACTGGGATTAGGCGAGGTGTATGGCATGTTGCCCGACGCGTTTTCCCGCCTTGGCGGCACTGTGGCATCTGCCCGGCGCTTGAACCGCGATACCGCAGAAAGCGCCAAGCACGGCGATGTCACCTTGGCGAAAACGACTGGCCTGGAAACGGCTGAGAACGGCGATTTTGCGGTCGCGGTTTACGATCTGCAACTGCGCCACGGCAACAGTCAGCCTTTGCTGGCCCGCCCTCTCAGCATCAAACTCAAGCCCGGGGAGTGGCTAGGCTTTACCGGCCGATCAGGCAGCGGGAAATCGTCCCTGGCAGACGCTCTGAGCGGGCTGATAAAGCCCTCAGACGGCAGCGTTAGCAGCCTTCCGGTTGCCTACCTGACTCAGCAAACCTATCTGTTTGACGACACCTTGAGAATGAACCTGCAAATGGCCAACCCGCAGGCCAGCGATGCCGATCTATGGCAAGTGCTGGACCTGGTCGAGATGGGAGACCGCTTTGGCAACGAGCCGGCCCAGCTGGATACCTGGCTGGGCAGTGGCGGCAATTTTCTGTCTGGCGGCGAAGCCCGGCGCATCGCGCTGGCGCGAGTGCTGCTAAGCCCTGCGACCGTGTTCGTGCTGGACGAGCCATTCACCGGTGTCGACAACGCCCTGCGCGACCGCATATGCTGCCGGTTGGAGCAACGTTTGGCGGGCCGTACGGTGATCAGCCTGGCTCACAGTGCGGATGCACTGGCAGGTGGCACCGCGACGATTGCGCTTTAATATAAATACTAAAATTTCGGGATCGACTATGTCCTCGCAAATAATACTTCCACGCATCCTGCAAGTTGGCGCCGGTGCCAGCGAAGAGTTACCCAATGTACTTGCCAGCCTGAATTGCAGCCGACCGCTGATTATTACCGACAAGATGATGGTCGAACTGGGCTATGCAGACTCGCTCAAGGCGTGCCTTCTTAAGCATTCGATCAGTGCTGACGTGTTTAGCGATACCGTCCCGGAACCCACAGTGGGCTCTATTCAGGCAGGCGTTGAGCAGGTTCGCAACGGCGATTACGATTGTATTGTCGCTCTTGGCGGTGGCAGCCCGATTGACAGTGCCAAAGCGATTTCGATATTGGCCCGCTTCGGTGGGGTGATGAGCGATTACAAATTTCCGCGCATCATCAATGAAAGCGGTATTCCGGTGATTGCGGTGCCAACCACCGCCGGTACAGGTTCGGAAGCCACCCGCTTTACCATCATCACGGATGAAACCAGTGATGAAAAAATGCTCTGTGTGGGCATTGGCTTTATGCCAGTTGCGGCGCTGGTGGACTACAACCTGACCCTCACCGTACCTGCCCGAACCACCGCCGATACCGGCATAGACGCTCTGACTCACGCGATGGAGGCTTACGTCAGTCAGAAAGCGAATCCGTACAGCGACTCCCAGGCGCTGGCCGCCATGCGCTTGCTGGGGCCAAATCTGCGTACCAGCTATAAAGACGGAGCCAACAAACCGGCCCGTGAGGCCATGATGCTGGGTTCAACCCTGGCGGGCATCGCATTTTCCGCTGCGTCCGTGGCATTGGTGCATGGCATGAGCCGCCCTATCGGCGCTGCGTTTCATGTGCCGCACGGTTTGTCGAACGCGATGCTGTTGCCGGCCGTTACCGAGTTCTCCATCCCCTCAGCGCCCGAGCGCTACGCGGACTGCGCTCGGGCTATGGGCGTTGCTGACGAGGGCGACGATACCAACAGCGCCAATCAGAAACTGCTGGAAGAACTCTATGCGCTCAATGAAGAGCTTCAGGTACCAACCCCTGGCGGCTTTGGTATTGATCGCGCCAGATTCTTTGAGTTAATACCGACAATGGCTCAACAGGCCCTGGCGTCCGGGTCCCCCGGCAACAATCCGCGAGTGCCAACGGCACAGCAGATCGCCGAGCTTTACGAGAAGCTCTGGTAAGCCGGCAACATGCTGTTGACTGGAGCCCGCTTTAGCGGGTTTCCAGCACGTCAAAGCTCAAACCGGCACGGCTGGTCAAGCGCTCCAGCAACGGCTGGCCCAGCAAGGATGCAGGGGTCCAGAAACCACCGTCCCGATTTTTCGGAATATCGAATGCCAAACAGGTTGCTGCTTCGCCGAGCATACGACTAGTAGCACCGTAACCCGGGTCGCGATCACCTTTAACCCGGGTAATGATCGTGCGCCCGTCAGCCGTTTTTCCCACAAATCGTATGTCAAAAAAGCCGGCGTGCTGGGCGTCCGGGCTTGGGCCCTCTCCTGGCTGCGGCACGAATTTTTCAATAGCCCAGCGTGTTGGTTTCACCGCAGAACCCATAAAAAAACCTGCCAAAGCTGCAGTGATACCGTAAGCAGTCAACCGGCCCTTCACACCACGGCCGGTCATAACGGCTTCGTCGTAAGTGAATTCCTGGCCGTAGCGGGTATCTTGCAGAGCGTTGGAACGGTGAATAACGCGGATGTTGATGGCGCCCATCACAAACGGTGCCAGCCAGCTGTTCAGGGTTTTATCAAACCCGGGGCCTTTCAGTGAAGGCTGGCGGGTTTTTGAACGGTGGCCCGCTGGGCTGATGGAGAACGGGTTCGCCATAGAGCGTCGCAGCTCGGGATCGGCGGCCATTTCCTTGGCGATGTTGATCATTGATGCGACTGTGCCGCCGGAGAGTGTTCCTTTGGCCGCTTTCACGCGCATGCGTACATCTTGGCACACGCTGCCAAAAGCGCTCTCTGCCTGTTGCTGAAGGAACCAGACACCCATATCTGAAGGTATAGAGTCGAAACCACAGCAATGAACGATGCGTGCGCCGGATTCCTTCGCGGCCGCTTCATAACGCGACACCATTTTGCCAATCCATTGTACTTCGCCGGTAAGGTCACAGTAATCAGTGCCGGTTTCGACGCAGGCTTTGATCAGTGGTTCGCCGTAAAGCGCATAAGGGCCGACCGTAGAAATGATAACCCGGGTGCGCATGCACAGTGCCTGCAGCGCAGGCTCGTCGATGGCATCGGCGAGCAATAACGGCAAGTCGGCAGCGCCTGACCCCAGCTGGTTCTTGAGTGTTTCAAGCTTTGACTGGGAGCGGCCGGCTATGGCCCAGGAAACATCGCCACCCACGCCATGGGTGTCGTACAAATACTGGGTCAGAATCTGACCGACAAAACTGGTGGCGCCGAACACCAACAGATCGTAAGGGGGCTTTTTGCTTGCACTCATCACTTTTCCTGCCTGCGTTTTTAATCGTATTTTTCATAAAAAAAGGCACCAAAGAAGGTGCCTTTTTCAATAGAACCAGAAACTTATTACGCTTTCTTAAGTTCTTCTTCAAGTTGCGGTATCGCTTCAAACAGATTCGCAACCAGGCCGTAGTCTGCTACCTGGAAGATAGGTGCTTCTTCGTCCTTGTTGATCGCAACGATCACTTTGGAGTCAGACATACCCGCCAGATGCTGAATAGCACCAGAGATACCAACGGCAATGTACAGCTGTGGCGCAACGATTTTTCCGGTTTGACCGACCTGCATATCGTTGGGCACGAAGCCGGCGTCAACAGCGGCTCGGGATGCACCAACAGCGGCACCCATCAAGTCGGCGATCTGCTCCAGCATTTTGAAGTTTTCGCCGTTCTGCATGCCGCGGCCACCAGAGATGACAATCCCGGCGCTGGCAAGATCAGGGCGGTCCGATTTGGCTTTTTGCTCACTAACAAACGTGGACAGACCGGCATCTTTTACCACGTCCAACTGTTCCACGGATGCGGAGCCACCTTCTGCTGCTACCGGGTCGAAACCGGTTGGGCGCACGGTGATCGCCTTAACGCTATCGCTGGATTTTATAGTCGCGATGGCGTTACCCGCATAAATCGGGCGAACAAAGGTGTCTGGGTCTTCAACACGAATGATGTCAGAAATCTGAGCCACATCCAGCAATGCCGCTACGCGGGGCATGGTGTCTTTGCCCGTGCTGCCGGCAGCTGCCAGGATGTGGGTGTAACCCTCGGCCAGCTCAACAATCAGCTGGCTCAGGTTTTCACCCAAAAAATGGCCGTAAACCGCGTTATCAGCAACCATCACCTTGTTAACACCGTCCGCCTTTGCTGCAGCTTCCGCGATGGCACCCACGTTTTCACCGGCAACCAACACATCGATGTCGCCACCGATAGCCTTGGCGGCTGCGATAACACTCAGGGTCGCCTGCTTCAGGCTGCTGTTGTCATGTTCAGCAATTACAAGGATGCTCATCAGATCACCTTCGCTTCGTTCTTCAATTTGTTAACCAGCTCTGCCACGTCTGCAACTTTGATACCTGCCTGGCGTGAAGCCGGAGCTTCCACTTTGACGGTTGTCAGGCGCGGAGCGACATCAACACCCAGATCAGCCGGGCTGATGGACTCTAGAGGCTTCTTCTTTGCTTTCATAATATTAGGCAAAGACGCGTAACGCGGCTCGTTCAAACGCAAGTCGGTGGTAACAACCGCGGGCAACGTCAGTGAAACGGTCATCATGCCGCCGTCTACTTCACGAGTTACGTTTACTTTGTCACCGTCGATCACAACTTCAGACGCGAACGTACCCTGGCTCATACCTGCCAGCGCGGCCAGCATCTGGCCAGTTTGGTTGTTGTCTGAGTCGATGGCCTGCTTGCCCAGAATAACCAGATTGGGTTGCTCTTTATCGGCCACAGCTGTCAACAGCTTGGCAACCTGCAAAGACTGAATCTCTGCGTCTGTTTCAATGTGAATGCCACGGTCTGCGCCCAATGCCAGAGCGGTGCGGATCTGTTCCTGACAGGCCTTGGGGCCAATAGAAACCACCACAATTTCGCTCACAACGCCCTTTTCTTTCAGCCGAACCGCTTCTTCAACAGCGATTTCGCAGAATGGGTTCATTGCCATTTTGACGTTAGCGAGATCAACGCCGGAGTTGTCCGGCTTCACACGCACTTTTACGTTGTAGTCAACTACTCGTTTTACAGCGACCAGAACCTTCATAGATTCCTCGTTCTTCTACGATGTGTTTAAAGACGTATCAGCAAATTCAATGCGAGTATCTGCTGCGGGAGGGCACCAATACTGCCGATAAAGCGAAAGCGGGTCAATACAAATGGCGCCGTTTAGGTCATGCCGGCACAGCCGTAGCGGCTTGAGAACAGGGAGAAAATCCCCACAAATCAATTAAAACAAACGTTTGTTTGGCATGTCAGGAAGACGCAAGAAGAGTTACTATGGATACAAAGCTAGCTTAACTTTAGCAGTAGACAGTCGTCTGCAGCGTTTTTTACACGTATAATTGCGCACAGCTTTTGACGGGCCCGGTTCAGCCGTGGCTGTCCAACATTTAAAAAATATGGTTGAGGAGACTAACGTGGAACGCGAATCGATGGAGTTTGATGTTCTGATCGTCGGTGGTGGTCCTGCCGGCCTTTCGGCGGCCTGTCGCCTGATGCAACTTGCCCAAGATGCAAGCCAGGAATTAACGGTTTGCGTGGTAGAAAAAGGCTCCGAAATTGGCGCCCATATCTTGGCCGGTACCGTTTTTGAGCCAACCGCTTTGAACGAGCTGTTTCCAAATTGGAAAGAGCTGGGCGCACCGTTGCATACCCCGGTTACCCGTGACGACATTTTCCTGCTGAAAGACCAGGAAAAAGCCACCAAGATACCCAATGCCTTTGTGCCCAAGAACATGCACAACCACGGCAATTACATTATCAGCCTGGGCAATTTCTGCCGCTGGCTGGGTGAGCGTGCCGAAGAGCTGGGCGTTGAAGTCTATCCCGGTTTCGCGGCGTCGGAAACGATCGTTGAAGACGGCCAGGTTAAAGGCATCATTACCGGCGATATGGGCGTGGCCCGTGACGGCAGCCACAAAGACAGCTACATGCCCGGCATGGAACTGCGCGCCAAATACACCCTGTTTACAGAAGGTAGCCGCGGCCACCTGGGCAAGCGCCTGATCAACGAATTCAAGCTCGACGCCGGCAAAGACCCCCAACACTACGGTCTTGGCATTAAAGAGCTGTGGGACATAGACCCAGCCAAACACGAACCGGGCCTGGTGGTGCACACCACGGGCTGGCCGCTGAGCGAAAGCAACTCTACCGGTGGCTCCTTCCTGTATCACCTTGAAGGTGGACAGGTATATGTAGGCCTGATTACCGATTTGAACTACAGCAATCCGCACCTGAGTCCGTTTGATGAAATGCAGAGGCTCAAGCACCATCCGGAAATCAAGAAGCATCTGGAAGGCGGCAAGCGCGTGTCTTACGGCGCCCGTGCCATCACCAAAGGCGGCTTTAATTGCCTGCCGAAAATGAGCTTTCCCGGTGGCCTGCTGCTGGGCTGTAACGCCGGCACCCTGACCTTCTCCAAAATCAAAGGCAGCCACACCGCCATGAAATCTGGAATGATGGGCGCAGAAGCGGTGTTTGAAGCGTTGAATGCGGGCAAAAGCGGCGAAGAAATCACCAGCTTTGAAGACCGTTTCAAAGACAGCTGGCTCTATAAGGAGCTCTACAAAGACCGCAACTTCGGGCCCAGCATTCACAAGTTTGGCCCGATCATTGGCGGTGGCCTGGCTTATCTGGAGCAGAATATTCTGGGCCGCAACCTGCCCTTCACCATGCACGACACCCTGGCCGATCACGATACGATGAAACCGGCGGCTGACTGCAAACAGATCAGCTACCCAAAACCAGACAACCGGCTAACCTTCGACAAACTGACGTCGGTGTTTATCTCTAACACCAACCACGAAGAAGACCAGCCCGTTCACCTGCTGCTGACAGACCCCAGCATTCCGATACAGCACAATCTGCCGAAGTACAACGAAGCGGCTCAGCGGTACTGCCCAGCGGGTGTGTATGAGGTGGTTGAAGCGGACGATGGCAGCGGCAAACGCTTCCAGATTAACGCGCAGAACTGCGTGCACTGCAAAACCTGCGACATCAAAGACCCGTCCCAGAATATTACCTGGGTAACGCCAGAAGGCGGCGGCGGTCCAAACTACCCGAATATGTAAGAGTAGCAGGCAAAAAAAAGGCTCCCTAGGGAGCCTTTTTTACGCACAGTTCACGATGGATCGTGAATGTGACCGTGTTCCTGTTCTTCGTCGGTTGCGTTGCGTACTTCAACAACTTCAACGTCAAAGTGCAGGGTTTCGCCGGCTAGGGGGTGGTTGGCGTCAATAGTGACGTTTTCTTCGCCTACTTCAACCACGCGTACCACCTGAGGACCATCTGGCGTCTGAGCTTGGAACTGCATGCCCGGTTCGATGGACTCTACGCCTTCGAATGCGCTGAGAGGAACCGGCTGAACCAGCTCGTCGTTCTTTTCGCCATAGGCTTCAGCAGGAGCCACTGAAACTTTCATGGCGTCACCGGCGACTTTTTCATTCAGTGCGCTTTCCAGCCCACCGACGATGTTCTGTGCGCCTTCCAGGTAAGACAGCGGCTCCCGACCTTCTACGCGGGAGGAATCCAGTTCCTCTCCCTGGTCATTGGTGAGCGTGTAATGGATGGATACAACGCGGGGTTGTGCCATGTGATCTCCTTGCGTGTCTAAAATGACTGTATTGAATTCGTGTATACCCAGCTTAACAACGACTAAACCGCGATATCCATTATTTTTTGGGGCGCAGGCAGAGTTTTCAACCGTTGCCGGTCAATTTATAGAAATTTCCTTCGCTGAGCACGCCAACCACGGTTTCGCCGTCTATTAAACGCTCAACGGCCAAATCCGCCAATTCGTAGTAAGCCGCCGTTACCAATCGTGCCTGCACGCCATGGCGTACCGTTATTAGTGGTCGGGGCTCACTCGTGCCAGGGTAAGTGTCCATTTGCAGCGGGTGGCCGGCGCCAACGCTGAGAACTTCTCCCACGTTGGTGGTTAACGTTAGCACTTGGTGTTCGCCCTGCCCGTTCGCCGTTAATGAATGGGCCAGCAGCGGCGTGTCTTCCACTTGAATGCGCCATTTCTCGACCGGTGAAATCAGGTAATACTCGCCGTCTTCTTCTAGCCGCAAAATCCCGGAAAACAGCTTTACCAGCGCCTCGCGCCCAATACGATTACCTTTAAACCACCAATCGCCGGCGCGATCTATGCGCATCTCCATATCGCCGGAGAGCGGCGGATGCCAGTCTTGCAGTGGCGGTAAACCTTTGGCAGGAACAGACTTTGCAAGCTGCTCCAGGTCTGTCGACTGTTTGCTCATAGAGGCCTCCCTTAATGGGTAGCTGCGGTGAAGGTCAGGGGAAAAACCGGTTTTTTAGATCAGCGCAGCCGGGGCCGACGATGGGCATGCTCAGCAGCACGGCTTGGGCCGTTATGAACGCCGCGCCGCGCCGGTGGCCGTCTGTCAGCAGGCTGGTAAGCACGCCGACCAATGGCATGTGCGATACCAGCAACAAAGGTGAAGCCGTACTGGCAAATAACGCGTCCAGGCAACGGGCCGGATCGTCGTCTGGCGTAATGAACAGCTTTTCTTCAACCGGACAGTTCAATCTTTCAGCCACTATCGCAGCGGTTTGACGGGCACGAACCAAGGGGCTGCACCAGATAAGCTCAGGGCGGCTATCACTTTCCGCCAGCTGGGCGGCCACTCGGGCAACCTGTTGCCGACCCACGTCGGTAAGCTCGCGCTGATCATCCTGTGCGTGCCGGCCCGCTTCGCCGTGGCGCATTATAAAAAGCTTCATCAATAACCTCTAAGCGTATGATTAACTTGAAAAACAAGTCGCGATAGAATCGCTATGCAACCGCTATGAAATCGTTATTGAACAATTGTACGCGGCAGAATGAACTCCACATCGGAGTTCTGCGCGGCTGTCATCAAACCGTTGATAACCGCCTTTACAGACGCATTGCCATATAGAATTTCGTGTAAGCCCCGTACCAGCGGCATTTGAATACCCATGGCTTCGGATTTGTCGCGCACCAGTTTCAAGGTGTAAATACCTTCGGCAACCTGCCCCAGTTCTGCCGCCGCTTCTTCCAGCGGCTTGCCTTTGCCAATCGCGTAACCAATACGGAAATTCCGGCTTTTGGACGATGTGCAGGTGACAATCAGGTCACCAACGCCGGCCAGCCCCAAGAAGGTCATAGGATTGGCCCCCAGGCTGACCGCAAAGCGGCTCATTTCGGCCATGCCCCGTGTAATCAGCATGGCTTTGGCATTTTCGCCCATCCCCAGAGCCGAGCCCAGCCCGGCAACGATGGCATAAATGTTTTTCAATGCACCCGCCAGCTCCACGCCGTACATATCCGCGTTGGCGTAAACCCGAAAATACTCACAGCCCAGCAGGTTTTGAACGCAGGCGCGCACCTCTGGGTCTTCTGACGCTATGACGGTGGCGGTCAGATCACGATTTACAATCTCAGCTGCCAAATTGGGGCCGCTGAGCACACCAATACGGCATTGAGGGATTTCTTCCTGCAGTATCTCGCTCATTAGCTTGAAACCCTGGGCTTCAATACCTTTGGTCAGGCTAACGACTATCTGGCCATCGCGAAAACAACCGGCGTGCTGGTGAATTACGTCACGGAAGGCTTTTGATGGAATAGCAACAAAGACAATTTCGGCGCTGGCAACTGCGCCGGGCAAATCTGTAGTGGGTTCTATATCGCCGGCGAGCACAATGCCGGGCATGTAGCGCTCATTCTGACCGGTTTCGCGGATGCTGTCGGCTTGAACTTGGTCACGCATCCAAAAGTGCACCCGATGGCCATTTTCAGCCAGCACCTTGACCATGGCTGTGCCAAAACTGCCGCCGCCGAGCACCGCCACATCATGGCGGGCTGGTGGGACATTGGAAGCGTTGCCCTGCGCGGGCGCTGCTGTATTTTCGGGCATAGTTATTTCACTTTTCAGGAATAGTCATTCCGTTTTTCGCTCAGCCGGTTTCTTCGCATTCCAGAGCGTGAACCAGATTTTTGAATTCTTCCCGATTCCGGCTGTTCATACCCATCAGTATTTTGTGGGCTTCCAGCACTTTGTCGCGAACCTGTTGTTCACTGACCTTCAGCTCCGGAATTTCTTCCAGGCGCTCCATGCTGGAGACTGGCTCGCTGACAATAATAAAAATACTGTCGAAACCCATCGAACCGATGATGCGTGTGATATCCGGGTGGGTAGAAATCAGGCTGGGCGTGCATCCGCTCTGTTTTTTGGCGGCCAATGCTATTTTTGCCAAAAGTCCCAGGGTTGTGCTGTCAATGACTTCAGTTTCAGACAGGTCGATGACCACGGTTCTGAAATTGGGATCCTGAGTGATGGATTCAACCAGATTGTCCAGCGTCGAGCACAGATTCAGGCGTATTTCACCCACAAACTTTAAGACATAAATGCCTTTTTCTTCCGCTTGCAGAATTTTATAACCAGCCATTTTCCATACTGCCACTGTTTAGGACGACGGGCTTTCTGAATCGCGTAAAGCGTCAGTGACCGACACCATAGCGATATCGTCGGGTAATTCCGTCATCTCATCGAGATTCAGGGCCTCGCTCAAAGAGGCGATAGTGTGACTACCTCCCGATACGAGTTCAAGTAGTGTTCGCTCCTTTTCATCCAGGCTTTTAGCCGGTATGACCTCCAGGATGCCGTCTGAAAACATCAGCAACCGGAACGGCGCCGTCAGCAGCAGCTGAAACACCTGCCATTCAGGCTCTTCAAACAGCCCGACTGGAGGCCCGCTGCCTTTCAAAAACTCTGCAGGCTGATCTTCAAACGCGATGATAGGCATTGGCAGATGAGCACCTACCGTGTAGCTCAAGATTCGTGTTTTCACGTCAATAATGCCCATGAAAATAGTAACGTGCTTGCCCAAACCGGTATCTAGGAGTTCTGAGTTTATACGTTGTAAAAAGAGTTCAGGATGCATGATTTCATCATTAAACCCGCGCCTTAAGTCACGCCGTAGCCTGCTGGTCAGATTTTTCAGTAATACCGTAACAAACGCAGAGCTGGCGCCGTGGCCAGACACATCCGCGATGTACACCATGACTTTGTCATCGTTTAACTTGAAATAGTCCAGAAAATCGCCGCTCAGAAACAATGATGGCTTGATCAGGTGATCAATAACCACGCCGTTCACCTCCATGTTGTGCTCTGGCAGCATTTTCATCTGCACTTTACGGCCGGCCCGGTGATCTGCGCTAAGCTCGGACATACCCGATCGCAGCTCCCGGTTGGCGTCTTCCAGTTCTTGACGGTATAGCTGATTCAAGCGATTGATCCGCGCTCGCTCAAGGAGCTTTGCAATCACATCGTCCAGAGCGTTACGGTCTGAACTGCAGGGTTTTAGCAGGAAATCTGAGGCACCGGCTCGCATGAGCGCTACAACGTCAGCACCTGTGGCCTGTTCTGCGCAAGCCACAATCGGTATAAAATGTTCGCTGTCTTCAAGGCGGCTTGCCACTTTCTGAATGGCGTCTGGCGGTAAATCTGCAAATATGATGTCTGGTGCTGGCCCCTCGTGAAGCGCGCTGGCCGCTGACGGATTTGAATAACCCAGCGCGTAAAAGCCGCGAACTTCCAGGTAACGGGACAGTTCAGCGCGCGCATTTGCGTCGGAATCAATGATCAGAATGCGCTGAGTACGCGAAACCATGGCAGCTGCCCTAAACGACTGACGAGAAGCGGAAAACAGAGGGTACAAGGCTTATTCTGGCATTCCTCTGTGATATAACAACCGGTATAGAAACCGGTACGACACCATTACGAAATCATTACGAAACCAAGAGTATCATCAATTTTAGGGAAAGCCGATTATGAGGCGCGCGGTAAACGACTTGCTCGGAGCCTACGACAAACTGATTATGGACCCGGTTCACGGGGCCATCCCCCTGTACCGCCATGAAATACAGGTGATAGACCACCCGCTATTCCAGCGCCTGCGCAATATCTGCCAGAACGACATTCTCAGCCTGGTGTTTCCCGGCGCCACCCACTCGCGATTTTTGCACAGCATTGGCGTGATGCACGTGGGCACACGCATGTTCCGTGCGATGATCGACGCCTATCTGCGCGAGCGCCAGCTCAGTGAACAAACCGACCTGACCCTGAGCCAACTTGACGCTATCGATTATCTGGCCAAGACCATTCGCTTGGGCTGCCTGCTTCACGACAGCGGCCACTCCAGCTTTTCTCACCAGTTCACCCAGGCCCGGCACATTCGCGAACTGATGTCTCGGCCAGGAAGATTTGAGGACTTGTGGGCCGATGTGGACTTTCACCAGTACCACCCGCAGCCACCGGAGGAACTGGAGCACGAGCATTATTCTGTGCGCGTGGCGCACGATGTGCTGAGCGCTATAGATCTGGCCGCCGCCGGGCTGAACGCGGTCGACGTTATCGGCATTATGGAAACCACAGAGGTAAAGCCAAGCCCCACTTTCTGCAAGCACGCAGTGACTTTCTGGGAATTTATCGCCGGGGCCGATGCTCACGGCGGCGCGATTGTGGAAGACGATATTCCGGGGATGGTCATGAACCTGCTGTCGTCTATCGTATCCGGCGAAATCGATGCTGACAGGGCCGATTATATGCTGCGAGACGGTTTTCACTCGTCTGTCACCATTGGCGGCTTCAATCTGGACCACCTGCTGAGCAACCTGCGCTTTGGCTGGAACCCTCACGAGCCCTGGCTGGGACTGGCCATCACCCAGAAGGGCCTGGGCGCACTGGAGGATTTCGTTTACAGCCGTTATCAGATGTACCGCAAGGTGTATGCCCACAAAACAGCGCTGGGTTTTGACTGGCTGCTGCGCGAGGCCATCAACGAAGTATTGGATGACGAAGAAAGTTTCCACTGGATTGATACGTGCCTGAGCAATATGCAGTGGTTTGCGGAGCTAACGGACAACTTCTTTTGGGAAGCGTTTCGTAAAGTGGCGCGGCGCCAGCCAGAAAGCTTTTCATTCTGCATCGTCAACCGGGTAAAACTGCAACACCTGGATACCCGGGAAGATCTGAACCCAGACGCCATCGCCCAACACAGCCACTGGCTGGCCGGGCAGCTGGCGCTGAACCCGGCCAATGTGGTGACCTGTTCGATGTATGCACGTTTTTCCAATATTCAGGATAATTTCAACGGCATAAAGGTGCTTATGCGCAACCCCGTCAACCGACGCCGGTCACTGCAGAAAATCACCGACGTCAGCGCTTTTTTCAGTAAGTTTGGCGACGGCATCATCACCCATTTTTACACACGGCCGTTTACGCCTGTTCCGATCCACCAATAGCGTCCACAAGGCCTGCGGCGCTGTTATAAGCGCCTTCTATGCGCCCCCCTGCCAGCCAATCGCCGGCCAACCCCAGTTGCTCGCTGGCGAACCAGAGGTGGCCAGGCTGAGGTTCGCCACCGGCATCCGAACGGGCATACAGCCAGCGGTGGGTTAAGGTTTCAAGCGCCGGTTCGGCGTTGCCGCTCAGCTCGGCAAAGGCCACCATTAACGCGTCTACCACTTGCTGGGGGTCGTCATCCACGTGGGCATTTGTCCATTCGGGAGTTGCATGCAGCACCCACCAATGGCCCGCAGCAGATTCATCAGATGCGTTCTCGCGACCCGGTTTGCTGGTGTTATCCGCTACCCAGAACAGGGGTGAATTGGCGACTCGGGCACCCTGGAAGCGCGGCCAGGGGTTAGTGCTGAACTTCACCGCTACCGCCCAACACGGCAAAATCTGTGACACCGCCGTGTTCAGTTCGGTGGCAAGTTGCGCCGCGCTGCTGTCTGCCAGCAGCTCACGAGCCTGGGCCGGCGGAGCGGTGATAATAACTTGGTCAAATGCACCCAGATTCTGGCCATCAGTGTCCTGCAGATGCCATTTTTTAACCTGTGAGTCACGGTGTAGCCTTGCTACCCGGGTCTGGGCCTGAACATTCAAGCCTTCGGATAAACCCCGGCTAATGGCGGTCATTCTGGGCGCCCCTACGTAACGCGGCTCGGCGGGAAATTCTGACCAGTCGCCGTTATCCTGCTGATAGCCAAGCTGCCCGTGCCAGGGAACAACGGTTTGCTCGCCGGCATGCTGGCGTAGAAATGGCAGAAAATCCGGATTCCGCGCTGTAAAGTACTGGCCGCCCATATCCACAGACGTTCCGGCAACCCGTTTTGCAGATAGCCGACCACCGGGGCCGCGGCTTTTTTCGAACAGGGTCACATCGTGACCTTGAGCCTGTAGTAAAACGCCTGCGGTCAACCCCGCCACGCCTGAACCAACAATGGCAACAGAGCGTATAATGTCGTTAACAGCGCTTACGGTTCCGTCAGAAGAGTTGTTCTGGTACATAAGTGTTGCAGCTTCCATCAGTAATTAAAGGCTTAAAGGGTATGACCCCAGTTCGACATTGGTTCTTAAATATCGTTCGATGGTTTGATTCCGACGCAGGCGCGGACAACCTCGACAGTGATTCACGGGCGTTCAACCTGGTTCGGGTTATACCATTTATTGCCCTGCATCTGGCATGCCTGCTGGTATATTTTACCGGCACCAGCACCTTTGCGGTGATGTTCGCACTGGCATTTTTCTGGCTGCGAATGTTTGCGATTACCGGATTTTATCACCGCTATTTTGCCCACAAGACATTCAAGACAAGTAGGAAAACCCAATTTATTTTCGGGGTCTTAGGAGCTAGTTCGGCGCAGCGCGGACCCCTTTGGTGGGCGGCGCATCATCGCCATCATCACCAGCATTCAGACCAGGAGCAAGACTTGCACTCGCCCCAGCAAGGCGGTTTTTGGTGGGCACACGCGGGGTGGTTCACGTGTGACGCCGGTTTTGCAATGAACGAACGCAAAGTACGGGATTGGTTGAAATTCCCCGAGTTGCGTTTTATCAATCGGTTCGACGCCTTGGTGCCGGCCATCGCGGCACTGATTATTTACGGCCTAGGTGAAGGCTTGGCAGCTTGGGCGCCCGGGCTGGGAACGAATGGCCTGCAATTGTTAGTTTGGGGCTTCTTCATCTCTACTGTGGTGCTGTTTCACGCCACTGTATCCATCAACTCACTGTCTCATGTGTGGGGCAAGCGCCGCTTTGAAACCGGCGACGACAGCCGCAACAACTTCTGGCTGGCGTTGCTTACTTTGGGTGAGGGTTGGCATAACAACCACCATCGCTGGCCACAGTCTGTACGCCAGGGTTTTCGCTGGTACGAAATCGACATTACCTGGTATGGCCTTTGGTTACTGGCCCGATTGGGCATTATCTGGGATCTGAACCCAATTCCGAAAAACGTTCAGGAAGAAACCCGCAAGTTGGATTCCATCAGGAGAATGCAGTCATGACCATCGCGTCAACAATCGAGGTGGGCTCACAACATGCGGCCACGCCTCACGTTGTTAATCGCTTTCGAGAGCTGTTTAACACATTAGACAAAGGCAACCTGAATAAGCTCGCCGGAGTTTATGGTGAGCATATCCACTTCAAAGATCCTCTGGGCGAAGTTCATGGCCTGGATGAGCTGACTCGCTATTTTGCGGGCTCGTACCAGAACGTCATCGCCTGCCACTTTGTATTTGGCCAGGAAGCCGTTGACGAAGGCACCGTTACCCTGCCCTGGACTATGTACCTGCGCCACAAGCGCATCAATGGGGGCAAAGAAATTCAAGTAGAGGGCATCAGCCATTTACACATTGTGTGTGGCAAAGTTAATTATCATCGCGATTACTTTGATGCCGGCCAGATGCTCTATGAAAACTTGCCACTGCTGGGCGGTATTATTCGCAAGATCAAGGAACACGCCGGATGAAAAACGTGCTTCAAAAAAGCAGTAATATCTGGCTTACAGGCGCAAGCTCCGGCATTGGCGAAGCACTAACCCGTGCGCTTGTGGCTGACGGCCACAAGCTGGTGCTTACCGGCCGCCGCCCGGAGCCACTGCAAAGCCTGCAACAATTGGCTTCAGACCGCATCAGCGTTGCTGCCGCCGACACCACCAGTAGCGATGATCTGGTTACAATTGCGCCGGCTTTAGAAAGCCACGGCCCGCTAAACATGGCTATTTTGAACGCAGGTACCTGTGACTACGTCGACATTGCTAACTACAGCAGCGACGTTATTGGTAACAACATCATAACGAATGTGATGGGAACCGCCCGCAGCCTGGACATCGCATTGCCTGCGCTGCGCCGGGCTCGCGCCAAAGGCGAGCCGGCAACTCTGGTCATCGTGAGTTCGTCAGCCTGGTGGCTGCCGTTCACACGGGCAGAGGGTTATGGTGCTTCTAAAGCGGCGCTCAGCTATTTCGGCCATTGCCTGCGAGCCGATTTGGCACCAGAAGGCATTGATGTCGTCGTGGTATCGCCCGGATTTGTAAAAACGCCCCTGACCGACCTTAATGACTTCCCCATGCCCTTTATTGTGACCGCCGAACAAGCCGCAGAGCGCATTGTCAGCGGCTTGAAGAAAGGCCATCGTGATATTGCCTTCCCCAAACGGTTCACCTGGGCGATGAAGCTCTTGGGCGCAATGCCACAACCGATTGTTGACCGAATGGCAGCCGCCATGGCACGGCAATCAGCCGCTAACGCGTCCAAATAACCTGACATGATCTTGGCATAAGGCGAATATTTAATGAGTTTTCAGCGTCAGCGAATTGCTGTCATTGGTGCCGGTGTGTCCGGCCTCACAGCAGCCTGGCTGCTGGCAGAACACCACGACATCGAAGTTTTCGAGGCAGCGGATTACGCCGGAGGTCACACCAATACCGAACGAGTCTCCTTGGGAGGTCGTTTCTGGCCGGTAAACACCGGCTTTATTGTATACAACGACTGGACCTATCCGAACTTCATCAAGCTGATGGATCGGTTAGGCGTTGCGTCAGAAGTTAGCGACATGAGTTTCAGTGTCGACAGTCGCCGCACGGGCCTGCAGTACAACGGCACGAACCTGAACACCCTGTTTGCCCAGCGCCGCAACCTGCTAAACCCTCGATTCCTCAAAATGATTCGCGAAATCTTGCGTTTCAACAAGGAAACCCAGCAGCAGTTGGCCGATCAAAGCATCGACGACAGCGAAACCCTGGGTAGCTACCTGGACCGTAACGGCTACTCGGCGTACTTCCGACATTTCTACATCGTGCCTATGGGATCCGCTATTTGGTCGGCGCCCGAAGTGGTACTTGAGCGGTTCCCGATACGTTTCTTTCTGCAATTTTTCAGCAATCACGGCATGTTGTCGGTTGATGACAGGCCAACCTGGCGAGTGATAACCGGCGGTTCTGCGCAATACGTGGGCAAAATGATGGAACGCCTGGACGGCCGCCTGCGGTTGAGTAGCCCGGTGCAGCGAGTGGAACGTGACGCAGACGGGGTTACCGTGGTGTGCACGGGCGGCGAGCAACGTTTTGACCAGGTTGTATTTGCCTGCCACAGCGACCAGGCGCTGGCCATGCTGGCACAGCCCACCGAAGCTGAACAACAGATTCTTGGCGCCATCGCTTACCAGAATAACGATGTGGTATTGCACACAGACGCCAGTGTGCTGCCGTCGAATCGCCGGGCGTGGGCGGCGTGGAATTACCTGATTCCTGCGAGCAGTCACGAGCCGGTTTCGGTAACCTACAACATGAACGTTCTGCAGAATTTCCACAGCGCGGAAGAGACTTTTTGCGTTACCTTGAATCGTAGCCACGACATAGCGCCCGGCAAGGTTATCAAAAAGTTTGAATACGCCCACCCGGTGTTCACTCTGGAGGCTGTCGCGGCGCAAAAGCGCTACGATGACATCGGCAACCAGAACCGTAGCCACTTTTGCGGAGCCTACTGGTTCAATGGCTTCCACGAAGACGGCGTAAACAGCGCGTTGCGGGTAACCCGGGCCTTTGGCGTGGAGCTCTGACTATGAGTAATCGCCATGAGCAGTGATTGGCTTGAAGGCAGCATACGCCACCGGCGCCAACACCCAGTGCAACACGAGTTCAGCTACCACACCGGTATGCTGGCGCTGGATGTTGACAACTGGCAGTTGGCCACCACGGTTAGCCCGTTGTTTTCGGTGGAACGGTTTAACTGGCTGTCGTTGTATCGGAAAGACTACTTCAAGCCAGACCACGGCCGTTTAGGCCAGGCGCTGCGGGACTATGTTTGTGAGGCGACAGGCTGGACCCCCGATGGCAAAATCGAGCTGATCACCCACCCGCGCTACTTTGGTTATGTGTTTAATCCGGTCAGCTTCTATTTCTGTTACGCCAGGGGTGATAATCCTGCAACCGGAGCAGTACCGCGGGTAATTATCGCGCAAATCACCAACACTCCCTGGCATGAACGCCACGCCTACTGCCTGGAAACCGTTGGCCATCCCGCCAACAAGGCCGGCTGGCGCAGCGAGCAATTCGAGTTCGAGAAACGCTTCCACGTGTCACCGTTCAACGGCATGCATCAGGATTACCGCTGGACCTTCAGCTTTCGTGGACCGCAATTGCGCGTTCACATGAGCGTGATGGAAGAGAATACCCGTCAATTTGATGCCACCCTAGTGGTCCAACGCAAGCCGCTCAATCGTAAGATACTGCATGACAGTTTGCGCCAGTTTCCCCTGGAAGCACTGAAAGTCAGCGGCGGCATTTATTGGCATGCGCTGAAACTGAAACTGAAAGGCGCGCCGTTTTACACCCACCCGAACAAACTGAAGCCAAACGACCCGGCGTTCAGGCTGGGGCAAGAGGATTGCGGCTTGGATCTTGTACCAGAGCAATCCAATGAACAATCCCAAGGAACAAGTGGAAAGGTAAGCTCATGGAGAATATGAATACGTCCTCAGCGGTTTCGGCGAAAATAACATCCGCTCTGCGGCCCTCTCCTATGGCTAGCCGGGTGGCGCGTTCGCTGGTAATGCAGCAGCTGACCCGCCTACAACAAGGCACACTGGTTATTCGTGAAGCCGGCGTCAGCGATGTCACCGTAGGGGATGGCAACAGCGCCTACCCTGCCGCCGAGTTGGTCATCCATAACCACAGTACCTGGCGCGACCTACTCACCGGCGGCAGCATCGGGGCAGCTGAAGCCTATGTGGCCGGCGACTGGAGCTCCCCGAACCTGGTGTACCTGCTGCGTTTTTTCAGCCGCAACATTGATTTAATGAACAGGTTTGAAGACCGTTTTAGCTGGGTAACGAAGCCCACCCTGAAGGGGTTGCACTGGCTTAATCGCAATACGCCAGAAGGGTCGCGTAAAAATATCAGTGCCCATTACGATCTCGGCAATGACCTGTTCGAGCTGTTTTTAGACCCATCCTTGATGTATTCATCGGCCATCTATCAAACGCCGGAAAGTACTCTTGACGAAGCGTCGACCTATAAGCTCGATGTTATCTGCCGCAAGCTGAAGCTCAAGCCTGGCGACCAAGTCCTTGAAATTGGTACTGGCTGGGGCGGTTTCGCTATTCACGCTGCCAAGCATTATGGCTGCCACGTGACCACCACCACCATTTCGGCTGAACAATTGGCACTGGCAACACAAAGGGTCGAAGCGGAAGGCCTGCAAGACCGCATTACGTTGCTATTTGATGACTACCGCGACCTGAGCGGCCAGTACGACAAACTGGTGTCTATCGAAATGATTGAAGCCGTTGGCCCGCAGTTTCTGCTCAGTTATTTTGGCCAAATCAGCCAGTTGTTAAAACCTGACGGCCTTGCACTTATACAAGCCATCAACATGCCGGAGCAGCGTTACCAGCGAGCCTTGAAAAACGTTGATTTCATTCAGCGCTACATCTTCCCGGGCAGCTTTATTCCATCATTCGGAGCCATGGTGGGTGCTGTGCGCGAGCAAACAGACCTGGTGCTTGCCCACGTTGAAGACTTGGGGTTTCACTACGCCCGTACTCTTAATGACTGGTGTCAGCGCTTTCAGGCTCACAGCCAAAATCTTCACCAACGAGGCTATGACGACGCCTTTCAGCGCCTTTGGCACTTCTATTTTGCGTATTGCGAAGCGGGGTTCAGTGAACGAGCTATTGGCGTAGCACAAATTGTTATGGCGAAACCCGGCAGCAAACACGCGCCCATGCATAGCGCATGATTTCTTCAAAAACCTATCGCAACATCCTGAATTTCGTAATGTTCGAGCTTGGTTGGCTGGCCTGCATTTTGCTCTCGCAGGCCTGGGCGCTGGTCATTGTGGCGATATTCTTGTTAGTGCATTTTGTTTTGGTCAGTCAGTACAAAATGGACGAACTGAAATTTATTGTTATAGGTACTCTGGCAGGTTCTTTACTGGATGGCCTTTGGCTGCGCACCGGCATTCTCGCTGACACCAGTGGCGCTGCTGTCATAACGCCGCCCTGGCTGGTTGCGCTTTGGGCAATCTTTATGACCTCGCTTAACCATTCCCTGAAGTGGCTGGGCAGCAACCGGCTGCTGATGTTGCTGGTAGTGCCCATTGCCGGGCCTTTTGCTTACTGGTCCGCCAGCGCACTTGGAGCCGTTACCCTACCCAATTTGCTGCCGTCTTTACTGGCATTAGCCGTGGGGTGGCTGGTATTGTTTCCGGCTCTGCTGTCTCTGCGCGACTTTCTGTACCCAAGGCTTGCGCGATGAACGCCCGTAACGCCAAACCAAAACTTGGGTGGTGTGCGACTGCTGCCCTTGCTGCAACGTTGGCCTGGGCGCCTGCTATGGCCGACGCCAGCGCTGAGTTCCACTTCACCGGCAGCGCTCGCCCCTTGGGCAGCGCAAACGCTGGCAGCGAGCTTTACCGCGAACAACATGTAATACAGGGAGTCTGCCGCGGCAATCAGTTCAAACCCCAGAACCACAGGGTCGAATATTTTGACGCGGGTTCTGATACCCCGTTCGCCTATAAGCAGCTTCGCTATAACCGCGACAACCAGCCCAGCCTGCTTCGTCCTGACGTGGAGTTCGTTCAATCCCGATTCAACGAGCGCCTGACGGTGGGCTATGATTTAGGGAGTGTTGCCATCGAATGGCAATCGCCTGCTCAAGAGCTTGAACGGTTTCGTTTGGACAGTAACAACAGCCTGGTAGTGGACTCCGGTTTTGACAATCTGGTTCGGCAAAACTGGCAAAGCGTGGTTGAGGGCGGCTCTGTAAACTTCGAGTTTCTGGTTCCAACCCGCGGTAGTTACTACGGTTTTGTGATGGAACCTGTCGATGACAAGGCCAGCAGCGACCGCATTCGCGCCGATCATCTGATTCAGATTCGCCCAACCAGTCTCTTTCTGCGGCTGGTGGTAGAGCCTATTTTGCTGGGCTATAACCAGCAAGGTGCCCTGACCCACTATTCCGGCCTAACCAATATCCGTCGCAACCAGCAAGAAAATATTCAAGCGGATATCGTCTATAGCGTAACGGAATACCCCCCCTGTCCGCTGCTGGCACCCTAGTATCCCTAAAGCGAAAACCAAGCGCCATTCCCTCGCGGTTTCAATGTGTTAAACTCCCATTAAACTTGTGCCGGAGAACCGTCCCCCATGATGTTTGTGTCATTCAACGTCAACAGCATTCGTACACGCCTGCATCAGCTTGCCGCTGTTATTGCGCAGCTGGAACCGGATTTTATTGGCTTGCAGGAAACAAAAGTCAGCGATGAAGATTTTCCGCTGGCAGACATTGAAGCGCTGGGTTACCACGTGCATTTTCACGGCCAAAAAACCCATTACGGCGTGGCGCTCATGTCAAAAATGGCGCCCGACAAGGTATACAAAGGCTTTCCTGACGACCTGGACAACGCCCAGCGCCGACTGATTACCGCAGACTTCACCGTGAATGGTGAAACCCTGACCGTTATCAACGGCTACTTTCCCCAGGGCGAAAGTCGCGATCACCCGGTGAAGTTTCCAGCAAAGCAGAAGTTCTATGCGGATCTGATGAGCTATCTGGATGAGTTGAAGCTGCGCAATACCAAAGTGGTGGTGATGGGCGATGTGAACATCTCCCCGACTGACAAAGATATCGGTATTGGCGCCGATAACGCCAAGCGCTGGCTACGAAGCGGTAAGTGCAGTTTTCTGCCAGAGGAGCGCCAATGGCTGGGTGAAGTGGAAAGCCGTGGCTATACCGATGTGTTTCGCCACCTGCACCCACACGAAGCAGACACGTTCAGCTGGTTTGATTACCGCAGCAAAGGTTTCGATCGCGAACCAAAGCGCGGGCTGCGCATTGACTTGATCATGGCCAGTGATAACTTGTTGCCCCAGGCGCAAAGCGCCGGCGTCAGCTATGATGTTCGTGCTATGGATCGCCCTTCTGATCACGCTCCGGTATGGGCCAGATTCACGCTCTGATTCTTTCTTCACCAACCAGGAAGGTGGTCGCGCGTTATGGCAAAGATCAAAACTCGCGATCGCATTCTCGATACCAGTCTGGCGCTGTTTAACGCCCTGGGTGAGCCGAATGTCACCACGCTGCTGATATCCGATGAACTGGACATCAGCCCGGGCAACCTCTACTACCACTTCAACAACAAAAGCAACATTGTCAGTGAACTGTTTGAAAGCTTCGAGCTTCAGATGCACGACTTACTGGCCGTGCCCGCAGACGCTAGCATAAGCCTGGACCAACAAAATTTCTTTTTGCATCTGTTATTCGAAGCGGTGGCCCACTACCGTTTTCTGTACCAGGATCTGGTGAATGTGCTATCGCGCCATCCCCGGCTACAGCCAAAATTTCGCAAAATATTGAAGCTGAAAAATACCGCGTTCCACACCATCTGCACCAGTTTCAGCGCCCAGGGATTTATGACCATCGGCACCGAAGAGCTAGCGACTTTATGTGACCAGTTAACGCTAACCACTTGCTACTGGAGCAGTTTTGATACGCTTTCACATCTTGATGATCGTAATGCGGTGGACCCTGGTCGCGGCGTATACCAGACCATGTGCCTAATGTTGCCTTACCTGGCAGCAGAGGAAAAAGAGCAGGCTTTGCTGATCAGCAGAAGTTATCTATGAAACAGTGGGGCTCTGGTGAGAGTGTCACTCTTCTTCATTATAGCCAGGCGTTAATTTCTTAAGGCGATCGAGTTCTGCTTCCAGGCGCTCTACCCGCTTTTGCAAGCTCATGACATCTTCCTGCCGATATATCCCCAGGCGACGCAGAGCGCCAGATACCCGCTGATCGAACAGATGTTCTAGCTTGTCCCAGGTGCCAGTGGCGCGCTCGCGTACGCCCTCTACTCGGTCTTCCACCGACTTCAGCTGTTTCTCGACCACACCGCGGGTGCGGTTTTCTATCTGCTCGCCTTCCTGCACCAGGCGTTCGAAAAAACGACCGGTATCTTCTTCGGTTTTATTGAAGGCGCCCAGCCCTGCCAACCAGATCTGTCGTGCCGAATCCTTTATCCTGCCCGGCAACTGGGCATCGGAATCCTTTATTTTGTCCGGCAGCTGGGCATCGGAATCCTTTATTTTGTCCGGCAGCTGGGCATCCGAGTCCGTATTTTTGTCGTGTTCATCGGTCATGGCAAAACCTCCAGGCAGGCGCAGAAGCGCAAGTTACAACGATGACGTAATTGTATTACAGCCGGCGCCCGATTGCAGTGGCGGGCTTTCTTTTGCATGTTAGCCACGGTATGCGATTATACCCGTCTATTTCCAAACTCGATTCCGGGAGATAAAGCCGTGGACCTCAGAAAAATTGATGATCGTATTTCGGTAGCACCGCAGATCCAGATAGCCGACCTACCTGCCATAGCGGGTCTGGGTTTCAAAACTCTGGTCGCCAATCGTCCGGACGGCGAAGAGCCTGGTCAGCCGCTGATGGCCGGCATTGAAGAAGCCGCGCGCGAGCAAGGCTTGCAGTGGGTATACATGCCAGTGGCCTCTGGCAACATCAGCGATGACGATGTTGAACGCTTCGGTGCAATGATCCGCACAGCCGACTCCCCCGTACTGGCTTTCTGCCGCTCAGGAACTCGTTGCACCGTTCTATGGGCACTCAGCTCGGCTGGAGAGACTCCGGCAAAGGAAATAGTCGAAAAGGCCCAAAACGCGGGGTACGACATCAGCGGAATTGCGCCACGGCTGGCTCAGCAGGCCCAGAAAAACGGCTAGAAAGCCGACGTACCGCCCACTCGCACAGGCAATCAGTCAGGATTCATTCATGCAATTTAAAGGTTCCGAAAACTTCCGCCACAACCAGCCGGAACGTCTGGGCGTGCTGGTTACCAATTTGGGGACACCCGACGCCCCAACCACCTCGGCGCTGCGGCGCTATCTGGGGGAGTTTCTGTGGGACCCGCGCGTAGTGGAAGTGCCCCGTCCGTTATGGTGGTTGATTTTGCACGGCGTTATACTGCGCATTCGCCCGTCACGCAGTGCCAAAGCCTACGCCGGCGTGTGGCAGCCAGAAGGCTCGCCGTTAATGACCCACACGGCCAACCAGGCCAGCGCCATTAGCGACGAACTCAAAGCCCGTTACGGCGACAACGTGGTGGTGGGATTTGCCATGCGCTACGGCAACCCATCCGTGGCCAGCGCGCTGGACGAAATGCAACGGCAAGGCGTGCGCAAACTGCTGGTATTGCCGCTGTACCCGCAATACTCCGCGTCTACCTCAGCCTCCACCTTTGATGCCATCGCCCAGGATTTTGCCAAGCGCCGCTGGTTGCCAGATTTTCGCTTTATCTCTCATTACCACGATTTTCCACCTTACATCGAGGCCATGGCTGAGCTTATCGAAGCCCATTGGGTAGAGCACGGGCGCAAACAAAAACTGATGCTGTCTTACCACGGCGTGCCGAAGAAATACCTGACCAAAGGCGACCCTTACCACTGCGAATGCCACAAAACATCGCGCCTGCTGGCTGAGCGCCTGGGTCTGGCAAAAGATGAATACATGACCACCTTCCAGTCAAGATTTGGCCGTGAAGAATGGTTGAAGCCTTATACCGACGAAACCCTGAAGTCGCTTCCCGGCCAGGGTGTCAAATCCGTGGATGTATTCTGCCCGGGTTTTTCTTCAGATTGTCTGGAAACGGTAGAAGAAATCGACGAAGAAAACCGCGAGTACTTTATGGAATCCGGCGGTGAGGCGTTTAATTACGTCACCGCATTGAACGCAACGCAGGGGCACATTGACGCGTTGGTCGCTCTGATCGAGCAGAATATTGAAGGCTGGCAAATACCGCAGAACAACCCGGAGCACCTGGCTGAACGCAAAGCCCTGGCCGATGCGCAGCAGGCCACGGTGTATCCCCAGGACACCACCGAACTCTAGGGTTTGTATGCGTTAAGCTTCCGTTGTACCCGGGGACAGATTTGAAATCTGTCCCCTTATTCCTATTCACCTGTTCCCGTCTTTTTACCTGTGTCAGAATCTTCTGCATATGCTAGGAGAACAACACAATGGTATCCGTCAAATCGCTACACGGCTCGGCCCAACTGCTTCTGGATGTGGCTGGTGGCGTTACCCGCATAGCCGAACGGACACACCGCACGATTGTCCGCGAGATAAACCCGTTAAACCGGCTGCGTGACGTTGCAGGCGTGCTCTCTAAGGAACGGGAGGGCCACACATATCAATTTATTCAGTCAACCATGTTTTCATTGCAACAAGGCTTGCATCGATCCCTTGACGGGTTCTCAGCGGATGACGAACCCCCACACTCGGCACAAAGCGAGAAAGTCGCAGCTGCGTTGAATGGTGTCTGCGGTGATCATCTGGAAGCCAGTAACAATCCCCTGGCGATTACCATGCATTTCAGAGATAGCCAGGGCGCAAAACTAAGACCTGACTCAGACAGCGTGGGCGCCATGTTTCCCGACGCCAGTCCGCGCATCGTGTTACTGGTACACGGCCTGTGCCTGTCACACGAGTACTGGAAAGGCCACGACAAAGCGGATTTGGGTATCGAACTGCAGCGAGCCCATGGCTTCACACCGCTGTACCTCAACTACAACACGGGCCGGCATATTTCCAGTAACGGCAGGGAGTTAAGCGAACAACTTCAGGTATTAATAGACGCTTGGCCGGTCGAAGTTGAAGAGCTGGTGCTGATTGGCCACAGCATGGGCGGGCTGGTTATCCGCAGCGCCTGCTGGTATGGCAGCGAGCCGACATTACCCTGGACCCACTTGGTCAAAAAAGCGCTTTACCTGGGCTCACCCCATCACGGCGCCGCACTGGCCAAAGCCGGGCATTTACTCACCTTCGTCATGCAAAAGTTCCGCTACGCCAGCCCCTTTGCGCTTGCGCAACATACCAGCGCCGGTATCAAAGATCTGCGATATGGAAATTTGCTTGACGATGACTGGGAAGGTATCGATCAGGATGAGTTTCACCCCGACATCCGCAAGCCAGTTCCGCTTCTAGAAGGCGCCCGGCACTATTTCCTGGCCGCCACCATTGGCGATCACCCCGGAGATTTTTCGAGCACCATGGTGGGGGATCTTCTGGTGCGGCTCGATAGCGCAAAGGGGCATCATTCTGATGATTTGAAAAAATTACACATACGCCCGGAAGACTGTCGGGTGTTTGAAAAATTGAATCATCTGGCACTGCTCGACAACAAAGTCGTGCATGACCAGATCTTGGAATGGCTGGTTTGATAAAGCAGTGGCAGACCGGCTTCACCTGGGGACAGATTTTAAATCTGTCCCCTTCGAACGCTCCCTACTCTTCGTAGATCATCTTGCGCACCATGCCGCCATCCACCACGATGTTTTGCCCAGTGATGAACCCGGCTTGAGGGGAAATCAGATAATGCACCATCGCCGCGATATCGTCGGGTTTACCGACTCTGCCTGCGGGATGCTGGGCGTGGTCCCGTGCGCTTAGGAGCGCGGACTCCTGGCCTGCCTCCGGCTCGCGGGTATCGATCCACCCCGGGCTGATGGAGTTAACTCGTACTTCCGGCCCCAGGCTGACAGCAAGAGCGTGGGTCAGGGCTACCAGTCCGCCCTTGGTGGCAGCGTAGGCTTCGGTATTGGCTTCAGACTGCACAGCCCGCGTAGAGGCAATATTGATGATAGCTCCCCGGGTAAGGCGCAGGTGCGGCACTGAGTGTTTCGCCATTAGAAAGGGACCGGTCAGGTTTACCTCCAGTCGTTTCTGCCATTCCGCCAACGACAGATCTTCCACCGCGCCGGTCACCGGATCGGCCAAGCCGGCGTTGTTCACCAGCGCATCCAGCCGACTTCCCCAGCTTATAAGCTGACGCAACGCCAACTTGACGTCGCCCTCATCTGCCACATTGCAGCGCACGTAAAGCAGGTTGGCGGGATCCCCAAACGCTGTGGCAATCTCATTCGCGGCAGTGTCATCCAGATCGAAAAAAGCGACGCGCCAATTCTGCTTCAGCAGGTACGCCACTATGCCCCGGCCAATGCCATGAGCTCCACCGGTCACCAGGGCCACTTTGCGATCATCAGACATAGGCCAGACTCCTTGGTAAACATAAACGGAATACACTGGCAGGGGCTAATAGATCTGTCCAGTTCACGTCCAGTCTATTACTGCATCTTTATAAAACAGCCGGAGAACTAAGAAAACCAGGGAAGAAATTCAAACGTATTTACAGAAGTAGTCGTGGTTATGGACCGAAAGGATCTTGTTGCCGGGGAATATTGACTTGAGAAGAAAGTGGCGGTGGGTCAGGGATTCGAACCCCGGGAAGGCTATTAACCTTCGGCGGTTTTCAAGACCGCTGCATTAAACCACTCTGCCAACCCACCATATTCTTCCACTGCTGCCTAGTGACAGCCGGGGGAATGATACCGGAATTCTTATCTCTGTCAACGCTGTGCGCAAAATTCGGCGCTAGAAACTGAAAAAATCAGCTCCAAAGTTAAGCCAGAGCTACGACAGAGTTAAACAATAGTTGAACAAGAGTTACGTCAACTTAATGAAATTTTTCAAGCTTGCGATTGTCACAGTAGTTACCGAAAAACCGGACGAAATTAACCGTTTAATGATTGAAAGTTGTGAAATCGACATTATTATAGACTACAGTATACGACCTTTTGAGATAGCATCTGACCATTTTGAGTAGCACACAGTTGGTTTAGAAAGCACCCAGTCGCTTTAAACGGAGATAACAATGGAAAACAGACAGTACAACGTTCAACAGAGTGCTAGCGACAAGATTGCCCGCGGGTCCGCGACCGCACCTATCAGTGCTTCAGCGACCAAGGTTCTGCGCAACACGTACACCCTGCTTGCAATGACGCTGGCATTCAGTGCAGTTATGGCGGCTGTCGCAATGTCGGTCGGCCTGGGCCGGGGCACAAGCCTGATGTGTAGCCTGGGCGCTATTGCCCTGATTTGGTTTGTATTGCCACGTACCGCCAACAGCTCTGCCGGTATTGCAGTGGTGTTCGCATTCACCGGCCTGCTGGGTCTTTCACTAGGCCCGATTCTGCTGTACTACCTCCAGTTCTCGAATGGCGGGCAGATTGTTACCCAAGCTCTTGGCGGAACCGCGCTGGTGTTCTTCGCTCTTTCTGGCTACGTTCTGACCACCAAAAAAGATTTCAGCTTCATGCGTGGCATGTTGGTTGCGGGCTTGGTTGTGGTACTTATCGCCATGGTAGGTGGCATAGTGGCCAGTATGTTTGGTGTTGAGATAACGGCCTTCAGCCTCGCTCTCAGCGCTGCTATCGTGCTGCTGATGTCAGGCTTCATTCTGTACGACACAAGCCGTATCGTTAACGGTGGCGAAACCAACTACATCATGGCAACCACCGGGTTGTACCTGAACATCTACAACCTGTTTTTGGCCTTGCTGCACCTGCTGGGCGCGTTCGGTGGTAACAACTGATTTAATCTGGTTTTAAAGTAATCCGAAGCCCCGGCACTTGCCGGGGTTTTTGTTATCAGACAAGATTCCAAACCATGGCTGACATTTCTCTGCAAACCTACACAGTGGTAATAACCGGAGCCCCCTACTCATCCCAGGCTCCTCAAACCGCGCTGGACTTTGCCCGTGCGGCCGTTGCCGCAGGCCACCAGATTGACCGTGTCTTTCTCTACGGCGATGGCGTTCATATTGCCTCGGCCCTGATATGCACGCCCTCTGACGAGCCCCACTGGCCTCGGCTATGGTCTGAGTTCCTGGCGGAGCACCAGATCCCAGCCGTAGCGTGCGTCGCCTCAGCGCTGCGCCGTGGCCTCATCGACAGCGGCGAGCAACAACGTTACGAGTTATCCGCACACAACATAAGGGCGCCGTTTGAAATCGCCGGACTGGGCGAGTGGGTGGAAGCTGGCACTTGCAGTAAAATTATCTACTTTCACAGCGGAGCCTGAACATGACGACGTTAATTGTTATTGACCAGGCACCCTATGGCAGCTGGAGCGGGCGCGAAGGTCTGGATATGGCGTTCTCACTTGCGGCCTTTGACCAAAGCTGCGCTCTGCTGTTCAACGGTGCCGGTGTAAACTGGCTTCGCACCGGACAGCAACCCGACGGCCTTGGCCAAAAGTCCGTGGCACAAAATCTGGGCGCGGCGGCCATTTTTGGCGTTGAAGCTCTGTATGCCGATGCCCAGGCTTGCCAACGCTACGGTCTGGCGGATGACGCTATAATTGCCGGCGTAACCCTGATAGCACCTGACCAGGCGTTCATGACGGGCTTCGAAAAAGTGACGTTCGCCGGCTGACCAACGGCGACCAACACCCACCCCGTTCGCGAATTGACAAACCGCCTGTTAGGGCGAAAACCATTGGACCACCTTATGAACCAGTCTGTTGCAGACTTACCCGCCCACATTCACACCCTGCACATACTGAACAAAACGGCGGAGCATCCCAGGGCCGCACAGTGCCTTTCAACGCTGGCCACCGCAGACACAGTGCTGCTGATTGAAAACGCGGTGTTAAGCGCGCCTGAAGTTGCTGCTGCGGCGCCCTGCCCGGTGTTCATGCTGGCCGCCGACGCCCGTGCCCGCGGCCTGATTGCCAAATCCGGGGCGGGCACCGAAGCGACGGGAGCTACACCACAGATAGGCTACGAGCACATGGTGCAATTGAGCGCTTTGGCCACACGCATCATCAGCTGGTGAAATCATGATCAACACGCCAACACATAACAATGAAGGTTTTCTGGAAGATGCCCACAGCTGGACACCGCAGATCGCTGAACAAATAGCCGCCGATAACGGTCTGGAACTGTCGCCGGCCCATTGGGAAATTGTGCAGTTTTTACGGGATTTTTATCAGCAGCACGCCATGTCACCGCCCTCAAACCGGCTATTTGTAAAAGCCGTGAAGGAAGCTCTGGGTGAAGACAAGGGCAACAGTATTTACTTAATGCAGCTGTTTTCCGGTACTCCGGCCAAAAGCGCCTGCCGCGTTGCGGGTTTGCCGCGGCCTACTAATTGTTTGTGATGCTAGGACCGGGGACAGATTTTGAAGTCAGGGACAGATTTGAAATCTGTCCCTTATTTTGGGCAGACCGGGGACGGCAGACCGGGGACGGCAGACCGGGGACAGATTTTAAATCTGTCCCCTTCAGTTTCCCTTGTGTTGGGCGAACGCTGTTATTGATAGTACGCGTTTTCAGTCACGCTGTGATCGGTCACGTCGCGCACGGCGGTTACTTCTGGCACCCGTTCTTTCAGGGTGGTTTCAACGCCCTGTTTCAGGGTTAGGCTGACGGCGGAGCAGCCTTGGCAGCCGCCGCCGAAGCGCAGCACCACGATGGAGTCGTCGATTATTTCAACCAACGACACTTCACCGCCGTGGGACGCCAGGCCCGGATTGATTTCCGACGCAAGAATGTAATTCACCCGATCTGGCAGAGGCGCGTTTTCATCAACATTGGCCACCTTGGCGTTCGGCGCCTTGATTGTCAGCTGACCGCCCATTTGATCCTTGGAATAATCCACGTAGGCTTCTTCCAAAAATGGCACCGAAGCATGGTCCAGATACAAAGTGAACTTTTCCAGATCGAACTGCTCGTCCGTCGGCACAATTTCATTAGGCGGGCAGTAAGCAAGACACGTTTCGGCATTTTTGGTGCCGGGCTGGGTGACGAAAATGCGCACACCCATACCTTTAACGTCCTGTTTTGAAATCAGTTCCGCAAGATAATCCCGCGCGGGGTCGGTCACAGTTACCACGGACATATTCTTAACTCGCTTTAGAATTTGAAACCATTTTACGGCAGATGACGGCAACATGAAAGACCAACCAAATTGGTTGGTCTTTATGCGGTATAATGACTTTCCGCTATTGCTCCAGTGTGGATTATCCAGCGATGAACTACGCCAAAGGGACCGAATTTGCTATTATTTGCCGCCGAATATGAACAGCAACGCCCTAGCGCCATTTTTACAGCGCTCAGTAGCCAGCAACGCCCGTGCCTGTTTTAAAACAATCGACGAAAGAGAAACCCATGACTGACCGCACCACCCGCCTGAAACAACTGCACCAAGCCCTTAAAGAACGCATTGTAATTCTGGACGGAGGCATGGGCACCATGATCCAGCAACTGAAGTTGGACGAAGCGGCATTTCGGGGTGAACGATTTGCCAACTACGCGAGCGATCTGCAGGGCAACAACGACCTGCTGAACCTGACCCAGCCCGCGCTTATGCGCAATATTCACGCGGATTACATGGATGCGGGCGCAGACATCATTGAAACCAACACATTCAACTCTTCACGTCTGTCGCAAGCGGATTATGGTCTGGAAGACATCGCCAAAGAGCTGAACGTGGCTGCCGCGCGAATGGCGCGAGAAATCGCCGACGAGTTTACTGCCAAAAACCCCGCGAAACCGCGCTTCGTGGCCGGTGCCGTAGGGCCCACGTCGCGCACCGCCTCGCTTTCACCGGATGTGAACAACCCGGGCTATCGCAACGTGGATTTCCAGGCCCTGGTGGATAACTACTACGAAGCGGTGGAAGGCCTGGTTGAAGGCGGCTGCGACCTGATTCTGATCGAAACCATTTTCGACACCCTGAACGCCAAAGCCGCCATTTACGCCACCCAGCAGTATTTTGAAGACAGCGGTATAGAGCTGCCCATCATGATTTCCGGCACCATTACCGATGCCTCTGGCCGCACTCTTTCTGGCCAGACCACCGAGGCTTTCTGGAATTCCATCGCCCATGCCAAGCCCATCTCGGTCGGTCTGAACTGTGCCCTGGGCGCCGACGCCCTGCGGCCATATATAGAAGAGCTGTCCGCTAAAGCGGATACCTATGTGAGCGCCCACCCCAACGCCGGTCTGCCCAACGAATTCGGGGAGTACGACCAGACCCCGGAGGAAATGGCCGAAATCATCGAAGGTTTTGCCCGCGACGGTTTTCTTAACATCATTGGTGGTTGCTGCGGTTCGCGCCCGGACCATATTGAAGCCATTGCCAACGCCGTCGCCAAATACCCGCCACGGAAAATCGCGCAGCCCAAACCCGCGTTGCGCCTGTCAGGCCTGGAGCCGTTTACCGGTGATGAACACACTTTGTTCATCAACATAGGTGAGCGCACCAACGTTACCGGTTCCAAGCGTTTTTTACGCCTGATCAAAGAAGAACGCTACGAAGAAGCTCTAAGCGTGGCCCGAGACCAGGTTGAGAATGGCGCGCAAATCATTGATATCAACATGGACGAAGGCCTGTTGGATTCGAAAGAGGTGATGGTCACCTTTTTGAACCTGGTGGCTTCAGAGCCAGACATCTGCCGCGTACCCATCATGATTGACTCCTCCAAGTGGGACGTCATCGAAGCCGGTTTACGCTGTATTCAGGGCAAGGCCGTGGTGAACTCCATCAGCCTGAAAGAAGGCGAGGAAGAATTCTTCAAACGAGCTAGGGACTGCATGCGCTACGGCGCGGCCGTTGTGGTTATGGCGTTTGACGAAAAAGGCCAGGCTGATACCTTCAAACGCAAAACTCAAATCTGCAAGCGCTCTTATGACGCACTGATGAGCATTGGTTTTAAACCGGGCGACATTATTTTTGACCCGAACATTTTTGCCATAGCCACCGGCATTGAAGAACACAACAACTACGCGGTGGACTTCATCAACGCCTGCCGCTGGATTCGCGCCAACCTGCCCCACGCCTCGATTTCCGGCGGCGTCAGTAACGTGTCTTTCTCGTTCCGCGGCAACGACGTGGTGCGCGAAACCATCCACTCGGTGTTCTTGTACCACGCTATTAAAGCCGGCCTGAATATGGGCATCGTCAACCCCGGCCAGCTGGTGATTTATGACGACATTGAAGCGGAACTGAAAGAAGCCGTAGAAGACGTGGTGCTGAATCGCCGCGAAGACTCTACCGACCGCCTGCTGGAACTTGCCGAGCGCTTCAAAGGCCAGGGCGTAAAAACCCCGGAAGAAGATCTGGCCTGGCGTGATCTGCCGGTCAAAAAACGCCTTGAACACGCCTTGGTGAAAGGCATTACCAGCCACATCATTGAAGACACCGAAGCCTGCCGACAAGAAGCGGATCGCCCCATCCATGTCATTGAAGGCCCGCTGATGGACGGCATGAACGTGGTCGGCGACCTGTTCAGCGACGGTAAAATGTTCCTACCACAGGTGGTCAAAAGCGCCCGCGTTATGAAGCAGGCAGTGGCCCACCTGATTCCGTTTATTGAGGCGGAAAAATCGGGAGAGCAACAGGCCAAAGGCAAAATCCTGATGGCCACGGTGAAGGGCGATGTGCACGACATCGGCAAAAACATTGTGGGCGTGGTGCTGCAATGCAACAACTACGAAGTGATCGACATGGGCGTTATGGTGCCCTGCGACAAGATTCTGGCCGCGGCGAAAGAGCACAATGTGGACATTATTGGCCTTAGCGGGCTGATCACGCCGTCTCTGGACGAAATGGTGCACGTGGCGCGGGAGATGCAGCGTCTGGATTTTCACCTGCCACTGATGATTGGCGGCGCTACGACCTCCAAAGCCCACACCGCAGTGAAAATTGAGCCGCACTATAAAAACGACATCGCCCTTTACGTGTCAGACGCCTCGCGCTGCGTTAACGTGGCCTCAAAACTGCTGAGTAAAACCGCTAAACCTGACCTGGTAAAAGCGGCCCGAGCGGAGTATGACGACATCCGCGAACGCCGCAAAAACCGCAGCGTGCGCACCAAACTGGTGTCGTTGAAAGAAGCCCGCGACCGCGCACCGGAAATCGATTTTGACCAGTACGTGCCGCCCAAACCGGCCTTTTTGGGCGCCCGCGTGTTCGAAGAGTACGACCTGAACGAACTGGTGCCTTACATTGACTGGACACCGTTCTTTATTTCCTGGGACATGTCGGGCAAATACCCGCAGATTTTTGACGACCCAAAGCGCGGTGCGGTCGCCAAAACCCTGTTCGATGAAGCCCAGGTTATTCTTCGCAAAATGATTGATGAAAAGCGTGTAACCGCCTGTGGCATAGCTGGTTTTTGGCCGGCAAACCGCCGTGGCGATGACGTGGTGGTGTACACCGACGAAAGCCGCACGGAAGAGCTCGCCGTGCTGCACCACCTGCGTCAGCAAGATGAAAAAGCACCCGGAAAGCCGATGATGGCGCTGTCAGACTTCGTGGCGCCTAAAGGCTATGAACACCCTGATTACGTAGGTGGCTTCGCAGTCACCACCGGCATCGGCGCTGAAGAAATGTCTAACGAGTACAGAGACGCCAACGACGACTACAACGCCATTATGGTGAAATCTCTGGCAGACCGCCTGGCCGAAGCCTTCGCCGAGCGCCTGCATGAGCGCGTGCGCAAAGAGTTCTGGGGCTACGCCGATAATGAGAGTATGGACGCCGCCGAGCTGATCAAAGAACGCTATCAAGGCATTCGCCCGGCACCCGGTTACCCCGCTTGCCCCGATCACATTGAAAAGGCCACGCTGTTTACCCTGCTGGACGCGACCGCCAAAACCGGCATCACCCTGACCGAGCACTTCGCCATGTTCCCGGCCGCTGCGGTCTCTGGCTGGTACTTTTCACATCCGCAGTCCAAATACTTTGCCGTCGGCCGCATTGGCGTAGACCAAGTTGAGGACTATGCTGATCGTACCGGCCAAACCAAAGCCGAAGCCGAACGCTGGTTACAACCCAGCTTGGCGTACGATCCAGCGGAATAACGCTCTGATGTAAACAGCGGAGACTGGCTATGGACACAAAAGACACTAATGAAAACACTCAGCCCGGCAGCAAAGCGCTGCCACGGCTGAGCTTATTGAAAGTGATGCAGAGTATTCTGGCGGGCGCCCTGGGTGTTCAATCCAGCAAGCGCCACCAGGAAGATTTTGCCAACCCCAGCCCGTGGGCCTACATTGTTGGCGGGCTATTGTTTACCGCCTTGTTGATTGGCGGCTTGGTGCTTCTGGTGAATGTGGTGCTGGCCAGCGCCTGATCGCTTAAATCCAGTAGCCAAGCTACTGGCCAGAAACCCAAATCACCGCCAAAACGACCGCAAGTGTTATCAACACAACGGCCGCAATGGCATCTACCTGGCTATCACTGCGTACAGATTTACTCATACCCGCTTCCTCGTGCTTAATTGAAAACAATTGCGCTCAGTTAAGCACGAATTGCGTAATCTGCCAATTTTAGGGTTAATTATCCGTGTTCCAGCACAATTTTGCCGCTGGACTTGCCCGCCAGAAATGCTTCCAGGGCGTTGGCAAGGCCACTGCGCCCGATGACCTTGGCCGACTTTTCCGTTTGTGGACAGCCCCAAGGGCCGGCCAGCTTGTTCCAAATGGTTTGTTTGTCCGCCAGCGGAATTTCTACCGAGTCGACACCCAACAGGTTCACGCCGCGCAATATGAACGGCAGCACGGTGGTAGGCAACTCAATGCCCGCCACCAGACCGCAACAGCTGACAGATCCGCCGGGCTGTACCTGCTTCAGCAGTTCTGCCAGCGGCGCGCCACCTACGGTGTCCACCGCATTGGCAAACGCCGGTTTCAACATCGGCTTCTTTTGCGCCTCCAGTGCGTCACGGCCCAAAATTTCAGCCGCGCCCAGGGTGCGTAAAGTGTCTTCCTGCTCGGCTTTGCCGCTGATAGCCACCACGTCAAAACCCAGAACCGATAGAATTTCCACCGCCACGCTGCCTACCGCACCGCTGGCGCCCGAAACAGCGACTTTGCCCTGCCCTGGCGCAGCGCCCATGATGAGCAGCTTGTGCACGCACAGGCCAGCCGTAAGGCCGGCGGTGCCATAGATCATGGCGGTTTTTGCCATCCAGTCCTCAGGCATGGCAATACACCACGCTGCTGGCACGCGAATGTATTCGCCAAACCCGCCAGCGCTGTTCATGCCCAAATCGTAACCGGTCACCAGCACCTGGCTGCCTACACCCAGTACACCCGCAGGCGCACCAGCGGCTAACTCAACCACTTCACCCGCGGCATCAATACCGGGTGTATGGGGAAAATGCCGGGTAACGCCTTTATTGCCGGAGGCAGACAACGCGTCTTTATAGTTAAGTGACGAGTGGCTGACCCGGATCAGCACGTCGCCAGCCGGCAGGTCGGCGGTGTTTAGGGTGATTTCGCGGCCGCGATACTGGCCATCCTGCTCACTGACCTGCCAGGCCTGGTAAGTCTGTCCGTTTTGCTGCGGTTTGCTCTGAGATTCACTCATCGACGACTCCTTGTTTTGGGCACTGCAGGGTATTAACGACAGAGCCTTTTTAATGCAAGTTCTGATTGCGAAACACACTCAGCAAGCGCCAAACCGTATTCTCAACGGCAGCACTGGCTGCCAGCCCGAGTTTTTCCGGTAACGTGCGTTTGCGTTGATACGACACCGACACCACCTCTGCGCGTTCTGCCACTTCCAGCAAATACTCGTCTGAGGTTTGTATAGCGTCAATCAGCTTTACGTCTAACGCACGGCGGCCAAACCAGATATTACCGTTGGCAACCGCCGCCATGTCCAGCTGGGGCCGGCGCTCGCCTACATAATCTTTAAACAGCTGGTGGATGTCTTCAAGGTCTGCCAAAAATTTCTGACGGCCTTTGTCGGTGTTTTCACCAAACATGGTCAGGGTGCGCTTATGCTCGCCTGCGGTCAGTACCTCAAAGTCCACGTTATTCTTTTTCAGCAACCGGTGCACGTTGGGCAGTTGCGCCACCACACCAATGGAACCCAGAATGGCAAACGGCGAAGCCACAATGCGGTCTGCTACGCAGGCCATCATATAGCCACCGCTGGCGGCTATTTTGTCTACACACACGGTCAAATTCAGGCCTTTGGCGCGGATGCGGTCCAGCTGTGCTGCCGCCAGGCCGTAGGAGTGCACCATGCCGCCGCCACTTTCCAGACGCACCACCACTTCGTCATGTTCCGGCTTAGCCACACTGAGGACGGCGGTAATGGCACGGCGCAGGCCCTCGGTATCGCTGGCCTTTATGTCACCATCAAAATCCAGCACAAACACGCGTGTTTTGACTGCGTCGTCCGCGATCTCGGCGGTGTCACTTTTTGCGTTTTTAGCTTTGGCTTTTACCTTTTCGGCTTTGCGCTCGGCTTTGTCTTCTTTTTTGCGCAACTTGGCGAAGGCTTTGCGATCGAGGTCCGTCATCAATCGCGCTTCGATGCCCTCGCGCAATTTACGGTAGTTGTCATTGAGTTTGCGGATGCGCAGTTCACCGTCTTCGTGTTCACTGCTTTTCTCCCGCTGGGCAGCGGAGATAATCAGGGTAATAATCACCACCACAGCCAGCACCAAGGTAACGGCTTTAGCAAGGAAAAGACCATAGTCTGCAAGGAATTCCAAAGGGTTTCTCCCGTAGGTTCAAATAAGCAGGCAAGTGTAACCCAGAGCTCATCGGGTGATAACCCGGGCATAAATTAAAACAATCGTTTGAATGCACTTGACGGCTGCCGCTACCGACCATAAAGTCAGGAACTGAGTCGGGCTGTGTCGCCGTCACCACAACCATTTAAAGGGTCAATTTATGTCCGTAGAACAAATCTTTGAAAAGCTGGAACAGAGTTTTAACGCCGAAGCCGCGCAAGGTCTGGACCTGGTTTTTCAGTTTGATATCGAAGACGACAAAACCTACCACCTGGTGATTAACGACGGCACCTGCAAGCTACACGAAGGCGCCCACGGCGACCCTTCCGTTACCTTGATTATGAACTCCGAAACCCTGGAAGACGTCGTTTCTGGTGAAACTGACGGCATGCAGGCATTCATGGCTGGCCAACTGCGCGCCGAAGGCGACATGATGCTGGCTACCAAACTCGGCGACCTGTTTAACTTGACGGGCTGAGTCTGTCTGCGCTTGCCAGGTCGGCGGTTTTAAAGACGAACTTCGTCCAAAGACGTTTTCGCCAGGCGCAACAGGTCGGCGTTTCCTGGCTCGTGCTTGCCAATGTTACCAATGTAGTACTCGAGGGATGTCAAAGCATCCGCCATGGCTTCCAGCACCTGTTCAGATGGCGGCTCGCTGTTGTCCAAAAGCTGGTGCTGGATAGCATCGCCAATACGCTGCAGAACTTCCGCGGCATCCGGGTCGTTAATCATCACCAGTCCACCCCAAATGGTCTGCAGGGTGGCGGGCACGTTAGCCAGGTGCAGTTTGTCGTAATCCGATTCAATGAACGCGGTAATCGCTCGTTTGGCCAGAGTCAGCGCGTTACGGGCTTCATCCGCCACCACCCACACGGCCTCGCGCAGGCACAGTGACTCTTCGCGGCTATCAGACGGGTTAACGCTTGCCAGATCTGCATCGTTGTTAATGCCACGATTGGCAATCTGCAACACAACGTCTTCGATACCAAGCACAGAGTCCGCCAGACTGTGCAGTTCGGTTTCGTCTGGCAGACGCGATTCGTGCTCCAGCTGGCGCAGCTTAACGGCTTCCTTATTAGCGGTTGTAGCCAAACGCTTCAAATTCAACATCACCAGCGTGTTAGCCAACTTTTCCAGGATTTTGGCAATCAATCCCAGTTCAGCCAAGTCCGGCTCGATACCACGCTCAATGATGTCCAGCTTGTCTTTTAGTTGGTTCAGCTCATCCTGCATTGCTTCTGACAGGGACTTGAGCACGTCACTGCCCGGGCCGTAAAGTTTGTGGGAATGGGCTTCCAGAATGGCGTCCGAAAATTCTGCAGGCGCCAGGCGAAAGGCCTGAAGCACCTGCGCGACTTCGGGATTGGCCGAGCCACTGCAATGCAGCAGGTACACCAGACCGGTAAGCAAGTCGTCAGGTATTGGTTTGTTCGCCGAATCAGCGCCCATGTAAACTATTTGTCGGGCGTATTTTTCAATCACCATGAACAGCCGCTTACGAGCCTTGGAAAACATCATGGCCCGGTCAAGCATGGTGTCGGCAACAATTTCCACCAGGCACCACAGTTGCCCCTGGGGTTTGCCATTGCACAGCCGCGCAAAACCACGAGCAGCGCGGCTGATGAGCTTCTTTGTTACCGCGTCGTTGCGTTCATGCAAAATGCCCAGCAGCGCCACTTGATAGGTCAAGCGCATGCGCCGGGCCATAATGTCGACATCGTTGGTGTCGTCGGCGACAGGCCGCAGCTTCGTGCCTTTGCAAAAGTCCGGGCGTTGCGCAAGGTCGAGCTTGAAATGCCAGGATTCCGGGTAAACAGCTTCGTTACGCGCTTCGCGCAGTTCGTTGATCACCGGTAACAGCAGATTGGGATGGTCCTGGCGCTGATGGTGGTGGTATTCCACGTATCGGCGCAGTACAAATAAAGCCTTGTTGAGCGTGGTCAACAGAATATTTTTGTCGGTGGTTGCACCAACTGGAACGTTATTGCAGGTACTTACCGCCTCCTCGCACAGCAAGGTTCCGCCACGCAGCTCCACCAGTGTGAAGATGCCCCGCAGCTGGTTCAGACAGTCCAGGCAGTTTTGCAGATCTTCGTCACTCTCCCGGTTTTCCTGAAAGCGCGCAAGGCTGTTTTCAGCCTGCCGGATGGTTTGCTCGATTTCACTTTTAACGAGATCGAATGACTGCGATTTCGTTGCCAGAGACGATTGCACCATAACTTACGCTTCCCTGTTGACCCTGCGGTGGCACCGCACGCTGTTTAACCGGTTACATCAAAAAATGTCGTAACAATCGTCAGTTATAACACAATTTCACGCCACTCAACCGAGGCGTCAGGGTCAGGTAATTTCTTTCTACCCAGTTTGCTACGCAGTTCCCGACCCAGTCCTCATTCTGAACCCAGAACCTGACTCCACACAGTCGAGCCGGCTTTCTTTTCCATCATCGCCATAAACTCGCGATGGGCCAGATCTTCATCGGCACTGGCACGAATCACCTGCAGTGCCTTGCGGGCGGCCTGCACCCGGCGGATACCATCGCCGTGGCCACCCTCACCCGAGCCGGCATCCAGCAACAGCGCGGTTTGGCCGCCCGTTAACAGCAAGTACACATCGGCTAGAATTTCCGCATCCAGCAGAGCGCCGTGTAATTCGCGATTACTGTTGTCTACCCCGTAGCGTTTGCACAGGGCGTTCAGGTTGTTTTTTTGACCGGGGTGGCGTTTGCGGGCAATGGCCAGAGTATCAACAATTCCACAGTGTTCGGCGGTTTTACGGCCGCCGTCAAGACGGCCAAATTCGGCGTCCATAAAGCCGACGTCAAATACCGCGTTGTGGATCACCAGCTCCGCGCCGCGGATAAACTCGAAAAATTCGTCAGCAACAACCGCAAACAGTGGCTTGTCGGCCAGAAACTCGTTGGTGATGCCGTGTATGGCAACGGCTTCGGCTTCTACTTCGCGGCCAGGATTTACGTAAACATGATAGTTGCGCCCGGTTAACGCCCGCTCAACCAGCTCTACGCAGCCAATTTCGATAATCCGGTGGCCTTCGTTGGGGTCAATACCGGTGGTTTCGGTATCCAGTACAATTTGTCGCATGCAGTTACCCTTTACCCTTTTGTGCTGAGCCGGTTAACCGGTCAGCTCTTCAACGCCTTGGTTGGCCAGCTGGTCGGCCAGTTCGTTATCCGGCACGCCGGCGTGCCCTTTCACCCAGTGCCAGTTTACCCGGTGGCGCTCGCTTTGTTCATCCAGGGTTTTCCAAAGATCGTCATTTTTAACCGGCTTTTTAGCCGCCGTTTTCCAACCGTTGCGTTTCCAGCCGGCCAGCCACTCGGTGATGCCTTTGCGCACGTACTGGGAGTCGGTATATAGCTCTACGTCACAATCACGCTTCAGCGCTTTCAGCCCTTCAATCGCGGCCATCAGCTCCATACGGTTATTGGTGGTGTGCTGCTCGCCACCGTGCAAGGTTTTGCAAACCTCGCCCCAGCGCAGCACCACGCCCCAACCGCCGCGCCCGGGGTTGCCCTTGCAGGCGCCGTCAGTGTACATAATCACGTTACCGCTCATTCACTCTCCTGATGATTCGTACGCGCCACACCCACCGGGCGGCTACCCGCCAGGCCTATAACCTTGCTTTTACTCCACGCACGGCGGCCAGGCGTTCGGGCCAGTTCGCGTTTGCGCGCTAGGATACAGTAATAAGCGCCGCCCGGCATGAACCCGCTAGGCTGCCGCTTTACCGGATTGCGTGCACAGCGCTGTAACGGTAAACCGTAAAAGCGGGTCACCGAATGTTCTATTTGAAAGCCCAATAACCGCAACCAGTCCTCCATTCGCCCCGCTGGCATAAAACGCCCGCTCCAGGGACCGCCCGACGGCCTGCCAAAGCGCCCGGACAAAAGTCGGCGCAGCCCCCAAACACTGAACGGATTAAAACCGGTAATAGCGATGCAGCCTTCCCCCCTTAACACCCTCGCCGACTCCCGCAAAACCTGATGGGGGTAACGGGAAAAATCCGCCGTGTGGGGCAAAATAACCAGGTCCATCGAATCACCGGAAAATGGCAGCTCATCCGCGTCGCAAACCGCAACCCCGTCAGGAATATCAGGATGCCATTGAGGCACAGCAATAATTCGTTGCAAAAAGTCGGTGCCGGTTGCCAGCGGCAGGCGATGGCTGACGCCGACCTGCAACTGACGGGCGCCGGTGTGGCTGGCCAGTTTATGATCAAGATACTGGCGCTGGTCCGCCAGCAGAGCCCGGCCAAGCGGAGTCTGAAACCAGTGCTCGAAGCTGTCATGGCGTGCCTGGTAATCAATAGCGTCTTCGAGTTTCACTATACTGCTGCTCCTGTAAGCCCTGCTTTTCAACTCTAAAGCGAAGCTGGCGCACGCCACCCGGGCCTGCAAGTTTTGGGGTAAATCGATGAATGCTTTATCATAGCAGCCACATTGGCTAAGCACATGGGTGGGTTATGTTGACGATTTCTGCAATACCGGCGTTCAATGACAACTATATATGGTGCATCGCTGACCCGCACCGGCACAACGCCCTGATTGTGGACCCGGGCCAGGCGCAACCGGTTCTGGACCACCTGGCGCAACAGGGCCTGGCGCTCACCGCCATCTTGATCACCCATCACCACCCTGATCACGTTGGCGGCGTAAAAGCGCTGCGCGACGCGTATCCTGACTGCCGGGTGATTGGCCCGGCCGACAGCCCGTTCAAAGGCAGCACCAACCCCATCCACCCTGGCGACACTGCCCTCTGGGAGGGCATCACGTTTACCAGCATGGCGGTCCCGGGCCACACCCTGGACCATATCGCCTTTTTTACCGACGATACCGCCATAACCGGGCGCCCGTTGCTGTTCGCCGGCGACACTCTGTTCGTTTCAGGTTGCGGCCGGCTCTTTGAAGGAACACCGGCGCAGATGCGCCAATCCTTGCAAAGCCTGCGTCGGTTGCCTGACAACACGGCCGTCTATTGCGCTCACGAGTACACTCTGGCGAATCTCAGGTTTGCCCGCAGCTGGTTGCCACAATCAAGTGCGCTGGCCGATTTTGAACGGCAATGCGAGCAGGCACGGGCGAATAACAAGGCAACAGTGCCGTCCACCCTGGCTGAGGAAAAACGTCTGAACCTGTTTCTGCGCTGGGACGATCCCGAGGTAATTGATGTTGCTAAAAGTTATGCCAATGAGCACACACTGCCGATGGAAAGCGCAGACGACGTCTTTGCCGCGATTCGTCACAGCAAGGATCACTTTCGCGGTTAACAGACCAAGATAGGGACAGATTTGAAATCTGTCCCTGGTTCGTGGTTCTTGGCTCGGCAAGACTCGGGACAGATTTAAAATCTGTCCCTGATTTGTGCGATCCTCTCGCAGCGGTAACAATCAGTTTCTTGACCACCGGTAAACCACACCCATAAACTCCGCATACCTTTTTATTTACAGCCAAAGTCGCCGGGCACAATTTGCCACTGGTTTGGCCAACTATTATCCCGGAACGTGTGTTTATGTCGCCCAACCGATTATTAACCTGCCTGTTTAGCGCCGCTCTTATTACCGGTTGCGCCAGTGAAAGCTCCCTCAGCAGCGCTGATAACCCTCTCGATTCCACACATGTAGCCGTCGCCAGCGGTGATGGCAACCTTAAAGAGGCGGTCCTCAAAGGCCAAGCCGATGCCAGCCAAGATGACCCGCTAGACGACGCCATTGCCCCGGAGCTAAAAGCCCAGGCCAGAACCGCCCGAAGTAAGCTAAACGCCGCCAATATTAAACAGCCCGCAACGCTAGCCGATAACGCTCTTGAAAACGGGATCAAGACCGAAAACACCGATTTGTGGCAACGCCTGCGGGACGGCTTTGCGCTGGATCATGAGGTAGACCAACCGCGCCTGGAACAGCAACTGGTCTGGTTTGCCAGTCACCCTCGCTACATTGAACGGGTGATGGAGCGCGGCAGCCGCTACTTTCACTACATCATCAGCGAGACCGAGCGCCGTGGCCTGCCCACAGAACTGGCCCTGCTGCCCATTGTAGAAAGTGCGTTTGACCCGTTCGCCTACTCCCACGGCCGCGCCGCCGGGCTCTGGCAGTTTGTACCGGCCACCGGAAAATACTTCGGCTTAACCCAAAGCTGGTGGCACGATGACCGCCGCGATGTCATTGCTGCTACCGACGCTGCTCTAACCTACCTCAAACGCCTGAGCAAGCGCTTTGACGGCGACTACACGCTTGCGCTGGCTGCGTATAACAGCGGCGGCGGCACAGTTTCCAGCGCCATACGCCGCAATACAAACGCTGACAAACCAACGGATTTCTGGTCGCTGGAGCTGCCGAAAGAAACCCGCCACTACGTACCAAAGCTACTGGCTCTGGCGAAAATCTTCGCCGATCCGCAAGCTTATGGTATCGATCTGCCAGCGTTGGCCAACGAACCTTACTTCGCCGTGGTTGAAACCGGCTCGCAGCTAGACCTGGCCAAAGCCGCCGAACTGGCCGCGACCGATATAGACGAAATGTACCTGCTAAACCCGTCTTTTAACCGCTGGGCCACCAATCCCGATGGCCCGCACCGGCTGTTGGTGCCCGTGGCCAGCGCGGAACGCTTTCGCAAGGCCCTGAAAACCTACCCGGTCAATCAACGTGTGTCCTGGCGCAACTACAGGGTGCGCTCCGGGGATAGCCTAAGCACCATAGCCCAGCGTTTTGAAACCACCACACCGGTCATCCGCAAGCTTAATAAACTCAACGGCGACACAATCCGTATCGGCCAGCGTCTGATGATTCCATCCGCAACCGGCGACAGCGAAACCTATGCCCTAAGCGCCGCCCAGCGTCTGGAAAAGAAACAGTCGCGGCCGCGTGATGGCGACAAAGTCAGCTACCACGTTCGGTCCGGGGACACCTTCTGGGATATCGCCCGAGAACACCGGGTGAAAGTGCGTGAACTGGCTGCCTGGAACAGCATGGCACCCGGCGACCCACTGATTCCGGGCAAGAAGCTCGTGATCTGGTCGCAGAACGCCCAAACCACGGTGGCCAGTTCTGATTCCAGTGCCAGTGCGCGGATCAAAGCCCTGGTGCGCAAAGTCGGCTACAGTGTGCGCAAAGGTGATTCACTGGCGGCCATTGCCGGGCGCTTTTCGGTGAATGTCAGCGATATCGCTGGTTGGAATGACCTAAATACCGAGCATTATCTGCAACCTGGACAAAGTCTGGTACTCTACGTGGACATCCGTAATAGCCCATAACCGGGTCACCATGAACGTGGTTAAAACAACAAAGGTACCCATGATAAAAAAACGCTCGAATACATCATTGGCCCGGCCTTTTAACCACTTACTTTGCGCCGCTTCCATCGGTTTGGTCATGCTCGCAACGCCCCTGATGGCGCAAAGCAGCAGCGTTTCTTCAGCATCAAAAACCAGCTCGCAGCCGGTCGATGTCATCACTGACAGTGATCCGCAACATGGCATCGCCATGCACGGTAAACCAAAATACCCAGCGAATTTTTCCCATTTCGACTACGTCAATCCCAGTGCCCCGAAAGGCGGCACTTTGCGCCTTGCGGTAGTCGCCAACGGTTTTGACACCTTCAACCCGTTTCATTTGCGCGGAGTGGCGGCGGCCGGCATCAGTGGTTATCTTTACGACACCCTGATGGAGTCATCCGCCGACGAGCCGTTTTCGGCCTATGGCCTGATTGCCGAATCCATTGAAACACCCGCCGACCGCAGCTACGTGGTGTTCAACTTGCGCCCCGAAGCCCGTTTTCAAGACGGCGAACCGATTACCGCCGAAGACGTCGCATTTTCCTTTAACACGCTGGTTACCGAAGGCCATCCGTTTTTCCGCAACTACTACGCCGATGTCAGCAACGTAACCGTGGAAAGCCCCCGGCGTATACGATTTGATTTCGGCACCACCAAAAACCGCGAATTACCGATGATTCTGGGGCAGCTGCCCATACTGCCGGCACACTACTGGGCCAATCGCGAATTCGGCGACAGCGGCTTAACGCCGCCACTAGGAAGCGGCCCCTATCGGATTGCCGAATTCGATGCCGGGCGGTCAGTAACCTATGAACGGGTGGATGACTACTGGGCGAAAGATTTGGGCGTGCGCAAAGGCCGCTACAACTTCAACCAGATCCGCTACGACTACTATAACGACGACACAGTCGCTCTGGAGGCGTTCAAAGCCGGTAATTTTGATTTCCGCCTGGAGTCTTCAGCCAAAAACTGGGCTACCTCCTACACCGGGCAACGCTTCGAAAGCGGTGAAATTATCACCGAAGCCATTGGCCACCAGCGGCCAGCCGGCATGCAGGGCTTTGTGTTCAATACTCGCAAAGCCATTTTCAGTGATCCCAGAGTGCGCAAAGCGCTGACCTACGCGTTCAATTTTGAGTGGGCCAACCAAAACCTGTTTTATGACCAGTACATTCGTAGCGACAGCTATTTCGCCAACAGTGATTTGGCGTCTTCAGGCTTGCCCGAAGGCCGCGAACTGGAAATTCTTGAGCCCTACCGCGATTCATTGCCGCCACGGGTGTTCAATCAAGCCTATCAGCCTCCGGTGACCGACGGCCAACAAGGCGTGCGCGCCAACCTCAAGATTGCATTGGAAGAACTTCGCGCCGCCGGCTACAGCATCAAGAACGGCAAGATGGTACACAGCGAAACAGGAGAAACGCTGGCCTTTGAAGTGCTGTTGTTTCAGAAAACGTTTGAGCGAGTGGTATTGCCGTTCAAAAACAACCTGGCACGCCTGGGAGTAGACGTTACCGTACGCCTGGTAGACAGCAATCAGTACGTGCAGCGGGTTCGTTCGTTTGATTACGACATGACCACCCAAGTATTTGGCCAGTCTGACTCCCCCGGCAACGAGCAGCGCGACTACTGGCATTCCAATAGCCTAGACGTAAACGGCTCACGCAATTACGTTGGCGTGAATAACCCGGTGGTGGATGCACTGGTCGAGCAAGTGATTCAAGCGCCCGACCGCGAAGAACTGGTGTACCGCACCCGCGCCCTGGACCGGGTTTTGTTAAACAACTATTACGTGGTGCCACACTGGTATCTGGCCAGTGACCGAGTAGCCTACTGGTCATATCTCAAGCACCCGGGACACGCTGCGAAAAACGGCGTCGACATCAACAATTGGTGGGTAGAACGCTAAATGGGCGTTTACATTCTGCGCCGACTGGCGCTGATTATTCCCACTTTGATCGGCATTATGCTGCTCAATTTCGTCATTGTTCAGGCGGCCCCGGGCGGCCCGATTGAACAAATGATTGCCCAAATGCAGGGCCACGGTGGCAACACTCTGGCCCGTGCCGGAGGCGGCGACAGCAGCGGCGAAGTCGTCACCAGCAACGATAGCCGGGGCAGCCGTGGCATTCCGGACGAATTACTGAAAGAAATCGAAGTCATGTACGGCTTCGACAAGCCCGCCCACGAGCGCTTTTTCAAAATGCTCAAGGATTACGCCACTCTCGATTTCGGTGACTCGTTTTTCCGTGACAAAAGCGTGCTGGAACTGATTCTGGACAAAATGCCGGTGTCCATTTCCCTCGGGCTCTGGTCCACGTTGATTATCTATCTGATTTCTATTCCTCTGGGCATTCGCAAGGCGGTCAGTGACGGCTCACGCTTTGACGTATGGAGCAGTTCGGCGATTGTGATTGGCTATGCCATTCCCGGCTTCCTGTTTGCCATATTGCTGATCGTACTGTTTGCCGGCGGCAGCTACTATGACTGGTTCCCCCTGCGCGGGCTTACCTCCAGCAATTTCGACGAAATGACCTGGTACCAGCAGGTGGGCGACTATTTCTGGCACCTGGTGCTGCCCGTGACGGCCAATGTGATTGGCGGTTTTGCCACGCTCACCCTACTCACCAAAAATTCGTTTATGGATGAAATCGGCAAGCACTACGTGGTCACTGCCCGCGCAAAAGGCCTGGAAGAAAAACAGGTGCTTTACGGCCACGTCTTCCGCAACGCCATGCTGATTGTGATCGCCAGTCTGCCCGGGGTTCTGGTGTCGCTGTTTTTCACCGGAGCCTTGCTGATTGAGGTTATCTTCTCCCTCGACGGTCTTGGGCTACTGGGCTTTGAAGCGGCCCTGAACCGGGATTACCCGGTGATATTTGGCACCCTGTTCATATTCACTCTGATGGGCCTGTTGCTGAAGCTGATCAGCGACATCACCTACGTATTGGTAGACCCGCGCATCGATTTCGAAAGCCGGGAAGGTGCCTGACCCGTGGCAACCTTGACCGCATTATTCCCAAAGCTAACCCCCATACAGAAGCGCAGGCTCGCTAACTTCCGCGCCAATGGTCGCGGCTTTTGGTCGCTGTGGCTGTTTTTGCTGCTGTTCGGACTGGCCCTGATGGCAGAGGTCATTGCCAACGATTCGCCGCTGCTGGTGTCGTATCAGGGCCAGTTGTACGCCCCGGTTGTTCAGGATGTTCCGGAGGAAACCTTTGGCGGCTTTCTGCCTACCACTGCAGATTACCGCGACCCGTTTATCGCTGATGAAATCAACGCTAACGGCTGGATGCTGTGGCCACCCATCCGCTTCAGTTACAACACCATCAATTACAATCTGGACGTGCCTTCGCCGGCGCCGCCCAGCGCCGAAAACTGGCTAGGCACAGACGACCAGGGCCGCGATGTTGCCGCCAGGGTTATTTACGGCTTCCGCATTTCCGTGCTGTTCGGGCTGATTCTGACCCTGGCCAGCTGCTTAGTGGGCGTTACCGTAGGCGCACTGCAAGGTTTTTACGGCGGTAAAGTGGACCTTTTCGGCCAGCGTTTTATCGAAATCTGGTCCGGCCTGCCGGTGCTCTACTTGCTGATTATTCTGTCTGGCATTGTGCAGCCAAACTTTTGGTGGCTGCTGGGCATTATGCTGCTGTTCAGCTGGATGGGGCTGGTGGATGTGGTGCGTGCCGAATTTTTGCGCGCGCGTAATTTTGAATATGTGAAGGCGGCAAGGGCACTGGGGCTGGATAACCGGAAAATCATGTTCCGCCATATTCTGCCCAACGCCATGGTGGCCACCCTCACTTTTTTACCGTTTATATTAACCGGCGCCATTACCGGGCTGACCTCGCTGGATTTTCTGGGTTTTGGTCTGCCTTCCGGGTCGCCGTCATTGGGCGAACTGATTGCCCAAGGCAAAGCCAACCTTCATGCTCCCTGGCTGGGCATCTCGGCGTTCGTGTCCCTGTCGGTGATGCTGACTTTGCTGGTGTTTGTCGGCGAAGCGGTGCGCGATGCTTTTGACCCGAGGAAAAACTGATATGGCGGGTCAAAAAACACAGCCGTTATTATCCATTAATGACCTGTCCATCAGCTTTAACGGCCAGCCGCCCCTGGTGCGAGGCCTGGATATTCAGGTGCACGCCGGAGAAACCTTGGCCCTGGTCGGTGAAAGCGGTTCTGGCAAATCCATTTCAGCGCTGTCTGTGCTGCGCCTGTTGGACGCCCGCCACGTTAGTTACCCCAGCGGCCAGATTCTGTTCCACGGTGAAGACCTGCTAAAAGCCCCGGAAAACCGCCTACGCCAGGTGCGCGGGCGCCAGATCAGCATGATTTTCCAGGAGCCGATGACCTCGCTGAACCCGCTGCACACCGTGGAAAAACAAATCAGCGAAACACTGGCCTTACACAAAGGCCTGCGCGGTGACCAGGCTCGGGCCCGCTGCCTGGAGCTGCTGCAATTGGTCGGTATAGACGATCCGAAAAGCCGCCTGGCCAGCTACCCGCATCAGTTGTCTGGCGGGCAGAAACAGCGGGTAATGATCGCTATGGCGCTGGCCAACGAGCCGGAACTGCTGATCGCTGACGAGCCCACCACCGCGCTGGACGTAACCGTGCAAAAGCAGGTCCTGGAACTGTTGCAGCAGTTGCAGGAAAAGCTGGGCATGGCCATTTTGCTGATCACCCACAATCTGACCATTGTGCGCCGCTACGCCGACCGGGTGGTGGTGATGGAACAAGGCCAGTTGGTGGAACAGGCCACGGTTGAAACGCTGTTTACAACGCCACAGCATCCGTATACCAAACGCCTGTTAGACGCCAAACCACCCGAATCACCGCCCGCCAGGCCCGACATTCAAAATGCAACGCTGCTGCTGCGGGTTCGTGATTTGAATGTGCGCTTTACCACGGCCAAAACCCTACTAGGGCGCGTAAAATCGAGCTTCCATGCGGTACAAGACGTTAGTTTTGAGCTGGAACGGGGCCAGACTCTGGGGATTGTAGGCGAAAGCGGCAGCGGCAAAACCACCATCGGCCACGCTCTGCTGAAGCTGACGGCGGCCACCGGTCACATCGATCTGGATGGCCAGCCCTTAGCGAACCTGAACCAGAGACAGTTCCGCCCTTTTCGCAAACGCATTCAGATTGTGTTTCAGGATCCGTTTGGCAGCCTTAGCCCGCGCATGTCGATTGCCGAGATTGTTCAGGAAGGCCTTGAAATTCATACGCCAGATACCCCTGAAGCCCAAGACGCGCTGGTGGTGCAAGCGCTGACGGACGTGGGTTTAAACCCGCAGGACCGCCACCGCTACCCGCACGAATTTTCCGGCGGTCAGCGCCAGCGTGTGGCCATTGCCCGGGCTCTGGTGTTGCAGCCGGATTTGATCATCCTGGACGAGCCAACCTCGGCTCTGGACCGAACCGTACAAAAGCAAGTGATTGAGCTGTTACAATCGCTGCAGCGAAAATATGCGCTAAGCTACATTTTTATCAGTCACGACCTGGCAGTGGTTCGGGCGCTGAGCCACAAACTGTTGGTGTTGCAGCATGGCCGAATTGTGGAATACGGCAAAGCCGCCGAGATATTTGCCGCACCTGAACAGCCGTACACACGGGAGCTGCTGAACGCAGCCTTCTTTTACCAGAAAACGTTAGACGATTAAAATGAGCCTTACGCCCGGCCATTAAACCGGGATAATGCCCGCAAATCTTGAACATAGCGTCATTCGTTAATAAAGCGTAACGCGTTAATATAAGGAGAACACCCATGGGAATTCTCAGTGGCAAAAGAGCCCTGATCGTTGGCGTTGCCAGCAAATTGTCGATTGCCTACGGCATCGCTGAAGCCTTCGCCCGCGAAGGCGCCGAACTGGCTTTTACTTACCAGAACGAAAAACTGCAGCCGCGGGTCGAGAAATTCGCCGCACAATGGGGCAGCACGCTAACCTTCCCTTGCGATGTCGCCAGTGATGACGAAATCAACAACGTGTTCACCGAACTTGGCAAGCACTGGGACAACATCGACATTATCGTTCACGCCGTGGGTTTCGCCCCGGGCCACGAGCTTGACGGCAACTACGTCGACGTGACCACCCGTGAGGGTTTCCGCATTGCCCACGACATCAGCTCCTACAGCTTTGTGGCTCTGGCCAAAGGCGCTCGCGGCATGATGCACGAAGGCAGCTCACTGCTGACCCTGAGCTACCTGGGCGCAGAGAAAGTCCTGCAGAACTACAACGTTATGGGTCTGGCAAAAGCCTCGCTGGAAGCTAACGTGCGCTACATGGCAGCCAGCCTGGGCCGCGACGGCATTCGCGTGAACGGTATTTCTGCCGGGCCGATCAGAACTCTGGCGGCGTCTGGTATCAAGAGCTTCCGCAAAATGTTGGCCGAAAACGCAAGGCGCGCCCCGCTGCGCCGCAACGTAACCACCAATGAAGTCGGCAACGCCGCCGCTTTCCTGGGCTCTGACCTGTCCAGCGGTATCACTGGCGAAATCATGTATGTCGATGCCGGTTTCAACATCACCGGTATGGGTGAACTGGAAGACGCAGAGATTTAAAACTGCAGGCACCTCCGGAGCTCTTAACCTCCGGAATTCTTACTCAAGAAATATCAGGGAACAATCATAACTATGTCAGGCACGAAATTAGAGAACCTGAACGTGGCGAGCCAGGAAACACTGATGCCGCCTGAAACACTTAAACAAGATCTGCCGCTTACAGACGAAGCAGCCGCCACCGTGGCGAAAGGTCGCCAGGATATATACAACATTATGGACGGCACCGATCACCGGCTGTTTCTGGTGTTAGGCCCCTGCTCCATTCACGATGTTGATGCCGCCCTGGATTATGCCCGGCGCCTGAAAAAGCTGGCTGACGAAGTAAGCGATACACTGTTGATTGTGATGCGGGTCTATTTTGAAAAACCGCGCACCACCGTGGGCTGGAAAGGCCTGATTAACGATCCCCGGCTGGACGACACCTTTGATATTCAGCAGGGCCTCCACATCGGCCGCAAACTGCTTATTGATATCAGCGAGCTGGGCCTGCCCACGGCCACCGAGGCGCTAGACCCCATTTCCCCACAGTATCTGCAAGATGCGATTTCCTGGTCGGCCATTGGTGCCCGCACCACCGAATCGCAAACCCACCGGGAAATGAGCAGTGGCTTGTCTATGGCCATTGGCTTCAAAAATGGCACCGATGGCAATCTCGACGTTGCCGTAAACGCCATGAAATCCGTGTCTCACCCCCACAGCTTTCTGGGCATAAACCAGCAAGGCCAGGTTGCCATTATTCGGACCAGGGGTAACAACTACGGCCACGTGGTTCTGCGCGGTGGTGGTGGCAAACCCAATTATGATTCGGTCAACGTTGCCCTGTGCGAACAGGCTCTAGAGAAGTCTGGCCTGCGAAAATCCATCATGGTGGATTGCAGCCACGCCAACTCCAGCAAAGACCCGGCTATTCAGCCCCTGGTGATGAACGACGTGTCTAACCAGATTCTGGACGGCAACACCTCTATCCAGAGCCTGATGATTGAGAGCAACATCAACTGGGGCAACCAGTCGATCCCGCAGAATCTGGCAGACCTGAAGTATGGCGTATCGGTTACCGATGCCTGTATTGACTGGGAAACCACCGAAAAAGCGGTTCACGACATGCGTAACAAGCTCAAAGATGTGCTGCCAAAACGCGCCATGGCGTGAAATGTGCGATAGGGGACAGATTTGAAATCTGTCCCCGGTTTGTCACTGGTGCTAGGTTCAGCAAGATAGGGACAGATTTGAAATCTGTCCCTGGTGTGTCCCCGGCTTTGGTTTGAGTCAGCCGATCTTGTCCAGACCGCGCATATACGGCTTCAGAACGTCTGGCACCGTAATGCTGCCATCTTCCTGCTGGTAGTTTTCCATTACCGCAATCAAAGCACGGCCAACAGCCAGGCCTGAGCCGTTGAGGGTGTGCACCGGCTCTGGCTTGCCGGTTTCCGGGTTGCGCCAGCGCGCCTGCATGCGGCGGGCTTGAAAATCCCGGGTGTTAGAGCAGGAAGAAATCTCGCGGAACTTCTGCTGCCCCGGCAGCCATACCTCCAGATCGTAAGTGCGAGCAGCGGAAAAGCCCATATCGCCGCCGCACAAGGCCATGGTGCGGTACGGCAGCTCCAGCAGCTGCAATACTTTTTCAGCGTGGCCGGTCAATGCATCCAGCGCAGCGTCGGAATCCTCGGGCCGCACGACCTGAACCAGCTCTACCTTGTCGAACTGGTGCTGGCGAATCATGCCGCGGGTATCACGGCCGTAAGAGCCAGCTTCACTGCGGAAGCAAGGCGTGTGACACACCATTTTCAACGGCAATTCAGCGGCATCCAGAATGCTGTCGGCGATCAGGTTGGTCACCGGCACTTCCGCGGTGGGAATAAGGTAAAGCGGCTTTTCACTCTCGACACGGAACAGGTCTGCTTCAAATTTTGGCAGCTGGCCGGTGCCAAACAGCGCGGCGGCGTTCACCAGATAAGGCACGTAAGCTTCGGTATAGCCGTGCTCTTCGACATGAAGGTCCAGCATAAACTGCGCCAGCGCCCGATGCAGGCGAGCCACCTGGCCGCGCATCACCACAAAACGGGAATGAGCCAGATTCGTCGCCGTCTCAAAGTCCATTCCGTTCAGGGCTTCGCCCAGAGCAACGTGGTCTTGCGGCTCGAACGAAAACACGCGAGGCGTGCCCCAGGTGCGAAGCTCAACGTTATCATCGTCGTCTTTACCCGCAGGTACGCCTTCGTCTGGCACGTTCGGAATACCGGCAAGAAAGTGATTCAGTTCTTCCTGCAATTCGCGCAGCTGGTCTTCAGCTTCCGATTTGCGCGCTTTCAGGTCGTCTACTTCATCCAGCAACGGCTGTATGTCTTCACCCGACGCTTTGGCTTTACCGATGGACTTGGATTTTTTATTCTGCTCGCTTTGCAGGGTCTCGGTCCGCACCTGAAGGCCACGGCGGCGCTCTTCCAGCTGCTCAAAGGTGGCGGTATCAAAGGTGAAGTTTTTGATGGCCAAACGGCGGGCAATGTCTTCGGTTTGGCTGCGGACGCGTTTTGGGTCGAGCATGATTATCCTGACTGGTCGGTTTAACAATGATTTTATGAATGGCCGCCATTATACCGTCACGGCAGCGCGTGGCCAGTGCTTCAGCTACAGGCCACCCTTAAAGATAACCCAGTGCTTCAGCTATAGCGTTTGCGTGGGCTGGCGGCGTTCAGTTGGTCCAGGCGCTGGCGTTTTTCAGCGAGTTTGATTTCCAGGCCGCGAGCCACCGGCTGATAATACCGGCGCTCGCTGATGGCTTCGGGCAAGTAAGCTTCACCGGCCGCAAAAGCGTCGGGCTCGTCATGAGCGTAACGATAGGATTCGCCGTGACCCATGGATTTCATCAATTTGGTCGGTGCGTTGCGCAGGTGTACCGGTACTTCGAAATCTTTATCTTGGCGGATGTCAGCCATGCACTGGTTGAACGCCTTATAAACAGCGTTGCTTTTTGGCGCCATGGCCAGGTAAATCACCGCTTGCGCCAGCGCCAGTTCACCTTCGGGTGAACCCAGGCGCTCCTGGGTATCCCAGGCTTCCAGAGTCAGCTGCAGCGCCCTGGGGTCGGCGTTGCCTATGTCTTCACTGGCGATGCGCACCAGCCGGCGAGCCACGTACAGCGGGTCGCAGCCGCCGTCGAGCATACGGCACATCCAATAAAGCGAGCCGTCCGGATCAGACCCCCTCACCGACTTGTGCAACGCCGAAATCTGGTCGTAGAACACATCGCCGCCTTTATCGAAACGGCGCAGACTGGTTTGCATCACCAGCTCAAGCTGATCTTCGCTGACGCTATCGACACCATCAGCGTCGCGCTCCGCCAGATCGGCGGCCACTTCCAGAATGTTCAGTGCCCTGCGGGCATCGCCGCTGGCGGCGCTGGCCATCATCGCCAGTACGTCCTCGGCCACCCGCAGGCGACCACCAAAGCCTTCTTCGGCGCTTAGCGCGCGGATAAGCAGGCGCTGAATATCGTCGTCTTCCAGGTTCTTCAAGACGTAAACGCGGGTGCGGGACAGCAGCGCGCTGTTTAACTCGAAAGACGGGTTTTCGGTGGTGGCACCCACAAAAATAAAGGTGCCGTCTTCAATGTGCGGTAAAAAGGCGTCTTGCTGGCTTTTATTGAAGCGGTGAACTTCATCCACAAACAGCAAGGTATCCTGGCCGCTGCCCTGCTTGCGTGCCCGCGCACGCTCAACGGCCGCGCGTATGTCTTTGACCCCGCTGAGTACCGCAGAGACGGTCTCAAAGGCCAGATCACTGACGTTGGCCAGCAGTTGCGCGAAGGTGGTTTTACCCACTCCGGGCGGGCCCCACAGAATCATCGAGTGCAGCTGGCCCTGTTCTACCGCCCGCCGCAGCGGCTTACCGGGGCCCACCAGATGGGGCTGACCCACATAATCTGCCAATTGGGTCGGGCGCATGCGCGCAGCCAGCGGGCGAAAGCCGCCGCTGCTGGCGAACAGGCTATCTTGCATTAGTTACCGTCACCGATAATATCCACACCGGCCGGGTAATCCGGTTTGAATACCGACGCCGCGATGTCGGCGTTCAGCACAATGTGGTCAAAGCTCACAATACTGATCTGCGAAAGCGAATCTTCCATCCGCATTTCCCGCAGCTGGCCGTCAAAAAACGACAGCCGCAGCGCCACAAACAGCGAATCCGGGCTTTTGGGTTTTAATGTGAATTCGCGGTTATTGTCATCCATAGTGCGGGTAGACACTTCGTAGGTCTGCGCCAGGTTATCCACCTCACCGCTCAGCAGCAACGCCGGTGTGGCCTGCACATCGCTGTTCAGCTTGTGCACGGTGACCTGTTCCAGATCTGGATCGTACACCGACACTTCATCGCCGTTACTGACAATGTGCTGGGCCATAGGCGCTTTGCTTTCCCAGTAAAACAGCCCCGGGCGTTTGGCTTTCATGGTGCCGCGGCTTTCCTGAATGCGTTCACCGCCGTCGCCCACCACAATCTGAATAAAATCAGCCTGGTAGGTCTGGTAACTCCGCAACAACGCGGCCAGTTGGGTCGCCGCGTCTTTTTGCTGAACCGCATCACTCACAGCCGCCGTGGCGGTGCCGGCCAGAACCATTGCGAACAGAGCCGCTATCAGCTGTGTCAAAACACCCGTTGTGCTTTTATTCGCCATATTGCCTGCTCCTAGTTTCGGGGAGGCGGCGGAGCCAATACTTCCCGCGCGCCGTTGTGGCCGGCCGAACTGACAACTCCCGAGGCTTCCATTGCCTCGACCAGGTTAGCAGCACGGTTGTAGCCAATCTTTAATTTACGTTGAACCGACGATATCGACACCCGGCGGCCTTCTGTTACGAAGGCTACGGCGTCATCAAACAAGGTATCGGTTTCGTTGTCATCGTCGCTCAGGCTGGGTACGCCGGGCAGCTTTTCGCCTTCGGCGCCGTTAAGAACGTCGTCTATGTACACCGGCGCGCCGCGGGCTTTCCAGGCGCTAACCACCCGGTGCACTTCATCGTCGTCGACAAAGGCACCGTGTACCCGCACAGGCAAGCCAGATCCCGGTGGCAAATACAACATATCGCCGTGGCCCAGCAGCTGCTCCGCACCGCCTTGGTCAAGCACGGTACGGGAGTCAATTTTTGACGACACCTGAAACGAGATACGGGTGGGAATGTTGGCTTTTATCAAACCGGTGATAACGTCCACCGACGGCCGCTGGGTAGCCAGAATTAGGTGAATACCGGCGGCGCGAGCTTTCTGGGCAATTCGCGCGATCAACTCTTCCACTTTTTTGCCAACAATCATGATCATGTCGGCAAATTCGTCAATCACCACCACAATAGAGGGCAATGGTTCCAGTTCCGGCCGTTGCTGCTCGTCGTTATCCAAGTATTCGTCGGGCTTCCAGAACGGGTCCCGCAAGGGCTCACCGGCCTCCGCCGCTTCTTTTACCTTACGGTTGTAACCGGCCAGGTTACGCACGCCCAAGGTGGCCAGCAGGCGATAACGCCGTTCCATTTCAGCCACACACCAGCGCAGTGCATTGGCGGCTTCTTTCATGTCTGTAACCACCGGCGCCAGCAGGTGGGGAATGCCGTCGTAGATGCTCAGTTCCAGCATCTTCGGGTCTACCATGATAAAGCGCACGTCTTCCGGGCCTGCCTTTAGCAGCATGCTCAGCAGCATAGCGTTCACCCCGACCGATTTACCGGAACCGGTGGTGCCTGCGACCAGCAGGTGGGGCATTTTCGCCAGGTTGGCTACGATGGGGTTGCCGCCTATGTCGTTGCCCAACGCCATGGTCAGCGCGGAGGCAGATTCGGCAAATACCCGCGAACTCAATACTTCACTCAGCCGCACCATCTGGCGGTATTCGTTGGGAATTTCGATGCCCACCACGGATTTTCCGGGAATCACTTCAACCACCCGCACGCTCAGCACCGCCAGGGAACGCGCCAGGTCTTTCGCCAGGTTGGAAATTTTGCTGACCTTAACGCCCGCGGCCGGCTTGATCTCGAAACGGGTAATCACCGGGCCCGGATTCACCTCAACCACTTCTACGGTGACCCCAAAGTCGGCCAGCTTTTCTTCCAGCAGCCGCGACATATGTTGCAGGGATTCTTCGGTGTAGCCTTTTTCCTGCTGCTCCTCCGGCGGGTCTAACAGCGTGATCGGTGGAATCGGGCTTTCGATATCTTCCAGTAGCGAGGATTGCTTGCCGGCTCCATTACTGTCGGCGGGCTTGCTCTGATCGTCTTTTTTGAACGGCGCGATCTTGAATGAACGGCCAGTGCCCTGAGAAGCACCTTGGGGCGTGCTGTCAGCGGAAGCCGCTGCGGATGTGCGCGCTGGCGGCCGCGATGCAGGTGCGGGTCTACTGCGTTCAGAGTCGTTGTAATCGCCACGGGCGCTCTCGTCATGGGCACTGAAGCTTTCAATACGCGCCGGCTCGTCGTCTGAATCGGCGCTCAGGTCAAAGTAGTCCCCGGAGTCATCGCTGCGTTCCGTTTCAGATTGGCCACGACGGCCAAACCCTGGAATACGCTGCCACCAACGCACTCGTTCAACCGCTCTGTCCGCGCGAATCTCGGTATCAAACTGGCCTGAAGACTTGCCTTCAACCCTATGATTTAAAAGTGGTGGTTGGTAATTTTCGACGGTTTCTTCGGCGTCTTTCCGGGCCGAACTGCGACCTTTGAACCAGTCTTGTACCCGGCTGCCTACTCTCAGAGCCATGCCGCCCAACTGGTCCATCAGCCAGAACCAGGAAAGCCCGGTGGTAACGGTTAGCGCAAACAAAAATATGGCAATCAATACCAAGGTGGTGGCCGGCAGATTAAAAAACCGCACCATAGCATCGGCCACGGCTACGCCCATCACGCCGCCGGAAGATTCACCCAGACCAAAAAGAGAATAAAGCGACAACAGACTGGTGGCCGACAGCAGAATCAGAATAAACCCACCAAAACGCACCATTAACAGGGGCCAGTGGACGTCTTGGGAGCGATTGCGAAGGCGAATCAGCAGCAGCGCGTAACCTGCCACCATGGCTGGAAACAGCCAGGCCACGTAACCGAAGAAATTGCGTAGTAGGCTGGCCAGCCAGGCGCCGCTGCGGCCGGCGTAATTCAGCACCTGGGCGTCATGGCCCACACTGGCCCAACCGGGGTCATTGGCGTGAAAACTGAACAGCGCCATGCACAAATAAATCGCCAGGGCAATTAGCGCAATAACGGCGCCCTCGCGGGCACCTTGGGCCAGCAGCTTGCGAAAACGCAGCTGTTTATCAGTCAGCGGCTGGGCCGATGTGTTTTTTGCTTTTGCGCTTGCGGCCATGAAGTCTCAGATGTTGCCATGACCGGGGTTCTGAAGGGCCTGAAAACCCCGGTCAAGATCGGCTTTCAGGTCGTCAATGGCTTCAATGCCTACCGACAGGCGAATCAGGTTTTCACTGATACCGGCCTGCTCTTTGTCTTCGGGCGACAATCGCCCGTGGGTCGTTGTTGCAGGGTGGGTGATGGTGGTCTTCACATCGCCCAGATTGGCGGTAATAGACACCATCCGAGTGGCGTCAATAAAGCGCCAGGCCTCTTCCCTGCCCCCTTTTACCCGAAACGACAATACGCCGCCAAAGGCCTTTTGCTGGCGTTTGGCCAGTTCATAATGCGGATGCTGCGGCAGGCCGGTATAAAAAACCGTTTCCACCGCGCTCTGCTGCTGCAGCCATTGGGCCAACTCTAACGCATTGTCACAGTGGGCTCGCATACGAATTGGTAAGGTTTCCAGGCCCTTCATGAACACCCAGGCGTTGAACGGGCTCATGGTTGGGCCTGTTGCCCGCAAAAACACGAATATTTCTTCCAGCAGCGCGTGGGGGCCTACAACGACGCCGCCTACGCAACGGCCCTGGCCGTCCAGATATTTGGTGGCGGAGTGGGTTACCAGGTCTGCGCCCAACGCCAGCGGCTGCTGCAGCACCGGGGTGCAAAAACAGTTGTCGACGACCAACAGCGCACCGTGGGCGTGGGCCAAATCGGCCATCTTGCGAATGTCTGCCACTTCGCACAGCGGGTTAGACGGCGTTTCCAGAAACAACATCCGGGTATTGGGCCGAATAGCCGCTTCCCAGCCGGCTTCGTCTGTCAGTTTTACAAAGGTGGTTTCAACACCAAATTTGCTCAGGTATTTCTGAAACAGCGAATTCACCGTGCCGAATACGTCCCGTGAACACACCACATGGTCACCAGCCTTCAGCAGCGCCATACAGGTGCTAGTAATAGCGGCCATACCCGAAGCCATTGCCACTGCCCGTTCGCCGCCTTCCATCGCCGCAATGCGGTTTTCGAAGGCGGTAACCGTGGGGTTGGTAAAACGCGAATAAATATTACCGGGCTCTTCACCGGCAAAACGCGCGGCCGCTTGCGCCGCGCTGGCGTAAACGAAGCTGGACGTAGGGAATATAGCGTCGCTGTGTTCCAGCTGACCGGTACGAACCTGCCCCGCGCGCACCGCCAGGGTATCGCCAGACATGCCGTCCAGGTCTGATTCTGGTATCAAAACCGATTCTTCGCGGCAAAATGTCATCGTTTTCTCCGGGTCATGGTTTTCTGCTGGTCATAGAATTCTTGTACGGTCTAAAGCATCAATCTTCGTCGTTATGCATGTCTATACTGCCGTTTTCGGTATCGTTCTTCACGGTGCCGGAGCGGGTTGCATCGTTACGCTGGCCATCCAGGCGATCCAGGTAGGCACGGTCAATATCGCCGGTTACGTATTCACCGGTAAACACCGAACATTCCCAGCCATCAATGTCACTATTAACATCGCTAACAGAGGTAATCAGGTCTTCCAGGTTCTGATACAGCAACCAGTCGGCGCCGATCAATTCGCGGATTTCTTCCACAGTGCGATCGTGAGCAATCAGTTCTTTAGCAGACGGCATATCAATGCCGTACACGTTGGGATAACGCACCGGGGGCGCGGCCGAAGCGAAATACACTTTGCGGGCGCCGGCATCGCGGGCCATCTGCACGATTTCCTTGCAGGTGGTACCGCGCACAATGGAATCGTCAACCAGCATCACGTTCTTGCCGCGGAACTCCAGATCAATGGGGTTTAGCTTCTGGCGTACCGATTTCTTACGCATGGTCTGGCCAGGCATGATAAATGTACGGCCAATGTAGCGGTTTTTGATAAAGCCTTCGCGGAATTTCACGCCCAGACGGTGGGCCATCTGCAAAGCCGAGGTGCGGCTGGTGTCTGGTATCGGCATAACCACGTCGATATCGTGATCGGCGAAATCCTTCAGCACTTTATCCGCCAGAGTTTCACCCATGCGCAAGCGCGCTTTATAAACCGAGACTTTGTCCATGATGGAGTCCGGACGGGCGAAGTACACATGCTCGAAAATACACGGATAGAGCTTTGGCTGTTTGGCGCACTGCTCACTGTGAAAGGTGCCGTCGGTTTCAATATACACCGCTTCACCCGGCGCAATGTCGCGCACCAGGGTGAAACCGGAGGCGCCTAGGGCCACACTTTCAGACGCAATCATATATTCCTTGCGGCCGTCACTGGCCAAGCGCACGCCATAACAGATCGGGCGAATGCCATTGGGGTCGCGGAAACCGACAATGCCGTAGCCGGTAACCATCGCGATAACCGCGTAGGCACCGCGGCAGCGTTCGTGTACAGAACGCACGGCGGCAAAAATATCGTCTTTGGTCGGGTCCAGCTTGCCCAGTTTCTGAAGCTCGTGAGCGAACACGTTCAACAACACTTCCGAGTCTGAATTGGTGTTGATGTGGCGTAGGTCAGTGCGAAACAAGTCGGTACTGAGCTCGTCAGAGTTTGTCAGGTTGCCGTTGTGGGCCAAAGTGATGCCGTAAGGGCTGTTGACGTAAAACGGCTGGGCCTCGGCAGAGCTCGCGCTGCCAGCGGTAGGATAACGAACGTGACCAATACCGACGTTGCCCACTAAACGGTGCATATGGCGGGTATGGAATACATCGCGCACCAGGCCGTTGTCTTTACGCAGGTAAAAACGCTCGTCTTCGAAGGTAACAATACCTGCTGCGTCCTGGCCCCGATGCTGAAGAACGGTCAGCGCATCATAAAGCAGCTGATTCACGTGGGAAGTGCTGACGATACCGACGATGCCACACATGGAATAGAGATTCTCCGAGTGTTAAAACTGAATGAAAGCCACGCCAGAAAGATTGCCTGATACAGCGCCTGGCGTTTGAATAACCGGGTTTTCTTAGATGCCTTGCTCCGCGCTTTGGGGAGTAAGGAATCCGGAAAGCTCATCACCAAAGGTACGACGGGACCAGTCTTCTAACACCGACAACCGGTCAATCATCAGCGATTCTTGCCACCAGGTGTCTTGAGACACCGGTGTGTAACGCAACAAAGCAATGCCCACCACCACCACCAACACCCCACGCAACAGGCCAAAGCCCATACCCAGCACCCTGTCGGTACCGGATAAGCCTGTGGCCCGCACCAGCTGTCCGATAATGCCGTTAATGATGGCACCCACAATAAGCGTACCAATAAACAGAATCGCGAACGCCGCAACTGACCTTACCATGGGCGTTTCCACGGTGCTGGCCAGTAGCGACTGCATCTGGGGGTGAAATGTGCGAGCAACAATGAAGGCCATTACCCACGTAACCAACGACAGGGCTTCGCGAACAAAACCGCGCCTCAGGCTGATCAGCGTTGAGATGGTAATAACCGCAATAATGACCCAGTCAATCCAGATCAACGCATTCATGAACCACCCGGGCGACGCAAATAGAGAGGGCGGATTCTATCAGGAAACCGCCCTCTGCCAAACCACCGTTGCGATAAAACCTGACCGGGCGGCTTATTAATCAGGGCTGGTAACCAGGCTGTTGAGGCTGAAAGCCTTGTCGAGGGCCGCTTTGGCCGCTTCGGCTTCGGATTTGCTGGCGAAAGGCCCACTGAATACCCGGGTCAGCCGGGTGTCGCCGCGGCTGAACTCTTGAAGGTGTGAACTGTAGCCCTTTTCGCGGGCGTTATCACGCAAACGCCGGGCGTTATCGGCATCGCCAAAGCTGCCCAACTGCACAACCCAGGCGCCTTCCAGAGAGCGACTGAACTCTTCCTCGGTTTGCGGATTGGGCTCCGGCCGAGCCGGTGCCGGCTTAACCTCTGCCATCGGTGGCGGCGTAACGGCATTGCTGACCGCAGTCGGATTTGTCGGCTCAGGCGCCTCAGGCGTCACTTCTTCAATTAGCTGAAAGTCCCCAGACCCGCTGGCACGGTCTGCTGCGGCTGCTTCTGGCCCAGAGACGCTCTGATATTCTGGCATGGCGGTTTGCGGTGGTGGCTCGGTGCTCACTTCCGGAAATGGCGGTTCTTCGGGAATATTTATCGAGGTGGAGTTGCGCCCGGAATGGGGTTCGTCAAAGATCATCGGCACAAAAATAACCGCCAGTGAAATCAGCACCAGGGCGCCGATGATCCTCTGCTTTAATCCGTCCACCATCATGCTCCCGGGTTGGTAACGGCGGCGCTTGGATACAAAAGGTTGCGGGCCGCCGCCACAGTAAAGAACGAACCAAACACAATCACAATGTCATTAGCACGGGCTTGGCCACGGGCTTCAGCCAGGGCCTCCGGCACCGAGTCCCAGCAACCTTCAGGTGCAATGCCGCACTGCTCAAACTGCGCACCGAGAGCCTCGGCGCTATAGCCACGGGGAGCTTCTTTCAACAGTCCGGCCAGATACCAGCTGTGAACCACGCTGGCCATCGCTTTGGCAACGCCTTGCACGTCTTTATCCGCAAGCGCACCGTAGACCGCGTGAATGCGGGTTTCCGGGTGCTGTAACAGGCGCAACCGGCTCGCCAGCCAGCAGGCAGCGTGGGGGTTATGCCCCACATCCAGAATCACCAGCGGCGAAGTGGCTACCTGCTCAAAACGCCCGGGCACCGACACTCCAGCCACGGCTCGCTCGATCTGTTGAACACCCAGATTGGGCGCCAAGGTGCGGGACGCAACAACCGCTGCAGCCAGACTTTTCACCGGCAGGGCAAAATCTGGCAGGCGAAACTCTTCGTCTCCCAACTCCAGATTCACCATCGCCGGCTGCCTTGAACACTGCACCAATTGATAATCGCGGCCCAGCAACGCCAAGTCTACCTCTTGCGATAAAGCTTGCTGCAATACCGAACGCGGAGGATCAAAATCGGCGTAAACCGCAGGGATACCCGGTCGCAACACCCCGGCTTTTTCAAAGCCGATAGACTCACGATCGTTACCCAAAAAGCTCGCATGATCGATATCAATCGACGTAAGGATCAAAAAATCCGCGTCTAGCACGTTCACAGCATCCAGACGACCACCCAGACCAATTTCCAGAATCCAGTCGTCTACATCGGCTTCGGACATGGCAACAAACGCCGCCAGAGTGCCGAATTCGAAATAACTCAACGACACTTCTGCCCTGGCCTCCTGAACCCGCTCAAAAGCGTGGATCATTTGCGCGTCCGAAATCTGCTCGCCCAGCAGACGTATACGCTCGTTATACACCTGAAGATGCGGCGACGTGTAGGCCGCCGTGCGGCGCCCTGCTTCTTGCAACAGCGCTTCCAGAGCTGCAACCGTGCTGCCCTTGCCGTTGGTGCCGGCCACGGTAATAATGCGAGCCTCGGGCTTACCCGGGAACAGTCTCTGCAAAACCACCATCACCCGGTCCAGTCCCAGCTCGATTTCAACCGGGTGAATGGCCTCAAGGTAGCTCAGCCATTGGCCCAGGCTGGCATCGGCGCCGGGGGCCGTTATGTTCGACGCGTGCTGATCCGGCTTATGCGACTGGGGCATCTTCGTCCGGCTTTTCAGTCACTTCGATTTCAATGGGCGCCTCGGCGTCAGGTTTTTCCAGATTGCCGAATTTTGCCAGCAGGTGTGCAATGCGCTCACGCAACTGGTGACGGTGCAGAATCATATCGATAGCACCATGCTCCAACAAAAACTCGCTGCGTTGAAAGCCTTCGGGCAACTTTTCACGCACGGTCTGCTCAATTACCCGCGGCCCGGCAAAGCCGATCAGTGCGTTAGGTTCGGCGATATTCAGGTCACCCAACATCGCCAGGCTGGCCGATACGCCGCCAAATACCGGGTCGGTCATCACCGAAACATACGGCACGCCTTGCTGCTTCATACGCTCAAGAACAGCGGCGGTTTTAGACATCTGCATCAGCGAAAGAATGGCCTCCTGCATACGTGCACCGCCGCTGGCAGAAAAGCACACCAGAGGAATGCGCTCTTCCAGCGCCACATTGGCCGCCCGTACAAATTTTTCGCCAACCGTCTGGCCCATAGAGCCACCAAGGAATTTGAACTCAAAGGCGCAAGCCACCAGTGGGAGCCCTATGGTGGTGCCCTTCATGACCAACAAGGCGTCTTTTTCGCCAGTCGCTTTCTGGGCCTGCGTCAGACGGTCTTTATAACGTTTGGTATCTTTGAACTTAAGGCGGTCCCAAGGTTCCAGATCTGCGCCAATTTCTTCGCGGCCGTCTGCATCCAGAAAAATATCAAGGCGGCGGCGGGCAGCCACTCGCAAGTGGTGATTACACTTCAGGCACACGTCCAGATTTTTTTCCAGCTCGGGCTTGTACAGGAAGGCGCCACATTTCGGGCACTTTTTCCACAGGCCTTCCGGAACACCGGTCCTCATCTTGGATTCCGAGCGGATCTTGCTCGGCATTATTTTATCTAGCCAACTACTCATGATTTAATCCCGTCTGTAGAACCTGTTTTGATCGTTCTATTGTAAGCACCCGCTACCGGCCAACAATTACACCATCGGATAGCGTTTTGATTACCCCATTCTGGCAGCATGCCATGCTGTGTAAACGTCTCATTCAATGAAACATAGTACATATAACGCCGGGCTGGCCCAATTTTTCCAATCGCGTACCCTGCCCCCGCGCTCTATTTAACGGATCCGTAAGTCTACCAAGACCCAGCGCTTCTGGTCGCGGCCACGAAGTCTGCCATCTTTTTGGCGCATTTGATGCCTTTGCCGATTTCCACGCCGCCACTGACGTCCACCGCCCACGGACGCACCTGCTGCACGGCCGCGGCAACGTTATCGGGTTGCAAGCCACCGGCCAGTATCAGCGGCAACGGCCGTTGTTCAGGAATCAGTGACCAGTTGAATCCGTGGCCGGTGCCCCCGTATTGCACAGGATGCCAGGCATCCACCAGCAAACCGGCTGAATTCTGGTACGCCTCAAAGGCCTGTTCAATCTGCCCTTGCTGCCGTACCCGTATGGCCTTAATCCAGCGGCGCTGGAACTGCTCACAGAAAGCAGCGGGTTCGTCACCGTGGAATTGCAGCAGATCCAGAGCCACCTGTTGCAACACCTGCCTTACAAAATCCGCCTGCGGATTCACAAACAACCCCGTTACGCTAACAAACGCCGGTATCCGCGCGGCCAGCTGCCGCGCCAGATCAATACTGACAGCCCGCGGGCTTGGGTCATAAAACACCAGGCCAATTGCGTCAGCGCCAGCGGCCACTGCGGCGTCGATATCCTCTGGGCGGGTCAGGCCACAGATCTTTACACGGCTAGTCACAGTTGGGCGGCCTTTGTTTACGGTGGATATGGGTGGCCGCAACCGGCCGATTCTGCTCCGCGCTAAACCATGGCTCAGCAAACGCCGGGCCACAGCTGGGCTGGGGTATTCCGAATTCGGCGGAGTAACCCACGTCTACCAGGTACAAACCATCAGGCGGCGCCGTCACGCCGGCTTGCCTGCGATCCTTCGTCGCCAGAATCTGGCCAATCCAATCCGGCGCCTGCTCCTGGCAACCTACGGCCATCAAGGCCCCGGCAATATTGCGCACCATGTGATGCAAGAAAGCATTGGCCTGAACGTCAATCACCAGATAATCGCCTTTGCGCGTTACGCTGAGGCTCTGCAAAAATCGAATCGGGCTATGAGACTGACAGCCAGCGGCACGAAAAGCACTAAAATCGTGTTCGCCAACCAGCGCCTGGGCCGCCTGATGCATGTTTTCGGCATTCAGAGGCCGAAAGCTCCAGCTAACCTGGCCGCGTTGAATACCTGGGCGCACCGGGTTGTTATAAATAATGTAGCGATAGCGACGGTAAACCGCGGAAAACCGGGCGTGAAAGTCACCCTGGCACTGGCCAGCCCAGCGTACGGAAATATCGAAAGGCAAGGCGGTATTAATGCCCATCACCCAAGAACGCATCGTGCGCAGTGACGGCGTATCAAAATGAACCAGCTGGTAACTGGCGTGAACGCCGGCATCGGTGCGGCCCGCACACACCAGCTCTACATCGTGATCGGCGACTTTGCTGGCGGCTTTTGCCAACTGTTGCTGCACAGCGCGAATACCGGATTTTTGTTGCTGCCAGCCATGGAAGTCACGGCCATCGTATTCGAAGACCAATGCCACACGGCCGTTGCCAATGGGTGTATCCGCTGTAAGCGCCTGGGGTTCAAGAAACAAAAGTCAGCTCGATGTGTTATCTGGGTGTTAAAAGACAAAGCCGGCGGTCAGAAGGCTCTGAGCACCGGCTTTGTTCAAAGGATTATAACCAATCAGGACAGATTTTTAAGCAGTTCCTTCGCTTCTGCCTTCTGTTCAGCGGTGCCTTCGAGTTCCACTTCCATCAAAATGTCGCGGGCGCCGTCGATATCGCCCATCTCGACGTAGGCCTGCGCCAAATCCAGCTTGGTTGCTGCCTCGTCGGTGCCAGCCAGGAAGTCGAAATCATCGTCGTCACCCAGATCGCTCTCGTCGATCGCTCGAGGCG
>Ga0307963_1000018_pt1 | contig 92331 bp, 81 predicted proteins | sample OrgLakmetagen594_FD_201829 | JGI IMG/M metagenome (GOLD analysis project Ga0307963, IMG submission 201829) | Saline water microbial communities from Organic Lake, Antarctica - #594 | ecosystem: Environmental > Aquatic > Non-marine Saline and Alkaline > Saline | place: Antarctica: Organic Lake... | reverse complement strand
GTCGCAAGCAGGGGATGTCAGCCACAAAGGCTCTGGCTTTACTCTTTCAGGGGAAAAACCCTGCGTTTATGGATACCGATGAGACTCAATTTTAATGATCGTGGCAGATGTGAGCTGAATAGTTACAAACATCTTAACGTAAATTTATACCGCTGATTCACAAGACTTTTCCAAGATTGGCACCTTACCTGCTTACTATCTGTACATGACGAAAAAACATACAACTTGGCGCAACACGCTGCCAGGTACAGATAACAGTAAACCCGAGGTAGTCTTATGAAATTCAACATCGCTCCAACACTTGTCGCCACCACTCTGGCGGTTCTGTTCGCAGGCAGTGCTCAGGCCGTTCAGATCACAATTGAAGGTCCGTTCGTTACCACCACCAGCGTCACCGGTGCTTCCGTGGAAACCTTTAACAGTGGGAACTGCGGCACCTACGTCAGCTGCACCGGCGACTACCAAATCGTCAGTGGCTCTGTCGGCGGTCAGTACGCTCAGCCTGCCGGCACCAGCGGCCCTTACCTGTCCGTTCCGAACCCGGCGAGAACCGGTTCAGCTACGCTGGATCTGGGCACCACGGCCAACTACTTCGGCCTGTACTGGGGATCCATCGACAGATATAACACTCTGAGCTTTCTGCTGAACGATGATGAAGTTGTTGCGTTCACCGGTAAGGAAATTGCGGAGGAGTTCTTGGGTGCTGCCAACGGCGACCAGTCCGCAGATACCAGCAACCGCTACTTCAACTTTTTCTTCGGCAACCAGTTGTTTGACGCAGTAAAACTGGACAGTCAGGGACGCGCATTCGAGACCGACAACCACGCGTTCGCGACCGTTCCTGAGCCGGGCACACTGGCGCTTCTGGCCCTTGGCCTGACCGGTCTACTGGTTGCGCGTCGCCGCAAGCAGGTCTGATTTTCAGTAGTCTCTGAATCTTCAGGGGGCGCCGATCGGTGCCCCCTTTTTTTTCCAAACGATCCGTTCCTTTTCCTGCTCGTAGACACTGCCAACCTTTAAAGAAAGATACCTGAACGGTGTTGGCGGAGCGTGGTACATGGGCAGCACTGACCTGAAAGAACCTGAAGTTTCCCGGGTGATTGAAATGGCGTGGGAAGACCGAACGCCCTTCGAGGCCATCGAAGCACTATACGGCCTGCCGGAGAAAGACGTGATCGGGGTAATGCGACGTGAACTCAAGCCTTCCAGCTTTCGCCTGTGGCGCAAGCGCGTCAGCGGTCGCAAAACCAAGCACCGCGCTCTGCGCCCCAAAGGCGTTATCCGGGGCTACTGCCCGACCCAGTACAAGCGCTAACAGCCTTAAGTCCGACAGGCTGCTAGAGGCTATCCAGGGCCGCAAGATTGCGGCGGCAGGCACCCAGGTAGGAAGCGCCGAAAAGATTGTAATGGTTGAGCGTGTGATAGAGGTTATAGATCGGGCGTTTTTTGTCGTAGACCTCGGTTCGGGGAAAAACTGAATCGTACGCATCGTAGAATGACCCAGAAAAGCCGCCAAACAGCTCCGTCATGGCAAGGTCTGCTTCCCTGTCGCCGTGATACACCGCCGGGTCGATCAACCAGGGGCTATGCTGATCGAACAGCACATTACCGGACCAAAGATCGCCATGGAGCACACTGGGATGAGCGCAATGCCCGTTAAGGAAATCCCGCAGGACACCCTGATGGAATTCCAGCCGCGATTCGAACTCATTCCGCACCCGGCTATCGCGAATCTTGGCGATCTGCGGCCTCAGGCGATAGCCCACGAAGAAGGCCCCCCAATCGTCCATGACCGTGTTTTTCTGCCGCGAAAGACCAATGAGGTTATCCACCTCAAATCCGTAATTCGGCATTATTTCCCGGTGCATCCGGGCCAGGCCTTCTCCCAGCGCGGCCATTTTGGTGGCTGTCGCGGAGCCGCCGTCAATCCGGGGGATCACCAGCTCCGATTCCGATACCCTGAGCACTTGTGGTACCTGCAAAGAGCATGCCCCTGCAACACCGGCCGCCCGCAGCGTGTCATCAAGCAGCCGCAGGCCCTCGGCTTCCCGAATCAGGGCATCAGAGAATGTAGTCGCGTTGTGTTTGATAAAATCCGGCATAATGCCAGTATAAAGGCTCAAGCCAGGTCAGTTTCAACTCTTGGCGTCAAGAGACCTGAGATGGAAGATAAACCCGGAAGAAAACGCCAGACAGGATGGTCCCATGGCCTTATTCAGTGATCGCAAAGCAAAACAGCAGCTCGACCGGGAGGCCGGGAAAATTCACAACCAGGATGTGGGTGACTTGCTGTCGCGACAGCAAGTCATCGAAGACAAGGTTCAGAACAGTGGCAAGCTCAAGCGTTTCAGCTCGGACGTCAGCCTGATGTTTTCCATGCTGGGCGACTACTGGAAGGGCAACTACCGGTCAGTGCCGTGGAAGAGTATTGCGGCCATCGCCGGTGCCCTTGTTTATGTGCTGAATCCGCTTGATGTGATTCCGGATCTGATTCTGGGCTTCGGCTTTATAGACGATGCAGGCGTTGTCGCCCTGTGCCTGACGATGGTTGAGTCGGACCTGCTTCGTTACGCTGCCTGGAAAGAACACAAGGAGGAGTCTTGGACTTCGCAACCCTGATAGGACTGTTCGGCGCCCTTCTCCTCATTACATCAGCCGTTGTGCTCGGCGTTTCTCCCGATGTATTTATCAACCCGGCTTCATTGCTTATCGTCGTGGGCGGCAGTTTGCTGGTGGTGCTGGCAAAATTCAGCTTTGCCCAGTTTTTTGACGCGTTCCGCACCGCCGCCCGGGCCTTCAAATTCAAACTGCCCGAGATGGCCGCCAGCATCGAGGAACTGGTGGAGATTGCGCAGATTGCCCGGAAGCAAGGGGTGCTAGGGCTGGAGGGCCGGGACGTGTCTTCCCGGTTTCTGGGACAGGGCATTCAGATGCTGGTGGATGGCCACAACAGCGAAACCATCAAGCAACTACTCAATAAAGAACGGCTGATGACGCTGGACCACAACCGGTCCGGGGCCAAAGTATTCACTGCCCTGGCCGACGTTGCCCCGGCCATGGGCATGATCGGCACGCTGATCGGCCTGGTGCAGATGCTGTCGAACATGGAAGACCCGAAATCCATCGGCCCGGCCATGGCAGTGGCGCTTCTTACCACCCTTTACGGCGCCATGATTGCCACCATGATTGCCACCCCCATAGCTGACAAGCTGTCCCTGCGAATGACCGAAGAAACGCGCCTGCAGGCTCTCTATATTGATGCGCTGGCGGCAATTCAGGAGGGCACGAACCCCCGCATCATGGAGCAAATGCTGTCCAGCTACCTGACCCCCAAACAGCGGGAAAAACAGGAACAGGCTGAAGAGGCAGCGGGGTAGCCACCATGGACGACCTTCCGGAGGAGGAAAAGCCGGGCATCCCCAGCTGGGTGGTGACCTTTGCCGACCTGATGTCGCTGCTGATGTGCTTCTTTGTACTACTGCTGTCGTTTTCAGAAATCGACGCCCAGAAATTCAAGCAGATTGCCGGCGAACTCTCCAAGGCCTTCGGCGTACAGCGGGAGGTGCCTGCCCTGGAGATTCCGCAAGGCACCAGCCCTATCTTTGATAAATTTTCACCGGCTCCCCCTGAACCCACACTGTTGGAGCAGGTGAAACAGACCACAACCACCGAAGACCCGGAACTGGAAACCCTCAAAAGCCCCGAGGAAACCCAGGTGGCCGAAGCCGTTCAGGAACAGATGGACGAGCGGGTAGATACCATCCTGACGGTGCTTGAGCCTGCCATTGTTGACGGCCGGATCAACATCTCCCAGGACCAGGCCCGCATTATCATCCGGATTGAGGAAAAGGGCTCCTTCCCGTCGGGCTCGGCCGAAGTCACCTACGAATTCGAAGGATTGCTGCTGGATATGGCGGAAGTGCTGAACGACATGCCCGGTGACATAACTATTGAAGGCCACACCGACGACCTGCCCATCCGTACCAGCCAGTTCGCCAGTAACTGGAACCTGTCGGCTGCCAGAGCAGCCGCCGTCGCCAACGTGTTGCTGGCTCGGCAACAACTGAACGCTGATCGCCTCAGGGTAACGGGCATGGCTGATACCGAGCCCCGGGTGCCCAACAACTCGGCAACCAGCCGGGCCAAAAACCGGCGGGTAGAAATCATTCTGGACCTGGCAGACGACGTCCAGGAAGAAGTTATCAGGCTCCAGGAACTGATGGATAACAGACCCGCAAAGGATCAGGAAGCGGCTATCAGCCCTACGATCGAGCCCGGTCCAGCCAGCAATGAAATCACATGGTAACGCACCACAAAGAGTCAAAATCTCTCTATATGCACTATTAAGGTGCTTTTTTATCTCCGCTCCCTCTGCTACTTCTTGACTGATCCTCCCTTGCGCCCTCCAACACCTCGATATGCATTATTTTGGAACACCTCTTGCTTAGATTGCCCTCTTTAGATGCATCGGCCAATTGAAAGGCCATTGTTCAATCATCCCGGAGAGCCTGTCCCGTGGATATAACCAGTGCAGTTCATACGCTGACTGAAAGCGCCAACACGCTGTTCATCCTAATCGGTGCCAATGCCAATGAATAAAAATCCAGGGAGGAGGGCGTTTATCGCCCTCCCGAAACCTTTTCTGCACCACTTTGAAGCAATGGTCAGTTGACGCACTGCCTGGTTGCACCACCCGTTTGCGTTTTTGACAAACTATCGCCCTGCTCCTTTACTGATAAGTGACTCTTGCCCGTCAAACAGTAATGCTGGCCCACCGTTTGCTGGTCAAACCGGATAGAAACCGGATATCAGACACAGCGTTCCCACGCCACCCAGGGAGAAGTAGGTAACCATGCTGATCCAGACGCCGGATGAAGGCCTCTACGACGAGCTTTTTGACGAAAACCACAAAGTCCGCCCGCACTGCCGCACCCTCGAAAACTGGCTGATGAATTCTGATGAAAGCCTCATCACCGAAAAAAGGCGGGAAGCGAATGTGCTGTTTCAGCGGCTGGGTATCACGTTCAACGTCTACGGTCAGGACCAGGGCGCCGACCGGCTGATTCCGTTTGACCTGATCCCGCGGGTCATTTCTGCCGCCGATTGGCAGAAACTGCAGGCTGGCCTGCGTCAGCGGGTGAATGCGCTCAACCGTTTCCTGCACGACATCTATCACAATTTTGACATCATCCGCGCTGGCGTTATCGATGCGGAACAGGTGTTTGCAAACCCCCAGTACCAGCCGGGCATGCAAAACCTGAAGCTTCCGCGCAATCTGTATGCCCACATCGCCGGCATCGACATGATTCGCAACAACGACGGCGATTTTTACGTTCTGGAAGATAACCTGCGCTGCCCCAGCGGTGTGTCTTACATGCTGGAGAACAGGCGCATGATGATGCGTCTGTTCCCGGAGCTGTTTGCGCAGGCAGCGGTGGCGCCCGTAGATCACTACCCCGCACTACTTGGCGAGACACTGCGCGCGGCATCGCTGAACCCTAACCCGACGGTGGCCGTACTGACACCTGGCCGATTCAACAGCGCCTACTTCGAGCATGCCTTCCTGGCACGGCAAATGGGTGTGGAACTGGTGGAAGGCCCGGATCTGTTTGTTCGACAGAATCGGGTCTATATGAAAACCACCGTGGGTCCGCAGCAGGTCGATGTTATCTATCGCCGGATCGACGACGATTTCCTTGACCCGCTGGCGGGCAATCCCGACTCTATGCTCGGCGTGCCGGGGCTTTATGCGGCGTACCGCACCGGCAATGTGGTGCTGGCGAACGCCATGGGTACCGGGGTGGCGGATGACAAATCTATCTACCCTTACGTGCCAGACATGATCCGCTTCTATCTGAATGAGGAGCCGATTCTGAAAAACGTGCCCACCTGGCAATGCCGCAAGCCCAAGGATCTCAAATACGTGCTTGAACATCTTGATGAACTGGTGGTCAAAGAAGCCCAGGGTGCAGGCGGTTACGGCATGTTGATCGGCCCACGGGCCACACAGAAAGAGATCAGTCACTTTCGTGATCTGCTGAAAGCCAGGCCACATCATTATATTGCCCAGCCAACCTTGAGCCTCTCAACCTGTCCGACCTTTGTGGATGAGGGCGTGGCACCCAGGCACCTGGATCTGCGACCGTTTGTTCTCAGCGGCAAGAAAGTTCAGATGGTGGCCGGCGGACTGACCCGGGTCGCTCTGGAGAAAGGGTCACTGGTGGTGAACTCCTCCCAGGGTGGCGGCACCAAAGACACCTGGGTACTGGAGAACGACCAATGCTGAGCCGCGCCGCATCAAGCCTGTTCTGGATGGCCCGCTACCTCGAACGCGCCGAGTCACAGGCCCGACTGCTGGATGTCAGCCTGACCATGGCACTGATTGACGTACCGGAAGACCGGGAAGAACAGCTCTCAGTGCCGCTGCTGGTGACCGGCTCCAAAGAGAAATTTGACGAACTCTATGGTGAGATTACGCCCCAGAACGTGATTGATTTTCTACTCCTGGACGACCGTCATCCAAACAGTGTGTACACCATCTTCGCCAGTGCCCGGGACAACGCGCTGCAGGTTCGCGGCAATCTGTCGGCGGATGTCTGGGATAGCATCAATCTCTCCTGGATGGAACTGAAGGAGCTGCGTGAGACCGGGGTGACAGAATCCAGCGCCAGCCAGGTTTTTGACTGGACCCGCGCACGCTCCCACATCTTCCGGGGCGCAGCCTACGGCACGCTGCTGCGCACCGACTCGTTTCACTTTTTGCGACTCGGCACCTTCATCGAGCGGGCCGACACCACGGCCCGCGTACTCGACATTCGCCATCAGATGGCACTCAAATCCGAGGAAGGGCAGGCCACCCAGTCGTTTTTCGAATGGACCGCCCTGCTGCATTCGCTGGCCGCCTTTGAGGCCTACCAGCAAATCTATGGCCACAACATTCTGCCCATGAATGTCGCCGAACTGCTTATTCTGGAGCTGGACGTCCCCCGTTCCCTGCACGCCTGCCTGAGGGAAGTCGTTGCCTTGCTGGAGCAGGTCGAAAACGGCGAAGCCCGCAAGGCACGCCGCATGGCCAACAGCCTGTACGCCAACATTCACTATGGCGACCGGGACTACATTGCCGAACGTGGGCTGCACGAGTATTTGACGGACTTTCTCGAGCGCATTCAGCAGATCTCCGGCCAGATCCAGCAGGACTACATGGGGTGGCAGGCATGAAACTGAACATTCGCCATGACACAACCTATATCTACGAAACACCGACCCGGACCAGCATCCAGTATTTGCGGTTAACGCCCCGCAACACGCCGCAACAGAAAATTCTGGAATGGAAACTGGTTACGCCGGGCGAGACCAGCCAGATGACGGATGGTTTCGGTAACCAGGTCACGGTGATGACCATGGATACGCCGGTGTCTGAAATCACCCTGACGGCCGAGGGTGTGGTGGACCTGACCGGCAAACCACTCACCAAAGACGACTCACCATTCCCACCTGCGGTTTTTCTCAGGCACACCCCGCTGACGGAAACCAGTCAGCCTATCAAGGAGTTTGCCAGGCAGTTTTCGCCGAACAAGCGCAGCCTGTTGCGTATGATGAACCGCATCCTTGAACGTATACAGTTCATGCCGGGTGTCACGACGGTCACCCACACGGCAGCGGAAGCCTTTGATCAGAAAGTCGGCGTCTGTCAGGACCACACTCACGTGTTCATTGCCTGCTGCCGCTACATCGGCGTGCCGGTCCGTTATGTCAGTGGTTACATCAACACCGATAACGATGACCATCTGTCAACCCATGCCTGGGCCGAGGCCTGGCTGGGCCACAATTGGCACACCTTCGATGTGGTCAATCTGCTCAGCGTTGCTGAAAGCCACATCAAACTGGCCACCGGGCTGGACTATCGCGATGCCGCGCCGGTTCGTGGCATGCGCAGTGGCGGCGGCATGGAGGAGTTGAAGACCAGAGCCTGGGTCACCCGAGCGGGTAATAGTCAGTAAAAAGGTTAGAAATCGGGCCGCACACCCCGTGTTTTCCTGGCAAAACGCGGTAGACTGGCGACATTCCGTTTTCAGTCGAGGATAGTCATCTATGACTTATTGTGTGGCGATGCGATTGGCCGATGGGCTTGTCTTTGCATCCGACTCCCGCACCAATGCAGGCTTTGACCAGATATCCACCTTCCGAAAAATGCACACCTTTGAGAAACCGGGCGAACGGGCGCTGGTTTTGCTGACGGCCGGCAATCTGGCCACCAGCCAGAGCGTGATCAGCCTGCTGGAAAAACGGTGCAATACCGACGAAGCCAATCTAATGAATACGCCCTCCATGTTCGATACTGCCGAGCTTATCGGGCAGACCGTGCGGGAGGTCATTCAAAGGGATACCCCGGAAGTCAAAACCAACCATGTGGATTACAGTTGTTCGCTGATTCTGGGTGGCCAGATTCTAGGTGAAGGCTCGCGGCTGTTCAAAATTTACCGGGAAGGCAATTTCATTGAGGCCACCAAGGAAACACCCTATTTCCAGATTGGTGAATCCAAATACGGCAAGCCTATCCTGGACCGGATCATGAGCTATGACACTCCGCTGGAACGGGGGTATCAGTGTGTCCTGATCTCTTTCGACTCCACCATGAAAAGCAATCTGTCAGTGGGCATGCCGCTGGATGTAACCATCTACCAAAACGATGAACTGAAACCCTGCATTGTTGAACAGGTGGATGAGCACAATGATTATTTCCATCAACTTCGGGCCAGCTGGCACCAGGGCATTCAGTCGCTCTTTGCTGACCTTCAGCCACCAGTCGTTAGCGAGTGAATCACAGCGCACAGGCGTACTGGAAGCAACGCGAGAGATCAAATTAAGCAAATTTGCTCAAAATAGGTCGCAATGAGAATATTTGCCTATTTTGGCGGCAATACCTATAATTTCCGGTAAATGAATGCTTCAAAGATTAAATAAGATGATGGGAGAGCACCATGAGTGGCTTGAGAGAACAACAGCCGGTTGACAAGGTTCCGCCGACTCATTCTGGCCCGACTCTAACTGCGACTCACAGCACGGCCGGCCTTCGCTGGTTGTTTGAGCGCCGCGAGCGCTGGGGGCTGACGATGGACGACCTCGGAACGCTGTTGGGCGGTGTCCGCCGCCGAACGCTGACCGACTGGCAAAAACGAGTGAATAGCAGTGAACAGGTCGACGTCTCTCGCGATACGATGGAAAGAATCAGTCTTCTGCTGGGCATTCATAAGGCGCTGACGTTGATAACGCCCTCGGGGCATGAGCGAATGGCCTACGAATGGTTCAGGCAGCCCATTGATCTGATGGGGCTGCGGGGCGAATCGATCCGCGATTATTTACTCAAACAGGGTTCAATGGACGCTATATATTACGTTCGTCGCAATCTGGACGCCATGCGAGGCTGAGCTTTTCGAAACGGGACGAGGAATCGACTTTGCAGCGAATCAAGCCTGAATGGAAGCACCATCGGATTATTCACAGCAAATACCCTCCTATTGACTGCTTTGAAAGTGAGGACTCCATGATTCTCGGAGAGCTGGAGTCCGCAACCAGTGACCGGGTTACACATTGGCCCAGGTATGTTGATGAAAAGGATTATCGGTACGGACCAGGCTGGGGGCCCGTAATGGCCGCGTTCTGTTATCCCTCAGAGGGGCGCTTTAACACCCTGGCCCGTGGGGCCTATTACGCCGGTGACTCCCTGGAAACAGCGCTGCAGGAATGGGTCTACCATACAGTCCGCATCTGGCAGCAATTCGATGTCACCAACGACTTTTCTGCCGTTGTATGTTGTTACGCAGGTCACACGTGCGAACCACTTGTTGATCTGCGGGCGCAGCCACAATACATGCACGACACCCATTATGCCCCCGGGCAACAACTTGCCGCTGATCTGCTGAACGCGGGCGAACATGGGATTGTGTTCAGCTCCTTGCGAAACCCGGGTGCCGAAGCTGTCGCCCTGCTGCGCCCGCCCGCCACAACGCCTGTTGTTCAGGCCGGTCACTACGTTGTGCAGTGGGACGGAAATCGTTTTACCCACTATGCTCGAATTGAAGAGTACAGCCCGCTGTGATTCGATCTGGCGTCCCGTCTGGCAATCACTTGTTATAACCGGTCAGCTCCATATAGCCCACCCCGGCATGTGAGCCCTCCACGGTCACCGGGCTTTCCCAGTAGGGATACAGCCCGGCGTTCCAGTACTGGCCTTTTGGCGCAGTCACTTGGATATCCACACCGACGTCCGGAATTCGCAGCTGGAACTGGCCGGGTACGCGCCCGCTTTCCCCGTGTTCCCCGATTTCAGAGTCGCGCCAGTCCTGCCCGACAAGCTCAATCTGATCCGGCCCAAGGGTGGTCACCTCACCATCAGGGGCGATCCAGCTTGCGGACAGGAAATCGCGCTCGCCCTCGCTCTCGCGCAACCGGAACGCCATCAGTTTGTGGTCGTCGTCCAGGTGCAGTGCAAACCAGTCCCAGCCCTGCTGGCCGGTTTTCAGCAGCTGACTGCTCCATTCACGATCAAACCAGCCCTTGCCCTGCACCTGATGGGTCTTGCCGTTCAACGTCACGGTGCCACTGATATCCAGATTGACCAGGCTGAAGTACATCGACCCCTGCCCGTCGAAAGACTTGGCGCTGAATCCATGGTTACCGTGGGCGACCCGATCATCGGTGTTGCCAAGCCGCAGATCGTAGCCCCAGCCATCGGCCTGAACCTGAAGACGCCAGGGCTCGCCAACCGCAGGCTCTGACAGCAACCAGTCATCCAGCCACACCTGAAAGGGTTCGGCCCGGGCTCCTGCATGACCCACGTCACCCCGCGCCAGCCGCTCTGCGAACTGATGTTGGCCCTCATAGGAAACGGCTGCATGCGCCATCCAGGCGGCTTCCAATGGCCAGGTGTCCGACGGTGGTGGCGGATCGTCCGCAGGCCTGGGTTTTATCGCCTGCCTGAATTGGGTCCACTGCAACCCCAGCGGCTGGCCATCCGCCGTTTCCAGGTTGGCGGTCAGATACCACCACTCGATGCGATGTTGCGGATGCGGGCCAAAGTCGTCAGGGAAGCTGAGCCGGTTCCCCGGCCCTGGTTGCAGGAATTCGTGAGGGCTGTCGTTTTCCACCGACGCTGCCAGACCAGCAAAGCCCCCATTGTCCGGGGACTCCGAACAGGCTGATAACATCGCAGTCACCAGCACCATCACCAACAAGACTGAGACCACTCGGGCGGCGCTCATCGTTCACCCCCACCTGTCAGACTCGCGCCGGGTCGCAGTGATGCCTGCCCCGCTAACGACCGCCCGATCAGCCAGGCAATCACCAGGCCGATCGCCGCCATCAGCAGGGTTAATTCAAGCCAGAAGCCCGGATAGACCGCCATGGGCAGCGACCAGCCAAATGCCAGCGGGTTGATACGGCTGACCAGTGTCCAGGTCAGCCAGAGCCCCAGTGGCAAGGCCACCAGGGTTACGCCTGACGTCAGCAGCAACGCCAGACCTCTTAACTGGCGCCGAACCGCACCGGGCGGCACACCCCACACACTCAACAGCTGGAAATACCAGGACCGGGTAGAGAAAAACACCCAGCCCATCACCAGCAGTGACAGGGACGCCAGCACCAGGGTCAGAACACTGATGGCGCGGGTCAGCAAAAAGGTTTGCTGAAATACCTGACTGGCCAGGGCCTGAATACTGGCATTGTCCCGGATGACCAGATCCGCCAGCTGCCAGTCGGATTTCAGGCGCCGGGCAATGTCTTCCACAGAGCGCTCGCCGGGATTAATGGAAAAGCTTTGAAACGAGGGGGTGAAATCCTCTGGCAGCCACTCTCCATGCACCAGCAGTTCGGCCGATGGGCGACCGTAATCCGCGTAAATGGCGACCACAAGCACTTCCCGTATCTCACCGCCGACTTCAATTCTGAGCCGCTGCCCCAACGCCAAACCCTGGCGGCGTGCAAGCTGTTCATTCACCATAACGCCTCCGGCGGACAGGGCCGCCCAGGGTTCATCCACCGACGCCAGCAATGCCCAGTCGGTGACCAGAGGCGTGACAGGCGACAGCGCCATAAGGTCCGTTGTCAAAGCATCACCGGCGCCAGTGTTTTCCAGCAACTCGGCTTTGCCGCGCCTGACGCGGTGCCAATCGCCAAGGCCGTCCAGCTTCGCCAGCGCACCAGCGCCGGTTTCTGCGCTGGCACCCTCAGGCACTTCAACATAGAGTTCCGCCGACAACCGCTGCGCCAGCCATTGCTCAAACGTTTCTTCAAACGTCGTTACCAACGCCTGAACCGCCAGCACGGTGGCCATCGCAAATTGCAGGGCCACCACTGGAAGCGCGAGATTGCGGAACATCACCGCCAGCTCCCGGTACCGCCAGCGGGCAAGGGGAGAGCGGGGGCTCTGGGTTTGGCGACGAGCCATGGCCTCGGCACACCGGGCAAGCACGCCGGGCATCAGCCCACCAACACCGGCAAACACCAGAGCCGTGCCCGCAAACACCCACACCAAAGATGAGGCCCAGATAACCATTGTGAGCCCCGCTGCGGCCATGGATACACAGACCCATCCCGGGGCAATAGCCAACCAGGATGACTTGCCTTCATGGGCTGGCCGTTGTGGTAACAACCGATCCACCAGGCAAACACCCAGTACCAGCGCCATCATCACAATGGCCGCCTGCCAGGGGACCGGCGTGTCGTCACCGGCGTACAGCGACAGATCAAACAGACTGTCCAGCGCCAGCCCGAATCCCTGACCCAGCCGGTTAGCCAGGGCCTGCCCAAACCAGACGCCGGGAACCACACAAATCAGCGTGAGTAGGGTCAGCTCCACCGCCAGCAAACGCTGGATCTGAGCCTTGGTCACCCCGAACCGCTCCAACAGAGCAAAACTACTGCGCCGCTGGGCAAGCCCGAGATGGTAAACGCTGCGCACCAGAAGGCCGGTAATGAACAGCACCAGCAGACTCAGGGCATCGAGATTCAGAAGAAAACTGTCAGCCAGCTCACCCGTGGCCGGGCCCAGCCGGAAGTCTTTTCGCTGATACGCTTCCGGCAGGGCACCGGTCCCGGGACTGATCAGCAGCGAAAGCTGTCCTGGCGATTCTGACCTGTCAGAGTCACCCGCCACCTCGCTGATATCGACAAAAGGTTCACCAGCCAATTCGCCCGCGTTGCCGCCCGCAGGCGGTGCATCGAAGCAGGCCATGGCCAGCGGATCAATGCCGATAACCCGCCGCGCCGGATTGCCCCGGGCGGTTTCCAGCCAGGGCGCCACACAGATACCAGCCCTTCGCAGAGTGACAAAATCAGTGACGGATACTGGCTGGCCATCCACGCGAACCACCGCTTCGCGAGCCGCCACGGCTTCCTCGCTGACGGCAAGACTCTCCCGCGCCTGCCCTGTCAGCACCGATACGCCGGTCCAGAGCATGGTGGCCACCACAATCATCAGTGCCAGCGCGAGCAGTTGCAGGGGGTGGCGCCGATAATGACTGGTCATCGCCTTAACGATCATAGCTAAGCGCCTTCGCCAAGGTCGAGGCAATGATCGCAACGCCCCGCCAGGGCCTGATCGTGTGTGGCCAGTAAAAGCGCGCAGCCAGAGTCGCGCTGGACTTCGAACAAACGGTTTGCCACATCGTCCGCCGTTTGCCGGTCAAGGCTGCCGGTGGGCTCGTCAGCAAGAATAATCGCCGGATGCATGGCAAACACCATGGCCAACGCCGCCCTCTGGCGCTGCCCCCCGGACACCTGATCCGGGAACCGGTGGGCCTCGGCGCCGACACCCAGCTGCTCCAGCCAGTACATTTCCTCACCGGCAGGCTGCCCGGCCAGGCTGGCCCGCAACTGCACGTTCTCGATCAGAGTCATGGCGGGCATCAGGTTGGCTTCCTGAAATACCACGCCGATGCTTCGCTTTCTCAAGGCCGCCCAGCGCGCTCCCACGTCCCGACCTCCCGCCTCATTCTTGGCATTAAAATTTTGATCTGCCACCGAAATGTTCCCGCTATCCGCAGGCTCCAGCCCGCACAGAAGGTTCAGAAGCGTGCTCTTGCCGGAGCCTGACCGACCGATCACGGCGAGGGATCCCTCTGTTTTCAGTTCAAACGATAAGCCATCAACCACCTGAACCCTGTCATGGCCACTGCGGAACTGCTTGCTGAGCTGATGAACCTTCAGGACCACATCAGGCATGGATTATTTCCTCTTTGATACTTTTCCTGACCTCTTTGATACTTCTCCTAAGTAGTACCGGGGAAGAATCGTTTACGGATCATACTTTAGTCTTAAAAAACCATTCTGAGCGTGAAATAGCGGGTGTTACTTGCGATGATGATGTGTTCACAAAATAGTCATACCTGGCTGCTGCCAAGCAGCCAAAATCCTTTGCCGTCATAAAAGATTCAAGCACATGGAATTGCAGAACGAATCGGCCCTCACTCTGGGCAGGCCTTACCGAAAAGCCGTACTCAAAGCGCTCCTGATTCTGACCATTATTGGCGGGCTGCTGTTTTCCGGCCTGAACCTCGAAAATGGGCGATGGCCTCTGGCCCTGGCGGAAATCGGCATGGTCGCGTTCGCCGTGTTTGTTTTCATTGCGATCCGCAACACCGACCGCCTGGAGCGCTGGGCGCTGCTATTTCTTATGCCTTTTTTCGCCACCATGGTTTTCTCCATGATGCTACCTGATTCATCTGCTACGGTCTTTGCCTGGGTTTTGATCATTCCCATACTCGCCCATCTATTGCTTGGGCGACACCTTGGGCTGCTTATATCGGTCAGCTTTATGTCCATCACCGCCGTTCTCTACTGGTTCAAGCATCAGGGTCAACCCGAGTTGCTTGAGGCAATACCCATTGCCAACACCGCGTTAATCGGGGTCAGCGTTCTGGCGTTTTCACATGTGTACGAGCTGACTCGCGAGCGCTCGGAGCTGCGCCTGCTTGAGCTGGCACAGACGGATGCACTCACGCGCCTGCCCAACCGGATCCGGCTTAAGGAAACCTTTGAACGCGAACGTCGGCGGTCAGCACGCGAACAGACGCCTTTTTCGCTGATTGTGCTTGATCTGGATCATTTCAAAGCAATCAATGATGACTACGGACACGAAGCGGGCGACCTGATGTTGCGGCACGTGGCGGACAAGCTGCAGCAATGCCTTCGCGCCAGCGATTTGCCCGCCCGTCTCGGCGGGGAGGAGTTCGGAGTGCTGCTGGCCAATACCAATGCGGCCCAGGCGGCCGAAGTGTCCGAGAAGATCCGCTCACAAATTGAAGCGATGGAGGTTATGTTCGAAGGCCAGACATTGAGAGTGACTCTTAGTGGCGGAATCGCCGAACTCGGCACCGACGGAGATAGCCTCGAGTCGCTGCTCAGAGAAGCCGATAACCGGATGTACCAGGCCAAGGCGTCCGGGCGCAACCAGGTCATCATGGTTGGTGCGACCACCACTCCTGGAACTGCTCCAGGCAGGACAGAAGCGCCGGAATGACCGCCAGCACCAGCAGGGTCGATAACCCCAGACCAAAGGCAATGGAGGTGGCCATCGGAATCAGGAACTGGGCCTGCAGGGAGGTTTCAAACAGCAAAGGCAGCAGCCCGCCAATAGTGGTCAGGGACGTCAATAATACTGCCCTGACCCGCTGAACGACGGCTTCATTCAACGCATCGGTTATATCCAGGCCCTTGCTGCGCTGCTGATTGTAGAAAGCCACCAGAATGATCGCGTTGTTAACCACAATCCCCGACAAACCGAACAGTCCGAAAAGCGACAGAATGGTGAGCTGCAGCCCCATCAGCCAGTGGCCGATCAACGCGCCGATCAACGCGAACGGAATAATAGCCAGCACGATCAGTGGCAGGCTCCAGGACGCAAACACCCAGGCCAGCACCACGTACATCAGCCCCAGGCCGATAATCAGTCCAGTACGCATGTCGTCCAGCGTTTCCCGCTGATCCGCCGAGCGTCCTTCGAAGCTGTAATGCAGGTTGTATTCTTTCGCCAGGGACGGCAGCACGTTTTCCTCAAGGCTGGCGAGTATTTCGTCGGTTGTGCTGATGCGGGTGTTCAGTGACGCTGTAACCTCTAACGCCAGTTCACCATCCGCATGACGCAGAGCCTGAAAGCCCTGCTGATGATCCAGATTCATCACCTGTGACAGAGACACGAAACGTCCATCCGGCACCCGTATACTCAAACGGGAAAGCGTTGCCATACGCTCACGCTGATACGCCGGCAACTGCACCCGCACTTCCACTTCGTCCCGGCCGTCCTGATAAATCTGGGCGATGCGCCCGTCAAAGGCCGAACGCAACTGCCGCCCCAGATCATTGGTGGTCAGCCCCAAAGCCTCACCATAAGCGCTGACCTGATAAATCAGCTGTTCCCGACCCCAGGGCATATCGTCTTCCGTATCCAGCACCCCTGGCAGCGTTGAAATGGATTCGGCCAGAGATTCTGCCGCTCGCTTCAGAGCAATGGCATTATCACCGGTCAGGCGAACGTTTACGTCACTGCCCGGCGGCCCGGACTGACGCTCGGAAATGTTGAGGTTATCCAGACCGGCGGGCAGAGCCAGCCTGCTGCGCCACTGGCGGATAAATTCGGGGTTGCGGACTGACCGGCCGTCGGATGGCGTCAACTCAATAAGCATGGACCCCAGCTCATTGCCGGTTCGGCTTGCACCCGCTGAACCCCGGGCGCTGCCGTGGCTGGTCATGGCATGAAGGATCAGTTCTCCGCCCAGAGCTTCTTCCGTTTCGGTCAAAGCCTGCTCCAGATCCGTCAGAAAATCATCCACGGTTTGCGGCCTGGTGCCTGCTACGAAACTGGCGTTAGCGTAGAGGATGGAAGGTTCCGGAGTGGGAAAGAAATTGAACCCCAGGCGACCACTCGCCAAAAGGCCCGCGGCCAGAAAGGCCAGTGCCAACGCGCTGGCCAGCGTAATGCCACGATGTTCAAGGGTATAGCGGGACAGTGCCCGAAAACGACCGTTGCGAAACCGGTCAAAACGCTGCTCGAAGCCCCCACGAATGCGGTCAATCGGGCCAGGTCGTGCCTCAGAGGCGGATTCTCCACCCGATTTCCCAAGGGACTTGCCACGTGGAATGAAGGCGTGGCGCAGGTGCGCTGGAAGCACGATAAAGCACTCCAGCAGCGACGCCACCAGTACACAGATCATCACCAGTGGAATGTCCCCGAGAATATTCCCGATCACACCACCCACCACCAGCAGTGGCATAAAAGCCGCCACCGTTGTCAGGGACGAGGCCAGCACTGGCCAGACCATGCGTTTGGCCGCGCCCTCGGACGCATAGATGGATTCCTCCCCCATGCGGGCGTGCGCATCCGCGTCCTCGCCCACCACAATGGCGTCGTCCACGATCACCCCCAACGCCATGATCAGGCCGAACAGGGAAATCATATTGATGGAACCGCCAATACCCCAAAGCACTGCCATAGCCGCGAGGAATGCGGTTGGAATACCAACAGCCACCCAGAACGCCACCCGGCCCGGCAAAAACAGATACAGCAGGATCACCACCAGAACCAGGCCGCCAAAACCGTTCTTGATCAGCAGGGAAATACGGTCGTCAATCAGCTGCCAGGTTTCATCGTAAACTTCCAGTCCCACCGAAGGCGGCAGTGTTGGCCGGGTATCGGTCAACCACCGATCCAGCACCTCTGCCGCGGCCAGCGAATTGCCGTCCTCGGCCCGCTGCAACTGCAACTCGATAGCAGGCAAACCCTTGTGACTCATGGTGACCTGGCTGTCCCGGGCCTCCTGGTGGATGTAAGCAATGTCTCCCAGAACCAGATTGGTGCGCTCGTCAACAATCACCGGAATGGTTTCAAAGCCCTGAGGACTGCGGCGCTGCTCCACCGAGCGTAACTCCCGGGTCGAATCCTGCTGCCCCATCAAACCGGCCGGAAAATCCCGGGAGATGGCCTGCACCCGGTCTGCAATCTGCTCCAGTGACAGCCCCAGGGTCTCCAGCCGCTCAACCGGCACGTCGATACTGATCTGCTGCTCCGGCAGACCGGTCATGGAGACGCGGTCGATGCCGCGGCTCAGCAGTTCATCCTCATACCGATAGGCGAGTGTGCGCAGCTCGTCCCGATCAAGGTCCCCATAGACCAGCAGCCGTCCTACCGGCTCGTACCGCTCAAGCCTTGTAACCTGGGGTTCTTCCGCATCCGCAGGGAAATTGTTGAATTCATCTACCTGCTGCCGGACATCGTCCAGGGCCTGAATCGGGTCGCTGCCTTCCACAAATTCCAGAGTAATCGACGACACACTCTGGGCCGATGTGGACGTCATTCTTTTCAGGCCCTGAATGCTGCGAAGCCGCTGTTCAAGTGGATTGGTGATGCCCTGCTCCACGTCCTCCGCCGAGGCGCCGCTCCAGACCACGCGAACGCTGACCACGTCCAGCGCAAACGTGGGAAAAAACTGGATGTTCATACGAGACAGGGCAAGAGCGCCCCCCAGCAACATCATCAGCATCACCAGATTGGCCGCTACCTTGTGGTGAACAAAAAAACCGATAACGCCTTTTCTGCGCCTCATTGGGCGGCTCCGTCACCGGCGCCCGCCAGCTGGACCCGGAGGCCAGTCATGGCGTTTGGCAGATGGGTCGTAATCAGCGACAGGCCATCTTTCAGTTCCGGGCTGGCCACCAACACATGGCGTTCACCGTCGGCAGCAGGCACTTCACCCAGCCGATCGATCCGGACCCGCTGCATCCGGTTTTCGTCGGTCATCAAATAGACACTGTCGCTGCCGTAAAGAGCGCTGTAGGGTATCGCAACGGAATTCTCTACCGCCGGTCGTTGCAGCATGACGGGCAACAGGCCGCCGGGACGCAAGCCATGATCGTTGCGGCCCGTGTCCGGCACCTGCATTGAGAATATGGCTTCCGTTCCCGACGGGTCGCTGGTGCCTGCAAACCGGATCAATGCGAAGCGGTGCGCGCCGTCGCTGCTTTCAGCCTCAAGGCGATTGCCCTTATCCATTGCTGACAAAAGCTCCGGACGATAACGGTCGGGCACGGTGGCCCGAAGTTCCAGCCCCTGAATCGGATAGACTGACAGCAGCGTCGCATTCTGGTTAACCCGGTCTCCCGGCGATACCTGAACACCGGTTACCACACCATCGAAAGGCGAAGTCACTGTCGCCCGCTCGGCGTCCAGCTGGGCGGTGGCCAAAGCCGCCTGCGCCCGGGCAAGACGGGCTTTCAGACTTTTCGTGCGCGAGGGGTGCTCAGCAATAGCCCGCTCCCTGACCGTGACCGTCAATCTCGCCCGTGCAAGCGCATCCGCCGCGGAATCAAGATCTCCCCGCGACGACAGGTTCCGGTCTACCAGCGATTGAGTCCGCTCGTATTGCCGTTGGGCGCTTTGAAGTATTGCCTGTTCGCTTGCAAGCGCTTTGCGATCGTTGTCGAAGCGGACCTGTTCAGTCTCTATCTGGGCTTCCAGATCGGCCACGTCGGCCTGCGCCCGATCAAGCTGCGGCTGCACATCGGCGCTGTCTAACGCGGCCAGCAACTCACCCTGCGTAACCCGTTGCCCTTCGCTGACCGGTCGCTGGGCAATTCGCCCCGCCACCGGCGCTGTCATCCGGACCTGCTCCGGCGCGACAACCTCACCATAAAGCGACAAAACCGGCGCATGACGGGACGGTTGCACCGGCATAACATCCACCAGCCAGGCGCGCTCTTTGGCACTGACAGCCTCCGGTTCCGGCCTTGATGCCTTCATCAGCATGAAACCAACAATGCCAATCGCGAGAATAATCAGGGGGAAAAATCGTTTTACCATGGGGGCGTTCCGGTAATACTCTATTTTGGCGAAGGGTGACATATCCACTGCTACCTCAGGCAAGCAGGATTTTTATGCCGATCAGAATCAGCACAATACCACCAAACAGTTCTGCCTTGCTCTCCAGCCAGGTGCCGCTGCGCGCACCCACATAAACACCGATTCCGCTAAACACAAAGGTGACGGCGCCAATGATAGCGCAGGCCAGCACGGGATTAACATCGAGCAGAGTCAGCGAAAAACCGGCAGCCATGGCGTCTATGCTGGTTGCCATGGCAAGCAGTAGCATAACCTGATGCGTGATCGCGGCTGTGTCTTCTTCAATGCCCTCAGACATGGACTCAACAATCATCTTGCCACCGATCAGCACCAGCAGGAAAAACGCAATCCACGGGGCGTAGGACGCCATCCAGCCGATGACGCCTTTGCCCCCCAGATAACCAATCAGTGGCATCAGCGCCTGGAACAGGCCAAAGTAGATCGCTGATTTCAGCGCCAGTGACGGCACCCGACAGGTATTTTTGGCGCCCAGCCCGATGGAAACGGCAAAGGCGTCCATGCTCAACGCCAGCGCCAGAACAATCACCTCGAACACTTAAAAACTCCTCTGGGTGTCGAGGTGGAAAGATACCGCAACTGCTGTGCAAATCCCAACATTGCCAGGTGGTCAGCTGACCTTGAATCGGGACAGTAGATCCTTCAACTGATGGGACAGCTCTGCCAGGTCACCACTGGCTGTGGATATCTGCTCCATCGCCTGCTTGGTTTCAAAGGACTTCTCGGAAATTGCAGACACATTGCGTGTCACTTCCTCCGCCGTGGCTGATTGCTGCTCGGATGCAGTGGCAATCTGCTCTGCCATGCCGGACATCCGGGCCACCTCGTCCACCGCCTCACGTAGTTGTATTACAATGCCACCCGCCCGATCGGAAATTGCGGTGGCCCGGGTACTGCACCTGGTGACCACGCTGGAGGCACGCTCTGATGAGTTCACCAGGGTTTCGATGGAGCTGCCGATTTCCTCGGTGGCCTTCTGGGTATTCTGGGCCAGGCTGCGCACTTCATCCGCCACCACTGCGAAACCGCGGCCCTGCTCACCGGCTCTCGCCGCTTCAATGGCGGCATTCAATGCCAGCAGGTTGGTCTGATCCGCGATGTATTTGATGGTGCCCAGCACCTTGGTGATGGATCCCATGTTCTGTCGCAATTCACCAATGCCGGCTTCCGCTTCCTGGAGTTCCGTTGCCATTGCCCTGGTGTCGGAGGCCGACGATTCTACCTCGGCGGCGCTGCGGCTGACCGCTTCATCGGTTCGCCGGGCGCCGGCAGCAGACTCGGACGTGCTCTGAGACACTTCGCTGATCGCGGCAGACATTTCTTCGATGGCCGACGCCATCTGTTCGGTCTGCTCGGCTTGCTGATTGACGTTTTCCAGCGTATGCGACGTCGTGCCCGACAGCTCTTCAGAGGCACTGGCCTGCCGCTGGGAGGCTTCCTCAATTTTGAGGATGACCTCTTTCAGGTTTGCCACCATAGTGAGCATCGAACCGTATACACCCTCGGCCTTGTCACGATCAGCATGATCGATGACCAGATTACCGGACGCCACTTGTTCCGCCAGAGCCCGAAGCTCGTCCGGGTCTTTGCCGAGGGGCTTCATGATCCGGCGAGCCGTCCAGATGGCAACGGCGACGACCGCAAAGATCACCACGACGATGGCAAGGGTAGACATCCACCAAAGCTTACGCACCGGGGCCAGCGCCTCGTTCTGATCAAGCTCTGCCATCAGCGCCCAGTTCAGGCCGCCCACGGTGATGGGCCGGAAAGCCGAGAACACCGGTTGCCCCCGGTAATCCTTAATAACAGACTGACCGGCATTACCCGCCAGCGCTTGCTGCACGGCGGTGGTGTCGACGGTACCGGTTTCCGGATTCGCGAATGACGCCACAACGCTCAGATTGTCGGGGTCCAGGTAGGAATCCGATCGCATCAGCAGGTCTTTGCCCACTATGTAAGTTTCCCCGGTTTCACCCATGCCCTCCCGCTCCAGCATGATGGCGTTTAGCCGGTCGATAGGAAACTGAAACGCCAGCACGCCCACCCTTTTGTCGCCGGAGTAGACCGGGGTAGCGATGAATCCGGCAGGCGCATCGTAGGAAGGCGCGTATTTGGTGAAATCGATGAACCGGGGTTCTGTATTTTTCTGGTCTGAGAGGGCCTGCCTGAAGGCCGCCGCCAGCCCGGAATCGGCGTAAGGGCCGTTCTTGAGTGACGTGGCAAAATCCACTTCCTTGAACACCGAATAGAGAATGTGGCCAGTCTCATCATCGATCAGAAAAATATCGTAATAGCCAAACCGGTCCAGAAAATCCTTGAAGGAGGGGTGCCACTGCTCGTGAACCCTGTTATAAATCTGGAAGCCGGGAGAGACCATAAGTTGGTCTTTTTCACCGACAGGTTTTGGATTTTCAACGATGTACTTGAATTGAAGCGCCAGACTGTTGTCGCTCAAGGGCCCAACGTAATCCGCCACCGAATGACCCTGACCGCCCCCATTGGCCTGCAGCGTCGGCAGAAAATGCTGTTGGTAGTGATCCTCCAACTGGCTCCGCAACTCTGGCGGATCGACTGTGACGCCCTGGGCAAAGTCGTTAAACACACGCCCGAACGTCTCGGCGGCCATTTGGGTGCCACGGTGGGCGGCCATGGATTTCAACTGGCTTCGGATCGTTTCGAGATAATGCTCAACGGAACTCGTCTTGATGTTGGCAGCAATCCCCAGCCTGGACAGCGCCTGCTCCTCCAGAGTCTGCCGCGCAACCTCGGCATTGAAAAAAGTGAGTGCCACAGCCGGTATCAGCCCAACAAGCAGCAGGGTGATGAGCAAACGCTTTTTCAGAGTCATTGTGATCTCGATTTTGTTTGTTGTTATATTGGCTGTCGGCCTGCGATTTAAGAACTTTAGAATCAAAAGCGGGATATGCAACCTGAATGACCAATAGGTTACAAAAACAACTATATGACCAGCGACTGAGCCCTTTGATATGAGCGAGACTTTCACGCAGCCCCAGACCCACTACCGTACCTGTAATATCTGCGAAGCCATGTGCGGCCTCGAGATCAAACATCAGGGCGGCGAGATTCTGTCTATCAAAGGGGATAAAGACGACCCCTTCAGTCGCGGCCATATCTGCCCCAAAGCCGTCGCGCTTCAGGATTTCTACAGCGACAAGGATCGCCTGAAAACACCGCTCAGGCGCACCGCGGATGGCTGGAAAGAAATCACCTGGGATCAGGCCCTGGAAGAAATCGCCACCCGTTTTCGCGGCATTCAGGAAAGCCACGGCCAGAATGCCGTCGGGGTCTACCTTGGCAACCCCAATGCCCATAATTTCGGCAACGCCATCATGCTGCCCCGGTTCTTCAAGGCGCTGGGCACCAACAACCGATTCAGCTCGGCTTCTGCAGATCAGCTTCCCCACCATGTGGCGTCCAATTACATGCTTGGAGCCGGACTGCTGATACCGATTCCGGACATCGACCACACGGATTTCATGCTGATCATCGGCGCCAACCCCATTGTGTCCAACGGTAGCCTGATGACCGCGCCGGGAGTAGGCAAGCGACTGAAAGCGATTCAGGCGCGGGGCGGCAAGGTGGTTGTGGTGGACCCGCGCCGCACCGAAACCGCCAAAACGGCGGACCAGCATCTGTTCATCCAGCCGGAAGCCGACGCGCTGCTAATGCTTGCGCTGGCTAATACCCTCTTTGATGAAAAGCGAGTAAACACCGGCCATCTGGAATCCATGATCGAAGGGCTGGAACAGCTTGCCGACGCGGTAAAACCCTATTCGCCGGAAACCGTAGCGCACGCCTGTGGAATCGACGCAGAAACCATCCGCCAGCTCGCCCGTGACATGGCCGACGCCAAAAGCGCGGTCTGCTACAGCCGCATGGGGGCGTCGACCCAGTCGTTCGGTGGCTTGTGCCAGTGGCTGAACAACGTGCTGAATATTCTGACCGGCAATTTCGATCGGCGCGGCGGGGCCATGTTCCCACAGCCTGCCTTCGACCTGGTGAAGGACAAAAAGGGCAAGCCCAGTTCCTATGGCCGCTTCGAATCAAGGGTGCGCAAACTGCCGTTCTTTAACAGCGAATTCCCGGTGGCCACACTGGCGGAGGAAATCCTCACACCCGGTGACGGTCAGATCCGCGCCATGATCACCATTGCCGGCAACCCGGTGCTTTCGGCCCCCGGTGGCAACCGTTTAGACAAGGCCTTTGATTCACTGGATTTCATGGTTTCAGTGGACATCTACCTGAACGAAACCACCCGCCATGCCGATATCATTCTGCCATCGACCACCGGCCTGGAAGTGTCCCACTACGATGTATTCTTCAACTCGTTCGCCGTGCGCAACACCGCTAAATACTCTGAACCGCTGTTCGAGAAAACCGCCAATCAGAAACACGACTGGGAAATTCTTCGGGACCTTTCCCTGCACCTCACCGGGCGAGAGGACGATGGCCTGACCCCGGAAATGCTGCTCGATGGCGGACTGAAGCACGGCGCATATGGCAAGGACGGCATGAGCCTGGAAACCCTCAAGGCGAACCCTCACGGCGTGGACCTGGGCCCTTTGCAACCCTGCCTGGAACAGCGTCTGCAAACCGAAGACGGGATGATTCACATTGCCCCACAACTGTATCTGGACGATCTGAAGCGCCTGAACGATTCCGGCCTGCTGGAGGCAGTCAAAAACAGCGATTACCCCTTCGCCATGATCAGCCGGCGACTGCCCCGAAGCCATAACACCTGGACCCAGAATTCCCATCGGCTGGTGAAAGGCAAAGACCCCTGCACCCTGCAAATCAACCCCACCGATGCACAGAGACTGGGCCTGGAAAATGGAAAGACAGTGGTGGTGTCATCACCCGCAGGTAGCATTCAGCTGCCGGTTGAGATCGACGACGATATGTTTGCCGGCGTGGTCAGTATCCCCCAGGGGTGGGGCCACAATCGTCAGGACACCGCGATGAACGTGGCGCACACCCAGCCGGGCGTCAGCATTAATGACGTAACCGACTCACAGCGCGTAGACGAGCTGACCGGCAATGCCGCATTCAATGGAACAAGGGTAGCCGTGGCGGCTGCCTGATAACCCTTTTCTGAATCCGGCTCAGACGTCCACTTCGTCAAACAGCTCCGGCACTTCGGTATCCCACCCGAAGCGCTCATGGATTCGTTTGCGCATGACGTCGCTGGCCAGTGACTCGCCATGGCTGATGTAAACCTTGCCGGGGTTAAGGCTACCCTGGCTAAGCCATTCGAGAATTTCGCGGTAGTCACCATGGGCGGAAAGTGAACCGAGGTTATGCACCTCGGCCTTTACCGGCCAGTGTTCACCATGAATTTTAACGGATTCAGCACCCTTCACCAGGGAATCTCCACGAGTGCCGGGGGCCTGAAAGCCTGCAAAAACGATGCTGTTCCGGGGGTTGGGCAACAGGGTTTTCAGATGGTGCAGCACCCGTCCACCACTTGCCATACCGCTGGCTGAAATGATGACGCAAGGGAAACGTTTGGTATTAAGGTCAATGGACTCGTCTGCGGTACGAACATAGTGGGTGTTGGCATCAATGAGTTCACAATCCGCCTGACTGAGTTTGTGCTCTTTATTGTGGTGGATAAAGATCTCAGTGGCACGGATGGCCATAGGGCTGTTGAGATACACCGGCATCTTTGGAATCTTCTGCTGGCCGATCAGCCTGTGTACCAGGTAAAGCAGCATTTGGGCGCGACCTACCGCAAACGCCGGCATCAGAACGATGCCGCCACGGGCTGCGGTTTTGCTGATGATATCCGCCAGCTCTTCGTCCGGATCGCTTTCCTCGTGAAGGCGATCGCCATAAGTGGATTCACACACCAGCACGTCGGCCTTACTGATGGGTTCGGGCGCCCGCATGATCACGTCGTTCTGACGGCCCACATCCCCTGAAAACACCACTGTGCGGTCACTGTCTTTATGGTGCACGTGTACACAGGAGGATCCGAGTATATGCCCGGCAGGCGTGAAGGTAACTTCGAATCCCTTCACCGGCTCGATGGTCTCGTGGTAATGCACGGACTCGAAGTGCTTGAGGGCCTCGCGGGCGTCTTTCTCGGTAAAAAGCGGCTCTGGGTGGTCGTGCTTTGAGAAGCCCTTGCGGAATGCGTATTTCGCATCTTCTTCCTGCAGGTATCCTGCGTCCGGAAGCAATACCTTGCAGAGTTCATGGGTGGCTTTGGTGCAGTAGACCTTGCCTTTAAACCCATTTTTTACCAGCGCCGGCAGATACCCGCTGTGATCAATATGGGCATGGGTCAGGACAACCGCGTTGATGGTTCCTGGTTCCACCGGAAAGGGCGCCCAGTTGCGACGGCGAAGGTTCTTCACACCCTGGTACATGCCGCAGTCCACCAGCAGCAGCCGATTGTCATCTGACAACAAATGCCGTGATCCCGTTACTGTGCCCACGCCACCCAGAAAACGTAGTTTCATCCCTGTATTCTCCTTTTGAGCCAGTTTTTTAAGTGTACTTCGGGTCTACAACTTGTCCACCGAATTCACTGACCGGCCAGAAGCGCCTGCGAATCCAGGTTTCGATCTCCAGAATTACCAGTACAATCACGCCGGCTGCACAGGCGAAGGCCAGCATTTCCAGCGACAGGGCGCTGGTTTCGAACGTGTTCTGAAACCACGGCAGGTAGGTGAACAGCAGTTGCAGGACAATAACGGCCGCCACCGCCTGCAACACCACGGGCGTACCCAGCACCCCACGAAGAGTTATGGACGGGGTGTCCAGGTAGCGGACGGCAAACAGATAGAACACTTCCATGGCCACCAGGGTATTGACCGCCAGAGTGCGGGCAATGGCCTGGTCGTTATGGTGGTGCATTGCCCAGAACCAGGCGGCAAAGATACCGATCAGGAACAACAACGACACCAAAATCACCCGCCAGACCAGGAATCCCTGCAGCAACGACACTTCCTTCGGCCTGGGTGGCTTTTTCATTACGCCCGGTTCCGGTGGTTCGAAGGCCAGCGTCATGGCAAGCACAATGGCGCTGACCATGTTGACCCAAAGAATCTGCAGTGCCGAAATAGGCAGTGCCAAACCGAGCAGCAAGGCAATGATGAGGCTGATGGACTCGCCGCCATTGATGGGCAAAATGAACGCGATGGCCTTTTTCAGGTTGGCGTAGACCGTGCGCCCCTCACGGACGGCAGCAACAATGCTTGCAAAATTATCGTCCAGCAATACAACGGAAGCAGCCTGCCGCGCTGCTTCCGACCCCTTGACGCCCATGGCGATGCCCACATCCGCCCGTTTCAGAGCCGGCGCATCATTGACGCCGTCACCGGTCATGGCCACAACACCGTGCTGTGCCTGCAGGGCCTCCACCAGTCTCAGCTTGTGCTCGGGGCTGGTACGGGCAAACACATCCACTTCCGTCGCCAGTTTCTGCAACTCCTCTGCGCTCAGGCCATCCAGATCCTTTCCGGTTAACACCCGCTCGCTGTTCTCAAGCCCCAGCTTGCGGGCAATGGCGCCTGCCGTCAGGGCGTGATCCCCGGTAATCATTTTTACCCGGATACCCGCCGCATGACAGTCGGAAATGGCGCTAATAGCTTCCTGCCGGGGTGGATCCAAAAGCCCCACCAGGCCCAGCAATTCCACGCCTGTATCCAGATCCTCCACCGCCAACTCTTCGGTGCCCCGGGGAACGGGTTTACGGGCCAGGGCGAGCACCCTCAAGCCGTCTGATGCCAGGTCTGCAATCATCTGATCCCACCAGGCTCGCTCCAGAGCAACCGCGTCTCCGTTTGCATTCAGCTCGGCCTCGCACATGTCCAGAATGCGCTCCGGCGCGCCTTTCACGTAAACCACACTATGGCCATGGTGATCATGGTTCAGAGTGGCCATAAAACGGGTCTGGGTATCGAAGGGGATTTCATCCTTACGGGGCCATTCCCCGGCGCCTGCATCGATATCAAACGCGGCCTTGTGAGCAAACACCTTCAGGGCGGCCTCCATCGGGTCGCCCTGAATCTGCGGCTGCCCGCTCTGAACGTTGAGATGGGCATCGTTGCAGAGGGCAGCCGCCCGGGCCAATTCCTCCAATCCCCCGGCACCATCCACGGGCTGGTCGTTCTGGTGCACCATACCCTCAAGTTCGTAGCCCTCACCGGTCACGTCCATTAGCTGCCGGCCCTGCACAGCGGTTGTCACCATCATTTCATTACGGGTCAGGGTGCCGGTTTTGTCGGAGCAGATCACCGACACGGCGCCCAGTGACTCAATGACTGGCATCCGCCGAATCACAGCCTGGCGACGCGCCATCTGACGCACCCCGATTGCCAGGGTAATGGTCAGTATTGCAGGCAGGCCCTCCGGAATCGCCGCCACCGTCAGGCCGACAACCGCCATGAACAATTCACGGAACGGCAAGTCGCTGAAGACCAGGCCGCCGACAAATATGGCCGCACCGGCAATGATCACGATGATGGACAACGTCCGGGCAAAGCGGTCCATCTGTTCCAGCAATGGCGTTTTCAGTGAGCTTGTTCGGGCCAGCAAACCGGAGATGCGACCGATCTCCGTCGCCGCTCCGGTGCGAACCACTACGCCACGGCCAGTGCCGGTAGCCACGATGGTGCCGGAAAACGCCATGCCGGTCTGATCACCCAACGCCGCTTCCTGTTCCACCACTTCCGGCGACTTTTCAACCGCCTCGGATTCACCCGTCAGGATAGCTTCCTCGACTTTCAGGTTGTGGCACTTCTCCAGCCGGATATCAGCAGGCACACGATCGCCCGGTTCCAGCAGCACCGTGTCGCCGGGCGCCAGATCGGCGGCATCCACCTGATGCTGGCCGTCCTCCCGGACCACACGGGCCCTGGGGGCCAGCATGTGACGGATGGCGGACAACGCCTGTTCGGCCTTGCCTTCCTGTATAAACCCTACCAGCGTCTGAATCACCACTACAGCCAGGATGACCCCGGCGTCGACCCAGTGGCCCAGGGCCCCGGTAATGACGACTGCCGCCAGCAAAACATAGATCAGGAAGTTACGGAGCTGGCGCCCGAGCCTCGCCCAGGGTCCGCTGGTTGGCCCTTCCGGCAGTTGATTCGGCCCATACTCGGCCAGACGCGAGGCGGCGCCTTCAGCGGATAGAGGCGTGGTTGCTTCCAGCTGCTCCCGGGCCTGGGAGGCATCCATGGTATGCCAGAGCAATTCCGTGGATTGCTCCCGTACTGTATCAACGGACAACACAGGTACCTGCCCGGCGTTCGAGTATTGCCAAGGCGTCGGCTAACCGACCGATACCACTGACGCCACCGCTTTCTGCGAAGTCAGCCGCTGCGGCCATTTTGGGGCCCATGGAGCCTGCAGGAAGGTCCAGGTTGCGGGCTTCCTCGAGCGTCAGTTCAGGGATAGGAGCAGCTGTGTCCTTGCCGAAATCACGGTAGAGGGCGTCCACGTCTGTGAGCAGCAACAAGGCATCGGCCCCCAGTTGGTGGGCCAGTAGTGCGCTGGCGGCGTCCTTATCGATCACCGCTTCCACGCCAACCATGCTGCCGTCGTCACGGCGAAGAACGGGGATGCCTCCGCCGCCGGCGCAGATTACCACTACGCCCTGCTCCAGCAGCAACTTGAGCACCCGCAGATCCGGGATTTCCAGGGGTTTGGGCGAGGGGACTACCCGGCGCCACTTATCGCCATCCTGAGCTATCTGCCATCCTGCCGCTTCGGCCCTGGCTTCGGCCTCTTCCTTGTCGTACACCGGCCCGACAAATTTTGTGGGTTTGCTGAAGGCGGGGTCGTCCTTGTCTACCAGCACCTGGGTCAGCAGGGTTGCTACCGGCCGGTCATGTTCCAGGGCGTTTTCCAGTTCCTGTTCGATGATATAGCCGATCATGCCTTCGGTTTCGGCGCCCAGTACATCCAGCGGATAGGCTTCGTCCGGTTTGTAGGCCGCCCCTTGCAGGGCCAACAAACCTACTTGTGGGCCGTTGCCGTGAGTGATGACCAGCTGGTGACCGGCCCGGACGATTTGGGCCAGTGATTCTGCGGCAATTTTCACATTGGCGCGCTGGGCCTGGGCGGTCAGGGGTTCACCTCGCCGCAACAGGGCATTGCCTCCGAGAGCTGCTACCACAAGCATGTCAGGCTCCCTTTATCAGTTGCCAAGAGTGGCAACGAGTACCGCCTTGATGGTGTGCATACGGTTCTCTGCCTGATCAAACACGATAGACGCGGGGCTTTCGAAAACCTCTTCGGTGACTTCCATGGCATCAATGCCGAATTCTGCCTGCATCTCCTTGCCGACAGTGGTTTCGGTGTTGTGAAACGCTGGCAGGCAGTGCATGAACCTTGCCCGGGGATTGCCGGTTTTCTCCATCAGGGCGGCATTAACCTGATAGGGCTGCAACAGCTTGATCCGCTCTGCCCACTTTTCCTTGGGCTCGCCCATGGACACCCACACATCGGTGTAGACAAAATCCACGCCCGCCACAGCGGCGTCTACGTCATCGGTGATCATGATCCGTGCGCCGGTGTCACCAGCAATGGTCTGGGCTTCCTTCTGAATCGCCTCACCGGGCCAGCAGGCTTTTGGAGCACACAAGCGCACGTCCATACCCATCTTGGCACCGCCGATCAGCAGGCTGTCGCCCATGTTGTTGGCGGCGTCACCGATGAACACAAACGCCACGTCCCGCAGCGGTTTTTCCACGTGTTCCTGCATGGTCAGAAAGTCTGCCAGTATCTGGGTCGGGTGGAATTCATTAGTCAGCCCGTTGTAAACCGGCACGCCGGCATATTGCGCCAGCTCCTCAACAATCGCCTGCCCGAATCCCCGGTATTCGATGGCATCATAAACGCGGCCCAGCACCCGGGCGGTGTCCTTCACGGATTCCTTGTGGCCAATATGAGTGCCCGTCGGCCCCAGGTAGGTGACCCGCGCGCCCTGATCAAACGCGGCTACTTCAAACCCCACACGGGTTCGGGTGGAGTTCTTTTCAAAGATCAGCGCAATGTCTTTGCCCTTTAACTGAGGCACTTCGGTGCCCGCGTATTTCGCAGTTTTCAGGTCGACGGAAAGCTTGAGCAAAAAACTGATTTCCCGGGGGCTGAAATCCCGCAGGGTCAGGAAGTGCCGGTTCTTGAGATTAAAAGCCATTGTTCTGCTCCTTCCTTGTCAGACTGCGTCTCGTATTGTCGGGCAACTCATGCAGCGCCCACCACCCCTGCCCCTGCCCAGTTCCGCGCCGGGAATGGCAAGCACCTCTATGCCGGCTGCTTCCAGGGCGGCATTGGTGTCATCATTGCGGTCGTAGCCAATAACCACGCCCGGGCTTATCGCCAGCACGTTATTACCGTCGTTCCACTGCTCCCGCTCCCGCTCGGCAGGGGTGTCACCGCCGGTGGGGACCACGTTCAGGGATGAGTAACCAAGTACATCCGCCACAACATCAAACAACGGCCGGGGGTCCTGGTGAAACGACAGATGCTTGCCATCCTTGCCCGGGCGCAGGTCGTAGCACACCATCTGGTCTGCAACCTCCTTGAAGGTCGTCACCACATTGCCACCACAAAAGGTGAACACCGTATCCAGGTGCATGGCAGAACGAGTCTTGGGAATCTGACACGCGATCACCCGATCTGCGGTGCCGTTAGCAAACAGTGCCTTGGCCAACTGGCCGATGGCCTGGGGTGAGGATCGCTCCCCCATACCCACCAGCACCGCGCCATTGCCCACCGGCATGATATCGCCCCCTTCCAGAGTCGCCAGGGCATGGTCCTCAAGCGGATCGCCCCAATGCACTTTGACCTTGCCTGCGAATTTCGGGTGGAACCGATAGATCGCGCTCATCAGCAATGTTTCGGGTTTGCGGGCAGCCCAGTACATGGGGTTCAGGGTAACACCGCCATAGATCCAGGCACTGTTGTCCCGGGTGAACAGGAAGTTTGGCAACGGCGGCAGCACAAACCCGTGCGGCCCCAGATGGTTACCAAACAACCCGGCCGGGTCGAACGGAAGATCTCCCACTTCCAGACCGCCGATCAGGAAATCCGCCAGGGTCTGCCCGGGAAGCTCGTCCATCCAGGCTAGAAGTTCAGACACCATGCCCACCCCGATGTAGTTCCAGGTGATCCGGTGGTCCAGAATCCAGGACCGTGCGCCGGGGATATCAAGGGTCTCTGCCAGCAGTTCGTTAACGTCCAGCACCTCCACGCCCCGGGCCCGCATCAGCCCGACGAATAGGTCGTGGTCTTTCTGGGCCTGCTTGACCCAGAACACGTCGTCAAACAGCAGTGAATCGCAGTTAGACGGGGTCAGCCGCCGGTGGGCCAGCCCCGGGCGGCAGACGATGACCTGTCGCAGGGTGCCGGTTTCGGAATGAACACCAAGAGTGTACTCAGCCATGTCGCATTCTCCTTTGCCTGGGGTTACAAAAGGGCTTACAGAAACGCACCGATACTGATCACCACAGTGATGAACACAGTCAGGATCAGCAACAGAGGCCAGATGAACACCAGCCACCGGTCGTACGAGATCCGGCCTATAGCCAGGCCGCCAACCACAACAGCGAAGGTCGGGTTGATCAGGTTGACCAGCCCATTGGCTGATTGGTAAGCAGTGACCACCAGGTCACGCCCCACGTCGGCAAAGTCCGCCAGTGGCGCAAGGATCGGCATGGACAGCACGGCAAGGCCGGATGAAGAGGGCACGAAGAAGCTCATGCCTACCTCGATCCAGAACATCAGGTTGATAAAGGCCAGTTCCGGCAAGCCGCCCAGGGTGGCCTCGGCACTGTGCAGGATGGTATCCGCGATCATGCCCTGTTCCATAATCACCACGATGCCGCGGGCCAACCCGACGACCAGGGCGACACCCAGCAGATCGCGGGCACCGTCAACAAAGCTGCTGGTCAGCTTTTTCTCACCCAACCGGGCCATGAGGCCAATCACAATGGCGGAGCCAAAAAACAGCGCGCCCATTCTGGCCATCCACCAGCCCTGGGACGAAACGCCCCAGATCATAACGACGAAGGTAAGCGCGAAAATGATCAGGGCAATTTTTTGGGTGCCTGTGAGCTCGAAATTTTCCAGTTCATCATGGCCCTGAAGGAAAAGATTGCGATGAGCATCCCTTTGTTTGGCAACCACGGAACGGGATGGATCCGCCTTCACTCGATGCGCATAGCGCATGACGTACACGGCACAAATGACGAGGCCACCCACAAGCAGCACAAACCGCAGCACTATGCCGTCAGTAAAGGGAATATTGGCGGCGTTGGACGCAATCACCGTGGCAAAGGGGTTAATGGTGGAACCCAGCACACCAATGCCGGCACCTACGAGAATGATGGCGACCCCGGTGACGGCGTCGTACCCCGCCGAGATCATCACCGGAATCAGAATGGCGTAGAAAGCCAGGGTCTCCTCGGCCATGCCGTAGGTTGTCCCGCCCAGCGCAAACAACGTCATCAGTATCGGGATCATCCATATTTCCCGGCCTTCAAGCCGGTGCATGGCGCTGCGAATGCCCGTATCGATCGCGCCGGTGGCGTTCATCACCCCCAGAAAGCCCCCGAGGAACAGAACAAACAGTGCCACATCGATGGCGTTGGCGGCATAGCTGTCTGGGTCATAGAAGCCCGCCGTGGGCGCCAACATCACATCCACGAAGCCTTGAGGGTTGGGATCGACCGTTTGATAGGTGCCGGGCACCGCCACTTCACGCCCTACCTCTTCGTTCATGGCGCGCTCGTACTGACCCGCAGGAATAATCCAGGTTAACCCTGCGACCAGAATAATCAGCAGAAAGAGAATGGTATACGCCGTCGGAAATCGTGTTGCCAGGTCTTCTTCGGGATTCGATGAAGGGGTCTTCTCACCAGTCTTGTTATCAGTCATGACGTGCCTCCTGTCCGTAGTGGCTGCCCATGGAACTTAAAGTATAGCCAGCATAAATCTTTTAGCGAGGAGGAAGGGCTGGGAATTAACGCGATGCACAACAAACCTGGCTGGCAGATATGGACCTTATAACGTTCCTCTAACTCAACTCGAATCGCACGGCGTCCGTCATCATCTGGCCCCCACCCTTTTAGCCAGCCTCAACGCGATTACGTCCATGCTTCTTGGCTCGATAAAGTGCTTTATCGACGCGGGCAATCATGGTGTCTGCGGTTTCATCCTGTTGGTGAGCAGTGACCCCTAAGCTGGCATTGAGTACCTTTTTTTCAGGAAATTCGTGCTCCGCAATTCGCTTTCTCAGTTGCTCGGCCAGTTTCTTGCAACCCTGCAGATCCGTGTCAGGGCAGATGATAAGAAACTCTTCACCGCCCCAACGCCCGACAATATCACTTTTACGAATAGAGCTGACTAACAGAGAAGAAAACGCCTTCAGTAACTCATCCCCAACGAGATGACCAAACTGGTCATTCACCAGCTTGAAGTTATCGATATCCAACAAGATGATAGAAAATTCACTTTTCGTGCGTTCAGACCGTTTGATGGCATAAGAAAGATCTTCATCCAGCTTAAGACGATTGTAAATTCCCGTGAGCGCGTCAGTAATCGACTGCCGTTTGAACATCCTGTTTTGATCTTCGAGTTGAACCTGCGCATTATGCAAGTCATTAAGCATGTCGCGGATTTTCCTGTTCGCTTGGGCTAGATAATGGTTCCAGTATAAAGAGACGACAAGCACTGTTCCCAGCACCAATAAGGTCAGCCATAACAAGGTATAGTCAGTCACCTTCTCGATCGTAATCGCGATCCATTTATCACGAATACTTTGCCCCTCTTTCGGATCAAGATGAAGAACCGCCTTTTCAAACGCGCTACCCAGTAACGGCTCATCATTACGAGTGGCAACAGATAGCTCATATCGAAGTGGTAGACTGCCGGTAACCGCCAATTTATTCAGATTAAGGGACTGAATGGCAAAGGCCACCGCGCCTTGTGCTCCGATATAGCCAAAGACCTCGCCATCATAAACGAGCTCCATCGCCTGGATATTGTTCTTAACTTCAACAAGCTCAACACTTGGGTAACGCTCCATGAGTTTATCAATCGCGATATCACCCTTGATCACCGCAAACTGAGTTCCGGCACCCTCAAGGCTTTCCTCAACAAAAATTCTGTCATAACGCGTGACAACGGCTAAAGGCAGGTAAAAATATGGGGTCGTAAAATCCAGAAACGATTGTCGCTTTTCACTGGCGTTGATCTGAGAAACCACATCACATTCGCGGCTCTTGGCCTTGCTGATCAGGTCATCCCAGTCCTGGACTTCTGGCACAACCATTTCGACACCCAACAAGCGCGAAAAAATGTCAAAGTAATCTTTCGATAGCCCAACATGTTGTCCATCCTCACTCACCCCATCAAAGGGTAACCGGTCAGGATCAACACAAACACGTACCACTTTCTTAGTCTTTAAATAGTCTCGTTCGGCTTGAGTCAGCCCAATGTCATTTGTAGTCTGGGCGGCTGCAGGATTCAGGGCTAATAGTAACCAGCCTGTGATCAGAGTAACGAACAACCTTTTGACATAATTATTCTGGCTAGCTTTAATGTACAAGGCTTTTCCTCTGACTTGCCTTCCAGCTTCTGGTTTGTAGCGCCATAGTGGCCTTCCCCCAATAAAATGGACACGCGCCATGAGTCAATTCCTGCGAACTCTAGCGGAGTCTGGTAAACAAGGCTACTGTGCAGCAGCTGCAATAGCCAAGCCGAGAATGATCTCGATGGCATATTCCATAAAACTTCTCGATTCTGACGCCGGCACCAAGAATAATAGCGAGCCGGCTAGTCTTTTTTGTCTATCGTTATCTCAATAGATTTGCTGTCACCAGCAAACCACTTCTGAACATACAAAGTACCCACGACAGGAGCAGTTCCTTCATCAGGGACCTCCTTATAGCGGACACTGTTTTTTGTTTCCTTCTCGTATTCAAACATTACTACTTTCTTCGACATAAAATATTCCCCATAACTGACGTCGAAAACCTGGGCTGCCTAATGCCGCAATCACGTGCTTTTCGCGTCCATTGCCTGGTTATACGGCTACGACGCCTGAAGCCAGTTTCCAGGCCACTAGCATGAGCATAGCCAACAATACCAAGCACCCAACCAAGAGCAGCCGTAATCTCATTGCCACATAATACGAGCGGTCGTGACGATTACCTACCCTCTTATGGATTACTGCCTAGGTTGGCAAAAGTGGCGCGTCAGCCTAAAATAGACAGCGTCAATTTAAATTTAGCGGATGAAATGGACGGTGTCAATTTGAAAGCTCACGAAAAGCGTTCCGCAGGGCAAAAGCATGGCGATCTACGAACGGAACTGCTTCGTGAGGGATTGATATTGCTCGATAGCCAGGGGATTGAAAGTGTCACTATTCGCGCCCTAGCCCGCAAGGTCGGTGTGACCCATTCAGCCCCAGCCAATCACTTTCCTTCCCGGAGGGCAATGCTGACTGCCATCGCCGCAAAGATTTTTGCTGACCTGGCCGATCTAACCGTCGAAGCGGCGACTCATACAGCCAATGAGCCAGAACAGGCCATACACACCTTCGCTGAAACCTGGTTCCAATTTGCTTTCGACACCCCAAATCGCTATCAGCTGCTATGGCGGCGTCAACTGATCGATCATGAGGACCCCGGACTAGCACGGGAAATGAACCGCGTGTATTCGACCCTGCTTTCATTGCTGCGACAAGACCAAGTGAAGTGCCGTGTCGACACTGAGACAAACGCAATTGCGATATGGTCGATGATCCACGGTTACATCAGCATGCGGCTGGACGGGAATCTTGTGGCTGCTGAGGATACCGTAACAAAGCTTCCACGAAGTAAAGCCATTCTTCTGTCTCTGATTGATGGCATTTACCATCGGGACAGTTGAGCGACAAAGGGTTTGTCTTTGGTGAATGTCAGTCGCGCATAACGCCAGCCATAAACGGCGGCTTTTGCGCACCGAAGCGGAGAAAAAGCCGCCCGGTGGAGGCCCGTCGGGCCGGAACGAAATTGATGCACTGTTATTTGTTATGCATTATTCGTAGTGGCTCCAGAGCCGGAGAACTTTCACTACCCGCTCGTCTTCGAGCACCTGATACACCAAACGATGTTGAATATTGATGCGGCGTGAATAGGCCCCCGCAAGATCACCGATCAGTTTCTCAAACGGAGGCGGCTTGCGGTATGGATCTTCCGCAACTAGAGCCAACAATTCCTGAGCTTTTTGCTTAAGGCCGCTGGAGGCCAACTTCTTCGCATCATTCTGGGCTTGCTTGGTGTAAACCAACTTCCATGTCACCAGTCCAGCTCCTCATCGCATTCATCCACAGGAGTATCCATCCCCTCACGAATAGACTCACGCATACCTGGAACAGAGAGTAGGTAGAGCGTTTCCTGAATTGCAGACCAATCTTCCTCGGAAACCAAGACAGCTTTGTTCCGTTTACCCATGATGGTGATTGGTTGGTGGGACTCGGCAGTTTCGTCAATCAACCGATAAAGGTTGCTGCGCGCCTCAGTTGCTGTAATTCCGGTCATGACGCACCTCTGATGTGTTCAATTTTTTACCAGTGTACGCTTTTAGGTACGTGCGTCAAGACGAACGTTTTGAATAACGCCGTCCGTCACCGGTGACGAAACCGTAGCGAAGCGGAGGGTCTGGCATCCAGTGCATGGCTTGGTTATGTGCTGCTCTAGGCAGCGACAAGCTTCTTAACCTTGAGCTCTTTACGGTGCCGCTCAGCATGCCAGAGTTCATATTGAGACTGCTGATTCAGCCAACTTTCTGCCGAGGTATCAAACGCGATAGAAAGCCGAATAGCCATTTCGGGACTAATACCAGCCTTGCCGTTCAACACGGCGCTCAGAGTTTTGCGGCTTACCCCCAATGCTTCTGCGACAGCCGTTACAGACAAGCCAAGGGGTTCCAGACAAAGCTCTCGCAAGACTTCACCCGGGTGGGGAGGGTTGTGCATCAACATCGGCGGTACCTCAGTGGTAATCTTCGTAATTCACTATCTCGGCATCTCCGTCCTCAAACCAGAACGTCACTCGCCAGTTACCACTGACCGTCACTGACCAAATTCCGGTGCGATTCCCCGAGAGCTCGTGCAGTCGAAGGCCTGGTAAGTCCATATCATTAACGTCTGGCGCTGCATTTAGCCTACCGAGAATAAGCCTAAGCCTCTTTGCATGAGCGGCCTGAATTCCTGCGGTGCTGCCGGACTTGAAGAATTTAGCCAAGCCCTTGTGTTTGAAGCTTCGAATAATTCCTTGAATGTACCCTGTAACGTATCGGGTGTCAAAAGCAAATAACGCGAAGCTTTGCGGCAATTTTGAAGGTCGAGTAGCGGTAGAAAAATTGTCCGGCAACAGCGGCTGGTTAAATTGTTACCGCTCACCCTCCAGCACGTGCCATACCCGAAGAATAATGATGGCACTGACGTGTACTGAATAGCGGACTACGTACTTGCCAAAAACCATATCGCGGACGGACTCAGGTACCGGCGCCATTTCAACCGGTGTCCCCAGTTCGGGAAAGTCTGGTAGCAATTCGATTTTGCCAACCAGCTCTGCGGCTATCTTGCCTGCCGCAGAGGGGTTGTGGACTGCGATGAACTCCCTGAGGCGTTTCAAATCTTCAATAGCCTCATCCGTGTAAACCAGTTTCACTTACCTGACCTCGGCGCATCCTGTTCGTTATCGGTGCCCCAGCTTTTTAGCCAACTATGAACCTCACTGGCATCAACCACCTTCCCTTGGGCAGCAGACTCCATTGCCTCCAGCGTTTGCTGCCAGCGCTCTTGCTCTCGCTGTTGCTTTTCAATGTATTCGGACAGTGCCTGATTAATCACCCAGCCCTTACTCCGATGGAGCCTGCCAGCGATTATTTCCAGGTGCTGCTCAACTTCTGCTTGTAGACGGACTGTAGTGACGCTCATTTGTGTACCCTTGAGTTCGATGACTACTATGTATTACACCATAGTCAACGAGGGTGCGCCAAAGAATTTAACGCCCACCATCACCGGTGACGAAACTGGAGCAAAGCGGAGGTTTTGGCATCCGGTGCATGGCCTGGTTATGTTTCATTTGCTGGCAATTCGAGCTGTCTCTCACTCCGCCAGACTCGAATGAGCACAATTTCAGTGGCTTGCCTTAGGTAAACAACTCGAAAAGGCGAGTGAATCAATTCGCGAATGTGATCCACATTAAATTCCGGAACAGCTCGACCGGCTTCAGGGTGACGCTTCAACATTTCTGAATGTTCCAAAATAGCACTCACGTACTCATCACCGATATGCGGCACACCCTGCTCTGTGTAGTATTTCTGAATAGCCTGCAAGTCCTTAAGGGCAGACTGTGCAATACGCAATTCCATTTACCTGATGCCCAACGTTTTCCTGGCTTCCTCCAAAGACACAGTGTTGCCCTCACGAACATCCATAAGTCCCTGCGCCACCGCCTTTACAAACCGCAACTCCTCTGCGGTTCTCTCATAATCCTCGAGTCCCTGAACAACAGCTATGCCGCGGCCACGACTGGTAAGCAGGATCGGCCGATGCGTATCCTGGGCTCGACCAACCACCTTTCCGGGATTGATTTTCAGGTCTGATAAAGGAACGACATCCTCAGAAAATTTTACTTGCATAGCGATTACCTAGTCAACAAATAGGTGCTATTATTAGCACCGGTTAACAGGTGCGGTCAAGAAACATAACAGCAACTAGACCGAATTCCACGATATTGCAAAAACGCGACTTCCTCATTATTCCGCGAAAATGCGGAACGCAGAATTCGATAAATAGCATTTTAACCAGCGACCTACCGCGTTTACCCATAAGCCGCCACGTAATAATCTGACTTCCACATTTGGCTCCTTCAATAATACTGTATATCGAAGCAGCTGTTCTGTGGGGCCTGTCTACTTCCTTTTTATGCGGATGCTTTTTCGGCCCGCGCCGCATGCAGTTTCTTGTAGCTTTCGATCAGGCGCTGGTGCTTCTCCAGTCCTTCCAGCTGCATGTTAGTCGGCGTCAGGCCGTGGAAGCGCTCGGTGCCTTCTACCAGGCCAACCACATCGTCCATGGTCTGTTCGCCATACATGCGCTTCAGGTTGGACCGGTAATCGTCCAGTTCCAGTTCGTCGTCCAAGGTGATTTCCAGAACGGCGTTCACGGCGCGATAGAACAGGTTGCGCTCGACGGTGTTGTCATTGAACTGCAGGAACATATCCACGAATTCCAGCGCTTCTTCGCGCCATTGCAACGCCAGGCAGATCAGCAGTTTCAGTTCCAGAAGGGTGAGCTGGCCCCAAGCGGTATTTTCATCAAACTCGATGCCAATCAGGCTTGTGATGGTCATGTAGTTGTCGATCTGGCTGGCTTCCAGCCGCTCGGCCAGGTCGGCCAGCTGGTCATCGCTGAGGGCATGCAGGTTGAGGATATCTTCGCGGTAATCCAGTGCCATATTGGTGTTATCCCAGACCAGATCCTCAACGGGATACACTTCTGAATAGCCGGGCACCAGTATGCGGCACACGGGGGCACCGAGGTCTTCGTGAACCGCCACGTAGACTTCTTTATTCATCGCCTCAAGGATGCCAAACAGCCGCGCGGCTTCCTCTTCGTTGGTGCCGGAAAAGTCCCATTCGCAGAATTCCACCCCGGCTTTGGCACTGAAGAATCGCCAGGACACCACGCCGGTGGAGTCAATGAAGTGTTCGACAAAGTTATTGGGCTCTGCGACGGCCTGGCTGTTAAATGTGGGCGCTGGCACGTCGTTCAGGTTTTCAAAACTGCGACCCTGTAGCAATTCGGTCAGGCTTCGCTCGAGCGCCACTTCGAAACTTGGGTGCGCTCCGAAAGACGCGAAAACACCGCCGTTTCTGGGGTTCATCAAGGTCACGCACATTACCGGGAACTGGCCGCCCAGGGAGGCGTCTTTCACCAGAATCGGGAAGCCCTGCTTTTCCAGTGCGTTTATGCCTTCAAGAATCTGCGGGTATTTATCCAGCACGTGTTGCGGCACGTCTGGCAACGCAATTTCTTCTTCGATGATCTGTTTCTTGACGGCGCGTTCGAAAATTTCGGACAGGCACTGGACCTGGGCTTCGTGCAGCGTGTTACCTGCGCTCATACCGTTACTCAGGAACAGGTTTTCGATCAGGTTCGAGGGGAAATACACCACCTCATTATCGGACTGGCGCACGAACGGAAGGGACACAATGCCGCGCTCGGTTTTGCCGGAGTTGGTGTCGATCAGGTTGCTGCCGTGTACCTCGCCTTCCGGGTTATAGATGGCGATGCAGTGGTCATCCAGAATGCCGGCCGGCAGTTCATCATCAGGGCCCGGCTGAAACCATTTCTCGTTGGGGTAATGGACGAACTCGCTGTTGGCGATTTCCTCGCCGAAAAACTGGTCGTTGTAGAAAAAGTTGCAGCTCAGGCGCTCGATAAATTCGCCAAGCGCAGAACACAAGGCGCTCTCTTTGGTCGCACCCTTGCCATTGGTAAAACACATGGGCGAAGCGGCATCACGAATGTGCAGGGACCAGACATGGGGCACGATATTGCGCCAGGAGGCGATCTCAATCTTCATGCCCAGATCCGCCAGAATGCCCGTCATGTTGGTAATAGTCTGCTCCAGTGGCAGGTCCTTACCTTCGATGTAAGTGCTCGCTTCACCCTCCGGCTGTGTCATCAGAAGAGCCTGAGCATCCTCGTCCAGGCTTTCGACCTGCTCAATTTCAAAGGTGGGCCCGGTCTGGACCACCTTTTTAACCGTGCAGCGATCGATTGAGCGCAGAATGCCCTGGCGGTCTTTCTCGGAGAGGTCTTCCGGCAGCTCTACCTGAATCTTGAAGATCTGGTTGTAGCGGTTTTCCGGGTCAACGATGTTGTTCTGTGACAGGCGGATGTTGTCCGTCGGGATATCACGGGCCTTGCAGTACACCCGCACAAAATAGGCGGCACAGAGCGCCGAAGACGCCAGGAAGTAGTCAAACGGGCTGGGCGCCGAGCCGTCGCCTTTGTAGCGAATGGGCTGGTCGGTAACGACAGTAAAATCATCAAACTTGGCTTCAAGTCTGAGGTTGTCGAGAAAGTTGACGTTGATTTCCATGAACAAGCTACCCGGATTGGAGAATGTGGCGCGCCGTGATTTTCAATGCCCGCCATTATCCAGTTTTTAGGGGTGCCCGTCTTGGGGGACCGCCAAAGCTGTACGTTTGTACAGTATTAGTTTTAATGTTACGCTCGCACCCGCACAATTGATCCCGTTAACCAAATGTCTTTTAGGCGGGAAGCTTACAGGAGAACAGGCACATGGCTGTACAGGCACTTTATTTTTCGGAGAGGGACGGGCAGGACATGGCATTGAAAAACCCGGAAAGAATGTTGTTTGCAAACAAGGCTGACGCCGACGCCCGGGATAAAATGCTGGAGTTGTCCGAGGAAATTCTGGTGTTCCTTAAGGGGCGAGTTAAAGATCTCTCCGATGAGCAGGCCGAACAGTGCGCGCTGGCAATTGCGGAAGAACGGGATCTGTTTCTCAGGGCACTGAAAAAACCGTCACTGTTGAACGAAGCCGTCGCGACCAGTCAGAGCGAGTAAGGGTCGGCGCCCCAGAATAGCAACCCACCCCACACCACTGCTATATTATCTGCATTATGTTTCCCGCTGAACCGGTGCAACAAGGAACCATGCAATGCAGGCAGAGCTGATAGAAATCCGTAACCATCTGGCGAAACACGCGCCGTTTGATGAGCTAACGGATAAAATGCTGGACAGGGTGGTCTGGGGTATCGAAATCTCCTACTTTCGGGCTGGCACAGAGGTTCTGGAATTGGACCAGAACAATCAGTACCTCCATTACATTCGCAGTGGCGCCGTGGAAGTGTTTCGCCGAACCGGAGAGCTGTACAACCGGATCGGTGAAGGAGAAATCTTCGGGCAGTTCGGCCTGATGATGAACAAAACGGTGCGCTTTCCGGCCAAGGCCATCGAAGACACGCTGATCTATCTCATACCTTACGATATTTTTCAGTATCTCATCGAGAACAGCGAAAGCTTCACTGATTATGTCGAAACAGAGGACCACTCTCGCCTGCGCTCCGCTCTGTCGCGCCGGGAGAAATCCAACCAGCTGATGACGGCCCGGGTCACCCGGCTGCTTTCCCGCGATCCAGTTACCGCTCCGAATACGGTCCGGCTTCAGGAAGCCGCCCGCATAATGACCGATCAGGGCGTATCTGCCCTGGTGCTGATGGACGAAAACGGCGACAAGCCGCTTTTGTCCGGCATCATTACCGACCGGGACTTACGCACCCGCGCCCTGAGCAAAGCCTTGCCATCAGAAACACCCATCAGCGATATTATGTCCACTGACATCACCACAACCCGCTCAGAGGCCTTCATTTTCGAGGCCATGCTCACCATGCTGCACAACAACGTGCATCATCTTCCGGTGATGGAGGGTGATACGGTGCGAGGCGTGATTGCGCTGTCAGACATCGTCAAATACGAGTCACAAAGCAGCCTTTATCTGGTCAGTAACATCTACCACCAGAAGGATGTGGCGGGCCTGCAGCGAATCAGCCGGGACGTGCCGGACACGTTCGTACGGATGGTCAGTGAAGACGCCAATTCCCACATGATCGGCAGCGCCATGGCCGGCATCGGTCGCACTTTCAGTCAGCGTCTGCTCGAACTGGGTGAAGAAAAGCTCGGGCCACCACCGGTGCCCTACTGCTTTATGGCACTGGGTTCCATGGCGCGGGATGAACAGCTGGTGGTGACCGATCAGGACAATGCCATGGTGCTGGACGATTCGTTCGATCCTGCCCAGCATGACAAGTATTTCAAGGCACTGGCGAAGTTCGTCAGCGATGGCCTGGCCAAGTGCGGCTACACCTATTGCACCGGCGACATCATGGCCACCAACGACAAGTGGCGACAGCCTTTGCGAGTCTGGAAGGACTATTTTACCGACTGGATCGATAATCCCAGAGCCGAAGCCCTGCTGAACAGCAACATTTTCTTTGATCTGGACGGCATTTACGGCGAGACCCGGTTCACCGAAGAACTGAAAACCTTTGTGGCCGACAAAGCCAGCAACAGCCAGCGCTTCCTGGCCATGATGGCTCGCAATGCGCTGAACCGGACGCCTCCCCTGGGCTTCTTCCGTTCCTTTGTCATGGAAGAAGACGGCAAACAAAACGATACCTTTAACCTGAAACGTCGTGGCACGGCTCCCATGTCGGACCTGATTCGTATTCACTCGCTGGCCTGTGGCTCCAAAGCGCAGAACACCTTCAACCGGTTGGCAGCTATTGGCGAAACCGATCTGATTCTGGAAGACGGTGTGGGCAACCTGCGAGACGCGTTCGAGTTCATCGCTATTGTGCGCATTCGCCATCAGGCGCTGGCCATAGAAGCCGGTCGCCAGCCTGACAATAATGTCCGTCCGGAAGATTTGTCACCCTTCGAGCGCAGCCATCTGAAGGAAGCCTTTCAGGTGTTGAGTCAGGCCCAGAAATTCCTGAAATTCCGTTACACCTCGGGGGGTGTAGCGTAATGTCGGATAGAGTGAAAACCGACGTTGAAACCCCTGAGGCCAAAGCACCCTGGCCAGAGCGTTTTCGATCGAACGCAGATACCGCCAAAGACGAACGGTTAAAGCGGTTCTATCAGGCCGGATGTGTCTCTGGGGACACCCCCATGAAAGACGTGCCCATGGTGGCTGTAGACTTCGAAACCACGGGGCTGGATCCCAATCAACATTCTATCGTCAGTATCGGTTTGGTGCCGTTTGACCTGAATCGGGTGCAGCTCTCTGGCTCCCGACACTGGCTGGTCAAACCGCACTTGCCACTGCACCAGACCTCCATCGAGATCCACGGCATCACCCATACCGATATTGACAAGGCGCCAGATCTGAACGACGTGATGGATGACATTCTGCAATGTCTGAAAGGTCGGATTCCGGTGGTTCATTACCGGGCCATCGAACGCCCGTTTCTGAACGTAGCAATGAACTGGCGGACCGGGGAAGGGATTGAGTTCCCGCTTCTGGACACGATGGCCATCGAGGCCCACCTGCATCCCGACCGGCAACTCAGTTTCTGGCAGAAACTTCGTCGACAGCAGCCTACATCCATTCGGCTGGCAGACAGCCGTACCCGTTACGGGCTGCCTCACTATCAGCCCCACAATGCTTTGGTGGATGCGCTGGCCAGCGCCGAGTTACTGATGGCTCAGGTGAGCCATCACTTTACGCCAGAAACCCCGGTTGGGGATCTCTGGCTTTAGGGATCAACTCCCGCCTTTCACCTTGTCGATGTAGTCGCCATAGCCCTTATCATCCATTTCCTCCAGCGGAATGAAAGCCATTGCCGCAGAATTCATGCAGTACCGCAGCCCGGTCGGCGCGGGACCATCATTGAACAAGTGGCCCACATGCGAGTCCGCGTATTTGCTGCGGATTTCGGTACGGGTCATGAAAAACGAGCTGTCGTCCTTCTCTACTACCATGTCCGGTGCGATGGGCCTGGTGAAGCTGGGCCAGCCAGTACCCGATTTGAATTTGTCTGCCGATGAAAACAGGGGCTCGCCGGACACCACATCCACATACAGGCCGGGGCGCTGGTTGCTGTTGAGACCGTTCTTACTGAAAGCCGCCTCGGTGCCATCTTCCTGAGTGACGTAGTACTGCTCTTTGGTCAGCCTTTTCTTCAGTTCAGCATCGCTGGGCTTGGTGAAGGTGTCAGGATTGAAGCCCTGACCGCCGGACATGCCTGCGCTGGACTCCATCGCCTTTTCAGCCTTCATCGATTTACTGTTCTCAGGAACATACTTGGCGTAGTCCACCTTTTGATCGTCGCCCCAGACCTTTTCAATGAACTGATAACGGCCGGAGTTGTAGGTGTAAACGTTGTACCGAACCGGATTGTTTTTGTAATAATCCTGATGGTACTTCTCGGCCGGGTAGAAAGTCTCAAAAGGCACGACTTCGATGGCCACCGGATTATCATAACGGCCGGACGCTTCCAGGGCCGCTACCGAAGCCTCAGCGATGCGCTTTTCTTCCTGATTGTGGTAGAAAATGGCTGGGCGATACTGTGAGCCCCGGTCCACATACTGGCCTTCTGTATCGGTCGGATTGGCCGTGCGCCACAAGGTCTGGAGCAAACCTTCGTAGGTGATTTTGTCCGGGTCGTAATACACCTGCACGGCTTCAGTGTGGCCGGTCCGGCCGCCGGCAACCTGCTTGTAGGTCGGGTTCATCTCGTCACCGCCGGCAAAGCCAGACACAGCTTCAACAACACCCGGTGCCTTCTCTTCGAACGCTGATTCCACGCACCAGAAACAGCCACCGGCAAAGGTCGCTACTGCCAGGCTAGGATCGTCCGGCGCAAATTCGGTGTCGGCTTCATCAGACGCACCCACGTTGACGCCAATCAATGCAATGGCGGCTGCCATCGAAAACATTAAAAGATAGCGTTTCATAATCTGACCTCTCGTTTTGAAATCTGAAACCAGTCTGAACCTGATTAGTCACAAGGGTTTCTTTTAGTTATTACGATTCTATAACGCTGAAACGATCAATTCGGATGCGTTTCAGTCGTCACCGGCGGATACCGGCAGCCGGATACAGAAAGACGCGCCGCCGCCGTCACGATTCGCGGCCCGGATATCACCACCCTGCAAACTCATAATCCGCCTCGCGATCGCCAGCCCCAGGCCGGCATGGCCAGCTTCGCCACTGGTATCACTGCGAACGGCATCACAACGATAAAAGGGCTCAAAAATATGCGGCAGATCCTCAGGGGCAATGCCCGGCCCGGCATCCATCACACAGACCTCTGGCCAGCCATCCACTTCGCCCAATCCGATGCTGATGTGGCTGTCTTCGGGGCTGTAGGCAATACCGTTGCCAATCAGGTTGTCCAGAACCCGCTCCGTCATCGCCAGATCGGCAAACGCCAGCGGGATCTTCGGATTTCCGGTTACCGTTAGCGTCAACGCCTTTTTCTCGGCCTCCGGCCCGTGTTTCTGGACCACATCGTGCACCAGTTCTGCCAGGGGAAACGGCTCTGGCATCGGCTGTTTCTCTCTGGCTTCGAGTGCCGCCAGCTCGAAAAGTTCATCCACCAGTCTGCTGAGCCGACGCCCTTCCTTTAGCGCGACATCCAGAAACCGTTCCTGCTCCGCCGGGGCCAGGCGGTCGCGCCTGAGTTTGAAGCTTTCGATATAGCCCTGCATGGACGCCAGTGGCGTGCGTAAATCGTGGGATACCTGCGCCACCAATTGCCGGCGCTGTGCGTCCTTTTCTTTCAGTAGCTCAATCTGCGAGGCAATCCGGCGCGCCATGTCGTCAAACGTGACGCCCAGGTAGTCAATTTCATCTTTCACCACGGGCCGCTGCTTCCGCCAGGTCTGGGTAGGGCGGTGGCTCATATCACCGGTTTCAAAATCCTCCACCAGGCGAGTCAGCAGGGTCAGCCGCCTGGTGAGCAGGCGGAATATCACCAGGCCGGCAATCATCACCACCACCAGGCTGACCAGCAGTGCCCAGGCGCTCAGAGCCACCAGTTGGCCCCCACGGGCCAGGGTTTCCGCGGCATCGTATTCTTCGCCGCGCAACACCACGTAGAGATAACCCTCAGGATTATTGGCCGTCGGAACGGGAGTCACCGAAAACACCTTCTGCCGGTCATGGCTGCGGGGGTCGTCACCCAGTACCGGGTACTGGTCAGCGTCGGCTAGCAGGCGCTCGATAGGCGCCAGCGACACCCTGTTCCGCTTGATCTTCGCTGGGTCTGCCGAGTAAGACTGAATGGTGCCGTCCAGATCGAGCAGGTAGATTTCGATGCTCGGATTGATGGTCATGTAGAGCGCAAACAACGCCTTCAGCGCGCCTCTGTCGAGCTCACCCTCGTTGACCAGACTGCGATCGGCCACCAGATTGCTGGCCAGGTCGCGGTGGATTTCCTGATTGACCGAGGCGTTGTACTCCTTCAACGAATAAAAGCTGATAAAGCCATAGAGCAGCCCGACCAGCAGTAACAACAAGAAGAGCCCCAGTGCCAGCCGGGTGTAGAGGGTTTTCAGCATGGATCATTCCCGGAAGCGATAACCCACCCCCCAGACCGTTTGTATAAACTCCGGCTGAGACGAGTCGGTTTCGATCTTGCCCCGCAGGCGGTTGATGTGGGTGTTCACCGTGTGTTCGTAGCCCTCATGGTTGTAACCCCATACCTTGTCCAACAGCTGGGCCCGGCTGAAGACGCGGCCGGGCTGGCTGGCAAAGTGCCACAACAGATCAAACTCCCGGGCTGTTAACTCCACCTCCTGTTCCCGGACGAAAACCCGGCGCCGGGCCGGGTCCATTCGCAGACTGTCTGCCTGAAGTTCCGCCTCGCTGGCGTTTTTCTCCGGTGCTGCTGCCATCGCATCCACCCGGCGGAACAGAGCTTTTACCCGAGCGGACAACTCCGCGACGCTGAAGGGTTTGGTAAGGTAATCGTCAGCCCCCATTTCGAGGCCCAGAACCCGGTCCAGCTCTGTCGTTTTCGCGGTCAGCATCAGCACCGGCACGTAACCGGAACCAGAGCGGATCTCCCGACAGACTGAGAGCCCGTCCAGGCCTGGCAACATCAAGTCGAGGATTACCAGGTCGATATCGCCTTCACGGAAGCGCGCTAACCCGGTATCACCCCGGTCGCATAGCACCGGTGTCATGCCCAGATCGGCGACGTGCATTCGCACCAGATCACCAATGCCTGGATTGTCCTCAACGATCAGTACGTTTCTGGTCATAGACGTGTGACTCATGGTCCCTTGTTTTGTCCTGATTGGATGAGTCTATACTGGAAACTTCACAATTCCATCACGCCGGAGGCACCCATGACCAACGCACCCTGGAACGACCTGCTTAACTTTGAGGGCCAGCTCGCCGAAGACGAGCGCCAGGTTCGCGACAGCATCCGCGCCTTCTGCGACAAGCGGTTGATGCCGGGCATTGTCCGTGCCAACCGCGAGGGCACGTTCGATCGGCAGATCTTCAACGATATGGGCGATCTGGGTATGCTCGGCGCCACCCTGCCGGAAACCTATGGTGGCCCCGGCCTCAGCCACGTTTGCTATGGCCTGATTGCCCGCGAAGTAGAGCGGGTAGACTCGGCCTATCGCTCGGCCCTGAGCGTGCAATCGTCACTGGTGATTCACCCCATTTATTCCTTCGGCAAGGAAGCCCTCAAGCAGCGGATTTTGCCGAACCTTGCTTCCGGCGAACGAGTGGGCTGTTTCGGGCTGACAGAGCCGAACCACGGTTCTGATCCGGGAAGCATGGAAACCCGCGCTCAGGCTGTCGATGGCGGTTACCGGATCAGCGGTTCAAAAACCTGGATTACCAACGCGCCGATTGCAGACGTGTTTGTAGTCTGGGGCAAACTGAACGGCACGGTCACCGGATTTGTGCTGGAGCGGGGCATGGAGGGGCTGGACACGCCCCGGATTGAAGGCAAGTTCTCATTGCGAGCCTCCGAGACCGGATCTATTTTTATGGATGAGGTGTTCGTGCCGGAGGAAAACCGGCTGGATGTGGATGGCCTGAAAGGGCCTTTCAGTTGCCTGAACAAAGCCCGCTACGGCATCTGCTGGGGATCTCTGGGCGCGGCGGAATTCTGCTGGCACGCGGCGCGGCAATACACGCTGGAGCGCCAGCAGTTCGGCAAACCCCTGGCCGCCAATCAGCTGGTGCAGAAAAAACTGGTGGATATGCAGACGGAGATTACCCTGGGCCTGCAGAGCACACTGCAACTGGGCCGGATGATGGACGCAGGCAATGCCTCACCAGATGCGGTCTCCCTGCTCAAGCGCAACAACTGCGGCAAAGCCCTTGATATTGCCCGCGCTGCCCGGGACATGCACGGCGGCAACGGTATCTCTGACGAATACCATGTCATCCGCCATGTAATGAACCTGGAATCGGTGAACACCTATGAAGGCACCCACGACATTCACGCGCTCATCCTTGGCCGGGGCCAGACCGGTCTGCAGGCCTTCAGCTGAGCCTTGGGAGTTGGCCACACCAGCTTGTTGCGGGTTGTTGCGAGCTGATTAATAGAGAACTATCTTTAGGAAACTCCCGCCTGATGGAGCCGGGAGTTTCCAACCACAAGGACACGTTCTCATGAACCGACTACACCCGATCCTGTTAACCCTTATCTGTCTGTTCGCTCTCGCCCCTTTTTCGGCCCATGCCGAGACACTGACTGACGACAAGATCCGTTCATTTATCAGCAGCCTTGAGGCCCTTCAGGGCATGGAAGATGAATACGACGAGCTACCTGACGGCCTTGCGACCGAAGAAGGTGACACTGGAATGCCGGATATGTCGCGCATCTTTTCATCGTCGGTTGAACAGATGAAAGGCCACGACATGTATAACCAGCTTAGCGACGTGGTTCAGCAGCATGGCTTTTCCAACCCTCAACAATGGGGCGAAACCGGCGACCGCATCTTCCATGCCTGGAGCGCCCTTGAAATGGGCCAGCAGTCCGGTCAGATAAATCAGGAAATGGCCAAGGCCATGGAGGAAATCAACAACAACCCCAACATGAGCGAGGCGCAGAAACAGCAAATGCGGAAAATGATGGGAGGTGCGATGTCGATGATGGATAGTGCGGCCAGTGCACCAGAGGCTGACAAGCGTGCGGTAAAGCCACACATGGACGCACTCCGCTCTGCGACAGCTGACGACGGCGACTTCTGATCTGTGGCCGGGGGCAAACCGATTCGCAGGCGTTTGCAAAAGGTTACGCAATTATCTAAAGAAATCTGGTTGAATGCCGAAGAGTTTATAACCAGAGCGCCGATAACAGCCGCCTGACATCAACGCCAATAACGATAGGTATCACCATGTCCCTGAGTTCCGCCATCACGAATATCTCGGTCGGCAAAAAACTGGCCGGCGGCTTTGTGTCGATTGTGCTGCTCACCGCCGTCATCGCCCTGATCAGCATTAACACGCTGGATCAGTACCACGATCGCTCTCAGGTTGTCGCATTGGCGAGTAACGCGGAAAGCGCCCTGCTGCTCGCCCGAACGGACGAAAAGAACTTCCTGCTTCGCAGGGAGGCGAAGTACATCAATCAAGCCAAGGCGGAATCGTCAGAAGCCGCTCAAATTGCCGGGGATCTGAAAAGCCGCCTGGTCGTGCCAGCCGATCTGGAGCGCATCCGCAAGATCGTCGGGGGCGTTGATGACTACCACGATCTGCTCGATAAACTGGTTGCCAATATAGAAGCAGGCGACGAAACCATACGCCGGATCAAGACCGAAATTCGCGATTCTGTCCGCAAAACCGTCGCCTTGGCGGTTGAGCTTCAGGAAGTGCAGGTCCAGCGCATGGAAGAGCAGTTCGACAGCGCCCTGACCACACTGATTATGCTGTTGGTGGGCGTCGTCGCCATTGCTACCGCTATTGGCTGGATTCTGACCCGAAGCATCACAACACCGATCAACACCACGGTCAGCATCGCCAACCGCGTAGCCTCCGGTGACCTGACTGTGGACGTCCCCCAGGACCGCAGCGACGAGTTCGGCCAGTTGCTGGCCGCCTTAGCAATGATGATCTCCGGCTTGCGCGACCTGGTGCAACAGATCAGCTCAAGCGCCTCTAATATCGCATCGGCCTCAGAAGAACTGTCTTCGGTAACCGACCATAGCAGCGAGGGCGTTGCCAGGCAGAAAGATCAGACCGATCAGGTCGCCACTGCCATGAATGAAATGGTTGCCACGGTGAGCGAGGTCGCCAAGAGTGCCGAGGCCGCCTTTGAAGCCGCCAACCGGGCCAGCGCCAAATCCACTGAGGGCGAAAAATCGGTCCATGAAACCCTGGAATTTGTCACCGATCTGAACACTCAGATTGAGAAAGTCAGCGAAGAGTTGCGCTCTCTGCAAGCGGAAACCCATAACATCGGCACGGTTCTGGATGTCATCAAGTCTGTCGCGGAGCAAACGAATCTGCTGGCACTGAACGCCGCCATCGAAGCCGCCCGCGCCGGTGAGCAGGGGCGCGGGTTCGCCGTGGTTGCTGACGAGGTGCGTTCACTCGCCCAGCGCACCCAAAGCTCTGCGTCGGAGATTGAAACCCTGATCAACAATCTGGTGGCCAGTGCCGAGTCGTCGGTGACCACCATGGAATCCGGCGCCAAGCTGGCGGCGCAGACCCTGGAACGGGCCGAAGCCTCCGGTAATATCATCAAGGAAATGGCCGCCGCCGTTGAAGAAATTCGTCAGCACAACAGCCAGATTGCGACCGCCGCAGAGCAGCAGACCTCCGTCGCCGAGGATATCAATCAGAACGTTACTGAGATACGGGATGTCAGTGACCAGTCCGCCACCTCGGCCAACCAGGTCTCCAGTTCGTCTGATGAGTTGGCAAAACTGGCTGAAGGCCTGAGTTCACAGATCGCTCGATTCAAGGTCTGATCGTTCAAAACCCGACAGTGCCGCGAAAGCGGCTCTAACTCGCGAGGCGCGCACCGGGATGAAATCGAGCGTTTACCCATAGTGAGCTGGCAATAACAACACCGCCGATAGCAAGCCGAAATAGGTCCGCATCCCGGTTCCAGATCAGCAGGTTGACCAGCAGCCCTGCAGGCACCAATGCATTGTTCATGATGGCCAGAGTGCCTGCATCCACTGAACAGGCGCCCCGATTCCACAGAAACAGGCCTGCCCCGGAGGCTGCAAGCCCCAGCCAGCCAAGCACACTCCACTGCAGTGCCGTAGCCGGTAACCGGCCAGCGTCACCAAAGATGAGGAACGACGGCAGCGCAATGATCAGCGCACCCACGAAGAAATAGCCAAAAGTGCGAAACGCGGGCACGTCGGTCTGGAAGCGCAGCATACTGTGCTTGTACCCCACCTGGCCGGCCGCAAACGTGACGTTGGCAACCTGTAATAGCAGAAAGCCGGTAATAAAGTCCGGGCTCAGTCCGTCGTAGCGAATGATGCCCGCGCCAACCGTCGCAATGGTGGCCGCAATCAGCGCCACCGGAGAGAATCGACGGTAGAACGCGTCATCAATCAGGGTGACATAGAGCGGCGTGAAGATGGTAAATAGAAGCACTTCCGGCACGGTCAGATAGCTGAACGACCGATAAAGACAGAGGTATGTCACGCCGAACTGCAACATGCCAGTGACCAGAATGCTCAGCTTCAGGCGAGAGGGCACACCACGCCAGCAGGTGAACGGCAGGAACACCAGGGTGGCAATCAGCACGCGGGTCAGAACCGCAAAATAGCTGTCCACCTGGCCGGCCAGAAACTCGCCGATCAAGCTGAACGAAAACGCCCACAACACCGTAACAAAAACCAGAAGCCCCATTGCATTGCTCCGCGCAAAAAACAGCACTTTACCCGCGCCCTGGCAAAGTGTCATCCACGCCGAACAATAGCGTATGATCCCCCTCCCGATTCATTCACGATCGTCCGCGAGGACGAACCCACAATTCCGTCAGGCCCGGAGTGTATGGACGAAACTCACCAACCGTTACCCGAAGTCCGCCAGCCGCTGCTGCAGCGCACGCTGACCGAATGGCGCACGCTGGCCATTCTGGGTGGCCCGATCCTGATTGCCCAGGTCGCACAGATGGCCAATGGGGTGATCGATACGGTGATGGCCGGCCATGCCAGCGCCGAAGACCTGGCCGCCGTGGGCATCGGCAGCAGCCTCTGGATGCCGGTTTTCCTGTTTTTCATGGGTTTGCTGGGTGCGCTGCAGCCTATTATTTCCGGCTTTAACGGCGCACGTACGTTTGAAAGGATCATGCCGGCAACCTGGCAGGGGCTCTATATTGCGGGCGGGGGATCGGTGATCATGATTCTGCTGCTGACCAACGTATTTCCGGTGCTGAACCTGCTGAGACTGGAGCTCAATACCGCCCGAATCGCACAGGGCTATCTCGATGCCTTCGCTTGGGGTATTCCGTTCATGCTGGTGATGATGTCCCTGCGGGGGCTGACCGACGGGCTGGGCCACACCCGCGTGATCATGGGGTTCTCGGTGCTGGGCACACTGATCAATCTGCCGCTCAACTACATCTTCATCTACGGCAAATTCGGCATTCCGGCTATGGGCGGCATTGGCTGCGGTTGGGCAACGTCCCTGTCCAACATGGTGGCAGTCACCGCTCTGATTCTGTACCTCAACCGCAGTGCTGCTTACCGTCGCTTCCATCTAATGGCCGACTGGGTCCGGCCCAACCTTGAAGGCATCCGCGAAATACTCCGGCTGGGCATTCCCATCGGCTTCACCATCTTTGTCGAAGCCAGCCTGTTTTCCGTGATCGCGCTGTTTCTGGCGCCGCTTGGCCCGGTCATAGTGGCGGGACACCAGATCGCGCTGAATGTGGTCTCGCTGCTGTTCATGTTGCCGCTGAGTATTGGCATGGCGCTGACGCTGCGGGTGAGCTTCCTGCTGGGCGCCCGGACACCCGACACCGCACGGCTGATTGCCCACAGCTCGCTGATTCTGGCGGTGGCCGTGGCATTGGTCTTTGCAGTGGCGCTGTTCATTTTTTCCGAAGGCATCGCCGCACTCTACACCAACGACCCGGACGTTCAGGCCGTGGCCGTTCAGCTGTTGGTGTTCGCGGCCATTTTCCAGATTGCTGATGTGATTCAGGTTACCTGCATCAGCGCCCTGCGTGGCTATAAAGACACCCGCATTCCCATGTTTATCATGCTGTTTTCGTTCTGGGGCGTGGGTTTAACGCTGGGGTGGGTACTGACGTTCACTGACTGGTTACTGCCGGCTATGGGCGCGCCGGGCTTCTGGGTGGGCCTTACCGGTGGCCTGGTAACAGCCAGTGCATTACTGGGCACCCGGCTGTTTCTGTTCAGGCCGAAACCCGATTTTGCCTGAGGCCGCCAGGGAAGTCGGGTCGTCCGCGTAGACCACCTGATCGCGGCCGGACTCTTTGGCCCGATAAAGCGCCGCATCCGCACGGCTGAACCAGTCCTCCGGGCTTTCACCAGAACTGAGCACCGCAACGCCAAAAGACGCTGTCACCGAACCACCCGGGTGTTTAAGAAAACGACGGATAATCTCCTGCAGATTATGCATCACCGCCCGCAAACCCACCTCGTCCACACCGGACATCAGCAGAACAAACTCCTCGCCGCCAAAGCGGAATACCTGGTCAGACCGGCGGATATTCTGCTGTACCAGCTCCACCAGTTCTTTCAACACTTCATCTCCCACGCTGTGACCGTAGGCATCGTTCACTTTCTTGAAGTGATCGATATCCAACAACACCAGACCCTGGGAAATACCGTTTCGGGCGGACACGGACGTGGCGACAGCGAGCTCTTCGTCCATGGACCGACGGTTTTTCACGCCCGTCAACGGATCAACCGTCGCCAGATGTTCCAGCCGCTCACGCTGATTCTCATTGCGATGGGCAAAGGCAAAGGCGCAGCAACTGACAACCACCGCTGTGGTGGCAAAGGACCACATCTGAACCGAAGAGCTGAAGGCCACCCCATGCACGATCAGCCCGGCCACCGCACCGACATTGATAAAGATGGCGTAACGGGCTTCTGTCAAAAAGAAGCTGGTGACCAGTACGGGATACAGCCAGAACAGCCCGACCTCACCCACAATGGCACCCACCACAACGGCGCCACCGGCAGTCACCACCGCCATAAAAAAGCCGCTACGGGCCGTGTCGCCAGTCACCCACGCGTAGACCATGCCCGCAAATATGGACAACATAATGGCCAGATCGACCGCGCCCGCAACCATGTTGCCCTGCATAAAACGCATAATGGCGAAGGGTGTGATGCCAATCAGACCACTGACACCCAGCAGCGTGATAATCGACAACCTGAGATCGGTCTTCAATCGATAGAGCATAGTGTTCACCGGATCAGGGAGCGAATTGGCCGAGTATGCGAGCATCAGCCGTCAGCAAATGCGCTCTGAACAAAGTCTTGTAAGCAACCTATCATACCGCAAGATAAGTCCCGTTCAGACCGGCACAACGAAACGTTACAAATAACCCAAAACACACAATGACATTCCAGGCTATTGCCGGCCTACACGCCGTACACAAAAAATAAACAATTACACGAAATGTTACTTCTAGGGAAGGGGAAAACGACTACAATCGAGACAAGCCATGTCGAGTAACCGTTCGCCGGGAGTGGCCATTCCAGACCCATGAATTCAGCGAGCCGATCCAAGGGGAACGAACCGCTGCAAGAGTCAACACTATGCCGCAAGCCAGCACCCCATCATCACAACAGGAACAGCTCAATATCAGGCTGGAACAGGCAAACCGGCAGTTGCTTCAGTCTGAAAAGCTCGCCGCCATTGGCCAGTTGGCGGCCGGGGTTGCCCACGAAATCAATAACCCCGTGGGCTATGTCTATTCCAACCTGCAAAGCCTGGGCACCTACCTGGAGGACCTGTTCAGGCTGACAGACGCAGTAGATGCCGCCGCATCGCTGGACGACCTCAGGGCCATCAAAAAGAATATCGATTACGACTTTTTAAAGGGCGATCTTCTGGACCTTCTGGCGGAATCCCGAGAAGGAATCGAGCGGGTAAAAACCATCGTTTCAGCGATGAAGGATTTTTCCCATATCGACGAGGACGAATTCAAGCTTGCTGACCTGCATCGTGGCATTGAAACCACCCTGAACGTGGTCAACAACGAACTGAAATACAAAGCCACTGTAATCCGGGCGTTCGGCGATCTGCCGGATGTGGAATGCATCAGTTCCCAGATCAACCAGGTGATCATGAACCTGCTGGTAAACGCCGCTCACGCCATTGAAGATTTCGGTGAAATCGTCATTCGTACCCGCTGCAACGGCGGTTGGGCAATTGTCGAAGTAGAGGACAACGGCAAGGGTATTGCCGAGGAAAACCTGCACCGGATTTTCGAGCCCTTTTTTACCACCAAACCGGTGGGCAAGGGCACTGGCCTGGGGCTGTCACTGTCGTTTAATATCATTCAGAAGCATAACGGCCATATCAAAGCAGAACAGGCCTCGTCCGGAAAGGGCACCTGTTTTCGCATATCACTGCCACTGAAGCAGCCTGAAGCCACCGCAGACAAAGAGCGGGGCTGACCATGGCCGAGTCCCTCCCCTCCCGGGCCAATCTGCTGCTGGTGGATGACGAGGAAAATATCCTCCGTAGTCTGCAACGGACACTCCGCAAGGAGCCCTTCGATATCCATACGGCCGCATCCGGAGAGGAAGCGCTGGCGCTGTTCAGTGACCAGGCATTCGATCTGGTGATTTCAGACGCCCGCATGCCCGGCATGGATGGCCCTACCCTGCTGGCCGAGATCAAAAAAAAGTGGCCCTGGTGTATTCGTATACTGCTTACCGGTTACACCGACATCAATTCCACCATCAAGGCCATCAACGATGGCCAGATTTACCGCTATATCAGTAAGCCCTGGGATGATGAAGAGCTCAAGGTGGTGATTCGCCAGGCTCTGGCATTCCAGTATTCGGAGCGTCGTCGGCTGGCCCTGGAGAAACTGACCCGCAAGCAGAACAAGGAATTGCAGGCGCTCAACACCAGCCTGGAAGACAAGGTACAGGCCCGCACTGCGGAGCTGAAAGAAACCGCAGACATGTTGGATCTGGCTTACCAAGAGCTGAAATACAGCTATGTTACCGCTACCGAGGTCTTCTCCACGCTGATCAACAAGCGGTTGCCGGCCAACCGTCAGCCCAACGCCAAAGTGATTGCGCTGGTGAAGGCCTATGCCGGGTACCACCAACTTGATAAAGATCTCTCACATAACCTTTATATGGCGGCCGCCCTTTACAACCTGGGCAAGCTGAGCTGGCCTGACGAGCTGTTTACGGCACCCTCCGACCTGCTGTCGAAAGAGCAGCGCCGGGAATACCTGAAATATCCGGTCAACAGCGAACAACTGTTGATGGCACTGGAACCATTGAAAGAAACGGCGCAGATCATCCGCCATCACCAGGAAAAATGGAATGGCCACGGCTTTCCGGAGAGACTGGAAGGCATAGAGATCCCGCTCGGATCCCGTATCCTGAGGCTGGCGGTGGATTTCATCGAGCTGCAGTACGGTCTGGTTCTGGAGCGCAGGGTTTCCCGTGATAACGCCCTGAAACTGATCAAGCGCTACCGGGACCGGCTTTACGATCCGGAGATTGCGGACCGTTTTCTGGAGGTATGCATTGAGGTGGCTCCCGACCTGGAGCATGAGGACCCGCGCATCGCGGCCCTCGACACCCTTCGACTGGTGGCCGGCATGGTACTGGCCCGTAACCTTTATGCGGCCTCCGGCATGTTGCTGCTGAACGCAGGCAAGACACTGAGTTCCCTGCTCATCGACAAACTGGTGGCGTTCGAGAAAGGCGAACCGGACGGTATCCGCTACACGGTGTATGTGCACCGCCCGGACGAGGAAGAAACGGAGAAAGCATCATGATCAAGATTCAGCTTGTGGACGACGAACCGAACATCCTCAAGGCCCTCAAGCGCCTGCTGCGCCCCCACGGCTGGGAGATTCATACGTACGACACCGTTGAAGCGGCGTTGAGCGGGCTGCAGGAGCACCACTATGCCGTCATCATTTCCGATTACCAGATGCCCACCGCTGACGGTGTGACCTATCTGCAGTTTGCCAAGCAGCGGCAGCCGAACGCCCTGCGCCTGGTGTTGAGCGCCTACGGCGACCGCAATTCCATGATCAAGGCCATTAACCAGGCGGAGGTCTATCGCTACCTGTCCAAACCCTGGGACGACTACGAGGTGGTCGCAGCCATCAAGTCCGCTATTGATATCTATGAGCTGAAGTCCGAAAACCAGCGCCTTCTGGACGAAGTCGATGTTCAGCGCCAGATGATCAGGGCCCGGGAGCAGGAATTACTGCGCCTGGAGCAGGACAACCCGGGCATTACCCGTGTCCAGCGCGACGCCGACGGCTCCGTGCTGATTGAAGACCTGTGAAGAGGTTCTGATGGCAGATCATAGCCCTGAAGACAACAAGCTGGCCCTGAAGGTGGTGTTTTACGGCCCGGCCCTGAGTGGCAAAACCACCAACCTGATGCAACTGCATTCCCTGCTGAACCCCCAACGCAAGGGCGAGCTGATGGTGCTGGAAACCCGCGACGACCGCACTCTGTTCTTCGACATGCTGCCTATCGGGCTGAAAGGCGATTCCGGGCTGGATCTGCGGCTGAAGCTGTATACCGTGCCCGGCCAGGTGCAGCACGACAGCACCCGCAAGGCGGTGCTTTCCCGCGCTGACGCCGTGGTGTTTGTGGCGGACTCCCAGACCAGCCAGCAGGACAACAACGCCACGGCGTTCGGAAACCTGGAAGAAAACCTGGAAAAGGTCGGGCTGGACATCGACACCCTGCCCATGGTGGTTCAGTTCAACAAACGGGATCTCCCCGGTGTGGTGGCCGAAAACGAGCTCCAGACACGCTGGGCCGGCACACCCTGGGCACCGCTGCAAATGGCGGCCGCCCTTCATGGCCAAGGGGTGATTGATACCTTCCGGGTACTGCTGGACCGGCTATACACCGAAGTAGACCGAGAGTTCGCACTTAACTCCGGGCACGGCATTGATCGCGAGACCTTTATCCGGCAACTGAGCGCCGCCAGCGAGGCCAACCTTGCGTAACTTTGAAGACGACCCCACGCTCAGTGACCTGCTCACCCCGGATCAGCTCCAGCGCCTGAACCGGATGCTCAGCGCCCTGTGCCGGGAACCGGTGGAGATCGGCACAGACCGGCAAACCGATGCGGTAGCGCTGGAGTTCAACCTGGAAACCGTGGGCTGGCTGGCTGGCGGCAGTTCCGAACAGGAGCGTCTTGCGGCGGCGAACCTGGTGTCGTTTCTGATGATGTTTATCGCCAAATACCGGCTGGCCGCCAACCTGCATCACGACACCACCGAAGCCAGTTACGCCGAGCTGCAGAAACAGAACGAGGCTCTGAAGACCTCGGAAGCCCGTTACCGCGAGCTGTCTGACCAACTCCAGGACAAGGTGGACGAGCAGGTCGAGGTGATCAAACAGGCGCAGCTGAACTTGTATGAAAGCGCCCGATTGCGATCTGTCGGGCAGTTGGCGGCCGGCGTGGCCCATGAGATCAACAACCCGATCGGCTTCATTTCCAGCAACCTCAAGGTGGCCGGAGACTACGTCAATGAGCTGCGGGAACTGGTACCGGAGTCGGATCAGAACCGGGACTTGCTGAATGACTTCACCGACCTGATCGGAGAGTCCTCCGACGGTGCCCGCCGCATTGCCAGCATTGTGTCCGACCTGAAAACCTTCTCCAGCATTGACCAGGCCGACTACACACTGTGCGACGTTAATGAACTGCTAGCCAGTGCCGTTCATCTGCTCAGGACCGAACATGGCCATGATCTGGAGATCCTGGAGAAGCCGGGCGAACTGCCAGGAATCTCGGGGCATCCGTCGCGATTGTCGCAAACCTTTTACAACCTTCTCGATAATGCAGCACAGGCACTGAAATGCAGGGATCAGGGTGCCGAAAGCGGGCAAATCCTCGCAAAAACCAGTATCGACAGCGACGGCATTCGGGTGGTCATTCAGGATAACGGCTGCGGTATTGCCGAAAGCATTCGCGAGCAGGTTTTCGACGCCTTTTTCACCAGTCGGCCGGTGGGAGCGGGTACCGGTCTGGGGCTGACGGTCGCCCGGGATACCGCACGAGCTCATCAGGGCACCATTCAGATTGACAGCAAAGAAGGCACGGGTACCCGTGTCACTCTTTTCCTGCCAGTCGGCTAAGGATTGATCATGGCTAAACGCTACGCGTCACTGTTCTTCAATCAGGATCCGGAGGATAAATCCCCTCCAGTGACCGAAGAAAAGAAAGCGCCCTACCGCCTGCTGCTGGTGGATGACGAGCCCAACATCCTCGCTTCCCTGCGCCGGGTTTTTCAGCGCGAGAATTACGAGCTGCTGTTTGCCAGCGACGGCAACGAAGCGCTGCGCATCATGGAGAAGCAGCCGGTCGAACTGATCATGACTGACTTCATGATGCCCGGCATGAACGGCAGCGAATTACTGAAGGAAGTCCGGGAGCGCTGGCCGAATACCATCCGCATCATGCTCACCGGCCATGCCAATACCGATGCCGTCATGGGCTCCATCAAGGAAGGGGCGGTTTACCGTTTTATCCTCAAACCCTGGAACGATGACGACATTCGCCTGACCATCGCCCTGGCACTGGAGCAGTACGAGCTCATCCTGCGCACAAAGGCCCTGGAGCAACAGACCCGGAAACAGCACAAAGACCTGGAGACCATCAGCAAGCTGACAGCCACCAACCGCAGCCAGCTTGCCATACTGCTCCACAAGAAAGGCTGGCTGAACGCCCAGCAAATCCAGCAGCTGCACCGGGAAATGCAGAGCCAGAAAACCCCGGTGGTCCGCCAGCTGCTCAAGCATGAGTGGGTCGATTTCCGCAAAGTCTTCGAAATGCTGCGGGACGACCTGCTGTTCGAAGAAATCGACCTGCGCGAATTCCAGCCTGACCCGGCATTGATGTCGCTGGTCCCCCAGAAAATCTGTACCCGCCAGCTGGTGCTGCCGCTTCGGGTCCAGGGCCAGCGATTGCGGCTGGCCATGGTGGACCCCATGGACGTGAACCTGATTGACGAACTGGGGTTCATGACCGGCTACACCATCCATCCGCTGCTGTGCGAAACCACCCAGATGCAGGCCAAGCTGACGGAAGTGTTCGGAGAAACCGGCGAACTGGACGACCTTGCCACCAGGGTAGGCACCGATGATCCTTACGAGGGCATCGAAATTGTTCTGGACGACGACAGCGACGACGAATCTCTGGAGCAGTTGCTGGGAAGCTCCGAGGAGCCACCGGCGATTCGCCTGGTCAATGCCATCATCCTCGAAGCCCTGCGGCTGGGGGCCAGTGACATCCACGTACATCCCCGCACCAAGTCGCTGGTGGTGCGTTACCGTATTGACGGCGTGCTGCAGGACAAGATTCACATCCCTACCAGCCTGCTGATGTCGGTGGTATCCCGCATCAAGGTGATGGCGGAGCTGGACATTACTGAACGCCGCAAACCCCAGGATGGGCGCATTACCGTCAAGACGCCGATGAAGATCGTCGACCTGCGGATTTCCACTCTGCCCACCATCAATGGCGAGAAGGTGGTGATGCGGGTGCTGGAGCGGCAGTCCTCGGCACAGTCCCTGGCAGACATGGGCCTGTCGGAGCACAACCTCAAGCGCCTGATGCACGTGGTGGCCAAGCCCCAGGGCATTATTCTGGCCACCGGCCCCACCGGCAGCGGCAAGACCACCACCCTTTATGCCCTGCTACAACACAACGCCTCACCGGAACGCAATTATGTGACCATTGAGGACCCCGTGGAGTTTCACGTGGACATGGCCGGCCAGGTACCGGTAAAAGACCGGATCGGCCTGAGCTTTGCCAGTATTCTCAGGGCGATTCTGCGACAGGACCCGGACGTGATCCTGCTGGGTGAAATCCGGGACGAGGAAACCGCCGATGTGGCCTTCCATGCCGCCATGACCGGCCACCTGGTGTACTCCACTCTGCACACCAGTTCCGCCACCGCCACCGTGGCCCGTTTGCTGGATCTCGGCCTGAAGCCCTTTGTGCTGGCTTCAACCCTGGAGGCTATTATTGCCCAGCGCCTGGTCCGGCGTATCTGCCCCCATTGCCGCGAGCAGACGGACGCTCCTACAGACATTCTGGAACAACTCGGGCCCGAATTCATGGCGCCGGAACTGATTTTTTACCAGGGTAAGGGCTGCGACAAGTGCCACAAGGGCTACAAGGGCCGGGTAGCCATCCACGAAGTGCTCACCATGAACCAGCCATTGCGGATTGCCATCACCGAGGGCGCCAGCGCCATGCAGATCGAATCCATCGCCCGGGAACAGGGTATGCGGGTACTTCTGGACGATGCCCTGGAGAAGCTCCGTGACGGGCTGACGACCCCTGAGGAAATTCTGAGATTGCTGGGGCCCCAGGTGCTGAACGAATGAGTGAACAGCGCAATCTGCTCATTGTCCGGCCTTGCCTGACATTGTCACTGGCAATTGCCCTGGCCGCCATCGGGTTGGTGATTTTCTTCGATTACCTGTCCAGCGAAGGCAGCGTTAACGCACGGATTGCTCTGGCCCCCGGTGGCGGGCTGGTATCGCTGTTGGTCAGTGTCTCGTTGCTTGCGCTGTTGTTTCGCAGAAGCAAGGCGGCCACGGCTCTGGCCGCAGCCACCATTACTGTCGCCATTGGCCAGGCGGCGTTGCCTTACATGCCCGTTACTGACGCTCTCACAAAGTTTGCCATCAGCCTGCCACTGCTGCTGGTGATTCTGCTCACGGCAATCACGCTTATTGCCGCCATTCAACTCAGCAATGGTCGGCTCGTCGGCCGGGTGACCGGGCCATTTGTGATGGCAATAGGTCTGCTTTCCCTGTTGTCGTATTGGTTCCCGCCATTACAGGCATTCAGTCTGGGCACCATGCCCGAATCCACCATTATCGTCAGCCCGCTGGCGATCCTGATCGGCCTGGACTTGCTGTTTCTTCACAGGATTCATAACCAGGAGATACCGGATTTCTCTCCGGCGCTGGTACTGGTTGGCGTATTGGGCATAACGCTTACAACCACCATCTGGCACAACATGCGAATCCAGAACAGCAACAACCTGCAGGCCACGGCCGAGGTTCTGACCGGCCTGTCAGATGAAATACGCTGGATTGATAGCCACCACGACACCCGGAGGGGCACACTTGCGGACAGTGCTCTGTACCTGCCCCCGCTGGTATTGTTCACGGGCCTGATCCTCAGTTTTCTGGTGATGTTGAGCCATCTGTTCTGGCGCGAATCCGAGCGCCGGTCAGGCAGTCTTCAGACACTCAACAAGTCGATGAGCGCCCACCTCGTCCGCGAGCAATCGCTCAGACACACCAATGAACGCATCATGGAGTTTTCCCGGGACATCCTCTGTTCGATCAACGCTCAGGGTATATTTCTGGCAATCAACCCCGCCTCGGAAGGCATTCTGGGCTACCGGCCAGACGAGCTCATTGGTGAGCGTTATGACGCTCTGATCGCCCCGGAAGATCGGGAGGCCACGGCAGAAGAGCTACGCAAGCTCGTGGCCGGCGAGCGCCAGCTCAGTGATGGCTTCCGCATCCACCTGCGTCACCGGGAGGGCCACATTGTCACCCTCTCATGGACCGCAGAATGGTCGGAAAAAGACCAGGCGCTGTTCTGCGTGGCTCGGGATATGACCGACCAGCTGGTGGCAGAAACACTGAGGCGGGAGCGGGAGCAGTTTTTTTCCCTGTCGCCGGACATGTTCTGCATAGTCGATCTGAACAGCCACTTCTTCGAACTTAACCAGGCCTTCGAGGACGTCCTCGGTTACCCGCGCGAAGAGCTCCTTGGTACGTCCTACCGGCAACTGATTCACGAAGAAGATCGTAGCCGGATCGAAGACGCAATCACGGCAATGATCGCGGGCAACAACATCACCGCACTCCCTGTGCGGGCCATTGCCAAGGACAACACCGAGCACTGGCTTGAACTCAGTGCCACCCTCAGCTCTGACGAGCTTATTTACGTCGCCGCCCGGGATACCACGGAGGTGCGACGCACCCAGGCACAGCTCCAGCGGTTTGCAGACCGACAGTCAACAATCTTCGAGAGCATCACCGATGCGTTCTTCACCCTCAACCGGGAGTGGCGGTTTACCTATGTCAATCAACGATCGGTAGAGCTTCTGGGCATGAACCAGGAAGACCTGCTGGGAAGTACCCTCTGGGAGGCGTTACCGGCCGCAATCAACAGCGAGTTTGACAGACAGTACCGACATGCCATGGAAACCGGCGAATCGGTGTCTTTCGAGGCCTTTTACGAGCCCCGTGATGACTGGTTTGAGGTCAGCGCCTACCCTTCGGATGAAGGGCTTGCGGTGTATTACCGCAGCATCAACGAGCGCAAGCGGGCCCAGCAGACACTTGAGCAGACCATGGCCGAGCTGGAGCGCAGCAATCGCGAGTTACAGGACTTTGCCTTCGTAGCTTCCCACGATCTGCAGGAACCCCTGCGCAAGATACAGGCATTCTCTGACCGGCTACTGACTCGCTCCGACCGGTTCAATGAACAGGAGCAGGACTACCTGCAACGGATGCAATCGGCTGCCGGACGAATGCAGTCCCTGATTCAGGACCTGCTGACCTATTCAAGAGTAACAACCCGGGCAAAACCATTAACCGTTTGCGACACCAATCGCATTCTGGGTGAGGTTCTGCAGGACATGGAAACGGTTATTGCCCGAGAGAATGCGGTCATCGACATCAGTCCCCTGCCGACCATCACCGGTGACGCCACCCAGATACGCCAGGTCTTGCAGAACCTGCTCAGCAATGCCATAAAATTTCACAAGCCTGACCAGAACCCGCAGGTATTGATCCGTGCGGAAAACAGCGCCTACACTGGGTGGACGCTGGCTGTCAGTGATAACGGCGTGGGATTTGACGAGCGCTACGCAGAGAAGCTGTTCCATCCCTTTCAACGGCTGCACCAGCAGGCCTTTGCGGGAACCGGCATTGGCATGGCGATCGTCAAAAAGATACTGGACCGCCACGGTGCGACAGTCACGGTCGAGAGCGTAATCGATCAGGGAACTACGTTCCGCATTCACTTTCCAACAAATCATCACAACAGGACAGACAGCAATGGTTAAGCCGACATCACGACCAACTGTGCTGATTGCCGATGACGATCCGGACGACCGTTTGATGATGACGGAGGCGTTCTCGGAACGTTACGGGGAATGCCGGATACGTTTCGCCCAGAACGGCGTGCAACTGATGCGCATTCTGCATAACGAGGAACCTTTAGACGATGACAAAGATCGACCGGGCGAAAACCCTGACCTGATCCTGCTGGACCTGAACATGCCGCTGATGGACGGACGCAAAGCATTGCAGGAAATCAAGGGCAGCCCCGGCCTGCGGCAAATTCCAACGGTTATCCTGACAACCTCTGACAACGAAGAGGACATCCGCTTCTGTTATGACGCGGGTGCCAATTCCTACATCGTCAAACCATCAAGTTACTCGAACCTTCTGGATATCGTATCCGTGCTTAAAAACTACTGGATGGACACCGTCATTCTGCCACCGAGGCCAGAGTACCATGATTGAAAATCCGCCCCTGCTACGAATCCTGCTGATCGAGGACGACGAAGACGACTACCTGATCACTCGTGACCTGCTGCAGGACAGCAGCCCGGTGAGCACGCGACTGGACTGGGTGAACTCCTACACAGAGGGTATGGCGGCGCTGGAAACAGGAGACTATGCAGTTGCTTTAGTAGATCTTCGCCTGGGCCCGGATTCCGGGATTGAACTGATCCAGGAAGCCCGGCAGCACAGCCTATCTACCCCTTTTATTCTACTGACCGGGCAAGGTGATGAAGAGCTGGATGCCAGTGCCGTCGCCCTGGGCGCTGCCGATTACCTGATCAAGGGCATGCTGGACGGCCACACCCTGATTCGCAGTATCCGCTACGCCATCGACCGCGCCATGGCCACAGAAAAGCTGGCTCACAGCGAAGCTCACTATCGGCTGCTGTTCGAAAACAACCCGGCACCCATGTGCCTGATGGTACCTGATTCCCAGGCACTGGTTTTCATGAACGAGGCTGCCAAAATTCTCTACGGCTATCCGAAAGAGAATATCACTGGCCTTACCCTGGACGACCTCAGAGCGCCCGGGAGCGCGTCACTTTCCTTGTCTGCCGACGATGTCGTTGTGCGCCAGGGCGGAGTACTGGAGTTACACCGGCGCAGTGACAACAACGAGTTGATTGTTGAGATTATCTACAACCGTGTCACGCTCAACCACCAACCGTTACAGCTTCTGATGCTGACCGATGTCACCTCACAGGTTGAAAACAGTCGCCAGCTCAAACTTTTCAAACGCAGTATCGAAGCCAGTTCTAACGGGATTATCATTTCTGATGCACGTCAGGATGACCTGCCCATCATTTATGTCAACAAAGCCTTTGAGCGGATTACCGGCTATAGCAGCGATGAAAGCTGCGGGCGCAACTGTCGTTTTCTGCAAGGCGACGACTTTGATCTGAGCAACGAACAGGGCCTGGCTGACATGAGAAGCGGCCTGAAAGAAGGCGTTGATGTATCAACGGTACTCAGGAACTTCCGCAAGGACGGCACACCCTTCTGGAACGATCTTTATATCTCCCCCATACGGGACGAAAAGGGAGAAGTCACGCACTTTATCGGTGTCCAGACTGACATTTCCGACCGCAAGAGCGCCGAACACCAACTGGCCTTCAATATCAGCCACGACGTCCTGACCGGTCTGCCGAACCGGACCCTGCTCGAAGACCGGCTGACCCAGGCCTGCAGTCTGTCGGAGCGCTATGGCAGAGTTGTCGCCCTGCTGTTCATCGACCTCGACGGCTTCAAGCTTATTAACGACTCTCTCGGGCACCGGCTGGGGGACCAACTGCTGATTGAAGTCGGTAGCCGCCTTAAATCAATCGTCCGCGCCGGTGACACTGTTGCACGGCTAAGTGGTGATGAATTCATTGTGTTGTTGCCGGATCTCGCCCACACCGCCGATGCCATACGGGTGGTCGAGAACATCCTTCGTGCCATTGCCGCGCCCTATCGTCTGGACGACGATACCATTTACCTGACGGCCAGCGCTGGTATTTCGACCACCAACGTCAACATTGAAAACCCGATGGAACTGCTGCAACAGGCGGATCTGGCGATGTACCGGGCCAAACAGGAGGGCCGCAGCACCTATCAGTGGTTTTCCCGTGAACTCAATGAGGAAGCCCGCTTCCGGGTCGAACTACGCAACCAACTCCAGGACGCGATCGATCAGGAACAGCTGTCGGTCTTTTACCAGCCATTGGTTGACGCGCGCTCCGGGACAACCCGCAATGTCGAAGCTCTGGTGCGCTGGCAACATCCCACCCGGGGACTGATTTCCCCGGGGGATTTCATTCCGCTGGCGGAAGAAACCGGGCAGATAATCGCCCTGGGAGAGTGGGTTCTTCGCCAGGCCTGTCGTGACATGGTGCACCTGCAAGCAAAAGGCTTTCGCAACTGTGCGGTTTCAGTGAACGTGTCGCCCATCCAGCTTCGCAAGGCCGGCTTTATCGATACCGTTGAGGATGCACTTAAAGCGTCGGGCCTGGCTCCGGAACATCTTGAACTGGAAGTGGTAGAGTCCGCCATACTTCACGATACCGACCTGGTTATCCGCACTCTTGATGCCATCCGCGAGATGGGTGTCAGCATTGCCATAGACGATTTTGGCACCGGTTTCTCGAGCCTCAGCTACCTCAAGCTGTTGCCGTGCAATAAAATCAAGATTGACCGTTCGTTTATTAAGGATGTAACTGAGGACCGCAGCGATGCGGCCATCACTCAGGGCGTTATTTCAATGGCTCACAACCTTGGCCTTGAGGTGGTCGCGGAAGGGGTTGAAACCGAAGCGCAGGCTGCGTTTCTGCGCAAAAACAAGTGCAACCTGCTGCAGGGCTTTGCTTTTGCACGCCCGATGCCATTCGAAGACCTTGTTAACTTTATGAATGAACAAGCAGCCGGCAGCAAGGAGACGGCGAGCGCGGATGCGACTGACCAGCAGCCCACACTCCTGCTGCTGGACGATGAGACGAACATCCTCAAGGCGCTGGCAAGGGTACTCCGGCGCGATGGCTTCCGCATCCTGTCCACCACCAGCATTAAAGAGGCCTTCAGCCTGCTGGCAACCAACGATGTTCAGGTCATTGTCTCTGACCAACGCATGCCCGAAATGTCCGGCACGGAATTCCTCAGCCGCGTAAAAGCCATTCACCCGAATACGGTCCGTATCGTCCTGTCCGGCTATACCGACCTCAAATCCGTGACCGACGCCATCAATGAGGGCGCCATCTACAAGTTTCTGACCAAACCCTGGGATGACCAGCAAATCCGGGAACAAATCCGGCAGGCGTTTCTCTATCACTCGGCCATGGTGAAATGATGTCATTTAACACGGGTTGACCGGGGTTTTCTGGAGTTAATAACAGGCTAGGGGTTAGACTCGGCTGCTATTATAAAAAAACAGTAGGAAGCTATCGCGTGCAGAATCTCGTCCGTATCGCCCCCGGCGCACTCACCATTGGAAAGCCTCTGCCCTGGACGGTCTACGATGCCGACGGCAATGTGCTTTTGTGCCAGGGCTACGTCATACAGAACGATACCCAGCTTGAACAGCTGTTCGAACGCGGACTGTTCCACCCTCGCAAGATCGAGCGCCCTCCCGAAGAGGACCGCGAGGACATCCGTGTCCGCAATCCCTTTGCTGAATACCCGGTACTGCTGCAAACCCTGGAATCGGCTCTTAAGGCCGTAATCGATCAGGACCCGAGTGCCCAGAAGCGGCTGCTGGGCCTGGCCCGGATGATCGACCAGATGTGCGACGCATCGCCGGAGGCCAGTCTTGCGCTGGTACACCTCTACTCAATCGAGCCAACGATTCACGAACAGATTCTGTTCTACGCCATTCTCTGCCAATTTACAGCCCGGCAGTTCGGCCTGGACAACAAACGCACCGCCGTTCTGGTGGGCGCCGCTTTGACCGCGAATCTCGCGCTGGTGCCGGTTGCTGACAAACTGAATGCCTCCAACCGGGTTCTGACCCACGACCAGCGGGCAGTGATTCGCAAACATCCGACACGCAGTATCCAGGCCTTAAAGGAAGCAGGCATTACCAACCCTCTGCTGATAAAAATCATCTCCAGCACCATGAGCAGGCCAATGGCAGCGGCTATCCCCATGGCCTGAACGGCACTGACATTCGCGGTGAGGCGGAAATTCTGGCATTGGCCGAACGCTATGTTGCAACGATTACCCGGCGGGCCTATCGGCAGCGGCTGAAAGTCACCGAGGCCCGCAAGCTGATTGCCAGCCTTGCAGACGGTGTTTTCAGACCTGCCATCCCGAAAGCCTTATTGAAAGTGCTTTCCGAGTACCCGCCCGGCACGCTGGTGCGCCTGCAAAATGATGAAATAGCGGTAATTGTAGCCAGACCCAAACGAGCGCGGGGCCCCTTCGCCAGGGCCATCATCGGCCCCAGAGGAAATCGTTACAACGGAACGTTTGAGCGGGATTGCAGCAAACCGGAATTCAGCATTGTTGGCGTGGAAATGCCCGAAGTCATGCCCTCCATGGACTTCGGGCAAATCTGGGGGCTCCGCTAGCGGGGCAGCAAGCCAAGTGCTTTGGCGTGGTGGTCCAGGTGTTCTTCGATAAACGAGGCAATAAAGAAATAACTGTGATCATAGCCCCGGCGCATGTGCAGATGGATGGGGTGATGCACTTTCTCGCAGGCGTCTGCCAGCGCTTCTGGGTAAAGCTGCTCCTCCAGGAAGTTATCCGCCGTTCCCTGATCAACCAACAGCGGCAACCGCTCCCTGGCCGACGGAATCAGCAGTGCCGCGTCCCATTCTTCCCAGGCAGACGTGTCCGTGCCCAGATAACCCTCGAACGCTTTCTTGCCCCAGGGGCAGGCTGAAGGATGGGCAATCGGGGCAAACGCCGACACCGACTGATAATGCCCGGGGTTTTTCAGAGCAGCGATCAATGCGCCGTGGCCGCCCATGGAATGCCCGCTGATTGAACGCTCTTCAGTGACCGGCAGGTTGGATTCAACCATTTGCGGAATTTCTTTCACCACATAATCGTACATGCGGTAATGGGGCGCCCAGGGTTGCCGGGTGGCGTTGATATAAAATCCCGCGCCAGTGCCGAAATCGTAGCTGTCGTCTTCACCGGGCAAACCCAGGCCCCGCGGACTGGTGTCCGGGCAGACAATCGCCAGGCCCAGTTCTGCAGCGCGCTTGAGAGCACCCGCCTTTTGCATGAAATTCTGATCGGTGCAGGTCAGGCCGGACAGCCAGTAAAGCACCGGCACCGTGCGGGATTCGCTGCCTATGGCCGCAGGCGGAAGAAACACGGCAAACTCCATTTCACAGTCCAGCGCTGCGGAATGGTGCCGGTACCGCCGGTGCTCTCCGTTGAAACAGATGTTTGTCGAAATCAATTCCATGAAAGCCTCATTGTGACCGAGAGATGAACATTTCGTTACGCAGATTTGGGGACTTCGATGCCGTAACCCACCTTCGCCAATGCCGCCAGAATGGCCGTCCGGGTCACGATACCAATCAACCGGCCATGGTCTGTCACCGGGTAAATCTTGGGTTTGCCAGCGCCCAGATTCTGGGCGAGGTCTACCACCGCCATCTCCGGCGAAATAGTGACCGGGTTGTGAAACATCACATCGTCTACCACCGGGTCACCTTCGCTGTGATAGTTACTCACCAGCAGGGCGTGAATGCAGTCCTGCTCAGAGATGAAACCAATCACTTTGCGGTGTTCATCCACAACGGGCAGTCCCGTGATGTGATTGTGTAGCAGTATTTTAACAACTTTGGTTAGTGGCGTCCCACAGCGAATAGGCTCGATGTGGTTCGACATGACATCAGACGCTTTCAGCGATTCCATGAGCAAACTCCCTCCATAACTATGAAATTTCCGGTACTGCACCCCTTAAACATAGGCAATCGGACCCGAAACTGGAAATATAACTCAGCTTGCCTGATTCATCGTTTCGAAACTGATTTCAGCGAAGCGCGCTAATAGCGGCTCTGGCAGATCGTGCCCCATGCCGTCCATCAGTTCAACGCGGGCGTGGGGCATCAGGTAACCCAGCTGTTTTGCCGCCGCCGGGCGCACGAGCGGGTCAGCCTTGCCATGAATGACCGCCACCGGCTGCCGGATACGGCGCGTTGCCGACGACAGGCTGCCCGTGGCCAGAATCGCACGGGTCTGGCGCAGGATGCCAGCCGGATGATAGCTGCGGCGATAGTTGAACGTAATGCGCTCGCGCAGCTCTTCATCCCGTGAGGGAAAGCCAGGGCTTTGAATAAGCTTCCAGAAATCCATAGACCGCTCAATAACGGTCGCTTCATCGCTTCCGCGCGAGCCAATTCCCGCCAGGCGAACAATCAAAGACGGTTTGGGCATCGGCAGGCGTGGGCTGTTGGTCGACGTCATGATCAGGGTGGCTGAACGCACCCGCTCGGGCCAGGTGGCCGCCACCAGTTGCGTGATCATGCCGCCCATGGATACGCCCACCAGATGGCTGCTGGACAACCCCATTGCATCCATCACACCGCACACATCGGCGGCCATATCGTAGAGCGTGTAGGGTGCAGGTATATTCAGCCCCATACGGGCCTTTGCCATCACCGCCACGGGATGGCCTGTCAGCCGGTCCCGAAGGTGTGATGACAGGCCGATATCGCGGTTATCGAACCGGATTACCCGATAGCCCTCACGCACGTAATGTTCCAGCAGCGCCTCCGGCCATAAGGTCATCTGCGCCCCAAGGCCCATAATGAAAATGACCGGCTCGCCTTCCGGGTTGCCACGGGTTTCCACGCAGAACTTCAGGTCGCCGACGTCAACGTAGAAAGTATCGGGCTCCGGGGTCGCTGTCTGGATGCCGGTCTGGTTTTCGGTCTGGGTCTGATTCATGCGCTCTCGCTCTTGCGGTTTCATACTGGCAGGTTAACTCACAGGCCAATTATTTACACCAGAGAAGTCCGGTCTACACTCAATGCACCGGCAATGACGAGACTCCGTGATTACCCCCTTGGTTTTCGCGGCATCCGTCACCATATTTGTAGGTATAGCATCGAGATCACCGGCACTGTTTTGCGGCCGGTGCTTTGTATCAGCAAAGGAGGAAACACCATGAGTTTACGTCTAGGCGACACTGCACCGGATTTCGAACAGGATTCCAGCGAAGGCACCATCCAATTCCACAACTGGCTTGGCGACGGCTGGGGGGTTCTTTTCTCTCACCCGGCTGATTTCACCCCGGTGTGCACCACTGAACTGGGCCTGACCGCCAGGCTGAAAGACGAATTTGCCAAGCGTAATGTCAAAGCGATTGCGCTGAGTGTCGACGCCGTCGATTCCCACAAACAGTGGATCAACGACATCAACGATACCCAGGGCTGCTCCGTGAACTTCCCGATCATCGCAGACGAGGACCGCAAGGTATCCGAGCTCTACGACATGATCCACCCGAACGCCGATAGCAGTCTCACCGTGCGCTCACTGTTTGTAATCGACCCGAACAAGAAGGTTCGTTTGACGATCACCTATCCGGCGAGCACAGGCCGCAATTTCAACGAAGTGCTGCGGGTCATCGACTCACTGCAAATGACAGACGAGCACAAGGTCGCCACCCCGGGCAACTGGGAGAAAGGCCAGGACGTGGTCATCGTGCCATCACTGCAAGATGAGGACGAAATCAAGAAGCGTTTCCCCAAAGGCTATAAGGCCGTAACGCCCTATCTGCGGATGACGCCTGACCCGTCCACCAACTGGGGCGGTGAATAACCACTCATTTGGTGTCATAAAAAAACCGGGCTTTGGCCCGGTTTTTTTTGCTGAACTATAAATATTAGAAACTGGCAATATCAGAACGCCGGTACTACAGCGCCTTCATACTGATTCAGAATGAATTCTTTCGTATCGTCGGAGTTCAGCGCAGCCGCCAGCTTTTTCATCGCATCGCTGTCTTTGTTGTCCGGGCGTGCCACGAGGATGTTCACATAAGGTGAATCCGGGCCTTCAATCACCAGCGCGTCTTCGGTCGGGTTCAGCCCGGCTTCCAGCGCATAGTTGGTGTTGATCAGGGCCATGTCTACCTGGTTCAGAATACGCGGCAGCGTGGCGGCTTCCAGTTCCTTGAAATCCAGGTTTTTCGGGTTCTCGGCAATGTCACGCGGTGTGGCGGTGATCTTGCTGGCGTCTTCGAGCTTGATCAGGCCATGCTTTTGCAGCAGCAACAGGGCGCGGCCGCCGTTGGTTGGGTCGTTGGGAATGGCCACCACGGCACCGTCTTCCAGCGCATCCAGTGATTCGATGCGGTTTGAATAGGCGCCGAACGGCTCCACATGAACGCCGGCAACCGTCACCAGATTGGTGCCACGGCCCTCGTTGAACTCGTCCAGATACGGCTGATGCTGGAAGAAGTTGGCGTCCATCCGCTTCTGATCGACCTGAATATTTGGCTGGATGTAGTCGGTGAACACCTTCACGTCCAGCTCAACACCCTGCTCGGCCAGCGCCGGTTTTATAAACTCCAGAATTTCAGCGTGGGGCACGGGCGTTGCCGCCACGGACAGCTCTTCCGCAGAGGCGGCCATGGAAAAAGTGGCAGCGGCGGCAAGGGCCGCAAGCGTCTTCTTGAACGTCATAGACATTCTCCTTTAAGCATTCATTGGGTTGGTTTGCATTATTTGCGGCTGAAATGGAGCACAAGACGGTCGCCGACCATTTGCAGCACCTGCACAAAAATCACCAGAAGCGCCACGGTAATGACCATGACGTCCGTTTGGAATCGTTGATAACCGAAGCGTATGGCCAGATCACCCAGTCCACCGCCACCGATCACACCCGACATAGCCGCGTAGGACACCAGCGTAATCGCCGTGACCGTAATGCCTGCAATGAGGCCTGGCATGGCTTCCGGCAGCAGGGCACCAAAGACGATCTGCCGCACATTCGCACCCATCGCCTGTGTGGCTTCTATAATGCCCCGGTCCACTTCCCGCAGAGAGGTTTCTACCAGGCGTGCAAAGAACGGAGCACCACCGGCGACCAACGGCGGAATCGCGCCCGCGACGCCCAGTGACGTGCCGATCAGCATCACGGTGAAGGGAATCATCACAATCAGCAGGATAATAAACGGCACTGACCGAAGTACGTTCACCACGAACGATAGCACGGCATAGGCGACTGGCTGCTCCAGCAACTGGCGTTTACCGAATAAAAACAATAGCACACCCACCGGCAGCCCGATCACTACACTGAACAGCAGTGATAGGCCCACCATCACCAGGGTATCCCAGCTGGCCAGTCCGATTTCGGGCCAGTCGACGTTACTCAGCACTCCTTCCATCAGGCCCTCCATCAGCGCAACACCTCGACGTGAACATCGGCGGCTGTGAGGGCGCTCATAGCAATGTCCAGGTCACCGCCCACCAGGGACAGCGTCAGCTGGCCATAAGGGGTGTCTTTGATATGGTCAATCCGGCCGGACAGAATGCTGAAATCCACCCCGGACTCCCGTGCCACACTGCCCAAAAGTGGCGTGTAGGTGGACTCGCCCCGAAACGTCAGCCGCAGAATACGGCCTTTGGCGTGCTCCAGATCCCGCTGCATATCGTCATGATCAATGTGCTCGCTTTCAAACACGAAATCCCGGGTGGTTGGGTGTTTCGGGTGCAGGAACACGTCGCTGACAGCGCCCATCTCCACCACTTCGCCGGCGTCCATCACCGCCACTCGGTCGCAAACCCGGCGCACCACGTCCATTTCATGAGTAATCAGGACGATGGTGAGCCCCAGTTCCTTGTTGATATCCGCCAGCAGGCGCAACACAGACTGAGTAGTTTGGGGGTCCAGGGCACTAGTCGCTTCATCGCAAAGCAGAATAGTCGGACGGCAGGCAAGTGCACGGGCGACACCGACGCGCTGTTTCTGGCCACCAGACAGCTGGGACGGATATTTGGTGGCCTGGTCAGCCAGGCTCACCCGCTGAAGCAGTTCCTCAACCCGCTCACGGATCTCTTTGGCCGAATAAATACCAGCCAGCTTCATAGGAAATGCGATGTTGTCAGCCACGGTTTTCGACGACAGCAGGTTGAAGTGCTGGAAAATCATGCCCACTTTGCGGCGAAATGCCCGCAGTTCAGCCGGGCTGTAGCCGGTGATGTTCTCATCGTCGATCAGGATCCGGCCTGCAGTGGGAGGCTCAAGCAGGTTAATCAACCGCACCAGGGTCGATTTTCCCGCCCCTGAGTGACCGACAATGCCAAATATCTCGCCAGTCTGAATGGTCATACTGGTGGCGTGCAGCGCGGGAACCGCTTGCCCTTTTATCGGATAGGACTTCTGAACCTGGTCAAAAACAATCACGGATGAATCCTGTCAACGCCCTGAGAATGCATGGTAAAAGCCGTCGATTGTAAACCAATCGCGGGTCAAACCCGAGTTTGCGGCCTTGGTACATCCCCGTATGCGCACCTGAAATACACGTCAGCTTGCCAGGTGAACTAAACTGTTGAGGGTGTGTTGAGGGTGCGTTTAGCTTCCGGCACGCCCGAGGTTTTCATTTCCGATTCAGGATGGACGCAACTTTGAATAAAAACACTGGCCAAGCAGCCCCAAGAATGAACTCCACCGGCGCCTGGGTAACCTATCTGAGCACGGTAGAGTTGCCGGTCCTGGCCAATACACTGAGCCGGATCGATGAATTGACAGATAGTAGCAACAGCACCGTGAACGAACTGGCCAATGTTATCCTGAACGATGCTCAGCTCACCTCCAAGGTGCTCAGGCTGTCCAACACCGTGTTCTATAACCAGACACGCACCCAGGTAAGCACCGTCAGTCGGGCAATAACGCTGATCGGCTTTGACGCGGTCAAATCCATGGCCATTTCATCCCTGATTGTGGATTCACTGCTCAAGCGCAATGACCGCCCGCACTTGCTGCACTGCCTGGCCCGGGCCATCCATGCGGCGGTTCAGGCCCGGTGCCTGATGCCAAAACGCAATGAGCAGGCGCTTGAGGAGGTCTTTATTGGCGCCCTGCTGATGAACATTGGCGAACTGGCCTTCTGGTCCTGTGACACCGAGCAGGCCATCGAACTGGAGCAGGCGTTAAGGCTGGACCAGCCGCCAGTGGAAGCCCAGAAGACCGTTCTTCACACCACGTTTACGGACATCACCCGCGGCCTGGTGGAAGCCTGGTCCCTTGGCCCGTTTATCAAGGAGGTCGTGTCTGCAGGCAAAGCCAACTCCAAAGCCGCCAGCCTGGTACGCCATTCTGTGGAAATGGCCAAACTGGCGGAACAGGGCTGGCGCGGGGCCGATATGGACAAAGCGCTGGAAGCCCTGGCGCAGGATATTGGCGAAGCACCGGCAACGGTCCGTGACCGGGTAAAAGTCAACGCCGGAGAAGCCGCAAAAGTGGCTGTATCCCTGGGCATTCCCCAGGTGACCGCCCTGATGCCCGGCAGCCAGAACGACCAAACCACCAGCGCCCACCATGCGCCGGAGGTTGATCCGGTACTGCAATTACAGATTTTACGGGATCTGACCCACACCCTGGCGGAAAAGCCCGATATTAATGAGGTCTGTCAGTTGGTGATCGAGGGCATTCACCGCGCGGTGGGCATGCAGAGAGTGGCATTGCTGATGAGCGACCGTAGCGGACAGGAACTGGTTCCCCGCAAGCTGGGCGGAAAAGGCACAGATGCCTGGAAGGAGAACTTTGCCATCCGTCGGGACGGCACTGGGTCACTCGGGGCGCTTCTTCCCCAGGCAAGCTGCTATATCTATCAGCCCAAACACAAGAGCGAACCCGTGGCTTTCGATCGATGGCTGGGGCAGGTACCAGCACTGGTGGCACCGATCAAAGCGAAAGGGCGACTGATTGGCCTGTTCTACGCCGACAACGCCGCTGCCGACTATGTGCCCTCCAACGATCAGCTGACGGCATTTGCGCATTTTGTTCAGAATGCGCAGCTGTGCCTGACCCTGATGTCGGAGCACTGAGCAGGCAAAGCGGCGTCACAGTTCATAAAGTTTGGCGACGTGGAGAATCGGCCCGGTGGGCGCGCCTGTGGGTGAACCGCCTACCGGCTCCAGACTGATGGCCAGCGTCCGGCTGCTGGCCAGCAGAGCGCGGGTGTTATCATCCAGCGTCACCTGATAGGTGTCGCCGACCGGCATAACCCCCAGTGATACCGGCTGGCCGTCCTGAGGCACAATCCAGAGCTCGTAGTCTTTCCCAGCCTGGGCAGCGGTGGCGGCTACCGGCCTTAGCTTCAAACTGCGGTCCAATTCAGAGCCGCTCACCAGCCAGAGAGGATCAGTGGCGTCAGCCTGAACGATGGCGCCCGACAGGCGTTCATCCGGCGTCGGCACGGGCTGCTGTACCAGAATGACCGCCAATACCAGCGCAGCGGCCGTGGCCACCAGGCTCCAGCCCGGCCATAGCCAGTTTCCAGCGCTGTCGTTGGCAGCGTTTGCAGCCTTGGCGGGCCACAGGCGGGCCTCTATTCCACGCCACACCGACGCCGGTGGCGCCTTATCGTCCACCTGGTTACCAAGGTGGCCCAGTTTCTCTTCCCAAAACCAGACCTCTTCCCGCACCCGGGCAGACTCCATCATCCAGCGTTCAAAACGCCGGCGCGCCAGCCCCTGCAGAGAACCCAGCACATATTCCGCAGCCAGTAATTCAATTCGTTCCGGTGTTTTTTTCATCGTTCGAGGCACCTCTTAAGGGCCATCAGGCCACGGCGGACCCAACTTTTCACGGTACCAACGGGAGAGCTGAGAGCGACCGCCAGTTCGTCGTGGGTAAAACCCCGGTAATAGGAAAGCAGAATGCTGTCTCGCTGAACGTCCGACAGTTCTTCAATACAGCCAGTCAACGCTTTGGCACTTGCCGAACGCAGGGAGTTGTCCAGCGGGCCTTCACGATGATCCTCCGTCTTGTCCAGGTGCTCATCGCCATCGGTCGCCCGGGCTTTGCGGGAGCGCATCAGGTCCAGCGTCCGGTAGCGGGCAATGGTCATCATCCAGCTCAAAGGCGCACCTCGTTCATTATGGTACTCCGAAGCGTGGTGCCAGATCTGGACAAACGCGTCCTGCACCGCCTCTTCCGCCAGGTCCTGCTGCTTTGCCAGTTTCAGGCACAGCCCGTACATACGACCGGATATCTGTTCGTACAGCCGCTGGAACGCCTGCCGGTCTTTCCGTGCCACTGCAAGCAGCAGCCCCATCAATTCGTCTTGACTGGTTTCACTGGCCATAAATCCCTATCCGTGTCGTGTTTTTGTTGTGACCCATGCTCAGTGTACGTGCTGACCCGGCCTTTGAGATGCACCTTGACCAAAGTTTGAAATTTTTTTCTTCATCGGTGCATCTTTCTTTTTCGTTGCCGCGTTTCCTCTTATGAACAACAAACACGACAGAAGGAAATTGCAATGAATACACTGTTAAAACGTTCCGGCCTGGCAGTTGCTGTTGCCGGGCTCTGTGTCACCGCCGGCCTTAGCCAGGCATCCAGTCACCGCGAGGCCCCTTTCATTACCGAAATGCCGAAAGTAGACGGCACCGATTTCTACATGTTCCGCAGCTATGAAACTGGCCGCGCGGACTACGTCACCCTGATCGCGAATTACCTGCCACTGCAGGATGCGTACGGCGGACCAAACTATTTCGATATGGATGAAGACGCCATTTACGAGATTCACATCGACAACTCCGGCAACGCAGAGGAAAACCTGACGTTCCAATTCAAGTTCAACAACATCGACAATCCGATCATGCTGGATGTTGGGCCTGACGGTGGGCCGACCGAGTCTGTCGCTATCCCGCTCAAAGGCGCGACACCCTCACTCGGAACAACGACGGCCGCCGGAGACAGCTTCCAGATTAGCCAGGAATACGAAGTCACTTTAATCACGGGTGATCGACGCACAGGCACCCGACAAGCAATAACTGATACTACGGGCGGAACAGCGTTTCGCAAGCCTGTAGACAACATTGGCTCGAAGACATTTTCTGACTATGCCGCTTACGCGAACAGTCATGTCTTCGAGATGGCCATTCCGGGCTGTGGGACTAACGGCAAAGTGTTTGTTGGCCAGCGCAAAGAAGCCTTTGCGGTGAACCTGGGTGAAATCTTTGACCTGGTAAACACCAACCCACTCGGTCCCCGTAACGCCGAAGCCAATGATCTGGCGGATAAAAACGTCACCTCTTTTGCCCTGGAAGTTCCTACAACCTGTCTGACTGGCACCGCGGTTAACGCTAATGACCAGCCGATTGTGGGTGGCTGGACCACGGCCAGCGTGCGCCAGGCAAGGGTAATCAATCCAGCGCCATCAGCGAATGGCAAGGGAGCAACCGTTGAGGGTGGTGCCTATACTCAGGTGTCACGTCTTGGCATGCCGCTGGTGAACGAAGTGGTCATCGGCCTGAAGGACAAGGATCGCTTCAACGCCAGTGAGCCCAAAGATGATGCTGCCCAGTTCTTAACCTACGTGACCCATCCGACTCTGCCGGAACTGCTCGAGATCCTGTTCAGTGATGCTGGCGCAGAAGCGCCAAACAACTTCCCGCGCACCGATCTGGTCGCTGCTTTCCTGACCGGTGTTCCGGCGAATATGCCAGTTGGCGTTGAGGCGTCAGAAATGATTCGTTTGAATACGGCGGTAGCACCGACTGCCTTCGATTCTCAAAACGACCTGGGCTTTGTGGCCGGAGATTCTGCTGGCTTCCCCAATGGCCGTCGCCCGTATGACGACGTGGTCGATGTTGCTCTGCGTGTAGTCATGGGCGCCCTGACCACTGACGCAACGAACAAGGATACGCCGTTCACCGATGGTGTTCAGCTAGCGGCAGACCCGGCTACACTGTCTGATGAATACGAATCGTTCCCCTACCTCATCACGCCGCTTGCCGGCTCACCAAACTAAGAGGAGGTCGGTATGAGACGTTTTCTTAAGATTGCATTGCCACTGATGGCAACTGTGCTGATGACGGGCTGCTTCAATGGTTCGAGTAGTAGCAATAACGATACGCAGCTGGACCCGGCGGTTGATTTCTCCCGGTTCGTAATCACGGAAATCGAGAACATGGACGATACCCGTGAACCGGCCAACATCAACGATCAGGAGTTCAGCTTCAATGATCAAAACAATGAACAGGCCTTTGACGAGCTGTTCATCCAGTAGAAGCCAACGCCAGTGCCGGATAATCCCGGCACTGGCTGGTGCGCTTACCGCCCTTCGGGGCGGTTTTTTTTGCGCAGGACTCATCGGGATGAGCATTTTCTCAGGAATGGCAACGGCCAAACCTGGCCCCATTGATACTCAGTTCAACGATCAACAAATTCTGGTGACACTGCCAGCCCCCGGGCTGACGGCAACCACACCCCCTCCGACAGCCGACAAACTGGCTGATCTTATTCAGGCTCAGATCCTTCGCGCCAGAACCACGGGTGATCCGCGCTTTCTGGGCTACTCAGAAGGACTGTTCCAGCAATGGCAGGGCACATTGACCGACCGGCTTCGTGTGCTCAGAGCCACGGTTCAACAGAGCCTTCATAACTTTGACCGGGCGCGGAACGACCTGACGCAAGTAATCGGGACCAGCTCCGACCGCCGCCAACGCATACAGGCCTTGCTGATGCTTGCCAACCTTGAGCTTGTGCAGGGCCAATACCAAGCGGCTGCCAAATACTGTAACCAGCTTGAACAACACCTGCCCGGCCTGATCGCGGCCAGCTGTCAGGCGCAGACACAGGCCCGGACAGGGCAGCCCGGCACCGCCTATAAGACGCTAAAACGCCAGGTCGCAAGCGCCAGCAACGCCAATGCTACAAGCCTGACCTGGGCCGAGGGCACCCTGTGCGACATCGCCATCCAACTGGGCGACCCTGCGGCGCTGGTTCATTGTCGCAAAGTGCTGACCCTGCAACCCGATGACCTTTATATCCGGGGACAAATGGCCGACTGGCATATCACCCAGAGCCAGTATGAAGAGGCGATTGCACTGACCGAGGGTTATGAACAGGTCGATTCTCTGGCTGTTCTTCGGGCCATTGCGATGAAGCAGTCCGGGCACCCGGATGCTGCCCGGCTCGCCGAAGCGCTCAGGGAACGCTTTGCCGAAGCTCAGTGGCGCGGCAATTTACTGCATCAGCGGGATTTTGCACGCTTCCAACTGGACATCGACGACGACGCCGATGCGGCTCTTAACAATGCCCGGGGGAACTGGCAGGAGCAGCGAGAGCCTCTCGATACCCGGCTACTTCTGCGCGCGGCTATAGCGGCCGGTGATCAGTCTCAGCTCAGTACGACCCGCGCGTGGCTTCAGGACCATGGGCAGACCGACGCCCGTTACCCGGAGACCGGCTCATGAAGCAGGCAACAACGTTCTTTGGCACTCGCTTTAGCACTCGCTTTAGCGCTCTGCTTGCACTGTGCCTGTTGCATTCGCCACTGGCATTTGCCCATAAGGCCAGTGACAGTTTTCTTTACCTCGACAGAGATCAATCCGAGCTGCGCGTGGATGTGGCGCTGAGGGACCTTGCGCTGGTGCTTCCGCTGGACGCTAATAGTGATCAGAAGCTCAGTGGCGCCGAGCTGCGCGAAAGCCGGGGCCGCATCACGCAATGGACAGAGAACGGCATCACCCTCAACAGCCTGAGCGGCGAGTGCCGGTTGTCCGGCCAGACCTGGGGCATTTCCCAGCATAGTGATGGCCCCTACGCGGCGGCCCTTTATGCACTGGAGTGCCCCAATGGGGAACTGCCGGAAACACTGAATTACACCCTTCTGTTCAAGCAGGACCCCCTGCATCGGGGGCTATTGAGCGTGACCAGCGGTGGCGAGGAATTTCTGAACGTTCTGGCCCCCGACAAAACCACGCTGGCGCTGGCCCCAGAGGGCCACTCGTCGGCACTGAGCGTGTTCGGCACTTTCCTCTATGAGGGCATTTTTCATTTGCTGATCGGGCTGGACCACTTGCTGTTTTTGCTGGTTCTGATGCTGCCCGCCACGCTGAAACAGACTGACAACAGCGAACGCCGGAGCCTTAAAAAGAGCCTGTGGCAATTAACGGGCGTGGTGACGGCTTTTACCGGCGCACACACGATCACGCTCATTCTGGCCTCACTGAACATCGTGCGCCTGCCCATTGCCTGGGTCGAAGCCGTTATTGCGCTTTCCATTGCCGTGGCAGCACTCAACGTTGCCTGGCCCATACTGGGACGAAAAACCTGGAAGCTGGCGTTTGGTTTCGGGCTGATTCACGGCTTCGGTTTCGCCAGCGTGTTGGGGAATCTGACCAGCGGGCTGGAACAGACGGCTCTGGCTCTGGCTGGCTTTAATCTGGGTGTGGAAGTGGGGCAGATTGCCTTGCTGCTGGTCGCGTTTCCGATCTTCTATCTGTGGGGGAGAACAGCGCACTACGGGCGGGCTGTGGTGCCAGCACTGTTGCTTGTTACGGGCGCCATCAGCCTGTATTGGGTTGCAGAAAGGGCGATGGTTCTCTAACGATACCCCCGTCGGTGATTCCTGCCGGCAGGGGGGGCGCTCTTTACTAGTGCAATGCCCGCATCTGGCGCGGATAGAGCGCCGCGCTGACTTCAGGCTCTTCCAGCATATCCGCCAGTTCCCGGTCTATCTCGGTTTCCTCACCCTCATCGGGCAACGGCTCGAACAGGGTGTTAAGCCATGAGGTTACCGAGGGCGCATCTTCGCGGCCATATTCCGTAGACAGCGCCTTGATACGACGGAACCCGATGATCCTCTGATGCCTGGGATCACGGATCTGCTCGAATCCGCGCCAGTAGATCCGGTCACGGGTGTGGAGCTGCACGAATAACGTGTCAATGGGTTCCGCCGGATCTTCACCCCGACTGAATTCGTCGAATTCAGAGTCGGACTCCTCGGCCTTCAGAACGTCCGGCTCATTGCTTTCCACGGCAGGTTCTGCAGGTTTTTTGTTACGGATGGTAGTCCAGGCCGGGTAGAGCACGGCAACCGCATCGGCTTCCACATGCTCACGGGCCGCGCGAAGAATCAATCCCCAGCGGGCCTTGTCGGCATCGGTTTCAAGAGAGTTAATGGGCAGATCGTAGCTTTGTTCGCTGGACAGTACGATCGCCATCATCGGGGCGTCGAGCTCCCCCATGGCTTCGGCCTGTGCTACTGACACCAGTTCATCGATTGCCATCGGTTGGTTCATAATACACTCGCCTCCTCGATGCCATCAGGGTCTTACAGGAAGAAAGGGTCTTCCTGACTCATAGCATAGACTGTTTCCTGCCATAAAGATAAACGTGAAACTGACACACCCGGATCACAATAGCCGACATTACAGCCTTACAGTCCGGTCTCCAGTCTCTCGTACTGGCCGAACCAGGGACTGGCTTCTTCAAGCTGCGCGGCCAGTTGCAGCAACACGCCCTCGGCGCCATGGGGCGCGCCAAACTGGACACCGACGGGCAGGCCGTCCCTGCTCCAGTTCAGCGGCACCGACATAGCCGGTGTGCCTGTCAGGTTCGCTAACTGAGTAAATGGGGTTCTTGCCAGACTTTCCAAGGCCATTTGGTCCACTTGTCCGCTGCGATGGACGATTTTCCCCGCGTTCAGCCTCAGCATCAGCTTCGCTACCAGCTGCAGATGGGCCGGAGTATCCAGCTCTCCGATCTTTGCAGGCATTTGGCCTGCCGTCGGGCACAGATACATATCGTAACTCTCAAAATACGCGCCCAGGGCACGGGCAAACACATTCCACTGCTGGCGACGTCTGACATACTCAGGTAGCGGCATAGTCCGGCCCAGCATGCCGATCAACCGGGTATCCAGTTCGAAATCAGTATCACGAGCGCCCAACTCCGTTCTGGCGTAATCCATCAAAGTGGTCACCTCGCCGAAATACAACCCGAGGTAACAGCGGGCCAGGGCCATACCATCAAACTCGGGCCGGGCGTATTCGACGCGATGGCCAAGGCTTTCCAGCATTCGCGCCGCATCCTCCACGGCGTCCACGCACTCCTGCGCCACCTCGGTGTTGTAGGGCGAGGACGTGAAAACCCCGATTCGCAAAGGTTTGGGAGATTGCTGCATCAACTCGCTGAAGGGTACCTCCGGCTGCGGAATCACGAACGGATCGCCCGTGGCCGGCCCCGACAGCACGTCCAGCATGGCGGCGCTGTCCCGAACGGTTCGGGTCACCACATGATCCGCGGATGCGCCGGTCCAGGCTTCACCTGCAAAGGGGCCGGAAGAAATCCGTCCCCGGGAGGGCTTCAGGCCGAACAACCCGTTGTAGGCGGCCGGAATACGGATCGACCCGCCGCCGTCGTTGGCGCCTGCCATGGGTACAATACCGGCAGCCACCGCAGCCCCGGAACCGCCGCTGGAGCCGCCTGGTGTGCGCTCCAGGTTCCAGGGGTTACGGGTAGCCCCCCAGAGCTTCGATTCGGTCACACCTTTCAGGCCAAATTCAGGGGTTGCGGTGCGGCCCAGAAAAACCAGCCCGCCTTCACGGGCCCGGCGCACATATTCCGAGTCCTGGCTGGCAATGTTATTTTTCAGGCCCTGGCTGCCGTAAGTGCAGGGATGGCCCTGCTGTTGCTGCGCCAGATCTTTAAGCAGCATTGGCACGCCACAGAAGGTACCATCGGAAGAATAGGACTGTTCCTGGGCATCCGTAAACTGGGGGTAGCAGATGGCATTCAGCCGATCGTTAACCGACACCGCGCGTTCAATGGCCGTGTCACATACCTCGCGGGCAGTGACTTCCTTGCGGCGAATCAGGTCGGCAAGAGCAACGGCATCAAATCGAAGGTATTCAGATTGCTTCATGAGGGCTTCCGTTTTTTGTTTTGCTTTAACCGGCATTATTACACCGATTGCCTTGGCCAGCGAACCACCGGAGCCAGAGCAAGACTGGGTGACGATCGTCCGTGATTCGCCCTACTGGGTGAGTCAGGGCGTCTACGAAAACATGACGACCATCCGGCGCTGGGTATTGAAGGAGCGCGGATTCTGCTCAAAGCCGGACCGCCACATTCTGTTCGACCGCCGGGGCAAATTTCTAAGCTACATTGACGATGCCACCACTCGTGAAGCGACCCAGATCCGGCTCAACGAGACCCGGGCATCACTGGCTGCAAAAGGTAAAGTCGAGGACTGGACCCCCGGCAACCTCAGCAACACCGGCTATCCATTTGCACTGTCCTGCCTGCAGCCCCACGTCAATCTGTCTGGAGCCGTCGATCGCTATCTTGGCCGAACGGAGCCCGACCGCCTCTGGGGCACCTGGGACGACCTGACCTTTGCCTCCCGCGAGCAACCCCGGTCACTGCACGAGGCCTTGCTTTACGTTTATGAAACCCGCATCAGCCAGCAACGCCTGAACCTGCCTGCCACACTGCCCCGATATCTGGGCGGCCAGGTGCTGATCGAAAGCAGCGGTCAGCCCCATGCGCTCTCCACCGCCAATGCCAAAGGCATACTGCAGCTATCACCTTCTGCGTTGAATGACTGTCAGATCAAACCGGCCAACCACTGGCACCGTTTGGCCCAGGTAGACTGCGCCCTTAAACTGATGCAACAGAACGCCCGGAATCTGCAACCTGCGTTCACAGAACGATTCGGCCAGCTCCCTGCGGAAAAACGGGATCAGCTTTTTACCCTGCTGCTGATCCAGGCTTACCACGGCGGTGTGGGGCGAGTTATTTCTTTATTGAACGACGATCAGCTCTCGAAACCTGCGGCCTATTTCGCCCGCGAGCATGAAAATTTCAGCGCGGGTGACATCCTGTTTGGCATGATTTTCCACAACCTGGGGCGGGACCGGCTCGGGCTGGCCTCACTCTACTATGTGGCCGATGTGCAACTGGCCACCGAAGCACTCTGCGCAACTGATGCCCTGGCCACCGAGCCCTTCTGCAAGTGATGCTTTTCGCGAACTGCCCTGGCCAGTCAGGCCACGAACGGCGTACAACATTTAACCGATTGCATTAAGCCCGACCTGCTTCCATTATGAAGTAACAACACAGCATCCGAGGTTACCGACATGTCTGAAGTCGTTGGCGGCGGCGGGAAAAAAGTACTCTACACGCTGGCAACTGTCCGGCGGATCGGGCTGCTGAACTCTGCCAAAGCCCTGAAAGCCCGCAATGCCTGCAAAGCCTGTGGTCTTGGCATGGGCGGCCAGCTTGGCGGCATGACCAACGAGAAACGCGAATACCCTTCGGTCTGCAACAAGAGCATCCAGGCCCAGTCCACGGATATCCAACCACCCATCCCCCGGGAAATTTTCGATCATTCCATCGCGGAGCTCAAACAACTGAGCGCCCGGGAACTGGAAAATCTGGGGCGATTGAACTTCCCCCTGTACAAGGCGCCGGACAGTGATCGCTTCAAGCCCCTGTCCTGGGAGGACGCCTACACGCTGGCTGTGAAACAGTTTGCAGCATCGCCACCGGAAAAGAGCTTCTTTTACAGTTCTGGCCGCTCCTCCAATGAAGCGGGATTTTTGCTGCAACTGTTCGCCCGCCTCTATGGCACCAACAACGTCAACAACTGTTCCTACTACTGCCATCAGGCTACCGGCGTGGGCCTTAAATCCACCATCGGCACCGGCACTTCAACCGTCGAGCTTGAGGATCTGGCCCATTGCGATCTGCTGTTTCTGATCGGCGCCAACCCGGCGTCCAATCACCCGCGACTGGTTCACCAGCTCAAGGGTATCCGCGATCGGGGCGGTGATGTCATTGTGATCAATCCGGCCCGTGAGCCGGGGCTGGTCAAATTTGCCGTTCCCAAAAGCCCTTCCTCCCTGCTTCGCGGCGGTACGGAAATCGCTTCTTATTACCTGCAGCCCAACATCGCCAGTGACCTCTGGGTACTCAAGGGCATTGCCAAGGGCGTGCTGGAACGGGGGGCTGACAATCCGGGGTTTATCAAATCGCACACCGACGGATTTGAGGACTTCCGGCAGGATATCGAGACGGTTTCATGGACTGATATTGAAACCCACACCCAACTGAACCGGGCGGATATTAAGGCCGTCAGCCGCGCCTATGCCAGCGCGCAAAACGTTGTGTTCGCCTGGGGCATGGGCGTTACCCACCACCTGACCGGCAGCGACAATGTGGAATACATCGCCAACCTGGCTCTGCTGCGGGGCATGGTGGGCAAAAAAGCCGCCGGTTTGCTGCCCCTGCGTGGCCACAGCAACGTACAGGGCGTGGGCACCATCGGCGTAAAGCCGGTACTGGCCGGTGAGGTGATCACCGCACTGGAAAAGCACCTGAACGTGACGCTGCCACAGGCGAAGGGCATGGACACCATGGCCTGCCTGGAAGCAGCCGACAGCGGCGATATCGATAACGCTCTGATCATGGGTGGCAACCTTTACAGCGCCACACCAGATAGCCAATGGGCCGACCAGGCACTGGGTCGAGTCGGCTTCAAACTGTTTCTGACCACGACGCTTAATCAAGGCCACCTCTACGGTAGCGATCACAGCGGGTCCCTGATCTTGCCGGTGACGGCCCGGGATGAAGAGTTTGAGCCCACCACCCAGGAATCCATGTTCAACTTCGTGCGGCTCAGCGATGGCGGGATCAAACGGCTGGATAATGTAAGACCGGAATCGCAGATTCTTGCGACACTTGCGGGCCGCCTGATCGACAAGGCCATTTTCGATTTTACCGGGTTCGCCAGCCACAGCACGATTCGCAAGGCCATTGCCGCCTGCGTTCCCGGCATGGAAGATCTAGAGGATATCGACGTTGCCAAAAAAGAATTCCATATTCGCAAGCGCATCCTCCACAGACCCGAATTCGGCACCGCTTCAGGGCGGGCGCGATTTGTTACGCACGCCACCGACAGCCCCGTCGACAACGCCGATTTCCCCTTCAAGCTAATGACCGTGCGCTCCGAAGGGCAGTTCAACTCGATTATCTATGAGGAGAACGACAGTTATCGGAGCGTGGGGCAGCGGTCGACCGTGCTGATGAGCGCTGGCGATATGTCCGCGCTGTCTCTCAAAGAGGGCGACCGGGTGAGCCTGAAATCCAAGTCCGGTGCTATGCACAACCTGGCAGTGAAGGCGTTTGGCCTGCCCAGAGGCAACCTGATGACGTATTACCCTGAGGCGAACGTGCTGGTGGGCCGGGACCGTGATCCACGGAGTAAAACCCCTGCGTTTAAGTCCATCAGTGTTGCACTCGTTCCCCAAGACTGAACCCCGATTCCTGAAAAACAACACAGCGGAGCCTGAGTGGAGTTTGCCATTCTGCCTGACAGCCTGACCCCGGCCCTCGCCATCGGGCTGATGCTGGCCTCTGTCATCACCTCCATGATCACCGCCAGCCTCGGGGCAGGGGGCGGACTTTTGCTGCTGGTGTTGATGGCGCTCTGGATTCCACCGGCGGCGATTATTCCGGTTCATGGCATGATTCAGATGGGATCAAACATGGGGCGGGCAACCCTCACCTGGCGCCACACCGACTGGCGGGCTATCGCGGCGTTTGCGCCGGGGGTAATCGTAGGCGCAGGCATCGGCGCCTGGCTGCTGGTGGATCTTCCGGAACATCTGTGGCAACTCACCATCGCCGTATTTGTACTCTACTTATGCTGGGGACCGGCACTGCCCAAAGGTGCTTTTGGGCCCGGAGGAATTTTCGTCGCATCGTCGGTGACCAGCTTCATCAGCCTTTTCGTCGGCGCCACCGGGCCGCTGGTCGCTGCATTCATCAAGCAAATGCACACCGACCGGTTCAAAACCGTCGCCACCTTTGCTACAGCGATGAGCTTACAACATGCGCCAAAAGCGCTCGTGTTCGGATTTGCAGGCTTTGTGTTTCAGGAGTGGTTGTTATTCATTCTGGGGATGATTGCGTTCGGCTTTGCCGGTACCTGGATAGGGCTTCATCTATTGCGTTCAGTCAGTAACCGCCACTTTCACCGAGTCTTCAATCTGTTGCTGACAGTGTTGGCGATAAGGCTGGTCTGGCAAGCGGGGCAATCAGCGTTCTGGTGGTAGCGGCATCACTACAATCTGGTTTCTTCCCTGTGCTTTTGCGGCATAAGTGCCTTCGTCTGCGCGCGCCAATACTTCGCGAGGGCTGGCATCAGTCTGGGCCATTGCGGTAATACCAATACTGGCGGTCACTCCAAACGTCTTGCCGTCCTGTTCCAGCCTTACTGCTTCGGTACCACTTCGGATCAGTTCGGCCAGCGCTTCTCCGCGCTCCATACCGCAAGCGGGTAGAATGATACCAAACTCATCACCCCCCAGGCGCGCCACGGTATCCGATTGACGAACCGTATGCGTGAGCAGTTCAGCCACACGAATCAGCAGATCGTCGCCCAACAGGTGCCCACCTTCATCGTTCACCAGTTTGAAATAATCCAGATCGATCATTATCAGAACACTGTCGTTTGCTTGCGGTGAGCTCTCCGTCATGCAATGGACAAGGGATGTGTTAAACGCGCGTCGATTGAGCAGGCCTGTAAGGCTATCATGCGTGGCCTCCCAGGAAAGCCTCTCCTCTTCCCGGCGGCGCTTGCTGTCATCACGGATAACAAAGACCATTCGATGTCTGTCCGTACCGGGTCGCAAATGGATCACATTGAGATGAATGTCGTAGGTTTCGTCACTCTGATTGCGCAGTGTTGCATAGACATTTCCCAGGTCCGCCCCAGGAAGAAAATCCTCCGCCGTCCAGGTATGCGCTCTATCTGAAATCGTTACCTGATCGAAAAAGTTTTGGTTATCAAACGAACCGGCCACGCCCATGAAATATCCAGCCGCCTCGTTGGCATAGCTAATATTACCGGCGGCATCCGCCATCAGGACACCTTCTTGCAGCACACCCAGAATGCTGTCGGCACGGGTCTGCTCTTCGGCAAGCTGGATTTCAATTTCCAATTCGTGAGTAATGTCCCTCACAACCGTGATGGTACCCAGCGTTTTCTCCTCGGTTTCGATAACAGCGGTCATCACATCAGCCCAGACAAGCTCTTTGGTTAAACTCCTGAGCCGGAAACGGGCATGAAAGATTGATCGTGTTTTGAGTGCATATTGCCAGGCATCGATAGCGCCAGGCCGATCTTCCTCGTACACGCCTTCGATCAGAAAGCTTTGCTGCAGGTCGTTTGAGGAAACGCCCACAATCTGTTCAAACGCCGGGTTAGCAAACTCAATGCGGCCCAACACATCGGTTTGCACAATGCCGATAGGGGCGCTTTCGGTCAGAGACCGAAAAAACGCTTCGCGCTCAGCCATAGAAGTCATGACTTCGTCACGCTCTTCCATAACCGTGTTGAAGGTTTTGGCGACCTGACGAATTTCTATGCCGCCAACCTCATCCACCGGTTGTGTCCGAATGCCAAGATGACGATCACTGATCTGGGCACCCAGCAATTTCAGCGGCGCCATCAATCGTCGGAATACAACAAGCGCGACCGGCAGAACCACCAGTAACACCCCGAGCAACACCAGGATGAAGCTGGACGTCAGACGGCTGGCCGGCGCATACGCCTCCTCCGCCGGCCAGACAGCAGCGACATACCAGGGCACCTGGGACAGTTGCCTGACCGCGATAATGCTTTCTACGCCCGCAGCGTTGCGGGTTCTCGTTGTGCCCTCAAACCCCTCCATCGCGTTTCTTACCGACGGGCTCTCGACCCGGACCGGCCCCATCGACCCACCCGTCCTGCCATGAGCCAACACCATACCGTTGCGGGTCGCGACCGTGACATAGCCGGTTTTACCAACCTGAATGCCGCTGGCTTTCTTCATGAAATTATCACTTTCCAGAAGCACGCCACCAGCGACCATCCCGATAAAGCGCTGACGATGATCAAACACCGGCGCCGTCATCATCACAGCCGGTTTGTCCTGATAATGGGATAGGAAGGGATCGCTGATGATGGTGGTTAGCTGACCCGACGTGTCCTTGAAATATTGCCGGTAGGCGACGCTATCACCCAGATCCGCATACTTCTCGGGAAACCCGGCAATCAAAATACCGCCGGAATCGTACAGAAAAATACCGTCAAACAGATGCTGAAGAGCTGCATTTGTGCGAACAAAACCCTGGGCCCTGGCATGCAAGTCCTCACTGTCCATGGTGAGACCCTGAGCAACGTGAGCCAAAGTATTGCGGCGCTGAGCCAGGCGCATATCGAGGTCATTCGCCACCAGATCAGCAATGGTGGACACCTGCTGCCGGGCCTGAGCCTCTAACTCTGATCTGGACACCCACGAACTGACAACGACCACCACCAGTGCCGACAAAATAATGCCGGCCACCATGAACAGGACCGCACGGTTAACCAGACTCGCGAACCAGCGTTTAATCAAAACGAGGCACCAATTTTAAAAGGTAGTTCGGTCACAGGGCCAATTCCCGAGAGCAGACAGTGAAGGTCGAACTGATTGTCACATTAACCGCTTAGTCTATCAGACTCTCGGGACTATTCAGGGTAGCGGCAGGTCAGGGTAGCGGCAGCGCAGGGTAGCGAGCTTTACGCCGACCGCACCGAGCAATTTTTTGCCCAACCAGCAAGTTCTCGCCCTTGCCTTTGCAACCGATTGCCCAGCTCGCCTTAAGCAAAGACCAA
>Ga0307963_1000003_pt1 | contig 148452 bp, 145 predicted proteins | sample OrgLakmetagen594_FD_201829 | JGI IMG/M metagenome (GOLD analysis project Ga0307963, IMG submission 201829) | Saline water microbial communities from Organic Lake, Antarctica - #594 | ecosystem: Environmental > Aquatic > Non-marine Saline and Alkaline > Saline | place: Antarctica: Organic Lake... | reverse complement strand
TGCAACGCCAGATGACCGAACAGCAGCGCCTGACCCTGGCCGAGGAACGCGCCGTCATCGCCCGCGAACTCCACGATTCCCTGGCCCAGTCCCTGTCCTATCTGAAGATGCAGGTAGCGCGCATGCGCCGGCTCGATATTGTTCCGGACAATACCGACCGCCACAATGATATCCTTAACGAGCTTAGCACCGGCCTCAACAGCGCCTACCGGCAACTCCGGGAACTGCTCACTACTTTTCGTCTCAAGCTGGACACGCCGGACCTGCGCACGGCACTGCAACAAACGGTGGTTGAATTCGGAGAGCGTTTGCCCAACCCCGTTCAGCTAACCTATGATTTGCCCCAGGCCATGTTGTCGGCCAACGAAGAAATCCACGTACTGCAGATCATCCGGGAAGGACTTGCCAATACGGTAAAACACGCCGACGCCACCCAGGTTGAGGTAGTAGTATCTTTCCATTCCCCCAAAGTACAGGTACAGATTATGGACAATGGGAAGGGGCTACCTGACAGCGAACAGCCGCCTCAACATTATGGCCTGATCATTATGCAGGACCGCGCCCGCACTCTCGGTGGCGAGATCGTGATACAGAATCGAAGCGAAGGTGGTGTTAGTGTTGAGTTTGCCTTTGCACCCAAAAGTCGCCACCTGATTACCCGTCAGGTAAGCATTAAATCCTGAACTGGATTCTCAACTTTTAGGAGATACCAGCCATGCCGGAAGTTCCCGCCAGCATTCTTTTGATCGATGACCATCCGCTTCTCCGGCAGGGCATAAAGCAGCTGGTTGATTTGGAAGAAGACATACAGGTCATTGGGGAGGCGAGCAATTCGTCCGATGGTGTCGCCAAGGCTGTCGAATTGGAACCCGACCTCATTCTTCTGGATCTGAATATGCCGGAAATCAACGGCATTGAAACCCTTAAAATACTGCGGGCGAAAAATGTCAGCGCTCGAATTATCATCTTCACCGTTTCTGACCACGAGGATGATGTTGTCGGGGCCTTAAGAGCCGGTGCTGATGGTTATCTGCTCAAGGACATGGAACCCGAGGATCTTCTGCGTCAGCTTCACCAGGCAGCGGTAGGGCGCATGGTGATCAGTGATCGCCTGACCACGCTCCTTGCCCAGGCATTGCGCTCTCAGAAACCGGAAGCGGCGCGGCCGGACTATGACTCCCTGACGCCCCGAGAGCAGGACATACTCAAGCTGATTGCTGACGGGCTGTCCAACAAGATGATCGGGCGCCGGCTAGACATCAGTGATGGCACAGTAAAAGTGCATGTCAAACACCTGCTAAAGAAACTGAACCTCAGATCGCGGGTCGAAGTTGCGGTCTGGGCCGTTGAAGAGGGCCTCCACCGCTAATCGGGGTGCTTTCCTGGATACCCTATACAGCCACCCATGCTGATTTTGGAGCAGGCTTTTAAAACAGTTCAGATAATGCGCGAAAATCGTTGATTGACGACCTCGAGTGAATGTACTGCCGAGCGGTAGCGGTCAAACACCTTGCAGATGGCTCGGATCAGGAGGCGCCCTGCAGGCTGCACCTGAAGACAGGGCCCGTCCGTTTCCAACAGACCGTCCGTTACCATGATCTGAAGGTGGCTCAGCTCAGCGTTGAAATAACGGTCGAAATCCTCATCGAACCGGGCCTTGAACTCGGCCCTGTCCAGCTGGAACTGGCAAATCAGTTGTCCAATCACCCAGCGCCGGATCTGGTCATCACGGGTCAGCCGAACGCCCCGGATAATGGCGAGTTCGCCGGCGTCCATTCGCGCTTCGTATGCTGGCAGATCGTGGTCGTTCTGGAAGTAGGCATTGTCAGTCTGGCCAATGGCGGAGACGCCGAGCGACACCAGGTCACAATCGCTGTGCGTGGTGTAGCCCTGGAAATTGCGATGCAAACGCCCTTCCCTCTGGGCCACGGCCAGACTGTCGCCCGGCTTGGCGAAGTGATCCATACCAATGTACTGGTAACCTGCCTCGAGTAATCGATTAATGGTTTGATGCAGAATGGTCAGCTTTTCAGCTGGCGACGGCAGGGTGTTCCCCTGAATTCGGGTTTGGGGATAAAAACGCTGGGGCATATGGGCGTAGCTGAAGACTGACAGACGGTCCGGGGACATTTCGATTACATGCTCCAGGGTTTCCGCAAAGCTGGCCGGGGTTTGATAAGGTAAGCCATAGATGAGGTCGAGGTTGATGGAACGAAAACCCAGGCTGCGGGCTTCGTTCAGGACCGCCTCGGTCATCGCCTTGGGCTGGATACGATTCACCGCTTTCTGAACCACCGGGTTGAGGTCCTGGACCCCCAGACTAATACGATTGAAGCCCAGCTCCCGCAGGGTGACCATGGTGTCGTCAGCCACTTCCCGAGGATCGATTTCGACACTGAAATCCCGGTCGTCGTCGGTTGCCAGGTTAAATAGCTGCCCATACCCCGACATCAGTTCTTGCATCACGTCCCGTGGCAGGAACGTAGGCGTTCCACCGCCCCAATGGAGCTGTTTAACCAGTCGGTCAGAGCCGAACAGCTCGGCCTGCATCGCCGCTTCTTTGAGCACCCGCGCAACATAGGGACGGGCCTTATCGCGCTTCTTCGTAATCACCTTGTTGCAGGCACAGTAATAACAGAGGTGGGCACAGAACGGCAGATGCGTGTAAAGGGATAGGTCACGGCCGCTGGCTTTACTGTCAGCGGCATCATCCATCATGTTGGGGGCGGTATACTCAGGAGTGAATTCAATCGCGGTCGGGTAAGACGTGTACCGTGGTCCGCTCAGATCGTAACGCTCAATCAGTGCATCATCCCAAGCGAACGGGGGCACGTTCTCAACATCAGGCTTTGTTAATGCAACAGTCATTGGCGCTCTCACGATCGGGAATGTGCAAATGGAGTTGTAACTGACAAGTGCTCAAGCCCCATCGACTCAAGTCACTTTCATTTGCCACCAAAATACCATGGGCCTGCTTGAACCACCCTCCATCTGGAGGCGTACTTGCCATACCCCCAAAGGGAGTGTGGCCTGCTTAGCGCTGTCGGGGCCATAACTCGGATTGTGAGTGTCCGCCTGTCAGAACGCCCACACCATAGCCATCAGCAGACCCCATGCCAGCAGAGAAGCCGCCATGATCGTGTACGTGGCAGACATGACCACGACATCGTTATCCGTTCGCTCAGAGAGCGAGCGCAGCCCCTGATAGACAAGCGCGCAGGAGAAGAACAATCCTGCAAACACCGCCACTACGCTCACTGCCAGCATCGGCACCAATAACGCCAACGATGAAAGCCAAAGCGGCAACGGGGCAATGGCAGCCAGCAGATAGGCATCCTGGTAACTGACCTTCAGTTGATGGCTATCCATCACGGCGTAAATCAGCCACCCCATGACGAAAAATGTGAGCAATTCAGCCAGGAACAGAATGGTCGTGATAAAGCGCCACTCCTTGTCACCAAACCCCTGCATGAAGGTGTCCCCGTATTGCGTGCCCACGTAGTAAAGCAGTACCGGTGGCAGGAACGACATTGGTACCACAACAATCCAGGCCAGGAACGGAATGGAAAGATTCCGGCGCCGCAGCTCAGACCACGCGCCATTGTCGGAAAACGGCATACGGACAAGTTGTGTAATATTCATGATGCACCTTTACAATGTATCCCCTGTTACTTTTACTAATAGCTTCAGGACGGCAACAGGTCAAGGATACAAGATGACGTCGGATAACTCAGGCAAGCCCCGCAAGAACATTCATGCATTCTGGTTGTTCTTTACTGCCGCCTCGCTTCTGGCTGCATTGGCTGTGCCTCTATCAGTTAACAGCGTCCTGTCTGGCTCAGGCTGGCCCCCGGGGCTTTTGGGTTCAGGGCATGGCCATGAGCTGATTTTCGGCTTTGCGCTGGCCCTGATTGCCGGCTATACCCTTGGGCCCCAGCCGCGACGAATTCTTGCCTCCCTGTTTTTACTATGGCTTCTTGCGCGGATCAGCTGGATTCTGTCACCGGAAAGCCTGGTCGCCCAACTGCTCAGCCCGGCGTTTGCCTTGCTGCTCGCCCGCCAAGTCGTTCCCAGGTTCCAGGCTGCCAAGAAATGGCGTAACCGGATTGCAGGCCCGCTGATCCTGGTTCTATGCCTGTTATCGGTGATGTTCTGGCTAGTCAAGGGCCCCCTGAACGAGCTTTTTTTACCGACACCTGACGCCCGCAGCGTGATGATGGCTGCCATTATTGGCCTGTTACTACTAATGACGTTTATCGGGGGCAGAATTATCGCTCCGGCGGTGGCGGGTACGCTGGAGAAGCGTGGAATCCCCCTGGAGGCGCGGGTGCAACCGCGGATTGAGGGAGGACTGTTGATCATTCTGCCGCTGGCACTGGTTCTGAGCTTTCTGCCGTTCGCGGCCCCGGGAGCAGGACTCTTATTGATCATCTCGGCCGTTCTTATTGTGGTTCGCGCCATCCGCTGGAAGCTCTGGCATTGCGGAAGCCGGCCGGACCTCCTGGTTCTGGCCCTTGGTTATCTCTGGCTGGCGGCAGGCGCCACCGCCACCGGGTTCAGCCTTTTGCGAGGTACTGACCCAATCCCTTCTATGCATCTGATCACTATTGGTGCTCTCGGCACCCTGTCCAGCAGTGTAATGCTTCGTCTGGCCTGGCAGCGAGCGAGGCGAACCACTCCACCCTCCTGGCAGGCGATTGGTATCGCGATCGGCATGGCCATTGCCGCACTCGCTCGGATTGGTGCGGGCACTACGCCTTTCGCAGAGCCCAGCCTACTCTGGTTGTCAGCCGCCAGCTGGTCCTGCGCTTATGTTCTTGTCACTCTGCAACTTATTGTTCTGTTCCGACATAGTCAGAACCGCCGAAAATGATTGACTACCTCTACTGCGCTGACGACGGAAATGCCTACCCATTTCGGAATATCCCCCTACTAACCTATTGAATAAAATGGGTTTCCATGCATCAAAACATGGCAAAAATGTCGCCAAAAATCGGAGACATCAGACGCCAATTTACCCTTGATAAATATCAAGAATTTCTCCGCCCTGCTTTGCACAATGGTGTCGAGAAGCCGGACGCCGTCATGTATGCGGTCAGGGGCATGTTAACCAAGGGAGTCAAAATTATGGGAAAAACCAACGCAGACATCGAAGACTGGGATGTCGAAAACGAAGAATTCTGGGAGCGGGAGGGCAAGCGCATCGCCTCCCGTAACCTGTGGATTTCCATCCCCAGCCTGCTGACGGGCTTTGCCGTCTGGCTGATGTGGGGGATGATCACCACCCAGATGAAGAACCTGGGCTTTCCCTTCAGCATTGAGCAGCTGTTTACCCTCTCTGCGATAGCGGGCCTGTCCGGCGCTACACTGCGGATTCCGGCCTCGTTCATGATCAAGATTGCCGGCGGGCGCAACACCGTGTTCCTGACCACCGCCCTGCTGATGATTCCTGCAGCCGGCACCGGCATCGCCCTGATGGATCCGGGCACGCCCTTTATCGTGTTCCAGGCCCTGGCACTGCTCTCGGGTATCGGTGGCGGTAACTTTGCCTGCTCCATGAGCAACATCAGCACCTTCTACCCGAAAAGCAAACAAGGCTATGGCCTGGGAATGAACGCCGGGCTGGGCAACTTCGGCGTGACCACCATGCAGGTTTTGATTCCGCTGCTGATGACCGTTGGCATTTTCGGCGCCCTGGCCGGTGATCCGATGCAACTTCAAAGTCCCAGCGGCACGCTGATTGGCCGTATTGAGGCTGGCACCGACACCTGGATCCAGAACGCCGGCTTTATCTGGCTGGTATTTCTGATTCCGCTGGCGTTTGCCGGTTGGTTTGGCATGAACAACCTGAAGGTGGTTACGCCAAACCCCGGCAGCCCAATGTCTGCATTTGGTAAGATTCTCGGGCTCTATGGCGTCGGCATTCTGACATCGATTGCTGGTGTCTGGGCCCTGAGTGTGCTGAACATGTGGCTGGCCCTGCCCCTGACCATCGTGCTCACGCTGATTCTTCTGCGGCTGATTCCGGGCGACATTAAGCCCAACATCCAGAATCAGTTTGCCATTTTCAGCAACAAGCACACCTGGTCCATGACCGTGCTCTACATTCTCACCTTTGGCTCGTTCATCGGCTTCTCCGCCGCTCTGCCGCTGTCCATCAGCGTCATCTTCGGGAACATGATGGAAGTTGCTGCCGACGGCACGGTAACCCGGGTGGTGAACCCTGAGGGGCCGAGCGCACTGACCTGGGCCTGGATGGGCCCGTTTGTGGGCGCCCTCATTCGCCCGGTCGGCGGCTGGATTTCCGACAAGGTCGGGGGCTCCATCGTCACCCAGATCATCTCGGTTGTGATGGTGATCGCCTCTGTGGCCACCGGCTACGTGATGATGCTGGCGTACAACTCCACCGATCCGAACACCTACTTTGCGCCGTTCCTGATTCTGTTTATTATCATGTTCGCGGCCAGCGGTATCGGCAACGGCTCCACCTTCCGGAGCATCGGTTTCATCTTTAACCAGCAGCAGAAAGGCCCGGTTCTGGGCTGGACGTCAGCGGTTGCCGCCTACGGCGCATTCATTGCCCCGCGAGTGATGGGACAGGAAATCCAGGCCGGCACACCGGAGGTGGCCATGTACGGGTTTGCGGTTTTCTACGCACTCTGCCTGGTGGTTAACTGGTGGTTCTACCTGCGCAAGGGTGCTTACATCAAGAACCCGTGATTACTTGCAGCCATCAATAAAGCAAAGACCCCCGGATTTCCGGGGGTCTTGCGTTCCAGGCCTTCAGCTTCCCGGGTCAGACCGAGGGCTGTCGGAGCTTTTGTTCCGCCTCGATCTCTTTATCGACGGAGGACACATAGTATTCCTCGTCGAAGCCGCTTTCCGGTTCTTTCAGCCACATCAGGCAGAGTAGCCAGCTGAAGAAGGCACCAGCAGCGATAATGTAGAAGAACTGGCTGGGGGTCACGAAGGTGAAAATGGTCAGGTAGACCACTGCCCCGACGTTGCCGTAGGCACCCGCCATCCCGGAGATCTGCCCGGTTAAACGCCGCTTGATGGAAGGTATGATGCCAAAGGTAGCTCCCTCGGCACCTTGCACGAAGAACGAGGTGAACACGGTAATGGCTACGGCAATAATCAAGGGCCAGCTAGAGTTCATCCACCCCATCAGGGCGAAGCCGATCGAAATACCAAACATGTACGACAGCATCACGAAACGCCGGTTTCCCATGCGGTCCGATACCAGCCCGCCCATGGGGCGCGCCACAAGGTTGACGAAGGCGAACGAGGCGGCGATCAGGCCCGCAGCGGCAGCGTTCAGGCTCCAGGTCTGCTCAAAAAACATGGGCAGCATCGAGACAACCGCAAGTTCGGCACCAAAGTTGGCAAAGTAGGTACTATTCAGTGCAGCTACGCTATTAAACGGGTATTTGTCATCTTCCGGTACGCCCTTTTTAAGCAATGGAACGTTGACCCTGAGGATCTGCACGACCTGGTAGCAGACAATGACGACGATTACGCTGTAGGCGATCCAGGCACCGGTCAAACCCAGATACCCCATACTCTGAATGCGCCATACCAGAATCGCCAGAACGCCGATCAATGGAATGGTCCAGAGAATCAGCTTGATCATGTCGCCCCAGGAACTGACTTCCAGGGCAATGGCCTTGCGGGGCTTACGGTGTACGGTTCCGACCGGGCCATCGGTAATGGCAAACCAGTAGTAGACGCCATAGGCCGCCATGAATATGGCGCTCTGAGCAATGGCCCAACGCCAGCCGTCCTCACCGCCATACATGTGCAGGGCGATGGTCGGCAAGGTGATGGCGGCGGCAGCGGAGCCAAAATTGCCCCAGCCTGCGTAGAAGCCTTCAGCAAATCCGATGTCCCGGGGTTTGAACCACATAGCGGTCATATGGATACCCACCACGAAGCTGGCACCAATTGAGCCCAGGACCAGCCTGCTGACCAACAGTTGCATCATGTTGGTGCCAAAGGCGAACACCAGTGCAGGGATGGCCATCAGGATCATCAATAATGAAAACACCCGGCGGGGACCAAAGCGGTCAAGGGCCATGCCGACAATAATGCGAGCCGGTATGGTAAGAGCCACGTTACAGATAGCGAAAAGACGCAGGTCATCGGCGGTCAGCCAGTCCACGCTCCGGAGCATGCTCGACGCCAGGGGCGCCATGTTGAACCACACATAGAACGTAATAAAAAACGCGATCCAGGTCAGATGCAGGGCTCTGATCTCCGGATTCTTGACACGAAACACAGCGGAAACTTTCATATCAGCCTCCCAGGGCCAAATCACAAAACAATGATGGGCTGTCCAGATCTAAAGGCTGGGTAACACCAGAAGCGGGCACTGAACCCGGCGAGCAAGAAACGAGCTCACTTTGCCGAAGGTCATATAATCGAGTTCGTCCACAAAATAGGTCAGGGAGCGGGCAATAAAGCCGCCGTCCTGCTGGTCGCTGTGGCGGGCAATCACGAGCATGTCAGGGCTGACTTTGTCAGCGGCGTAAAGCAGCATTTTGCGAGGGTCGCCTTCCAGCATCATGTCCTTGGCACGCATGTTCTCGTTCTTGCAGAGCGTCAGCGCCTCCCTTATATGCTCTTTCTGTTCCTCCACCTCCTGCTGAAACAAAGCTTCGTTTGAAGACGTGATGTCTCGTGGGTTTTCGGCTACCGACACCAGGATCAGCTCGGGTTCCAGTTTGCCGAACATGGTGATGGTCTGGGCCAAGGCCAGCCTGGCATTTCGTGAACCATCGTAAGCAATCATGATTTTCACAGCGCGGCACTCCTTGTCATGTTCCAAAGCGCTTGGGATTCTTGGGTTAGTGAACGATTAGCCCATATCAACGCCCTTGCCGGATTTGATATAAATCAATAGTGGTTCGCTCTACCTCTCAAGGGCGATGCGGACACTAACCCTGCGCGCATCCAGACACCTGAATGCCTACCCCCGCCTCTCCTTTTTGGCATACTCCCAATGCCCTGCAGATTCCCAAGCCTTGTTTGATATTCTGAATGCTTCTTGACACTCAAACCGCACCCAACAGACCCGTTTAACCAAGGCCGGAATACGCACCCGCGGAGTACGTCATCCACGGTGTCGACGGTGACATCAATTTCAGACTTGAAATGGAACTGACGGGCGGACAGCCGATTTCTGACGGGTCTGGTAGGGCTTTTCCGGCAGGCTGTACTAGAACCCGAAACCGTACTTGAGCAGCATCAGCACCCCTGGGCCAACGTATATCTGATTCAGCACGGGGTGGTAAGGCTGTTTCGTGAGGCCCTGTCGGGCAAGATAGCCATTCACCATTTTTTCTCCGAGGGAGATATGGTCTGGCCTGTGTTTTCAGTGCATTTCGTTCGACCATTGTTGGCCACGGCGAAGAACGCTGGCCAAGCTTTGCCCTTGCCTTAACAGAAGAGCTGGCTGAACTCACCAGCATGCGGGAGTTTCGCAAACAAACCCTGCCAGCAAGGGAGCGTTACCGGCTTATGCTCCAGGAGTACCCGGAATTGATCCGGCGCGTGCCGGACAATCAGCTGGCGGCATGGCTTGGAGTTGCACCTGCTACCTTTTCAAGGCTAAAACATTCAGATCCGTCCGGGTAGGCTCAGGTCGTTCCTTTTCTTCAACACGCTGCTGGTAAATCAGGCGAACAACATTGGCTTGGTCAGCGCCAGATGAAAGATGGCCATAATCTGGACAAGCGCAAGAGTAGTCGCAATCAATCTGGCCTGCAGTCCCAGCGACGGCATCAGGGCATAGCGTCCGGCAATAATATAGCCGACCAACAGAAGTACCTTTGCGGTCAGCCAGTGGTGCACGAAGGGCATCCACCCGGTTACAAACAGCAGGGCAATCGCGGCAATCAGCAGCACTGTGTCGTTAAGATGAGGAAGCCAGCGTAAGGGTGTTTTGCGCCAGCCCGGCCGTCCAATGGCATCCAGCAGCAACCGTCCGGAAAACAGCACTACGGTGATATAGGCTGCCATCATGTGAATGGTTTTCAATACCAGGTAACTGCTCATAAGGGGGTCTCCACCAGTTTACGGCTCATATCAGGCATGTCTTGCTAAGTGGCAGCTGAGATGATTGGTCAGTCGTAGATCATGGGTTACGGGGAATACCTGAAAACAGCGTACAAGCGTCTACCGTAGAATGGGTATACCCCCTCGAAGTACATTTATTTATAATATTTCTTATTCACCGTCAACCTGACTTCTCCTCAGCCTGCCCACCAGACACCGGAGCGCAACGATGCAAGCAATCCCTACCGGCAACCTTGAGCAGCCCGCTGCCATAAGCCAGCTTTTTCCTCTCCATTTCTGATATTTTTCCTGTCAGTGTCTGTACTCGGGCTGCCTTCCATCCCTCAGATCGTTGTTTGAGAGAACCACAACCGGAGTGTCCCGCAGATCTGGCCGGAAGAGCTTCTCGCAAGAGGCGTAAAAGTTATTGCTATCAACGAGGGCAAAGACCGGTTGCTTCATCCGGCTTTGGTCTGTTCCCGATACAGTGCCGCGCCATCTTCAGTAAGCAGGATAGCCTGAAAACAGTTGCTCAACCGTTCATTAAGCGGATGCTCCTTCTGGTTCACGCTGTTCAGCCAGCCACTTGAGGCAAAACCATGCTCAGAAGCGCTTTCCAATCAACAGCCTGTTACCCACCACAGAATATCTGAGTAAAATCGGCTATTGCTTACGGCGCGAAACCAACCCAATAAGCCAAGGGAACCGTTTTCCTGATAGAATCGGCGGTTCAAACGATCAGTTCGGACGGAAACGGGCAGAATTGAGCAATAAATGAGCAAAAACACGCCTGCAGAGAATACCAAAAACTTCGCTGGAACCCTTGAAAAAACTGGGCCTGAGCCATCCCGACGCTTCTGCGTAGCGCCAATGATGGATTGGACCACCAGCCACTATCGCTTTCTGGCCCGCATGCTCAGCCGCAATGCCCTTCTCTACACAGAAATGGTCACTACCGGCGCCCTGATTCACGGTGATACCGCCCGTTTTCTGAGGCACAACCCGGAAGAATATCCTCTGGCACTTCAGCTCGGCGGCAGCCACCCGGAAGAACTGGCCCACTGCGCGCGCCTGGCGGAACAATACGGCTTCGATGAGGTAAATCTGAATGTCGGCTGCCCCAGTGACCGGGTGCAGAATAATATGATCGGCGCCTGCCTGATGGCTCACCCGGACAAGGTTGCTGAAGGCGTGGCCGCAATGATTGCGGCTACCAGCCTGCCAGTCACTGTAAAACACCGGATTGGCATAAACGGTCACGAATCCTGGGAAGAGCTGTGCGAATTCATTGAGAAAGTCTCTGCTGCCGGCTGCAAAACCTTCATCGCTCATGCCCGCATTGCCGTTCTCGAGGGCCTTAGCCCGAAGGAAAACCGGGATGTTCCGCCCCTGAAATACGATTGGGTGTACGGCCTGAAGGCCCGCTATCCGCATCTGGAAATCATTATTAACGGTGGCATCAAAACCTTCGATGACTGCCATCAGCACCTGCAATACACGGATGGCGTCATGCTGGGGCGCGAGGCTTACCACAATCCCTGGCTGCTGGCCGGGGTCGATCCGGAATTTTTTGGCCAGCCCTCTCCGGTCAGTTCCCGTCACAATACGCTTCGCCGGGTATTACCATTTATTCAGGAAGAGCTGGACCGGGGTGTCTATCTCAGCCATATAACCCGTCATCTCATGGGCCTTTTCCACGGCCAACCCGGCGGCCGCCAGTTCCGGCGCTACGTCAGTGAGAACGCGCACAAGTCCGGCTCCGGCATTGAGGTGCTTGAAGCAGCCATGGCGAAGGTACCCGAGCCGGAAACATCCGCCCCAATACCGGCCTGAGACCTTTTATCGTCTTGTTACCGTTGTAGCAGCCCGTTATTGTAGGCGTATCGACAAAGCGCCTGCAGGACGGGCCCCAATAACAAACCTATCGGGACGACAGGACGAATGACCAGCAAGCTTGAACAACTCAAAGCCATGACCACCGTGGTCGCCGACACCGGCGATCTGGACGCTATTGCACAGTGGAAGCCGCAAGATGCGACCACCAATCCTTCACTGCTGTTGAAAGCAGCGGCCTCTGATTCGTACCGTCCGATGCTGGATCAGGCGGTGGAAGCAGCCAGAAAACAGGGCGGCTCCGATGCCGAGCAGCTTACCTATGCGACCGATATGCTTGCGGTTCTGGCGGGCCGCGAGATTCTGGGGTTGGTTCCAGGGGTTGTTTCCACCGAAGTGGATGCCCGCTTGTCCTTCAATACCAATGCCACGCTGGCTCGGGCGCACCGCCTGGTCGAGCTGTATGACAAGCTAGGCATGGATACCAACCGCGTTCTGATCAAGGTTGCCTCCACCTGGGAGGGCATACGCGCCGCGGAACAACTCCAGCGGGAAGGCATCAACTGCAATCTTACCCTGCTGTTCTCGTTTATTCAGGCCGCAGCCTGTGCCGACGCCGGGGCCTTTTTAGTCTCGCCATTTGTGGGTCGGATTCTCGACTGGCACCTGGCAGACACAGGCCGGGATTCGTTTCCCGCAGCTGAAGATCCCGGCGTTCAGTCGGTGACGCGTATTTATAACTACTACAAAGCCAATGACTACAAAACCGTGGTGATGGGCGCCAGCTTCCGTAACACCGGTGAAATTGAGATGCTGGCCGGGTGTGATCGGCTGACCATCAGTCCCGCGCTGCTGGAGCAATTGAATGGCGATTCAGCCCCACTTTCCCGTCAGCTTTCGGCCGAGGGCGCCAAAAGCAACGATAACCCCGGTCAGATCGACGAGAAACTGTTCCGCTGGGAGTCCAACGAAGATGCCATGGCCACCGAGAAACTGGCCGATGGGATTCGCCGTTTTACCAATGACCAGATAGAACTGGAAGACCGGGTGCGCCGTCTGTCAAAGGCGGCCTGATCCGGGCAACAACAGAGGAGTATGCCGGGTATCATGATTGAGCGTCTGAAACAGCTTTTTGCACCCACGGAAGAAACCCCGAAGAAGCCGGATGCGCATCAACTGACCGTTGCGGCCACAGCACTGATGGTCCAGCTCTCCCGCGTGGACAACAACGAAGACGATGCCGAGCTGAAAACCATTGTGGATTGTGCCGTTCGCAGCCAGGAAGTCACTCGTGAAGAAGCCGGGGAAATTCTTGAAGATGCGCTCAGCCATGCCGATGATGCCACTTCCCTGTATGAGTTCACCGGTCTGATCAATGAGCATCTTGATCAGGATCAGAAACAGGCATTACTGGAAAGCATCTGGCGCGTTGCCTTTGCCGACGGTCGCATCGACAAGTACGAAGAGCACCTGATCCGGCGCATGGCAGACCTGCTTCACCTTAATCATCGCGAATACATACAGGCCCGCCATCGCGCCGAAGGCGCCGGCTGAGGCTTGAGGAGCATCTATGTTAGCCATACTCCACCCGGATACCGCAATGGATGGCGAGGCCTATCGCCAAACCATGCATTTCCTCGAAAATCTACCGGGGGTAACGGTCAGAGTCCACGAAGTTCAAGGTGCCAGCCAGCGACTTACGGAATTGTATCTGCTGGGTGACACCAAAGGCCTCAACAAAGAGGAAATCGAAGCGCTCCCGGCCGTCGAGCGGGCGATCCGAATTTCCGATGACTATCGGATTCTCGGGCGCCACAAAGACGATCGCCGTCAGAGTGGCTTTACCTACAACGGCGTCACGTTCGACCAGAACAATCTGAACATCTTTGCCGGACTCTGCGCTGTCGACGTGCCCGAACACGTTGAACAGATGATGCAGGCGGTGGAACAGCACGGGGAAGTGTGCACCCGGATGGGCGCTTACAAACCCCGCACCAACCCCTATTCGTTTCAAGGCCACGGCAAAGGCTGCCTGCCCTGGGTATTCGAGAAGGCGGGAAAGCATGGCATCAAGGTGATTGCCATGGAGATTACCCACGAAAGCCATATTGAAGAAATTGACGAATGCCTCGAAAAGCTGGGGCGTCCGACCGGGGTTATGCTGCAGGTGGGTACCCGTAACACCCAGAACTTCGAGCTGCTGAAGGCCATTGGTCGCCAGACCACCTACCCGGTACTGCTAAAACGGGGCTTCGGCATAACCCTCAATGAGTCACTGAACGCGGCGGAGTACCTGGCCAGCGAGGGCAATGCCAACGTGATCTTCTGCCTGCGCGGCATGAAAACCGAGGCCGGCCAGCCTCACCGCAACATGGTGGATTTTGCCCATGTGCCGGCCGTCAAACGGCTGACCCGCATGCCGGTTTGCGTTGACCCATCTCACTCGGTGGGCACCCGTGAAAAGTCCCCCGACGGCATCCTGGATCTGATGCACGCGACCGCCCAGGGCGTGATTGCAGGCGCCAACATGGTACTCGTGGACTTTCATCCAAGACCCGAAAAGGCCCTGGTGGACGGTCCTCAGGCGCTGCTGATGGATGAGCTCCCGGCTTATCTGGAAGACATCCGCCTGTGTCACGACACCTGGAAAAAACGCCAGCAGATCTACCGCAGAATGAAGGACAGTCCATCAGAATGATCGTGTACGGACATCGTGGCGCGAAAGGTGAAGCGCCGGAAAACTCACTGGCCGGATTCAGACACGCTTTCCGGCATGGCATTCGCCATTTCGAGCTGGACTTGGTGTTGTCGAAAGACGGCAAGCCGGTGATTATTCATGACCTGACAGTTGATCGCACCACCGGTAAGACTGGCGAAGTCCACAACTTCACGGCTGATGAACTGGCGGGTATGGATGCCCGGCGCAACACCACCGACTGGCCATCAAGGGTTGGTGTGCCTAGCCTTGAAACCCTGCTGGACGAGTTCCCGGATATCGAGCATCTTCAGCTTGAAGTAAAAAAAGACGAACGTAAGCGGCTGAACGTGTTGTGCAACCGCATCATTGAAGTCATACAACGTCGCAACCTATACAGCAAAGCTGTGGTGACATCGTCAGACACCAAGTTTCTGCGGGAAGTAAAAAGACGGGACCGGAATGTAAAGATTGGGCTGGTGACTGACAAAAAGTTTCCGCGGCCGGTCAATGTAGCCGCAAGGCTGCATTGCGACTTTTTATGCCTGGGCTGGAAGATTTGCAATCGGGGACTGGTTGAAGAGGCTCACCGCCGGGGGATGAAAGTATCCACCTGGACCGTTAACCGGATTCACGACATGCTGTGCCTGGAAGACATGGGCGTTGACAGCATTATCACCGACTTCCCCACCAGCACCCGCATGTTTTTCGATAACCGTACTCGTAGCAGGCTGCAGTTGGCACCCGTTGCCAGCCGCGAACCCGATCTTACCTGATCAGAACCTGATCAAAAAATGCGATTCAGGCCATTCAGCGCCGCCACACGATAGGCTTCGGCCATGGTGGGATAGTTGAAGGTGGTATTGATGAAATAATTCAGGGAGTTGGCCTCGCCTTCCTGATTCATGATGGCCTGGCCAATGTGAACGATTTCTGCTGCCTGATCCCCGAAGCAGTGGATACCCAGAATCTGGCGCGATTCCCGGTGGAACAGGATTTTCAGCATGCCTACCGGGTCTCCGGTAATCTGAGCCCGCGCCAGATCCTTGAAGAACGCCTGGCCGACCTCATAAGGTACCTTGGCTTCGGTCAGTTCACGTTCGGACGGGCCGACAGAACTGATTTCAGGTAGCGTATAAATACCTGTGGGCACATCCGACACCAGCCGGAAGTATTCATCCTTCAAGATGTCAGACGACGCTGCGCGGCCCTGATCGTAAGCGGCACTGGCAAGACTCGGCCAGCCAATCACGTCGCCTGCCGCGTAAATATGATCAATATCTGTCCGGTAATGGTCATCTACGGCCAGTTGGCCCCGACCATTGGGCGTCAGGCCAATGTTCTCCAGCCCCAGCTTTTCGGTGTTGCCGCTACGCCCGTTACACCAGAGAAACGCATCCGCGCGTATCTTCTTGCCCGACTTCAGTGACAACACAACCCCGTGGTCGTCGCCGTCAACGGACTCATATTCCTCGTTGTGCCGCACAAGCACCCCGTTATTACGCAAGTGATAACTCAGCGCATCGGATATCTCATCATCCAGAAAGGTCAGCAGGCGGCTGCCCGGGTTAATCAGATCAACCTTCACACCAAGTCCCGCAAATATAGACGCATATTCGGAGCCGATGACGCCCGCACCATAAATGATCAGCGTACGGGGAGTGTGTGAAAGATTAAGAATCGTGTCCGAGTTATAAACCCGGTGGTGGCGGAAATCTATATCCGGCGGCAGATAAGGACGGGAGCCGGTGGCAATGATCGCCTGTTTGAAATGGAAAATTTCGTGGGACTTGTTGCCGCGAATTTCCAGGCGGTTGGCATCCAGAAAGGCAGCCCGACCATTGATCAGATCTACCCGGTTCCGGGCGTAAAACTGGGTGCGCAATTTAACCTGCTTGCCAATGACCTTCTGGGCGTTCTGAAGCACTCGCGGAAACGAAAACCAGCGCGGCTCGCCAATATCACGGAACATCTGATTGGTGTTAAACGTGATGATCTGCTTGACGGAGTGTCGCAACGCCTTGGAGGGAATGGTTCCCCAATGGGTGCAGTTACCGCCCACGGTCGGCTTGTCCTCAATGATGGCGACTCGTTTGCCGTGCTTGGTCGCATTCATTGCAGCACCTTCTCCTGAAGGCCCTGCGCCAATAACGACAACGTCGTAATGGTGCTCTGCCATTGGGCAATAACTCCTTATCGTCTTCCGACGGCTGCTTCAGCCTTTGCCGGATTTGGATGCATCGTAGGTAAGTTGGTCTGCGGACGGCCCCTGTTCGGACACGCGGTCATTTTCTTCATCGCACTTCTGGGGGTTGCCGCCGCAAATATCACAACTCTTGCTGATACCCATCGCACCAATGCCGCCACAGGTGCCACTAATGGGTTTACGCCCCATAATGACGCCAACAGACATTGCCGCAACCAGCAGCAGCACAATCATCAAGACCAGTAGAAACGTACCCATAAGGCACCTCCGTCATTGTGTCAGGAACGAAGAAAAAGCAGGCGAGAAATCCGTTTCAAAGCCGTCATCTCCACGAACAATAAAATAGGCAGCGATATTTTCCCGTGTTGCCAGCGCTTTTGCCTTCTCCAGCCCCATCACGTTAAACGCGGTTGCCAGCGCATCTGCTGTCATACAATCGTCTGCTATGACGGTGACCGACACTAGATGATGGTCAATAGGCCTGCCATCGCCTGGGTCTATTGTATGGGAAAACCGACGCCCGTCCGATTCGTAATAGTTCCGATAGTCCCCTGAGGTTGCCATCGAACGGTTACCAATCGCAACGATCCGGTTAATCTGGCGCTGATCAGACACCGGCTCTTCGATGGCAAGTCGCCAGAAGTCGCCACCGGGCTTGCGCCCCTGAGCGCTGACCTCTCCGCCAATTTCCACCAGGAATGCCGACACACCCTCGGAGTCCAGAAAGCGCGCTACAACATCAACCCCATAGCCTTTGGCGATCGCAGACAAGTCGACGTACTGCTTTGGCGTCGCCCGCACCGCGGGCGGTTCGGCTCGTAACTGCAGATTTTCATATCCGGTCGCCGCAAGTATCGAGGTAAGTTCTTCTTCCGTTGGTACCTCCTCGGGCTGTGCGTCAGGGCCAAAGCCCCAGAGGTTGACGACCGGCCCGATGGTCACGTCGAACGCACCACCTGTGAGCTCGGAAATCTGCTGGCTCCTGGCAAGCACTTCATGGAGTGCGGCCGAAACTTCGGTCCACTGAGACTGATCGTTCAGACGGTTGAAGCGGGACAGCTCAGAGTCTTTACGCCAGGTGGACATGGACGCGTCAACCTCCTCGAGAACGGTCGCAATGCCGTCCGCCAGTTCTCTCAGGCGCGCCTGATCGTCCTTCATGACCACATTGATGTGGTACTCGGTGCCGAAAACAGGGCCCGAGATTTCCCAAACTTTTTCTTCCGCTTCAAACGAGCAACCCGCCAGCGCGGCGAGGGCCAGCGCAAAAACCACGCTGCCCAGTGCCACCCTGACGGGTCGTGTCATACCGAATGTCATGCGAGCTGCTTAACCCCCGAAGTCATCCAGCATGATGTTTTCGTCTTCGACACCCAGATCTTTCAACATCTTGATGCAGGACGCGTTCATGATGGGTGGCCCACACATGTAATATTCGCAGTCCTCAGGGGCCGGATGGTCCTTCAGGTATTTTTCATACAACACGTTGTGAATAAAACCCGTCGGGCCTTCCCACTTGTCTTCGGGCGTTGCGTCCGACAGGGCCACATGCCATTCGAAGTTCTCGTTCTCTTCCTGCAACCCGTCGAAATCTTCTACGTAGAACATCTCGCGAACACTTCGTGCGCCGTACCAGAAACTGATCTTGCGCTTGGAGTTCAGGCGCTTCAACTGATCAAAGATGTGAGACCTCATGGGCGCCATGCCGGCACCGCCACCAATAAAGACCATCTCTGCATCGGTTTTCTTGGCGAAAAATTCACCAAACGGCCCCATCACGGTCACCTTGTCATCCGGCTTAAGGTCAAACACGTAGCTGGACATGATGCCCGGGTTGTGGGCTGTTCCCGGAGGTGGAGTCGCAATACGGATGTTGAACTTCAGAACACCCTTTTCTTCCGGGTAGTTAGCCATCGAATAAGCCCGGATGGTCTCTTCCTTGTTAATGGCCTTATAACGCCAGATATCGAGCTTGTCCCAGTCGCCGTGGAACTCTTCTTCAATCTTGAAATCCTTGAAGTTGATTTCATAAGGCGGGCACTCGAGCTGCACGTAACCACCGGCACGGAAGTCGACTTCCTCGCCTTCGGGCAGTTTCAGGATCAGCTCTTTGATGAATGTGGCCACGTTGTGATTGGACACAACCTCGCACTCCCACTTCTTCACACCGAAGAACTCTTCCGGCACCTCAACCTTCATATCCTGCTTCACAGGAACCTGGCAGCTCAGGCGCCAGCCTTCTTTTTCTTCGCGGTTAGTGAAGTGTGTTTTCTCGGTAGGCGACATAGAACCGCCACCGTCAAAAACCCGGCACTTGCACTGAGCGCAGGTACCGCCGCCGCCACAGGCAGACGACAGGAAAATACCGCTGTTCGCGAGTGTACCGAGCAGCTTGCCGCCCGCCTCGGTCTTGAGCGTGTGCTCTGGATCGTCATTGATTTCGATGGTCACATCACCGGTGCTTACCAGCCTGGACCGGGCCGCAAGAATAATTGCGACCAGGGCCAGTACGATAACAGTGAACATGACTACACCAAGAAGAATCTCTGTATTCATGGTCTCGCCTTTTCGTTAGATCGAATCACCGGGTTGATTACAGTGAAATGCCGGAAAACGACATGAAACCGAGCGACATCAGGCCAACCGTAATGAAGGTGATACCCAGGCCGCGCAGTCCCTCAGGAACGTCACTGTACTTCAATTTCTCACGGATCCCCGCCAGGGCAATGATCGCCAGCGCCCAACCAAGGCCTGCACCAAAGCCGTATACAACGCTCTCGCCGAACGTGTAATCACGCTCAACCATGAACAGCGACGCACCCAGAATGGCGCAATTCACCGTAATCAGGGGCAGAAACACCCCCAGGGCGGCATACAGAGCGGGAATGTATTTATCCAGAACCATTTCCATGATCTGGACAAGCGCCGCAATTACACCGATATACGACAATAATCCGAGAAAGCTCAAATCCACATTGGGCAGACCTGCCCAGCCCAGCGCGCCTTCACGAAGTATGCTGTTATAGAGCAGGTTATTCACCGGCACAGTGACCGTCAAAACCACAATGACAGCAATACCCAGGCCGGTTGCTGCCTCGATTTTCTTGGAAATCGCTATGAACGTGCACATCCCCAGAAAGAAGGCCAGAGCCATGTTCTCAACGAAAACAGCCTTCAGAATCAGACTGATATAATGTTCCATCAGAAGGCCTCCTTAAAGGTGTGACGCGACATTTTATAATCGTTTTCTTCCACCTGATCCGGCTTCCAGGTACGCAGGCCCCAGATCGCCAGGCCAATGATGAAGAATGCGCTTGGTGGCAACAGCAACAGCCCGTTCGGAATGTACCACCCGCCTTCGTTCACAACCGGCATGATGGTAATACCAAACAACGAGCCTGAACCCAGAAGTTCGCGGAAAAAGGCCACGAAAATCAGCATTATAGAATAGCCAAGGCCATTACCGATGCCATCAAGGAAGCTCAGCCAGGGGCCGTTCTTCATGGCAAAGCCTTCAGCGCGACCCATGACGATACAGTTGGTGATGATCAGGCCAACGAATACCGACAGCTGCTTGCTGATTTCATAGGCGTAGGCTTTAAGCAATTCATCCACCACGATAACCAGTGACGCGATGATGGTCATCTGAACGATAATCCGGATGCTGCCGGGGATCTGGGTCCGAACCAGCGATACTGCCAGGTTGGAAAAAGCCGTTACCGCGATGACCGCCGCACACATTACCAGCGTGACGTTCATGCTGGTCGTGACCGCCAGTGCGGAGCAGATACCAAGAATCTGCAACGCAATAGGGTTGTTACTGAATATAGGTTCGAAGAGAACCTGCTTGGCTGTAGCGTCTGCCATGATCAGACCTCCCCTTTGCGAAGTTTTTTCAAGAACGGCGCGTAGCCCCGATCACCCATCCAGTAGTTGAGCAACTGCTGGACACCACGGCTGGTCAGCGTAGCGCCAGAGAGTGCGTCAACCTTATGCTGTTTATCGGTTGCACCCGAGCCAACACCACCCTTGACCAACTTGATTTGCGGCTCTTCGAGCTGATCGCCGTAAACCTCTTTGCCAACCCACTGTTTTTTCCAGCGCGGATTATCAACCTCGCCACCCAGACCCGGAGTCTCGGCGTGATCATAAAAACCCAGCCCCTCGATGGTATTGGCATCGCCTTCCAGCGACACGAAACCATACAGGGTCGACCATAGGCCATAGCCATGAACAGGAAGCACGACACGCACCAGCTCACCATCTTCAGACAAAGTAAAAATCTTGGCGACATTGGGCCGCCGCTTGATACCGGCCTTGTCTTCGGAGGAGGGGATGTTGGTCGACAGGGCTGGATTCGACGCCGCTTTGTACATGTCGTACTTCATCGGGTCTTGAACGCCAACCACGCTGGGCTCAACGTACTCGCCAGAGTCGAGATCCAGCAAACGGACATCAAAGCGGGCAAAGATCTCTTCGATGTCGTCCGCGCTGGCCCCCGCTTCCAGCATGCCGGCCGCAGACAGAATATTAGAGCGGATATCAAGGTTCTGATTCTTTACCTGAGCAGGGCGCAGCAGAACTGCAGCGGTTGAAACCACCACAGAGAACGCAATACTCAACACCAGAGCAACAACCAGTGTTCTGGAGACAGTTTCTTTTGGTTTAGCCACGTGCAAGCCTCCGTTTGATGTTGGCCTGAACTACATAATGGTCCATCAGCGGTGCGAACAGGTTAGCGAACAGAATAGCCAGCATAATGCCTTCCGGGAAAGCCGGGTTGATAACGCGAATCAGAACTGTCATGACGCCTACCAGAATACCGAAGCACCAGCGACCGGTGTTGGTCATTGCCGAGGACACAGGGTCGGTTGCCATGAACATCATGCCGAAGGCAAAACCGCCAATAACCAGGTGCCAGTGGGGCGGCACGGCAAACATCGGGTTGGTCTCAGATCCAACTGCGTTCAGAAACAGTGACAAGCCGATCATACCGATCAGCACACCGCCAACGATGCGGTAGGAAGCGATGCGCATAACCAGCAGGATAGCACCACCAATCAGCACAGCGAGGGTCGACGTCTCACCCATGGATCCCTGAATGGAGCCCATAAATGCGGACATCCAGCCAATCTGGCTTTCGAGTGCCTCAACACCCCCGCTGGCCGCCCAACTCAGTGATGTAGCACCACTGAAGCCATCAACTGCGGTCCAGACCGCGTCGCCTGAAATCTGTGCAGGGTAAGCGAAATACAGGAAAGCACGACCAGTCAGGGCCGGGTTAAGGAAGTTTTTGCCGGTACCGCCAAACACTTCCTTACCGATGACGATACCAAAGGTAATGCCCAGTGCCACCTGCCAAAGCGGCAGGGTCGGTGGGCAGATCAACGCGAACAGGATAGATGTTACGAAGAAACCTTCGTTCACTTCATGGCGACGGACCGTTGCGAACAATACTTCCCAGAAGCCACCAACGATGAACGTCACCGCGTAGACCGGCACAAAATACGCCATGCCGTATATAAAGTTATCGAAGATGCTGGACGGGTCATTACCTGCCAAAGCACTGATAAACAGTGTCCGCAAGCCGCCATCGCCCATCAGGGCCTCAGGATTGCCAGCCAGATAACTATTGGCCTGAAAGCCGATGTTCCACATGCCAAAGAACATGGCCGGGAAAGTACACATCCAGACCGTAATCATAATGCGCTTGAGGTCAACACCATCACGCACGTGGGAGGTGGTGGAAGCCACCTTGCCGGGCGTGTAGAAAATGGTATCGACTGCTTCGTAGAGCGCGTACCAGCGCTCGTACTTGCCACCTTTTTCAAAGTGATGTTCGATACCATCGAGAAACTGTCGAATTGCCATCTGTTAGCCCTCGATCTCGATTCGGGTCAGATTCTCGCGGAGAATCGGACCGTATTCGTATTTGCCCGGGCACACGAAGGTGCAGAGCGCCAGATCTTCTTCATCCAGCTCCAGTGCACCCAGTAGCTGTGCCACTTCAATATCCCCAACAATCAGCGAGCGCAGCAACTGAGTTGGCAGAATGTCCAGCGGCATCACCTTTTCGTAAGCGCCCACTGGAACCATGGCGCGCTCGCTGCCATTAGTCGTCGTGGTGAAGTTGAACAACTTGCCTTTCGCGAGTTTGGACAGGTAGATGTTCAGAACCGAGAATTTGTTGGTTCCCGGTGACAACCAGCCCATGAATTCGCGCTTGTTGCCTTCTTCCAACAGCGAAATCTGGTTTGCAAAGCGACCAAGGTAGGCACAGGGACCATCAGCACGACGGCCACCGAACACCGAGCCTGAAATCGTACGGACTTCGCAGTCAGTAGCTACTTCGCCTTCGAGAAGCTCGGGCAGGCTTGCGCCGATGCGGGTGCGAACCAAACGGGGTTTGGTGGCCTTCGGACCGCCGATGGCTACCACCCGATCAACCGGAAGCTCTCCGGTCTCGAACAGGCGGGCGATGTCGATCACATCCTGGTAGTTGATGCTCCACACCACCTTGTCACCCACGATGGGATCCAGGTAGTGGATATGGGTACCAACATTGCCAGCCGGGTGCTTGCCATCAAACTGGTGGACCTCCACCGCATCTGAATCAGGCACTGGCACGTCGGAACCGGGTTTCCCGGCTACGAACACCTTACCTTGGGTGAGCTTGGTCAAAATAAGCAGGCCACGCTCGAATGCCGGCTTGTTTTTACCGATGATGACCGTGGGGTCCGCTGCCAGGGGATTCGTATCCATGACCGAGACGAAAATGGAGTGCGGCGCCGAGTCGATTTCCGGAACCTTACTGTACGGCCGGGTTTTTAAAGTCGTCCACAAGCCTGATTCCAGAAGATTATCAACTACTTGCTGACGCTCCAGAGCGGCAATGTCAGACTCGCTATAGCGGGCAAAGGATTCCGCCTCGTCGCCTTCGACCTCAATCACGATGGACTGGAACACGCGGCGTTCGCCGCGATTAATTTCCTTGACCACACCGGCTGCCGGTGAAGTGTAACGAACGCCCTCGGTCTTCTTGTCCGTAAACAGCAGCGTACCGCGCTTAACGCGGTCTCCCTCTTTCACAACCATGGTCGGCTTCATGCCGATGTAATCAAAACCGATCAATGCCGCGTGGCGAACGGTTTTGCTATCAGTAATGGTCTGCTCAGGGGCGCCGCTGATGGGAAGATCCAGGCCTTTTTTGATCTTGATCATTAGCCTCATCCAGTCATCAGAACTTGTTCGATGGATTTTAACGCCCGACTCTTGCGGCCCGGGCCCTGTCCGGATCTCACCGGAGGGCAGTGCCAAAGCGTATGCCCTGGCGAAAACAGACCAGGCATTCGACTGCAGGAAGTCTTGGGAAGCGGGTGTCGGACGTACCCAAAATCCCGCCAATTATAAGGTTTACGTCACACTATTTCCACCAGAAACCCAGCCTAGTTTGTGCCTGAACGTAAATGACCGGGTTGAGTTCCGACCATAAAAAACCCCGATCATTGCTGACCAGGGTTTAATATTTGCAGGCAAGCTGGTCAGCAATCAGCCGCGAACCCGCTTGGGGAAGACCGGGTATTCAACACCCGCCATTTGGTTAACCACGCGAATGACCTGGGCGCTGTAGCCAGCCTCGTTGTCGTACCAGACGTAAAGAATCAGGCGCTTCCCGCTGGTAATCGTGGCCTGTGCGTCCACGATGCCGGCATGTCGGGAACCTACAAAGTCGGTCGATACCACTTCCGGAGAATTCACAAAATCGATCTGCTTCTGCAGCTCGGAATGCAGCGCCATGTCGCGCAGGTACTCATTAACACCTTCGACATCCACCGCCTTACCCAGGTTGAGGTTGAGAATAGCCATGGACACGTTGGGAGTCGGTACCCGAATCGCGTTACCAGACAACTTGCCTTTCAGTTCCGGCAATGCCTTGGCGACCGCCTTTGCAGCGCCTGTTTCGGTAATGACCATGTTCAGAGGCGCGCTGCGCCCGCGACGACTGCCCTTGTGGTAGTTATCGATCAGGTTCTGGTCGTTGGTGTAGGAGTGGACGGTTTCAACGTGTCCATCCTCAATACCGTATTCATCCTGAATCGCCTTCAACACCGGCGTAATAGCATTGGTGGTGCACGAAGCAGCCGACAGAATGCGATCGTCTGCGGTAATCCAGTCGTTGTTGATGCCGTGCACGATGTTCTTGATGTCACCCTTGCCCGGTGCCGTCAACAGTACCCGGCTGACACCCCTGGACTTCAGGTGCAGACCGAGGCCCGCTTCGTCGCGCCAGATACCGGTATTGTCGATCACGATGGCGTTGTTGATACCGTACTCGGTGTAATCCACCTGATCCGGACCCGGTGAATAAATCACCTTGATGAAATTACCGTTAGCAACCAGCGCCGAATTTTCTTTATCAACGGTGATGGTGCCGTTGAACGGCCCATGAACTGAATCCCGGCGCAACAGGCTCGCACGCTTTTCCAGATCGTTGTCTGCGCCACCCTGGCGAACTACGATAGCGCGCAGGCGCAGATTGTTACCGCCACCGGCTTTTTCAATCAGAATGCGGGCCAGCAGCCGGCCGATGCGGCCAAAACCATAAAGCACAACGTCTTTGGTATCACGTTCCGCATCTTCAACGGACTGGGAGTGGTACTGACCAACGATCGGTCCGATTTCCTGCTTCAGGAATGCTTCCAGCGAGTCGTCGCTCTGCTTGAACTTCACCGCCAGCTTACCAATGTCCACATGGCCACGACCCAGCTCCATATTGTCCATGGCGTGCAGGATTGGCAGGGTGTCATGAACAGACAGCTCACTGTCTTCGACCTGACGAACAAAACGGTGTGCCCGGATAATGTCGATCACCGACTGGTTGATCACGGCACGACCATAAACGGACGTCACCACATTATTCTTACGGTAGAGTCGACCGATAATCGGAATCATTGCTTCCGCAGTGGATTCTCTTTCCGTCCAGTTAGACAGGTGCTGATTGATCTGCTCGTAACTCACGCTTGAACCCCTACTGTTGGAACCTGGAAAATTGGGCGCGTATTATCCAACGTAATGGCGCCCACAGCAAATACGCAGTGTCCCTGAGTTCGTCGACTGTGCGGAAGCCTGCCATGACAGTCACCCAACGGCCAGTTAGAATACGCATCGCCCAACGATTGCCAGAAACCGGACGCCCACGCCCGGACAATCATCCCAGGAGTTCCAGATCACCCATGAGCCATGGTGAAAAAAAGCCCAACCCCCAGGCCAGACTGGTCTCGCCACCTGCCCCGGTCAAGCCTGCAGATCACCGCCATTGGGGCCAGCTTCACGGCAGCAGTGATGCTCTGGCAATCTGCGAAAGCGCCCGCGAACATCATGGGCTGACGCTGGTCATTACCCGCAGCACCGATGAAGCCATCCAGCTTGAACAGGCGATGCGTTTCTATTTGGGGCTTCCTACTGATGAGGACCAGCTGGCCATTACCGCAGACGGGCTTGAACTGCTGTCCCTGCCCGACTGGGAAACATTGCCCTACGATCTGTTTTCACCCCATCAGGACATTACCTCAAGGCGTATCCGCGCCCTGCACCGGCTACCCGCGACCCGTCACGGCGTTTTGGTGGTGCCAGCAAGAACCCTGATGCATCGATTACCGCCGGTTAGCTACCTGCAGGGCAACACTCTGCTGCTGGAGGTAGGCCAGACGCTGAACATCAACACCTGGCGGCTACAACTGGAAGCTGCGGGCTACCGGCACTCCGACAATGTTTATGAGCATGGCGAGTACGCCGTTCGCGGCGCCATCCTCGATATTTTCCCGATGGGCGCCACCCGACCGTTCCGCATCGACCTGTTCGATGATGAAATTGAAACCCTCCGGACTTTCGATCCGGAAACCCAGCGCTCCATAGACAGGATCGAGAAAGTCGAGCTGCTGCCCGCTAATGAGTTTCCGTGGCACAAAGAGGCCCGGTCAGGATTCCGGAGCCGCTGGTTCGAAGCCTTTCCTCATGCAGATAAAAGTGCACCCATTTATCAGGACGTGACCCAGGCCATTACTCCGCCGGGCATCGAATACTACCTGCCGCTGTTTTTTGACCAGACCGCCACCCTGTTTGACTACCTGCCCGAAGAGACGCTGGTATTCACCGCCAACGGCCTACACACGGCGGCCGAGCAGTTCACAGCCGACACCGGAGCACGCTACGAAGAACGCCGACATGACCGCATGCGGCCGATCCTGCCACCGTCTGAGCTTTTCCTGAAAGACGACGAGCTGTTTGCCCAGCTCAAGCACTACCCGAGAATCACCATCAGCGCTGAGTCGGTAGACGGCGCCGGAGCCGGAGCCGTAAACTGCCAGACCGAACCCCTGCCGGACATCGCCATGGATGGCAGGGCAGCTGACCCGGCCGGGAGACTGAAACGCTACATCCGGGAGTTCGATGGCCGGGTGCTGATCTGTGCCGAATCTTCCGGGCGCCGGGAAGCGCTGATCGACACCCTTTCAGATCAGAGTCTTTCCCTGGAAACCCTGGACAGCTGGCAGTCTTTCCTGTCAGACACCGACTGCGCTCTGGGCATTACTATCGCGCCTATGGAGCTGGGGCTGGTATTGCCCGGCCAGAACCTGACGCTGATCACCGAGACAGCCCTGTTCGGTGAGCGCGTACTTCAGCGCAGACGCAGACAGAAGCCGACCGAAGCCGACGATGCCGGTTACCGCGACCTCTCCGAGCTTCGGATCGGCGCACCTGTGGTCCATATCGACCATGGGGTCGGCCGCTATCAGGGGCTGGAAACCATCACCGTGGAAAGCGACGCCAACGAATTTCTGATGCTGGAATACGCTGGCAGCTCCAAACTCTACGTACCGGTCTCCAACCTGCACCTGATCTCCCGCTACACCGGAACCGATCTCAGTCATGCACCACTGCATAAGCTGGGAACCGACCGCTGGAGCAACGCCAAACGAAAAGCACTGGAAAAGATCCGCGACACCGCCGCCGAATTGTTGGATGTCTACGCCCGTCGTGAGGCTCGCAAGGGGTTCTCATTCGAAGACCCCAAAGAAGCCTATCGCGCCTTCACGGCCGGTTTTCCATTTGAAGAAACCCCCGATCAGCAACTGGCCATTGAATCCGTTTTCGAAGATATGGTCAGCGAACGACCGATGGATCGACTGGTGTGCGGCGATGTCGGCTTTGGCAAAACCGAAGTGGCCATGCGCGCGGCGTTTATGGCGACCTTCTCAGGTAAACAGGTGGCAGTGCTGGTACCCACAACCCTGCTGGCACAACAGCACTACGAATCCTTCCGCGACCGCTTTTCGGATACCGCCGTCACCATTGAACTGCTGAGCCGCTTCCGCAGCGGCAGCCAGACCTCTAAGGCGATGGAAGCCATAAAAGAAGGCAAAGCCGATATCGTGATTGGCACCCACAAGCTGCTTCAGGGGGACGTGAAGTTCAAGAACCTCGGCCTGGTGATCATTGATGAGGAACACCGCTTCGGCGTCCAGCAGAAGGAAAAACTGAAAGCCCTGCGGGCAGAAGTAGACATATTGAACCTGACCGCCACCCCGATTCCCAGAACCCTCAATATGGCCATGGGCCATCTGCGGGACCTGTCCATCATCGCGACGCCACCCGCCCGCCGCCTGTCGGTGAAAACGTTTGTCCGCCAGCGAGACGAGGCCATGGTGAAAGAGGCTATCCTGCGGGAAGTGCTCCGCGGTGGTCAGGTATACTTCCTGCACAACGACGTGGCAACGATTCAGAAAACGGCAGAAGACCTGCGCCGCCTGATTCCGGAAGCGCGGGTGGGCGTTGCCCACGGGCAGATGCGCGAGCGCGACCTGGAGCAGATCATGTCGGACTTTTACCACAAGCGCTTCAACGTGCTGGTGTGCACCACCATTATCGAAACCGGCATCGATATTCCCAGCGCCAACACCATCATCATCGAACGGGCAGACAAATTCGGGCTGGCGCAACTACACCAGCTCCGCGGCCGGGTCGGGCGTTCGCACCATCAGGCTTACGCCTACCTGCTGACGCCGCCGCCCAAGTCCGTCACTGCGGATGCCAAAAAACGTCTTGAAGCCATATTGGAGGCGCAGGAGCTGGGTGCCGGCTTCATGCTGGCCACCCACGATCTGGAAATACGCGGTGCGGGCGAACTGCTGGGCGAAGAACAAAGCGGCCAGATAGAAAGCATCGGCTTCACGCTTTACATGCAGTTGCTGGATGAAGCGGTAGAAGCCATACGCGACGGACGAACGCCCAATGCGGAGTTGCCGCTGAGCCACGGCACCGAAATGAACCTCAGAATTCCGGCGCTGATTCCGGACGATTACCTGCCGGACGTCCACAACCGGCTGATGCTTTACAAGCGCATTGCCAGCATGGACAACAAAGACGCATTAAAAGAACTTCAGGTTGAGATGATTGATCGCTTCGGATTGTTACCGCAACCGGCAAAAAACCTGATGCACCAATCGGAACTGAGAATCCGGGCCGAGGCCCTTGGCATCACCAAAGTCGATGCGGGTAAGGAGTGGGCAGCGTTCGAATTCGGCAGCTCAACGCCGGTGGACCCGCTGATTCTGGTTAAAAAAGTGCAATCTGCACCCAGCGAGTTCCGGCTGGAGGGTGCCAACAGTTTCCGTTTCCGGCTGAAGGATGCCTCAACCAGTGGTAAGCTCGATGGCATTGCCGACATGCTGGGGCAGCTGTCACCGGCAAAAAGCCAGTAACGGGCCGCGTCAGAGAGCGCAGATAGATAACCGACACGATGAATAACCGACACAATGGAGCGAGACCCTTGCAAACGCCCGGTAGACTAACACCCAGAACCCTGGTTCTGACGATTGCCGCCACTCTGGCGTTTGCACACGCGTCCCAGGCACAGGAGGCGGCTCAACCCAAAATGCCCGCCGGGCAGCCAAAACTGACGCCAGAACAGGAAGCCCTGTCACAGGACTTCTACCGGGCGGAGTTTGTCATCCTCGAGCGCAAGATCGAGCCATCAGCGGTTGAAGAAAAGATGGCTGGTCGCCTGCCAGAACCACCGAACCTTGAGACTGAAGACATTCTGCGCCACACCGATAAGACCGGCGCAACTCAAACCACGCTCAAACTGGTTCCTCGCAACGAGCTTCATCTCAACACGGCGGCCGACCGCCTGCAAAACAGCGGAAAATACCGCATTCTGCTGGCCGAGGGCTGGTACCAGGCGTTTCCGCCGGATTTCGAGGGCAAGCCACTGTGGGTCACCATCGGGGACTGGCTGCCGGGCGCGGAGCATACCGACGTGCAGGGCATGATCACAATCGACCGTCGGCGCTACCTTCACGTTGACGTTCAGCTCAACCACTGGTTGCCAAAATCACCAACAGAGAACCTTCTTGGCATTGACCTGAATACCGAAACACCAACCCGGCCTCACCCGCCACGGATGGCCATCCAGCCCGCAGGGAATGGGGAAAAACCGTCTGATACGTTATCCTTGCCTGATTCTGCGAAAACCGGGGAGGCACTGGCAGAAACAGAACAAACCGAACCACCCCCGATAGCAGGCCTGAACTGGCCACGGGCGGAATTGCTGACCTGGATTCGGGAAACCCGCCGCATGCGCAGTGAAGAAGTCCACTTTCTGGACTCCCCTACCCTCGGCGTGCTGATATTCTTCAAGAAAATTGAACCGGAAGAGGCTGCCCCACTGATTCGGAAGCTGGGGCTGGGGCTTAAGGGTCAGTGAGAGCCCCGAGAGGCCCCATAGAAGCCTCCAGAATGCTCCGGACACTGGACATCCCCTCATTAATGGCCGCTTCAATATCGGCCATGGTAATAACCTGCTCGGTTTTGCCCGCTGCCCAGTTCACCACCAGCGCCAGACAGACATAATTCATGTTCAGCTCGGCGGCCAGAACTGCCTCGGGCATGCCGGTCATCCCCACAAGATCACAGCCATCACGCTCCAGCCTGCGAATTTCAGCCGCTGTTTCCAGACGGGGCCCCTGGGTCGCTGCATAGACACCGAAACCGGACACGGACACGGATTCCCGTTGTGCCGAGTCAATCAGAACCTGACGTGCCGGCTCAGAATACGGGTAGGTAAAGTCGATGTGTGTAGTGTGCTCCAGATCGTCCTCAAAAAAGGTGCTGGCCCGACCCCAGGTGTAGTCAATCAGCTGATCCGGTATCACCACCCGCGCAGGGCCCATTTCCGGATGAATACCGCCCACCGCATTAACCCCGACCACCGTGCGCACGCCCGTGTCATAGAGTGCCTGCAGGTTTGCCCGGTAGTTCACCTTGTGGGGCGGTATACGGTGTGGGTCGCCATGCCTGGCCAGAAACATGACCGGCTGACCGGCAATGATGCCCTCAGACAACGATGAGGATGGTTTGCCCCAGGGGGTGGTTACTTCCCGCTGACCGGTCATTTCCAGCCCTGACAGTGTGGTAAGGCCGGTGCCGCCGATCACGCCTACCGGGGAAATGGCATCAGGCTTCATTATTCTGGCCTCCTGCACTTTCGCCGGGACGGGATTGGGCCGCTGACGCTTGCTTATTCGTGCTCATTTCCGGCTCCTCCGCCTCGGCTGCCGGAACCATGCCAGACTCCGGATGAGCATTGCCTGCAAGATGCAAGGTCCGGGTCGGGAATGCCACTTCGGCGCCGTGGGATTCAATGACCTGGCTAATTCTCAGCAACACGTTCTGCTTGACCTCGTGAAACTTCACCCAGTTCACGGTTTTGGTAAACGTGTACACCATGATGTCCAGCGATGACGCATTGAAGGCCTGGAAATTCACAATCAGGGTCTGTTTCGTTTCAATTTCTTCATGGTTCTCAAGCATGGCCCGGATATCAGCGACGATGGTTTCCATAAGACTGACGTCCGCGTAGCGGATACCGATGTTTTCGTAGATTCGCCGATTGAACATCCGCGACGGATTCTCGACAGCAATCGTGGTAAAAGTCGCATTCGGAACGTAAAGCGGTCGCTTGTCGAACGTGCGTATGGTGGTCAGCCGCCAGCCGATGTGCTCAACGGTTCCTTCAATGTTTCTGTCCGGTGAGCGCACCCAGTCACCCACTTTGAAGGGGCGGTCGAGGTGGATAATGAATCCGCCAAAAAAGTTGGCCAGCAAATCTTTTGCCGCAAAGCCAACGGCAATGCCCCCCACACCACCGAAGGCCAGAGCGCCGGAGATCGAGTAGCCAAGCGACTGCATTGCAATAAGTGCCGCCGTAATGATCACCACAGCGCGGGACAGTTTGCTGACTGCCGTCACCGTGGTGTAGTCCATCGGTTTTTCCATCTTCACCGGCGACGACAGAATTCCCTCGCCTTCCTTTATCAGGCGCAGGACGGTCCAGACCAGAATCCAGATAAAACCGAACCGGAGTAGGGTGTCGTTTACTCTGAAAATTTCAGCCCCGGAAAACTTATGGGCAACTTCGGCGGCCCAGTAAACCCCCTGCAGCCATACGAAAGCGATAACCGGCTTTCTTGCAGCGTGCAGCAGGGCATCGTCCCAGAGGTTGCTGGAGCGCTGAAACCGCTTCTCCAACGCGTACACAAACCTGCTGGCCAGATAGGCAACCGTCGCGGTGCCGAACACCAGGCCGAAAACCACAAGCCCGACCCGCCAACTCTCCGATAGCAGTTTCCAGTCCTGAACGAAGGTCTCGATAATGCCAGGTATGTCTTCGATCATCAGCGGCCTCGGTGATGCGCTCAGGTAATGTAAACAGGGGTGCCGGGTCGGACCTGACTGAACAGCTCCGCAACCCGGTCATTTCTCATCCGGATACAGCCATGGGATTGTGCAGTACCCATGGGCTCACTGTCCGGCGTGCCATGAATGTAGATGAAACGACGAAAACTATCGACTGAGCCCAGGCGGTTTTTACCGGGCTCACACCCACACAGCCAGAGGATGCGGGTAAGAATCCAGTCCCGCTCGGGGTATCGGGCGGCGAGCTCGGGGGTCAGAATCTCTCCGGTCGGGCGACGCCCTATAAATACCGTATTCAGTGGCTGATCAGCACCAATCAGGGCACGGATATAGTGTTTTCCGCGGGGCGTACAGCCGCTGCCGTTGCGTTCGCCAGCGCCGTTCAGTGCGGTCGAGACCGGATAGACAACTGGCTGCGCGGATGCGCTTATCCAGAGCGAAAGGGTCTGGTTCGTCAGACTGACCTCAATGGCTGGATAGACATTCCCGATGGGGTCTTTTGGCATGCGTATTCAGCCTCCCGGCAGAAAACCAGAGGCGAAGGTTAACCGACCAGACAGTCGTCAGGCAACCGAGGTTTTTCCGGCAGACGGCATCATTAGCATCGGATCTTCAGCCTGCATACCTGCGGCCAGGAAAGGCACCAGGCGGGAGGCTATCTCCTGCACGGTGGTTTCAATACCCAGCTTGTTCTGCAGGATGTCCTGAAGCGCGTCGCTACTGGACATGGTAAACGCGGTGGCTCCGATCATGAACTGAATACGCCAGTAGCGATCAACCGCCGACAGTTGCGGCGTGGATTCCTTCAGCAGCTTCATGAACCGGCTGAACGGCTGGCTATACTCCTGTTCGAGGAATCTGCGCAGGTGCCCCTGGGACTGGGTGTATGCCAGACCCAGAAGGCGCATGAAAATAGAGATACCCTTCTCATTACGCTGAGGCATGCGAATCGCGCTTTCGGTCAGCGCCGAGAGTGTCTGGTTGAGCGTCGGAGGCTGCCCGTCACAACGAACTTCAAGATCGTTGAAGGCGGTTTCAAGGGTGGCAGAGAATGGCGTGAGAAAACGGGCGAAAACGGCGTGAATCAGCGCGTTCTTGGAGCCGAAATGATAATTGACAGCGGCCAGATTTACCTTAGCCTTACTGGTAATCATGCGAAGAGAAGTTTCTGAAAATCCGCGTTCCGCGAAAAGCTCTTCCGCAGCATCCAGGATTCGATCAACCGTATCAGACTGAGCCATAAAGATTTTAGCGCCTCTACCAAACGTCTGTTTCAAACATACGTTTGATCCGGCAATCTGTCAAGTGCTGCCCTCAGAGCTGGTAGCAACGGACTCCCATCCTTCATCAAGGGCGGTTTGATGGCCCTCGAAAAATGCTTTCTCCGCCCGTGAATACCCTTTTTCGGCCTCCAGCATATAGATCAGGTAGAGGCGCACATGCTGTCGACGGGTCATGTGCTTTGCCAGCACCCTGCGCTCCGACAGCGCCAGCAATTCGCTGAAACGCATGGCGCGCAGTGAGGTATTGAATTCCGACATATGGGCGCACTGCCAGACCAGACCTTCAGCCCCCTCGAGATGCTGAACGTGTTTCCGGGCATCCTGCAGCATTTGTCTGCGCTTGATAGTCAGCTCCAGGTAAGAGGGCTTACGGGTTATCAGCCCGCGAACAGAAGGCAAGCCGCAAAGCAGCAGAATAACAAATACGCCAAAACCGCCACCGGCAATCCATGCCGGCACAAAGCCGGTCATACCACTGAAAAACACCACAGCCGCCAGCAGCGAGCAGAATAACCAGAGATCCCGACTCCGTCGCGCCACGGCCATCGAGTAGTTGTCCGGCCAGTCGGACATGGCAAGAATCTCGAAATCCATCAGCATGACCCGGTCACATTGCCGCAAAATTAGACGCAGCTTTCTCTGACGGGACTCCGTGATGGTTTTCTCGATGCCAGCTGCAGGCTTGCTGTCGTCCGGCGAAGTTTTTTCCTTCGCCCCGGCAGAATCGGGCCCAGAGTTCTCTCGCTCTTTCTCCAGCTCAGGCTGCTGTTCCGGCCCAGACTGTTGTTCCAGCGCAGGATCAGCCCGACGCCCCTGACGCAGCAAGGGCTCGTCAGGAGGGGGCTTATCTGGGGAATGCTGAGCAATGGGGTGCTCAGCATTCTTGATCGGGGAACGTCTGTTTTCTGCCATGAACGTATTATCGGCCTGAGCTGCCGTTTCTTGAGCATTGAAGCGGCTTGGCAGGGCCTTACCCTGTCGGTATCCTCTTTCCATTACAGGCCGGGCAGAATCAGAAGCCACAGCCGCAACCAGCGTATGAGGACTGTGCATGTTTACAGGTATCGTTCAGGGTGTCGCCGTGGTAGACGACGTACAATCAGCGCCCGGGCTCAGCAGTTTCGCCATTCGGTTTCCCGACGAGAACGTTCAGGGCGTCACCATAGGCGCATCGGTCTCGATTAATGGTGCCTGTCTGACCGTCACCCGACAGGAAAACGACCTGTTATTCTTCGATGCCATGCAGGAAACTCTTGGGCTGACGACGCTGGGGGCCCTGAAAACCGGAAACCGGATCAATTTTGAGCGCGCGGCCCGTATCGGAGACGAAATAGGCGGGCACCTGCTGTCGGGCCACGTACACACAGCGGCAGACATTGTGGCCATTGATCGGCCGGAGAATAACTGCACGCTGACCTTCGAAGTGCCCTCGCAATGGGCGCGTTATATTTTCCCCAAAGGTTATATTGCTATAAACGGAGCAAGCCTGACCATCGGCGATGTCACGGAAAACCGGTTCAACATTCACCTGATACCGGAAACCCTTCGGGCGACGACCTTTGCCGATGTCACCGTCGGGGACCGGGTAAATATCGAGATCGACAGCCAGACCCAGACCATTGTCGATTCTCTCGACACCATCCTGCCCCGCCTTGGCTACGCCCGTCCCGACGCCTGATGTCCTGCTTCGAACACCACAAATTTCGGGGCTGAAGCCAACTGCCGCACCCGGCTGAACGACTGCTTCAGGGTGCGGTGGTAGCCCAGATGTCGGTTACCCACCATCAGCAACCGGCCACCGGTCGCAAGTACCGAGGCGGATTGCTCAAACAGTGCCAGAGCAATGTGGTCGCCCACCACACCCCCTTCGTGAAACGGCGGATTGAGAAGGATCAGGTCAAAACCCGGCACCTCTGATGGCAAAGTCCCTGCTGCCAACATCTGTGATACCCCGTCACCATGAATAAAATGCGCCCGAGCCTCCGGAAACGCGCGCTCGACATTGTGGCGCGCGCTGAGCACTGCCTGGCTGGACACATCGGAGAAGGTGACGTCGAGATCATTTCGCTGCGACAGCGCTGCCAGGCCCAGAGCGCCGTTTCCACAGGCCAGGTCCAGTATTCGGCTGCCCGGTGGAAGCCCGGTTGCCAGCTGCCGCACAAAGGGCAGCAGCTCACGGGTACCAATGTCCAGTTTCCGGCGGGAAAATACGGCGGGTAAGGCGTCTACCTGCACATTGGCATCCGGGAGACGGTACCCCCGCCATTGTTCACTCCAGCCTTCAAGCATTTGCTGCCCGCGCTTTGCGATGACCACACGAGCCTTTTTTCGGGCCGGACACACAGTTTCGGTGTGCACCAGCTCATCGAACACCTGCGCGCTGCGATCCGGCAGATGCTTGATCATACCCCCCGCTATGATCAGGCCCGCCGGGTCCAGCACCTGATTAACCCACCGCAGCAACCAGGCCAGGTAATCCGCCTGTCGCGGAATTCGCATAACCACCAGATCAAACGCCGTCACTGGCGGCTCCAGCCAGCTTTCCGGCTCGAGGTAGGGCAGATTGTCAGTGACGTTGAGGCGCAGCGCGGAAATCAGCGCTGCGCTGTCGGCCAGAGTCACCGGCGAAAATCCGGCAAGCCCCAGCGTCAGTGCCCCGAATTGGTCATCAAGAATCAGCACCCGCTGTTCTGGCCAGTTTCTGAGACCTTCCAGCGCCTGTTCAAGCAGCAGCTCGTCAGCGGCATCCCAGCCACGCAACCCGCTTGCACGGCTTCCCGGTCGTCTGAGAGGCAGTTCAACACCATTAATCTGAAGCAGTTCATCCGGCATAACGGTCAGGTTTCACTCATCTTTTTCAGAATCAGGAGCATCAGACGACATTCTAGGCTGATTATTCTAGAAATTAACTCTAACCTTCAGTCCAGTGACATTTAGCCGCATCCAAAAGGTTGTTTATGATTCCGGATTCCCTCAAGCAGCGTTACGAAAGTCAGGTTCGCCCACAATTCGATCGGGCTTCGGGCGAGCTCCGCAAGGTTCTCAAGGATCTGGGCGTTTCCATGGATGAAGAACGCTCTCTCAAAGAGGTGATCACGCAGATCCGGGCCAAAAACCCGACCTTCCGGGATCTGACCCTGAATCTGGATATGGCGACATACGACCTGCGCAAGAAGCTCTGGTGGGACGCCAACATGCTGAGGGCCTATGCCTACGACAGAGCCGGCAAGACCTATGAAACCGACGTTGCGGCCAGGTTCACCCAAGCGCGGGAGCGTGCCGAATCCGAAGCGCGGAAGCTCTTTGTTCAGTTACGTGGATTGACAGGCCGCAAGGCGCCCGAAGCAGACACTACGGACGGCCAATAGCCCTTAGCCCTCCAACATTTCCCTTTCGTTTGGTCCTTTGTTCAGGACACAAACCTTTTGCCCCTCACCCCAGGGGCTTTTTTTTACCTCGACATCAGGCTTTTCGGGCAGACCAGACAACAAATTTCGTGTCTTCCGACAGAACCGTCGCCCGTCCGATATGTTGCTGAATCAACGCCTTGTAGGGTAAAAACCGGTTGGCCACCAGCCGCAACTCCCCGCCTTTTACCAAGTGACGACTGACACCCTGAAGAAACTGCTCAGTCACGGAAGTGTCGGCGCGAATACCGGTATGAAACGGAGGATTAGTGACTACCGACTGGTACTGACCTGCGATTGCCGAAAGGCCGTCCGAGGCGGACACTGTTCCCTCTGCACCCGCCCGGTCGTAGGTAGCCCGGGCGCAGGCCACTGCCTGGAACTGGACGTCTACCCCGTCCACCGGGTAGACCGTGTCAGACCGCTGAGCCTGAAAGCGCTGCCACCAGGCGCCAATCACACCGGCACCACAGGCGAAATCCAGAGTTTTCCCGGGCGCCAGCGGCTTCCTGGCCAGGGTGTCCAGCAACATGGCGGTTCCGGCATCCAGTTCACCGTCACTGAAAATACCGGGCAAGCCCGCCACATCCAGGGCGATGCCATTATTTTCAACACCATGCCACTGCATCCAGTCCGCCAGCCGAAAATCGGTGGATGGCGATACCGCATCTGCCTGCCAGACCTGGCAATGGCGGGCATTGTCTATTTTCTCCGCCTGTGGCATCTGCTCACGTAGTTGCCGGACCGCACCGGCAATTCCCTCTTTTTTCTCACCCACTAGGATCACGCGGCCGCCATCTGCTACCAGCCAGAGTGCCAGCGACAGCCGAAGTGACAGCTCAGAGCGTGATTTCGGGAGGAAAACAGTCACGGTATCTGCCCTGCCCGCAGCCAACACCGGGTCGTCATAACCAAAGGCGATAGCCCACGAATCATGGGAGTGAAGAAGCGCTCGGGTGCCCGCGTTTTCAGTCATCACCAGACCATTAACGGTGATCTGGTCGAGCAGGCCCGGGTCAGTCAGTCCGAGAAAGGCAAGACGGCCTGACAGCCGATCGCGATTTTTCAGCAACGCTTGGTGAGAGTTCGGCAATGCGGACATGGTTCAGAGCACCCTTGAGACAATCCGGGGCTACTTTAAACGGAATGGAAATGGAACGGAAACGCTTACTTGTAACCGGAGACCATGGTGGCTTTCAACGCATCTTCCGGGGACATGCCCCAGTTTTCAGGGGATGCGGACTTCGACTGCACGCTGCCGGACGGGCGACTATGGCGGTCAGACACTTTTGAGTCTCTGCGAACACTCAGGGCGGTCAGCGCTTTCTGCATCATCTCTCGCATGGTTCAACTCCTCAGTTATCACATAATTAGTGTAACAACCGGGATAGCCAAAAACTGTGATGACACCGAGGGTCAACAAGTGACGCTCATCACGAATTGTTGACACAATTCGACACCGGATGTGTCGCTATTTCTGACGCCCAGCGCGGACGGGCCGCAAAACCAGCTCATCGACGCTACTTTGCCTAATGCCATCTTTTTCGCTGTCAGAGCCGATATGCAATCCCATATCCCGCAGCAAACCATCCTTCAGGTCGTAAACAAACCCGTGAACGGTCAATGCCTGGCCCCGTCGCCAGGCTTCCTGCACGATGTTGTTCTGGCACACATGGGTCACCTGCTCAACTACGTTCAGCTCACAGAGCCGGTCGACCCGGTCCTGCTCGCCCTCAATACCGTCCAGCACATGCTGATATTTGTCCCTGACGTCCTGGACATGGCGCAGCCAGTTGGCAATCAGCCCGAAACCCTCGTTGTGAAGCGCCGCTCTGACACCGCCACAGCTATAGTGTCCCACAACCAGAACGTGCTTCACCTTCAGCACGTCCACGGCAAACTGAAGCACCGACAGACAGTTGAAATCGGTATGAACCACCACATTGGCGACATTCCGGTGAACGAACAGCTCGCCGGGCATCAGATCAACAATCTGGTTCGCCGGCACCCGGCTATCCGCACACCCGATCCACAGATACTCCGGTGCCTGCTGGTTTGAGAGCTTCTCAAAAAAGTCCGGATTTGCTTCCTTGATACCGGCTGCCCAGGCTCTGTTTTTCTCCAACAACGCATCCAGCTGCCCCATTCAACGCCCCTCTTGATCAAAAAACTACCCGGTCAAACAACGACACAATGACACGGTTCGAGCGGCATTGAACGGTAATCAATGCCACAACGCAATAGTCACTGAACCTCACTGACGATCTCCTCACGCTGGGTGTGCAAAGTGGCCTGGGCAAGATCAAGCAACTCCCGCAACGCCACAGAGAACATGGCATATTCGGGTTCACGCACGCCTTTAAGCTCCGCAAGCATGGTTTTCCAGCGATGTATCAGCGTGACATGGCGCTCCATCCAGCCATCCACGCATACGCTTACGTCATCCGGCTTGCCCGCAATTCGCAGCACTCCGGTCGTCAGGGCCCGCTGCTGCCAGTCCAGATCTTCACGGAAGCTTTCCCGGGCAAGTGCCTGCCAGTGTGATGCCGGCGTCAGCGATGCGATGGCCTTGGCAAACCAGTTCAGATCAAGCTTGTCGCCGAGATTGTAATACAGGTTGGCCACTGTTTTGAGCGGCATGCCCGTTGCCTCATGGGCCTCGATAATACCCAACGAGGAGTAGAGGTAATTGGTTCCCGACACCACCGATGCCAGCTCGTCCGGAAGCCCCACCTCTACCAGTTCGTCGTGACGACGCTTCCATTCCTCCCTGGCCTGATCACCCAGGTACTCGGGCAGGTCGGAGGTAATCATCCACACGTTGTCTGCAAACCGCTCCATGTGGCTCTGAATGCTGAGTTCTGCCCTGCGGTTGCGCAACAACCAGCGCACCGCACGCCGGATCAGGCGCATCAGGTCGTTCATCAGCTCAACCTGAAGTTTTGCCGGAATAAAGTAATCGAGATACTCGATCTTGTCCCACCAGGTATCCAGGCGGAACACGTCACGGGCTATGATCCAGGCCAGCGCGACAGAGGCCGCATCAGCACCGGTGGACTGTTTCAGTCGCTCCACAAAGGTAATGCCCATGTGGTTAACCATGTCGTTGGCGATCTGGGTGGCAATGATTTCGCGGCGTAGCTGATGCTCACCCAGCTCCTTCGAGAATTTCCGGGTCAGATCCTTAGGGAATACCTTGTACATCTCGCCCGCCAGCAGAGGTTCATCCGGCAGAGAACTGTTGATCAGCGTTTGTTTCAGATCGCCTTTCACGTAGGAAATCAGCACCGACAACTCCGGCCGGGTCAGGCTCTTCTTGTCGAGCTTGCGCTCGGACAGCGTCTCATCGTCCGGCAGAAATTCCAGGCTTCGATTGAGCTTGCCCTCGCTTTCCAGAGTGTTCATCAGTCGGCGGTATTCCTCCAACCGGGTGACAGCGCCTACGCTGGCGATACTGATCGCCTGAGCCTGACGGTAATTGTTTTTCAGGACCAACCTGGAAACATCATCCGTCATTTCCCCCAACATCTGATTACGCTGCTTATCCGTCAGGTCGCCCATCGCAACGGCGTGGTTCAGAAGAATCTTCATGTTCACTTCATGGTCCGAGCAGTCGACACCACCGGAGTTATCGATAAAGTCGGTGTTCAGTCTTCCCCCGTGCAGAGCGAATTCGATACGTCCAAGCTGGGTCATGCCCAGATTGCCGCCCTCGCCGATGATCTTGCAGCGCAGTTCAGAGCCATCCACGCGAAGTGCATCATTCGCCTTGTCGCCCACATCACCATGGGTTTCGCTCTTGCTTTTCACATAGGTGCCGATGCCCCCGAACCAGAGCAGATCCACCTGGGATTTCAGGATGTGGCTCATCAGCATGTTCGGTGGCACCCGGTCCGATTTGATGCCCAGCAACTTTTTCATCTCCGGACTGACGGGTATGGATTTGGCGCTGCGGTTGAAAACGCCGCCCCCTTTGGAGATGAGTTTGTTGTCGTAGTCTGTCCAGGACGACCGGGGCAGCTCGAACAGGCGCTTTCGCTCTTTATAGCTTTTTTCCGGGTCCGGCGACGGGTCGATAAAGATGTGCATATGGTTGAACGCCGCCACCAATTTGGTTTTCTCGGACGACAACAGGCCGTTACCAAACACATCACCCGCCATGTCACCGATACCAATGGCCGTGAACTCATCCAGTGCCGGGTTAATACCCGATTCGCGGAAGTGACGCTCTACTGATACCCAGGCACCACGGGCGGTGATGCCCATTTTCTTGTGGTCGTAACCGTTACTGCCACCGGAAGCGAACGCATCCCCCATCCAGAAGCCGTATTCAGCCGCCAGCCCATTAGCAATGTCAGAGAAAGTGGCCGTGCCTTTATCGGCAGCCACCACCAGGTAATGATCATCTTCGTCATGGCGCACCACCGCTTCGGGTGGTTTTATGCCTGCATCCACCAGGTTATCGGTAATATCCAGCAAGCCCCGGATAAAGGTTTTGTAGGCCACGATGCCTTCTGCCTGGAACGCCTCACGATCCGACATATCCGGCAGCCGTTTCGCCACGAAGCCGCCTTTGGCGCCCACGGGCACAATCACCGCATTTTTGACCTGCTGAGCTTTTACCAGCCCCAGAATTTCGGTGCGGTAATCCTCGAAACGGTCAGACCAACGCAGGCCACCCCGGGCCACTTTGCCGCCCCGAAGGTGAACACCCTCCACTCGCGGCGAGTACACGAAAATTTCGAACATGGGCAGCGGCAAAGGCACATCGGGAATCATGTGAGGATTAAATTTCACGCTGATGTAGGGCTTGGTGTTGCCCTCTCCATCAGGTTGGTAATAGTTGGTGCGCAGAGTCGCTTGCATCAACTCGATAAACAGCCGCAATACCTTGTCTTCGCTGAGGTTTTCAACGTTATCCAGCCCGGCACTGAATTCAATTTCAAGCTTTTGCTGCGCAGCTTTGCTCTTGCCCGGGCTCTGGTAGCGCTCCGGGTTAAAGCGAACCTCAAAGAATTCCAGCAGCAAGCGGGCAAGGCCCACATGGTTGACCAGCGTGTTGGAAATGAAGGTCTGACTGTTGGACACCCGGATCTGGCGCATGTAGCGGGCAAAAGTTCGCAGCAGTGCAATCTCCCGCCAGCTCATATAGGAGGACAACAGCAAGCGGTTAAAGGCATCGTTTTCCGCGTCGCCGTACCAGACACGACTGAACAGATCCTCAAAAATAGGCCGGATCCGATGAATATCAACCACTGAACCGCCTGTGGTCTGAAGCGTAAAGTCATGAATCCAGACCACGGCTCCCTGGCGATCTGTCACCTCAAACGGATGCTCCCCAATCACCCTGAAACCAAGATTGTCGAATATGGGCATTACGTCAGACAGAGGCAGGGTTTCGTCCGGGAAGAACAGCTTGAAGTGCAGCGTGTTCTCATCTTCCTCCAGGGCCCGATAGAAACTCATGGTGAGTTTCTTCTCTTTGGCAGATACCACGATGTGATCCAGATCAATCGCAGCGCGACGGGGCGAGAACATATCCTTGTAACTGGCCGGAAACGCCGAGCCGTATAGCCGATACATTTCATTGCCCTGCTCTTCGCCATAAGACTCGTTCAGGGATTCCAGCAAACCGTCGCGCCAGGACTGGGCCAGAGCAATGACTTGTTCCCGGATTTCCTGAATCGGGAGCTGACGGTTTTCAACCCGGGGTACCCGAATAGTGAACTGCACACGAGCCAGTACCGATTCGGAGAAGTGAGTAACAAACTCGATGTCTTCTGCCTCAAGGGTCTCGACCAGAACCTGCTGGACCTTCAGGCGCAGTTCAGTGTTGTAGATATCCCGTGGAAAGAACGCCAGGCAGGTGACGAACTGGCCGTATACATCCTCGCGCATAAACAGCTCAATGCGACGGCGCTCCTGGATGTAAAGGATATTCTTGGCGACCGAGAGCAGGTCAGACGGTTCGATTTCAAACAGCTCGTCCCGGGGATACACCGTCAAAATCTGATCCAGCTCTTTACCGGCGTAATCGTCCCGCATAAATCCAGAACGCCGCATCACCGTCTCAAACTTTTTCCTGAGTAACGGAATTTCATCAGGGCGCTCGTTGTATACCCGGGACGTATAAAGCCCCAGGAAACGCCGCTCACCGACCACATTCCCTTTCTCGTCAAACTTTTTTACAGCGATGTAGTCAGGGTAGGCCGGCCGGTGCACACGGGAGCGTTGCGCGGATTTGGCAAAAATGAAAATGTCGTCGGTGCGGGTCATTTCATGGCGGGTGCGCTGAGGCAGCTCATTCAGCCTGACCATGTCGGGCCGTTCGTTATTGACCCTCAAAATGCCCAGTTCCGAGTTCTCAACCCGGCGTACAACCATGCCTTTTTTGTCTTTGACGAAGTCATACTCGTCGTAGCCAAGAAACGTGAAATGGTCTCTGACCAGCCAGTCCAGAAACGCCTTGGCTTCCTGCTTGTCTTCGTCATCAATAAAGGCTGCGGTGGCTTCCAGCTCCTTGCTGATCTGGCTCACCTTCTCCTTCACGATCGGGAAATCGTTTACCGCAATTCGCACCTCATGAAGAATATTCTGAAAGACCTGTTCCAGATCATGCAGATCATCCTTGCTACTGTGCCGGTCGATTTCCAGCACGATAAAAGCTTCGTAGCTGGTATTGCTGGCTTTCTTTTTGGGCGGATAAAGCTTCGTCAGCTTGCCGCCGGAATCACGCTCGACCTGCAGAATCGAATGCTGGATCGAGTGAGTACCAATTTCTCGCTGGTTGATGGCAATCCGCAGGGAGTCGATGAGAAAAGACATGTTCGTGTGCAGGATATAGATAATGGTATGCGTCGATTGCCATCCGTCGCTCTCAAGATCCGGGTTGAAAACAGAAACTGGCGACTCGTACTGTTCCCGCTTTTGCAGGAACTGCCAGGCCGATAGAGTGCCGCCGTAGGTGTCGGAGAATCGTCGGTGAGCCAGCTCTTCAAGGGGAATGTGGGCGAAATGCTGCTTGGCGAACTCCATGATTTTTTTCGCTTCTGCATCCGCGATTTTCTCAGCGAAAGCATCCCCCAGCTGCTCGAAAAACTGATCCTTGCTGGCGATTGTCAGCGCATTCATAGTCAACCCCTGAAAGTGTGAAATAAACGTAACCGTTGGTCTGTGACATAAGGATAGTCAAACCCTTGATTTTTGCCGCTCAGATGCGAAAACTGCGACATCTACTTACGTGAACCGTTTCTGAACCGGAGTGAGCAACACCCATGGCATTACAGGATACGTTCGGCGACCTGAGAACTCAGTTAGCGAAAAGGATAATTGGCCAGGAAAAACTCGTTGATCGCCTTTTGATTGCCCTGCTGGCAGACGGTCATCTATTGGTCGAAGGTGCGCCCGGTCTTGCCAAAACGACGGCTGTCAAGGCCCTGGCCGAGCACCTGGAGGGCGACTTCCACCGCATCCAGTTCACACCGGATCTGCTACCTTCGGATGTCACCGGCAGTGAAATCTACCGCGCCGAAACCGGTCAGTTTGAATTCCAGCACGGCCCGATCTTCCATAACCTGGTGCTGGCAGACGAAATCAACCGCGCACCTGCGAAGGTTCAGTCCGCGCTGCTGGAAGCCATGGGTGAGCGGCAGGTCAGTGTCGGCATGCGCACCTTCCCGCTTGATCGCCTGTTCATGGTGATGGCCACCCAGAACCCCATTGAACAGGAAGGCACCTATCCACTCCCGGAAGCCCAGCTCGACCGATTTCTGATGCACGTTGTGATTGACTACCCATCGGCGGAAGCGGAAAAGGCGATTCTGCATCTGGCGCGGAACGACTTCCGTCGTGGCCAGATCGCAGCCGAGACTAAAGTCTCCGCCGAGCAGGTCTTTGGGGCCCGCAACGAAGTGTCCGATATCTACATGTCCGAAACCGTCGAACAGTATCTGCTGGCTCTGGTGCTGGCGACTCGCTCACCGACATCCGTCGATCCTGAACTGGCCCGCTGGACCGCTTTCGGGGCAAGCCCCCGTGGCACCATTGCTCTTGACCGTTGCGCCCGCGCCCACGCATGGTTGGACGGCCGTGACTATGTCAGCCCGGATGATGTCAGAACGGTTGCTTTCGATGTGCTCAGGCACCGAATTCTTCTGACCTTTGAAGCCGAGGCTGAAGGAATAACGGCAGACACCATCATCAAACGCCTGATTGCACACGTTCCGATAGCAGCCTGATGGCCGTGGCCATGACACCCACAGAGCCCGCTACCCACATTACGCTGCCGCAACTGATTCGCCTGCAGGCGGATGCCCGCGCCCTGAAGCTGCCCGCGGCCAGCCAGGTGCGCTCCCGGCAGGCTGGACTGCAACGGTCACCCCGCCGGGGCCGTGGCATGGCTTTCGCCGAGGTACGCCAGTACCAGCCCGGCGACGATATCCGCAGCATCGACTGGCGCGTCACTGCGCGCCGCCAGTCACCTCACACCAAACTGTATGAGGAGGAGCGGGAACGCCCGGTATTGCTGCTGTGCGATTTGGGGCCATCCCTGTTTTTTGCCAGCACCGGAGCCTACAAACAGGTGCGTTGCGCGCAACTCGCCGCGATTCTGGCGTGGCTGGCGTTGTGGGCAGGCGATCAGGTCGGGGGCATCGTATTTGATGGCCAGAGCCTTTCGGTCCAGCGCCCGGCAAGGCGTAAAAAGTCGGTGCTGAAAATACTGGACACCCTTGCCAGCCTTCAGCGAATTCGCGGCCAGGACGGGGAGGCACCTGCTCCGGACGGCCCGAAGGCAAATCTGGATACCGCGTTGGGCGAGGCAAGACGCGTGGCCCACACCGGCAGCCGGATATTTGTTATCAGTGATTTCATGCACATGAGTGACGATACCTCGCGCCTGCTGGGATCGCTGGCAAAACACAATACGGTCAGCGCGCTGCGGATCGTGGACCCGCTGGAACTCCGACTTCCGGACACTGGTCGATTTGCCATTGCCGGAGAGGACGGCCCGGTCTGGTTTGACGGCCGCAATCCCCGATTCCAGCAGGCTTACGCCGCGAAAGTGGCCGGGCACAGCGCACTGCTGGACGAATGTTTTCGCACTGCTGGCATCAGACCAGCCACGGTCATGACCGGTGACGAGCCAGCCATAGCGCTTCAGGCACTGCTTGGCCCCCGGGGACACATTGGTTAACGACTCACTTGCGGATTAATGATGGAACAGGACCCACTGAGCCAACTCAGAGACATTCATATTCCGGCGCCCGGCGGCTTCTGGCCGCCCGCGCCCGGGTGGTGGATTCTACTGCTGATTCTGATTGCGCTAATCGCGCTTGTCACGCTGGTCATTCGCCGTCGCAGGCAACGGAACGCCTGGTACCGCGTGGCCAATCGCGATCTAGGCAGGCTGGCCCAGCGGGCTGCCGTGACCGGCCGCTGGTTCAGCGAACTTAACGTCCTGTTGAAACAGTCCGCTCTTGCCCGTTATCCGGAGCAGCAGCCAGAATCCCTGACCGGGCCCGACTGGGTCAGCTTTCTGCTGGAAACCAGTCCCAAAGACCGAGTCGCCTCCCGGCCGGTTGTAACCGCACTGGTTGAGAGCTGCTACCAGCCCTCCCCAAGCTGCTCCCCCGACGATGCCATCCGGTTTGCCCGGCTCTGGATGGGAGGGCAGAAATGCTGAGCTTTGCCTACCCCTGGCTGCTGGCATTAATCGCCCTGCCGCTGTTGCTGAATGCCCGCAAACGCAGGGCGCCCGCCGTGGAAGCACCGGTGTTGCCCACCGGACACTGGCTTTCGGATCTGCCCGGCGTCAGCCGCAGTGGCAGCCGCAATTCGCTGCTGCAAACACTCGTACTGCTGATCATATGGGTGCTGCTGGTAACGGCGCTGGCGCGGCCACAACACGTGGGCGAACAGGTCCAGCTTCCGGTCACGGGCCGTGACCTGCTGCTTGCGGTGGACATCTCCCCCAGCATGGACGAACAGGACATGGTGGTTCAGGGGCGCAGTATTAACCGCCTGCAGGCGGTCAAACGGGTGCTCCACGACTTTATCGAGCGCCGGGAGGGTGACCGCCTCGGCCTTTTGCTGTTCGGCACCGAGCCCTACATCCAGGCACCACTGACCTTTGACCGGCGCACGGTCCGGACCCTGCTCGACGAATCCGGCATCGGTATGGCGGGCCGGGCAACGGCCATTGGCGACGCCATCGGTCTGGCGGTTAAGCGGCTGCGCAACCGGCCCCAGGAACAGCGTGTCGTCATCCTGCTCACTGACGGCGCCAACACCGCAGGCGAAATACCACCGGACAAGGCTGCTGAAATTGCCAAAGCGGCCGGGGTACGAATCTATACCATCGGCATTGGCGCAGAATCCATGGTTCAGCGGGGGCTGCTGGGGTCTCGTCGCATTAACCCTTCCCGGGATCTCGACGAAGGCCTGCTGACGCGCATGGCACAGCAAACCGGTGGCCAGTACTTCCGCGCCCGCAGCCTGCCGGAGCTGGAACTGATTTACGAAAGCATCAACCAGCTTGAACCGATCGAACTTGAAGGTAAACGCTATCGCCCGGTAAACGAGCTCTACGCCTGGCCCGCAGGCCTGGCGGTGCTGATCTGGCTGGCGCTTCAGCTGGGCCGGGCGCTGATGCTTGCGAGAGCCACCGGCACCCATCACCGGGAGAGTAATGAGAGTGATCATGGCTGATTTCCATTTCATTCGCCCACTCTGGCTGCTTCTGCTGATTGCCGCTCTGGTGATGCCTTTGGTGCTGCGCAAATTCCGCAGTAACGACAGCGGCTGGAGCCGGGTAATCCCATCCCGACTGCTGACCCCCCTGATAAGGTCCTCCGGCAGCCCGGGCTCGGGTGCGCGCTCCCCCACTGTTCCGCTGATGCTTGCCATTGCACTGCTCTCGGTCGCGCTTGCCGGACCTTCCTGGCGGGAGGTGCCGGCGCCGCTTCAGCAACAGAATGACAGCCTGGTGATTGTTCTGGACCTGTCACTGTCGATGCTGGCGACCGACGTCGAGCCGGACCGCCTGACCGTTGCCAAGCGCAAGATACGCGACATACTCGATGCCCGCGAAGGCAGCCTGACCGCCCTGGTGGTTTATTCCGCAGACGCCCATGTGGTGACTCCGCTCACCGACGACAGCCAGACCATTAAAGGCATGCTGGATGTGCTGGATCCGGTCATCATGCCAGCCACCGGCAACCGAGCCGATATCGGCATCAGGCGGGGGCTGAACCTGCTGGAACAGGGTGCTCCCGGCAAAGGACGACTTCTGCTGATTGCCGATGGCGTGTCTGACCGCTATCAAGGCAATGTCCGCGCCGCTCTGGCCGACAGCGCCTACTCGCTCAGCACTCTGGTGGTTGGAACTACCAAGGGTGGCCCGATCCCTCTGGCGCAACAGGGCTTTATCCGCGACAAGGGAGAGATTGTCATCACCCGGTCTGACCCGGCGTCCATGCAGGCAATGGCGGAAACGGGCGGCGGCGACAGTCTGGCCCTGACAATCACCAATGCCGACATCCGGGCTCTTGAGCTGCGGTCAGAGGATGCCGACGAATGGGAAACCAGCGAACAAAACCTCACTGTCAATCGATGGCAGGACGACGGCTACTGGCTGCTCTGGCTTGCCCTTCCGATTGCACTGCTTGGCTGGCGCAGAGGCGCCGTGCTCCTGGTGCTGTTCACTGTGTTGCCACTGACACCACGCCCCGTTCAGGCTCAATCCTGGGATGGCCTCTGGCAGCGGGAAGACCAGCGGGCGCCGGAAATGATTCGCCAAAACCCGGAGCAGGCCGCGCAAAAACTGGAAGACCCGGACCTTCGTGGTAGCGCACTCTACCGTCAGGGGGAGTACGACAGCGCAGCAGAAACCTTTGCCCGGGGCGACGCGCCTGCTGCAGCCTACAATCGTGCCAACGCCCTGGCCAGAGCAGGAAAACTGGAAGAAGCTTTGAAGACCTACGATCAGCTGCTTGAAAAGCGGCCCGAGCATGAAGACGCCCGGTTCAATCGCGATCTGGTCAAACAATTGCTGGAGCAACAACAACAGAGCCAGTCCGGAGAGCAGGGCGATGAATCCGGTGATCAATCCGACCAGCAGCAGAGTTCTGATCAACAAAGTTCTGATCAACAAAGTTCTGATCAACAAAGTTCCGACCAGCAGAGCTCCGATAGCCAGCCCGAAGATCAGAACCAACCTGGTGAGAACCAGAGCCAGAGTGAACCGTCGGAAAACCAGCAGCAACAGAAGGGTCAGAACGGTCAGCAGCCGCAGGAGGACAAGGCTTCAAAGCCGGGTGAAGAACAGCCGCAGGCCGATAGCGACTCAGGAGAAAACAACGAGCAGCAGCGGCAACCACAGGCGCCCGCCGAGCTGGACACCGCTCCCCTTACCCAGGGTCAGGAACAGTGGCTAAGGCGGGTTCCGGACGACCCGGGCGGACTGCTGCGCCGCAAATTTCTTCAGCAGTTTCAGCAAAGGGACACACAAACCGACGAGGGCGACACACCATGGTAAACCGGCTGGTTTTTCCACTCATTCTGATCCCGATTCTGTGGGCCCTGGTTACCACTGCCACTGCATCTGAAACCCTGTCGGTCGAGCCGGACCGCGAGCGCCTTTACCAGGGTGAGGTGCTTAGCCTGGCTATAAAAGGCACCATGACGATCGATATCAATCTAAGCAATCTTTTTGACTTCGATACATCGAGCCTGCCACAACCGGATATTGAAAAGGTTAAAGACGATTTCGAAATCCTCGCACAAAACCAGCGTTACTCCATCCAGACCGTGAACGGTGAGATGATTGGCGAGGTGACCTGGACCTATCAGCTTGCGCCCAATAAGTCGGGGCAGCTGACCATTCCCTCTCTGACATTCCGGGACGCGAAGTCTGACCCGGTGACCATCGAGGTGGTCGACGGCGATCCGGCTGAGCAGAGCACCAACCCCCGTGAGAGCTTTATTGAGCTGTCCGCTGACAAAGACGCCGTGTACGTCCAGGAACAGCTGGTCCTATCAATAAAGCTGTTCTTTAATGGCAATATGGTTCGCGGTGAACTGTCAGAGCCCTCGCACCCGAATGCCATCATTGAAAGCCTGGGCAAACAGACCGAATACAGCCGTTTCCGAGATGGCATGCGTTACCGGGTCGTCGAGCGCCGATACGCCATTTTTCCCCAGCAAACGGGTGAGCTCAGGCTGCCAGCGATACGTTTCGAGGGGCAGACCCGTGATGCGTCCGGTCGTCTCAAGTTCCTTCGAGACAGCAAGCAACTGTTTACCGTGCCGGTCAAGGAAGTGCCGGCCAACTTTACCGGCGACACCTGGTTACCCGCCACTGAGCTGACACTGTCAGAGACAGGCCTGCCGAATGACCCGACCATCAACGCCGGGCAAAACCTTTCACGCAGCCTGTCCATCGTGGCTGAGGGTTTGCCCGGCGAAGCCTTGCCGCCCTTCAGTCACGACACGCCTCAGGGCCTTAGGGCATACCCTGAAAACCCTGAGCGCACAACGGTGCCCACCGAAGCAGGACTTACCGCCAAGCTGGCCCAGACAACAGCACTGGTGCCGGTAGCAGGAGGCGAACTCACGCTCCCTGAAATCCGCATTCCCTGGTGGGATACCGAAACCGACGCCCAGAAAGTCGCCATCATACCGGCCCGAACGCTTAACGTTCAGGCCGCTCCCGCCCAGCCTCAGACCACCGGAAGTCAGATCGGGAACCCGGAGCAACCAACTCGAACGACACCGGAACCGGCTTTGGGTGAGACCGAGGCACCGTCCGCGTCGACTGGGCTTTGGGTCTGGCAGACGGCAGCACTGATTCTGCTGGCAGGCTGGGCCATGACCGGATTCGGCTGGTGGTATTCAAAACGTTCGCGGAAGCGCCCAGTAACAGCGGCACAAAACCCGGATAGCTCTGAAAAAGCCCTGTTCACAACTCTTTGTGAGTCGGCTAAAGCCGGAGCGCCTGACACCCCGGACCACCTTATCCGGTGGGTGCAACACCGGCATCCGCAGTCTTCAGTCATGAGCCTTGGCGAGGTCTACAAGCTATTGAACAACGAAGCCGTCGAGCACGAGATCAGGCAGCTGCAGGCACGGGCTTACAGTCAACGGGGTGGTAAACATGGCGGTCAGCAAGGTAGCACTGCTGAAAACTGGCAAGGCGACAGGCTTGTTGAAGCGCTGTCACAGAGCCGGACACGAATGGCCTCCAGGTCAGCCGCCAGCAGCCCGCTGCCGGCTCTCTATCCTGACGAGCTGAATGCTGGCCCTGCCCGTTAATTGGTGAGCTGGGTGTCGATCACCAGCGTCACGGGGGCGGAATCTCCCGACTCTGTACTCGTCTCCACCGGGATAGGCTCAGTCACCTGCCCCTGCCAGTCACCCGGCTGAGGCAGGGCGTTACCAGAGCGTGACAGCCGGGCCTGAACCCGAACCGACTCAGCATCCGAAATCTTTGCCCGCGGTGACATGGCATTGCGATCATCCAACCGTATTACGGCGGGCAACTGCCCTGCGGTTAATCTGGCAACCGCCAGGGGCGCACCACCGGTTGCCTCCACCGACCGGGCAAAGACGAACAGCGGCGTGTCGTCAGCAATATCGTTTTTAAACGTCGGATCAATCTCGACTCTGACAAACACACCCGGCATTTCCGATGAATCAACACCCGTCTCTGCGGACGCCGGAGCTTCTTTGCCAAGGCGCTGGTAGGCCTGATCGATACCCTGGCGGATCGCCGCAACCTGGGGATGATCCGGCGCTACCTCTACAATTCGTTCCCAATGCGCCAGTGCTTTTTCATAGTTCTGTTGACTGAAGGCGGTGATACCAAGAAGTCCCAGCGAGTTGACTTCATCAGGGTTGAGTGCCCGGGCTTTTTCAATAGCACGTGCCACTTCACCAGCCGGTTGCCCCTGATACTGGAAGAAGAGCGCCTGTGCCGATAGCCCCCAGGCTGTGGCCTGTCGCTGAGCATCATCCCCGATACTCTTGGCCAACTGCTCAAAGGCCCAGGCGGCATCCGGATACTCCTCCAGGCTCATGTAGGTCCGGCCAAGCATTGCCCAGCCCTCAGAATTTCCGGGGTTTGCTTCCAGCTTTTCACGCAGCTGCTGAGCCAACCCGTCCATCTGACCGCGCCTGTCACCTCCGGTAGCGGCCATTTCCTGCATGGTAAGGAACTGCTCCAGCTCATCCATCGCGCCCCAGCGTTCATAGAAAAACACCGATGACGCCGGTATAACGACAAGGCTGGCGAGCACAATCAGAAAAGCACTTTTCCCGCCCTTCATCATCGCCGGTGATTCCAGCACACCTCGTTCGGCGTCTGGCACATCATCGAGCATACTGCCCGCCAGTTCATCCCGGAGCTGCTGGTAAGCGTCTTGATCCATAGCCCCGGATTCCAGTTCCCGGTCAAGCTCTTCAAGGCGGCTGCGGTAGGCCAGCAAATTCTGATTCCGAATATCCAGCGCCGCTCGGCGGCCGGAACGGTGGAAAATCAGGGGCGCAACAATAAACGACAGGGCCAGCAGAATCAGCACACTGGCAGTAAGCCAAAAGGTCTGTGTCATAAATCAATCAATCAATCAATGGTTGGAACATCATCAGGATGAATGGTCGCGCTTGTCGCGATCATTCAGTAATCGGGAGGCGCGGGCACGCTCTTCATCGGTCAATGCATCACCACTAGTGTCAGCGCGACCCGAGCGCCGGACAGTCAGTGCAACAATCACTACCCCGATGAATACCACCAGCGCAGGCGTCGCCCATAGCATAATAGTGCGACTATCCACCTCTGGTTTGTAACGCACGAATTCGCCAAAACGGGAAACCAGGGCGTTGGTGATTTCTTCATCACTGGCGCCATCCGACATCATCCGGTGAACCTCTTCCCGCATATCCTTGGAAATGGGCGCGTTGGAGTCAGCGATGTTCTGGTTCTGACACTTCGGGCAGCGAAGCTCGGCATTCAGGGCCTGAAACCGCTGCTCCTTCTCACGGGAGTCAAACTGGTAAACGTCGCGGGCCTGACCAGCGACTGAGGCCGAGGACAGAATCAACACCAGCAGGACACTAATACGGACCAATGGAGCCATTAGCTACTCCCCCCGTACTGCTCCATCAATGGCTGGAATTCGGCATTCCACACCTTCTCATTGATCACGCCGACATGGCGATAACGAACAATACCTTCAGCGTCGATAAAATAAGTTTCCGGTGCGCCGTAAACACCCAGATCAAACCCGAGACTGCCGCGGGGATCGTACACATTGATCGCATAGGGATCGCCAAGGGCAGAAAGCCACTTCAATGCCTCTTCCCGATTGTCTTTGTAGTTCAGCCCGACAATCCGGACGCCCTTTTCCCGGGCCAGCCACAGCAAATCATCATGCTCGTCGCGGCACGCGGGGCACCAGGTACCCCAAACATTCAGCAATGACACCTGACCCTGGAACAGCTCCGGGCCCAGTTGCTGTTCTGGCTGGCGCAAGTCTGCCAGGCTGAATTGCGGAACGGGTTTGCCGATCAGGGCCGACTCCAGCCGGCTCGGGTCCTTGCCAATACCGGCAAACAAAATCACCCCGAGGACAATCACCAAAACCACCGGCAGAAACATCAGCACCCGTTTCATGAGGTGGCCCCCGCCGGCTTTCCGGGTGTTTGTTCTGAATCGCGTGCCGCCGGCGGCTCAACAGACTTCTGAACCTTCTCCCGCAGCCGGTAACGACGGTCGGAAATCGCCAGAAATCCACCGACTGCCATAAATATCGCGCCCAGCCAAAGCCAGCGGACCAGTGGCTTATACTGCACGCGGATAGCCCAGGCGTCGTCCGATACCCGCTCGCCGACGGCGATGAATATATCCCTGAACAGGCCAGCATCGATGGCCGCTTCGGTCATGACGCTGCGTTGCACCAGGTACTGGCGTTTTTCCGGGAACTGCACCGACACAAGCTGGCCGTCGCTGTCCAGAATTTCAAACCGTCCGTACTCGGCGGTGAAGTTCGGCCCCCGGCGGCTGCCCATTTCAGTGAATACCGCCTGGTAACCCCCCCCTACTTCGGCGGTGTCCCCCGGTGACATCCGGACATCCCGCTCGATGCCGTAGTTAGAGGCGACGGTCGCACCTGCCATGACAATCGCCATTCCCAGATGGCCCAGAACCATGCCGTAATAGCTCCGGGACTGGCGCCTCAGGCCGTGCAACCTGCCCTTGCGGGAGGCGGATTTTTCCCAGAGATCAAAAAAGGTTGCGATAACCACCCAGGAAGCGGAAAAAATACCGGCGAAAGCCCAGGGTTTGAATTCGCCATAGCCCACCAGCACCGCCGCAGTAAACAGCATACTGACGGCCAGCGGCCAGAGCAGCTTGCGGCCAAGCCAGCCGCCGTCGGTTTTCTTCCAGCGGGAAAATATACCGGCACCCAACAACAGACCGGCAGCAATAGCCAACGGGCTGAAGGTGAGGCTAAAGAAGGGTTCGCCGATCGAAAGACGCCCCATATCAAGATAATCCAGTACCAGTGGATAGAGCGTGCCAACCAAAACCAGCAAGGTGGCCGCCACCAGCAGCACATTGTTCATTAACAGAAACACTTCCCGCGAGAGCCCCTCGTAGCGAGCCCTGGCATGAACGACCGGCGCACGAAACGCATAAAGCGTAAGGCTGGAAACGACGGTGATGGCCAGTAATAACAACAGAAATTTTCCGCGCTCAGGGTCGGAGGCAAAGGCATGTACCGATGTCAGAACCCCAGAACGAACCAGAAAAGCGCCCAGCAGGCTGAGGGAAAAAGTGACAATGGCCAGCAGCACAGTCCAGCTTTTGAACACGCCACGCTTTTCGGTCACCGCCAGACTGTGCATCAGGGCCGTGCCCGACAGCCAGGGTAGCAGCGAAGCGTTCTCCACCGGGTCCCAGAACCACCAGCCGCCCCAGCCCAGTTCATAATAGGCCCACCAGCTGCCCAGGGCGACGCCCAGAGTAAGAAACGACCATGCAACGGTGGTCCAGGGCCGGGACCAGCGCGCCCAGGCAGCATCCAGACGGCCGTTGATCAGGGCCGCGATCGCAAAGGCGAACGCCACTGAAAAACCGACATACCCCATGTAAAGCATCGGGGGATGAACGATCAGACCGAAGTCCTGCAAAAGCGGGTTGAGGTCAGCGCCGTCCGCGGGGACGTTCGGCAAAATCCGGTCAAACGGGTTGGACGTCAGAACGGTAAACAGCAGGAAACCAACCGTCACCATACCCATCACCGACAGCACCTGCGCCACCATTGCCGGTGGTAATTGACGGCTGAACACCGCAACTGCGAGAGTCCAGCCTGCCAGCATCAATACCCAGAGCAGCAGGGAGCCTTCGTGGCCACCCCAGACCGCACTGAACTTGTAATACCAGGGCAGCAGGCTGTTACTGTTATTCGCCACATAGGCCACTGAAAAATCATCTGTCATGAAAGCGTGTGCCAGCACTGCAAACGCCAGCGCAACGAACACAAAAAGCCCTGCAGACAGGGGCCGGGCAAAGGCCTGCAACTGCTCACGCCCGGTTAACGATCCGATCAGTGGAACCACTGCCAGCAACGTGGCAAGCAATAGCGCCAGTATCAATGCCATCTGTCCAAGTTCGGGATACATCAATTCTCTCCAGCAATCTGTGGTCGGCCGGGTCAGTAACCGGCAGATGTTTCAACTTGCCCGGCGCCTTCGCCAGCCCGTTTACTGGCCGCCTTTTCCAGGGCTTCGTTCACTTCCGGTGACATGTAATTTTCATCGTGCTTGGCGAGAACCTGATCGGCAACAAACCGGCCGCCTCCATCAAGGCGGCCCATGGCGACTACGCCCTGCCCTTCGGCAAAAAGGTCCGGAAGAATGCCGGTATATTCCATAAGAACCGACGAGGTGAAATCCGTCACTTTGAACTCAACCTGCAAGCTTTCGGGGTCCCTGATCACTGAACCTTCCAGCACCATGCCACCGGCACGGATGCGAACATCCACCGGTGCTTCGCCCGCTGCAATCTGGCTGGGATCGTAGAACAGGTTAATGTTCTGACGCAGTGCGTAGGTGGTCAACGCCACCGCCACTGACACCCCAACCACCAGAAACAGAACAATGGTCAGCCGTTTTTTACGAATCGGATGCATTTTGCCTACCCGTCATTGATTTGACCTGTGTGTCAGTGATTTGACATGTTTTTCAGTCATTTAGAGAGTCCACCCGCGCGAAATCCGCGCTGGCTTTCCCGTTACTTTCTATGTTTCGTCCAGCTGTGTTTGCTCCAGCCTGGCGGACCGCCAGCCTTTGCAATACAAACCTGCGCTGCATCCGTGACCACTGAATCAGTACGAGCGACAACGCAAAAAAGACGATGTAACAGGCCCATACATAGGGACCGTGGCCACCCATCGCCAAAAATGCATCAAAAGAATCGAATGCCATCAGGGGTTGCCTCCGGGCTTTACCAGTTCTCTCACCCAACGTGTGCGCCCTTCGCGGACCAGAATTTCCGTCTGCATTCTCAGACAGGCCAGCCAGCCGAACAGCAGATACAGACCCAGAACCGCCAGCAGCAGCGGGACCCACATATCGGCCGGCATGCTCGGCTTTTCCGTCAGCTTGAACGTGGCGGGCTGATGCAGCGTATTCCACCATTCTACCGAATATTTGATGATGGGAATGTTCACTACACCCACCAAAACCAACACAGCGACAGCTCTGGCGGAAGACTTTTCATCCGAGATCGCGCTGCCCAGGGCAATGGCACCGAAATACAGGAACAGAAGAATCAACATGGACGTCAGCCGCGCGTCCCAGATCCACCAGGTGCCCCAGGTTGGCTTGCCCCATACCGCGCCGGTAAACAGCGCCAGAAAGGTGAGCACTGCCCCGACCGGAGCCGCCGATTTCACGAACACATCGGCCAGCTTCATGCGCCAGACCAGCGTTACCGTCGCCGCCACGGCCATCATGATATAAACGGACTGGGCCAGAAACGCCGAGGGCACATGGATGAAAATGATCCGGTAACTGTTGCCCTGAAGGTAATCCGGTGGCGCGAAGGCCAGCCCCCAGATCACGCCCGCCATAAACAGCGCAACACCGCTCCAGAGCAACCATGGCATCAGCCGGGACGCGATGTCATAAAACCACTTGGGCGACCCCAGCTTGTGAAAAAATTGCCACATTCGGCGTATACCTTCCTCGTTGTTTTTTCGGTTACCCGTTCGACAGGCTGATTCGCAGTGCTGCCGCAGACGCAAAGGGAGCCAGGGTCATTGCCAGCACCAGAAACGCCCCCATTAGCGCCAGCTGCCCCGTCACCGGTGCGCCCTCTGCGGCGGCCATCACTGTGCCAGTACCGAAAATCAGAACCGGAATGTACAGCGGAATGATCATCAGGGACAAGAGCACCCCCGCTGATCTCAACCCCAGGGTCAACGCTGCGCCTATAGCTCCGATCAGGCTGAGCACTGGTGTTCCGATCAGCAGCGTTAGACAGAGAACACCAATAGAGTTCCCTTCCAGATGCACCATAACCGCCAGCAGCGGCGTTAACAGCACCAGAGGCAGGCCAGTCAGGACCCAATGAGCCATAGATTTCGCAAGCACCAGCAAAAACAAAGGCTGGGGCTGCAGCACCATTTGCTCCAGTGTGCCATCGTCAAAGTCGTGCCGGAACAGATGGTCCAGTGACAAGAGTACCGACAGCAATGCCGCTACCCACAGGATACCGCCACCGGCCTTCTGCAGAAAGGCGACTTCCGGGCTGACCCCCAGCGGAAACAGCATGATCACCAGAACAAAAAACAATAACGGATTCAGCAGGTCCTGGGGCTGACGAAACGAGGATTTCAGGTCCCGCAGCATCACTGCTTTCATCGCAGCCAGAACACCAGCGGAGCTTTCCGGCGCGTGCAGAATCGCCTTTACCCCGGACTCGTCAGAGCTCATGCCCACCCTCCCCGAGGCTGATTCTCTGCATCCCGGGCACCTGCAGATTGTGGTGGGTTGTTACAATGATGCTGCCACCTTCTTCCACGCGCTGAACCAGAAGACGCTCCAGCGCTTCAACACCCTGGGCGTCGATGGCGGTAAAAATTTCATCAAGAATCCAAAGGGGCTCATCTGCAACCAGCAGTCTTGCCAGCGCAACCCGCCGTTGCTGGCCTGCAGAAAGTCGACGACAGGGCACGTTCTCGAAACCAGCCAGCCCGGTGCCGTTGAGCGCCTGGCGCAACGCTGCCTCGGAACATTTAACGCGACCAGCCGTCAGTGCTTTCAGGTTTTCCAGAGGCGACAGCATGGGTTTGATGCCCGGGCGGTGGCCGATATACAGCGTGTTGCGCAGAAAAGATTCACGACTGACGCTGCGGTTTTTGCCGCACCAGAGTACCCGGCCGTCTGCATTGTCGTTCAAGCCGGCCAGAACTCTGAGAAGCGTGGTTTTACCGGAGCCGTTAGGGCCCTCGACACGGGTCAGAGTACCGGGCAGTATGGAGAAAGACAGGTCCCGGAAAAGCGTACGGTCGTCCCGCTCACAATGCAGATTGACAGCCTGTAGCAGTGGCTCGGACATCAGGTCCCCGGAACTGGTTCATGGTTGCGGAAAGGCAAGGCTCGCCGGTGAGCGATATTGTAACGAAAGAGCGACCAGAATACTTTGATCAGGCAGCAATTCAGACGCGACGCCAAACCCCATGCACGATGCCAAGCCCCATGAAAGTACCGAACGGTAATCCGCCAACACCCCCTAACGCAGACGGTCCGCTGAAACCAGCCCGCCCGTCAGCAGGTGACCGGCCCGCGGATGTAAGCCCGACGTCGTCCGCCCGGGCACAGCTTGCGCAGCTCAAACTTGCCAACCGTGAAACTACTCTTGCAAGGGTTTCAGAAATAATCAGTCAGCCGTCTTCCGGCACCAGCCGTCTGCTGCTGGATGTACGGGGACAGAGTCTGGCGGTCAACGCCAGCATTGGTGAAACTTCGCTGGAAACCGGAGACTGGGTCAAGGTGATGCGGGCCGGCAATGAGCTGCGCCTGCTTGCCAAGCTTGCCCCTGCCGCCGAATCAACCGTGGCCAGGGCACTGGCTCAGCGCCTGCCGTGGCAACAGTCCATAGACGCAGGCCTGGCCCGGGTGCTGACTGCCCTCACCAGCGGATTGAAGGCCGATTCCAGCGTCAGCGCCCAGAACCCCGGAGCTACTCTGTCCGGCACTACTCAGCCCCTGCCACCAGGAGTCAGACAGGCCATCGAACAACTGGCCACGCTACTGCCGACCCGCCAGACGCTGGCTGCGCTGACATCAACAGAGGCCCGGGGGCAGGCTCAGATGCCCTTGAGCACGGCGCCTGCAGCTGGCACCGCGCCCGCAACATTTCCGAAAGCGCCTGAATCACTGGCGGCCAACCAGATACGACAATGGGTTGAGCAGAGCGGCCTGTTTGCAGAGTCACGGACTGCCCGTGCGACGGATGCCCCGCCCGCGGACCTGAAACTTGCGCTGGGACGAATCGTTCATCAGTTGCTGGAACAACAGGGGCAGACCTTGAATGGCTTTAACCGGCTGACGCCTATTCCCAGCCCGGACCTGGTTCAGGCGCCGCTGCAGTTTCCGGCCACTGCCACTACCCAGGCTCCGCAATTTACCTCTGAACCCGTCAGTGTCGGGCAGATGCTCCGGTTGCTGGCCGGGGTGCTGAACCGGATCACAGTCAATCAGCTTCACAGCCAGGTGCTGTCCACCCGAACCACCGCCGACGCCCCGGCCCCCAACAATACCCTGATTTTGGACCTGCCCTGGCTGAACCAGAACAATGAACCCCGAGTCATGCAGTTACGTGTCGAGGAGCAGGTCAGGGACGGCGACGAAGACCGCAAAACCAGATCCAGAAACACCGAATGGAAGCTTTCACTGGCAATGAACCTGGACGAAGCCGGTCCGATGCATTTTGACGTGTCGCTGGGATTCGGGAAGATTTCGGCGCAGGTCTGGGCAGAAAAGCAGTCGACATTGCAGCAGGCGAAACAGCACTTGCCGACCCTGAGGAAAAGCCTGGCCGATATCGGGCTGGAAGTAACGGACCTTGAATGCCGCCGAGGCGTACCACAGGGCGCGACAACTCATCTTGAACACCGGCTGGTGGATACCCAGGCATGACGAACAGCCATCAAAAGTCCTCATCACCAGCGGCCGTAGCCCTGAAATACGACGGTACGCGCGCGCCCACTGTTACCGCTTCGGGCACTTATGAACTGGCGGAAGAAATTATCCGGATCGCCCGGGAGAACGGAGTACCGCTTTATGAAAATGCAGAACTGGCAGGTATTCTGGCGCGCCTGGACCTGAACGAGGAAATTCCTGAAACCCTTTACAAGGTCGTTGCCGAGATTCTGGCGTTTGCGTTTAATCTGGAGGGGCGGACACCCGAGGACGCGGGCCAGCCCCCCAACAGAAGCTGATTTCCTGAATCAAATCAGGCGACCTGACGCTTGCGCAATGCGGATACCAGTTCCGCTTCCGGCCGGGAAATACCGCAGGTATTCATCAGATCTTCGATATCGGCACCCAGATCCACCAGCCGGGAGGCTTCGTCGTAGGAAATCCGCAAAGGATCGTTCTGGCGCATTTCATCCAACGTACCGCGCAACTCATGCAATTGGCGTTCGCACGCCACAACTCGCTGACCAACCCCCATACTTCCGCTGGCGGTTGCGTGTAGCTCGCGCCCCAGATCTTCACAACGCGCTTTCAAATCTGCCCGCAGCTTGCGGATCTGACGACGGGCGACAACGCCTTGCGCGAACATCAGGCACAGAATGGCAGCGGTCAAAAACCACGGAGCCTGGGAAATAAAAATCTCGGTCATTACGAACGTCCTCGCTTGTGATACCAGGAGAGCGTTCATCTGCGATCTGTCCGGAGTTCAGGCCGGTGTTACAGTCCGGAGATTTCAGCCCACTCATGGTCTGACAACATCTTGTCGAACTCGACCAGAATGATCAGTTCGCCGTTTTTGTTACACACACCCTGAATAAACTTGGCGCTTTCATCGTTACCCACATTGGGCGCGGTCTCGATTTCACTGGCCTTCAGGTAAACCACTTCGGCCACTGAATCCACCAGCATACCCATCACCTGATTGGACGACTCCATCACCACAATCCGCGTTGAGTCGGTTACCTCGGCTTCGACCAGCCCAAAGCGGCGCCGGGTATCAATAACCGTTACCACATTGCCGCGCAGGTTAATGATGCCAAGCACGTAATCCGGCGCGCCGGGCACAGGCGCAATCTCGGTGTAACGCAGCACTTCCTGAATCTGCATTACATCAATGCCGTAGGTTTCATCGTCCAGCTTGAAGGTCACGTACTGCAGTACCTGATCATCATGAGCCTGATTCTGTTGTCCACTCGGGGATGCCATAACCTTCTCTCTCCTGTTCGGCCACCCGGCGGGCAACCTGATCGTCAAAAAGTCATCACCGGTGCCCACTACTATAGTTCAGGGCACAAACCGTGCCACCGGCGAAGGACGTTGTCGTGTATTCGCTAATGTCAGCTCAGATCCAGATGATGCTCACGCTCAGCCCTAACCAGTAGATCGGCCATGGAACGAACATCAATCAGCGCGCACATGTGGTCTATCACCGTGCCTGCAAGCCATGGACGTTTGCTGCGGGCCGTTCGCCAGCGCACTTCGTCCGGCGTGAGAGTAAAGGACTGCGCCACGTCATCGCAGGCCAATCCCCACTCGCTTTGGTCCAGCCGGATAATAAACTGGTAGTGGTGCCGGGCATCTGCCGGTGCACGTCCGGCCATGATCCACTCGGCAGAATCCACTACCCGCAGATTATGCCCGCGATCCGGCCGCATGCCCATGTACCATTTCGGGCTTCCGGGCAGAGGCTTTACCGGTTCTTCAATACGGTGAATGGCCCCCAGAAGGATGAGTGGCACTGCCAGTTTTAGTCCCGCGACCGTGAAAATCAGGCACTCGAACGGTTGATGAGACCAATCCGGGCGCCCCGGTGGCTCCTGCTCTGCTCGCGCCGGGACCAGCTCGACTCCGGGGGTCGGCTCTGGCTCTGGCTCTGGCTCTGGCTCTGGCTCTGGCGAAACAGGTTCGCTGGTTGGTACCTCAGGTTCTACCGGAACCTCATCCACAGCCGTGCCGGTCGCTGTGTGCAGTAATTCGTCAAGATAGCTGGCAATGGCCGAACTGGGGTTGGCCACCTGTGTCAATTTTTTGTCAGCCTTTTTCTCAGGCTTTTTATCAGGCTTTTTATCAACCATGGCGCCGGTCCGCTCGGGCGCTGGTCAGTTCCGGCAAATCATTGAGCAGACGGGCGTATGCTCTGACCCCTTGGGTTTCAGAGTCAAGCGCGGATGGGGTAATCCCGGCCTGGCTGGCGTCCCGGAATTTTGTGTCTACCGGAATCGCAAACCGCCAGAGAGTGTCCGGATAGGACTTGCGAAGCTGATTCAGGCTTTTAACAGAGGCCTGGGTACGGCGATCAAACAGCGTCGGCACAATGGTGTAGGACAGGGTGTTTTTCTGGGACCGCATAATCATCTCAAGGGTGTGGAGCATTCGCTCCAGTCCCTTGATGGCAAGAAACTCGGTCTGTACCGGAATGATCAGGTGCTGGGCCGCCGCCAGCGCATTCACCATAAGCACGCCCAATGAGGGCGTGTTATCCAGCAGCACGTAGTCGAAATCATCCCAGAGCTGGGCCAGTGCACGGGAAATGATCAGCCCCATACCTTCGACGCCCACCATTTTTCGCTCAAGCGTCGCCAGCGCAGTGCTGGCCGGCAACAGCGACATGCCCTTACAGCTTGTGTCGGTGATCAGTTGGGCAGGCAGACCGTCCGGCACCTTGCCCTTGTGCTGGAACAGATCAAACAGGCTATGACTAAGTGTGTCCGGGTCATAGCCGAACCAGCTGGTCAGTGACCCGTGGGGATCAAGATCCACCACCAGCACCCGCTTGCCCTGCTCGGCCAGTAATCCGCCCAGTGCGACCACAGACGTTGTCTTTCCCACACCACCTTTCTGATTGGCTACTGCCCAGATCCGCACGCTCTACTCCCCAGAATTAACTGCTCCGGAAAAACCGGCATCGATAAAGAATTATCGGCTGTCACCTGCCCAACTTGAAGAGTTTTCGGCAAGCATTTGCCGTAACAGGAATTTAGGGGGAGTCAATACAGATATTGTGCCAACTTGCCCGGGACCTGGCCTAACGCATCACACCACGAATGCTGGCATCGCGGGAAATCAGCAGTACAACGCGCCGGTTCCGGCGACGTCCTTCTTCGGTGTCATTGCGGGCGACCGGCTGGTGCTGGCCATAACCCACTGCAGCCATGCGAGCTGGCTCCACCCCTTCCATCGTCAGCATGCGGACAACGGCAGAGGCTCTGGACGTCGACAACTCCCAGTTCGAAGGAAATGCGTTGGTGCGTATTGGCTGATTGTCAGTGAATCCTTCCACGCGGATCGCATTGTCCTTATCAACAAGAACCGAGGCGATGGTTCCAACAACCTCGAACGCATCGTAGTGAGGCTCGGCATCGCCGCTACTGAACAGCAGGCTGTTACGAAGGCTCAGTTCGAGCCAGGCTTCATTACTTTCGACGGTGACCACACCCTGGTTGATCAGCTCATCAAACTCCAGAGCCAACCGGTCTGCCATCGCACGCAGTGCTTCAGTTCGGCCTTCTTCGTCCATGCTGGGGTTTTGTGGCGCTTCGGTGACCGCCGGCTGGATCACATCTTTACCAGACTGGGTGTCGGCGACCGTTGGCTGGTCTCCCACCTCTATGGGCTGGAACGATCGCTGTGGCGCATTGAATACACCGCTCAGCGTTTCAGACAGTACCTTGTACTTGCCTTCATTAACCGACGATACGGAATACATCACCACAAAGAAGGCAAACAGCAAGGTGATAAAATCCGCATAGGAAATCAGCCAGCGCTCTTTATTATGCTGATCGTCTTCTTCTGTCCTGCGGCGCCTGATCACTGCACAAAGCCCCTCACTGTAAAAAGCCCCGTAATCTGAGCTCAATGGACTTCGGGTTCTCGCCTTCGGCGATGGCGATAATGCCATCGATCATCATGTCTTCGTAACGTGTGCGCTCCCTGAGAATGCCCCTCAGTTTGTTGGCCACGGGGAAAAACAGCAGATTGGCCAGTGCAACGCCATAGATCGTCGCGACAAAGGCGGTTGCGATACCATTGCCCAGAGACTCGGGATCCTCAAGGTTGGTCATCACCTGGATCAGGCCCATCACTGCACCGATAATACCAATGGTGGGCGAGTAACCACCCATGGCCTCAAACACCCGGGCGGACTCCAGGTCCCTTTGCTCACGGGTCTCCAGCTCTACTTCCATGATGCTGCGGATGGCCTCCGCCTCAGAGCCATCTACCAGCAACTGCAAGCCCTTGCGGGCAAAACGCTCCGGCTCCTTTTCTGCCAGACCTTCCAACCCGAGCAGCCCCTGCTTGCGGGCTTTCACGCTCCAGTCGATGACTTTACCGAGCCCATCCTCCAGGCTGAGATAAGGCGGAAAGAATACCCATCTTACCTGGCGGACCGCCCGCTTCAGCAGCGGCCAGGAGGTCTGCAGAATAGTCGCTGCCAGAGTCCCGCCGATCACGATCAGCGCCGCTGGGCCATTAAAAAGCGACCCAAGAGCGCCGCCTTCCAGCAGATTTCCGCCCAGAATAGCCACAAACGCAAGAATAACCCCCAGCAGGCTGAGAATATCCATCAGTTCACCCCTTCCACCAGCCGGGGGCCAATATCGTCAAGCGCGATAACGTCATCGGTCAGGCCAGCCTTGGCAACCGCCATCGGCATACCATAGATCACAGACGATTTCTCATCCTGAGACCAGACATCTGAGCCGCTCTGTTTCATCAGGCGACAACCTTCTTTGCCGTCAGCGCCCATGCCAGTCAGGATCACACCCAGCGTTTTGCCGGGAAATGCGCGGGCCAGGGAGCCGAAGGTGACATCCACACAGGGCCTGTAATGCAGGCGATCGTCGCCGGGTAAAATCCTTACCCGGGCCTGGCCACTACGGTTTTCAATAATCATTTGCTTGCCACCCGGCGCCAGCAATGCCAGCCCCGGCTTGAGCAGGTCGCCGTCCTCGGCCTGTCTCACTTCAATATTGCACAATTTATTCAGGCGCTCCGCAAACGCCGGCGTGAAACTGGCAGGCATATGCTGGATCAGCAGCAGTGGTGCCGGAAAAGCGGCCGGCAGACAGGTCAGGACGCGCTGAAGCGCCACCGGCCCCCCGGTTGACGTGCCGATGGCCACAACACGGTAGTTTTTAGAAGCTCCCCGGCGCAGGCCCTTACGCGGAGCCTCCGGCTGCGGGGATTTTACCTGTGGCGCCGCTGCAGGGGCGCGCGTTCTGACCGGCCGTGCGCCTGCGGTGCCTGGCGAAGGAGGTGAACCCGGCACAGAGGGAGCGGGCGCAGCCTTGGCGGACACTGACGGCTTGGCGCCGGGGCTGCTGCCAGCCACATCCAGGATGCGTTCAATCAGGATCTTCTGGAGCTGGCTCGAGTCTCGGGCAATTTCTTCAAAGTTTTTTGGCAGGAAATCTACGGCACCCGCTTCAAGTGCGTCCAGGGTAACCCGGGCGCCCTCATAGGTCAGCGACGAAAACATCAGCACGGGAACCGGGCGCTTGCTCATAATTTCCCGCACCGCAGCAATGCCGTCCATAACCGGCATTTCATAGTCCATTGTGATGACGTCAGGCCGCAGTTTTTCGGCCATCTCCACGCCTTCGCGGCCGTTAGTGGCAACACCCACCACTTTGATCTGACCCGATACAGTCAGTATTTCCGTCAGTCGCTTGCGGAAAAACCCTGAATCGTCAACGACCAGGACAGAAACCGTCATCTATTTCTCCTAAACCTGGGCATACCTGGCTTCCTCTAACCGTAGTGTTGAAGCAAGCTCGGAACATCAATAATGAGTGCGATACGACCGTCGCCAGTAATCGTCGCGCCAGCCATTCCGGGGGTTCCCTGCAGTGCCCGGCCAAGAGGCTTGATGACGACCTCTTCCTGGCCGACCAACTGGTCTACCACAAAGCCGACGCGACGCGTGCCCATGGCTACGATCACAACATGGCCGTTCTCGGGCTCTGGTTCGCCGCCCGTTTTCACCAGCCAGCGCTTGATGTGAAATAAAGGAAACACCTTGTCCCTGACGACAATGCACTCGCGGCCATCAACAATGTTTTTCTTGGTTAGATCGAGGTGAAAAATTTCCACCACGTTGACCAGCGGCAGCGCGAATGACTGTTCGCCCAACATGATCATCAGCGTTGGCATAATCGCCAGGGTCAGCGGCACCTTGATGATAATCCGCGACCCTTTACCCAGTTCGGACTCAACACTGATCTGGCCGTTAAGCTGACTGATCTTGGTTTTGACGACGTCCATGCCGACGCCGCGCCCGGACACATCAGAAATCTGATCCTTGGTAGAGAAACCTGCCGCGAAAATAAGATTGTAGCACTCGGTGTCCGTCAGCCGGTCGGCAACATCCTGATCGAAAACACCTTTTTCCACCGCTTTTCGCCGTAGCACATCCGGGTCCATCCCGGCGCCGTCATCGCTGATGGACAACAGAATGTGGTCCCCTTCTTGCGCCGCCGACAGCACAACACTACCCTGTCTTGGCTTGCCAGCTTTCTCACGGACATCCGGTGTTTCAACACCGTGATCGACCGAATTTCGAACCAGGTGAACCAGTGGGTCGGAGAGCGCCTCAACCAGGTTCTTGTCAAGATCGGTTTCTTCACCGTGCATCTCAAGATTGATTTCTTTCTTGAGACTGCGGGCAAGATCCCGCACCACCCGGGGAAAGCGACCGAATACCTTCTTGATCGGCTGCATCCGGGTTGCCATCACGGCAGACTGAAGGTCCGTGGTCACGATATTCAGATTGGCAACCGCCTTGTGCATGTGCTCGTCTTCGCTGTCGGCGCCAAGGCGCTGCAGGCGATTCCGCACCAGAACCAGCTCGCCCACCATGTTCATGATGTCATCCAGGCGTTTGGTATCCACACGCACGGACGTTTCTGCCACTGGCGCAGCTGCGTCCCGGGCTGGCAGGGCAGGCGCTGCAGGCGAAGTCTCTTTTTTCGACTTGGGTTCGCTCTTGGCGGCCGGTGCCTTTTTCGCAGTGTCCGGTTTTTTGGCCGCTGCAGGTTTGGCACCACTGCCATCGGTGGGGCTGCCGCCCTTGCCGTGCAAATCGTCGAGCAGACGTTCGAACTCATCATCATCGATCAGGCCGGGGTCGTCGCTAACGTTTGATTTGGCAGGTTCGGCAGGTGCCTCGTTCGCTGCCGGTGGCCCGGAGAATTTACCCTTACCGTGCAGTTCGTCCAGCAGGCTTTCAAATTCGTCGTCGGTGATGTCATTGCCATCAGTGCCCGAATCGCCCGCAGGCGCCGCGGGCTCTGGTGCTTTCCCGGTATTTTCTTTTTTCTCGTCTTCCAGGGCGTCAAGAAGCTGCTCGAATTCATCGTCGGTGATGTCGCCGCCGTCATCATCGCCCTGTGCATCGTCGTCGGTGGTATCGTCAACGCTATCGTCTGAGGCACTGGCGCTGTCGTCGGAGGCCGCTTCGTCTTCGCTGGCAGGCACGGCCAGTTTATCCAGAGCCTTGATAAGCTCGTCCGGTGCGGAGGTGGGTTCTTCCTGGTTGCGAACCTGCCCGAACATGGAATTGACGTTATCCAGAGCTTCCAGAACCACATCCATCAGATCGGAATCGACCTTCCGTTTGTGATTTCTGAGGGTATCGAACACGTTTTCCGCTGAATGACAGCAATTCACCAGAGCATCCAACTGAAGAAAACCGGCACCGCCTTTAACGGTATGAAACCCGCGAAAGATGGCGTTCAGCAAATCGCTGTCGTCTGGCCGCTGTTCAAGCTCTACCAGTTCTTCTGACAGTTTTTCGATAATCTCACCGGCTTCGATCAGGAAGTCCTGTAAAATCTCGTCATCAGCATCTAAGGCCATGCGTTATCCTCTTCAATCAGAAACCAAGGCTGGACAGCAGATCGTCTACGTCGTCCTGTCCGGACACTACGTCTTCGCGCTCACCGGCTTTTATCTGGGGGCCAACGCCCTGTTCTGCCGACTCGGTTTTACGGTCTTCTTCAGCTTTTTCGTGCACTGTTCCCGTGATCCGATCAACGTGGCCGGCCATCAACACCAGCTTTAACAGGTGCTCTTCCACTTCTTTGACGAGCGTTGTCACCTTCTGAATAACCTGTCCGGTAAGATCCTGAAAGTCCTGAGCCAGCAGTATTTCGGACAGATTGTCGTAGGTAGCGCTGGCGTCCTGGTTCAGGTTCACAAAAAACGTATCAATACGCGCATACAGGGCCCGGAATTCAGCCGGCTTCATTTCCCGACGGCGCAATCTCTGCCACTCATCCCGCAATTCGGCGGCCTCGTCCCGCATTGAGCAGGCGCGAGGCATGGCCTCTTCCACCAGGTCCATGGTGCGGTTGGCCGCTTTGCTGGTCATCTGCACCACGTATTCCAGCCGGTCAGATGCGTCGGTCATCATTGACAGCGCATTGGACTGCTCGTCGTTACGCGGGTCGATCTGAAAATTCCGTATCGCCTCGTGAAGGCTTCGGGTCAGCCTGCCCACTTCACGATACAGGCTCTGATCTCTCACTTCGCTCAGATCGTTGATGACGGTCATCGCGGCGACGTAATCACCTGCGTTCACCTGTTCAACCAACTGCGCCGCCTGATTTCGAAGCTTTTCCGTGACCTCAGGACCGAGGCTTTGATGGTCTGTCTCTTGCTTACTCATGGAGCCCATCCCACCTCTGGTTACTGGATACGTTCGAAGATCTTCTCGATTTTTTCCTTGAGAACCGCAGCCGTGAAGGGCTTCACCACATAACCGTTCACGCCAGCCGTAGCCGCCGCCACTATCTGGTCTCGCTTCGCCTCGGCGGTTACCATCAGCACTGGCAGTGTTTTCAGGTCATCATTAGCCCGGACTTCCTTGAGCAGATCCAGGCCGGACATACCCGGCATGTTCCAGTCCGTCACCAGAAAGTCGTATTTGCCGCTCTTGAGCATGGGCAAAGCCGTGTTGCCATCATCCGCTTCATCGGTGTTGGTGAAACCGAGGTCTCTCAGCAGATTCTTGATGATCCGTCGCATGGTAGAAAAATCATCCACGATCAGGATTTTCATATTTTTGTCCAATGGGACCTCCCGTTAGAAATGCCCGGAATTCGTAGTTAACTGTTGGCCCACAGTTCAGCAGACCGTTGTTTAAACTGCTTTTTTCGGCCGCTGTGCGCGGCCTGCAGCGCCTCGTTTTGTCACTGATGCCAGTCTGACAGGCGCCCTCTGAGGCGCAACGCCGCCTGGCTGTGAATCTGGCTGACGCGGCTTTCACTGACGCCCAGCACCGCACCGATTTCCTTGAGGTTAAGCTCTTCCTGATAATAAAGACTCAGAACCAGTTTTTCGCGCTCGGGCAAATCATTAATGGCGCCCGCAAGGCTGGCTTTGAAATTGTCAGACGCCAGGCCTTCCAGCGGGTTATCTCCTAACTCATGTTCGTCTATCGGCAGGTCGCCGGATTCATTGAGCTCATCAAGACTAAAAAGTCGACCGCTGCTGGCATCACTCAGTCCGGAATAATAGTCTTTTAGTTCTATCCCCAGCTCTTCTGCCACTTCCCAGTCCTGCGCCTCGCGGCCCAGGCGATCTTCCACGATCTTGATTGCCCGGGCAATACGGCGCGCATTGCGGTGGACCGATCGGGGCACCCAGTCACCCTTGCGAATTTCGTCAACCATGGCCCCACGAATGCGGATGCCGGCATAGGTTTCGAAGGTGGCGCCTTTGGTGGAGGTATAGCGCTGGGAGGCTTCCAGCAGCCCGATCATCCCGGCCTGCATCAGGTCTTCAAGTTGAACGGAGGCAGGCAGGCGGGCCAACAGGTGAAGTGCGATTTTCTTGACCAGAGGCGCGTGCTCCTCAACGAGTGCTGAAGGGCCGCCAGCTCCGGTTCTCTGATAAATTCCAAGTTCTTTCGCCAACGTCATGTATCAGGTTACTCGGTGACAGGATCAAAATCAGACTTCGACGAGCCGCTCAACAAAAAATTCCAGATGGCCCCGGGGAGACGACGGCAAAGGCCAGTTGTCGACTTTTTCGGCAAGCGCTTTGATAGCCAGTGACGCTTTGGCCCGAGGGTAGGCATCCAGGACCGCTTTTTGCCTTTGAACCGCTTTTTTGACAGCTTCGTCGTACGGCACGATACCTACATATTGTAGTGCCACATCCAGGAATCGCTCGGTCACGCGGGTTAATTTCTCGAACAGATGCCGCCCTTCCTGCTCATTACGAACCTGATTGGCAAGGATGCGGAAACGATTGGTGCCGTAGTCCCGGTTCATCAGCTTGATCAGCGCGTAAGCGTCGGTAATCGAAGTAGGCTCGTCACACACCACCAGAAGCAGTTCCTGTGACGCGCGGAGGAAACTCACCACGAACTCCGAGATACCGGCAGCCGTATCCACGATCAACACGTCGATCTGGTCGCCAAGCTCACTGAATGCGTTGATCAGCCCCGCATGCTCAAGCGTGGAAAGCTGGGTCATTTTCTGGGTGCCGGAGGAGGCAGGCACAATCTTGATGCCGCTAGGGCCATTCACCAGAACGTCCCGCAGGTCGCATTCTCCGGAAATCACATCCTGAATGTTGCGGTTGGCGGTGATTCCCAACAGTACATCAATGTTGCCAAGGCCAAGATCGGCGTCCAACAAGACCACCCGACGCCCCATCTGGGACAGCGCGATGCCGAGGTTGACCGCCACGTTGCTCTTGCCAACGCCACCTTTACCGCCTGAAACCGCAATTACCTGAACCGGGTGTGGTTTTCTCATACTGACTCTGATCTCTTGCCTCTTACAAACGAGGGCTGTGATTTGTTATTAGACTGCTGTTAGTCAGACTGCTATCGCGGGCTGCTTCTGAAGCTTTTTCAGCCTTTCGACGGCCATGCGCACCAAAGGCACAGACTCGGCACGGTGCAGATCTTCGGGGATTTTCTGCCCATTAGTGTAGTAGGCAACAGGCAAACCTGTTTCCATGACAAACCCCAGAGCTTCCCCGAGAGTCAGCGCTTCATCGGTTTTAGTAACCACGCAACCCGAGAGATTCGCCATCTTATAGCAATGCCAGACGGATTTCATAATACGCGGCTGGCTGGTTGCCGACGCAACCAGATGCGTCTTTATCTGATGATGGCTTCTGGCCAGTTCGTTGAGCTGTTCTTCATAGCCCTTGTCTGAACTGGTCAGCCCGGCCGTATCAATCAGCACCAGGTGCCGGTCAGACAGATCGTTGAGAATATCATCCAGAGAATGGCGTTCATCAACCACCCGCACCGGTACATTAAGAATACGTCCAAATACGAAAAGCTGCTCGTGGGCGGCCACCCGGTAACGGTCAGTGGTCACCAGGGCCAGCGACTCCGGCCCGTGGCGCAGAACATAATGTGCCGCGAGCTTGCCGATGGTGGTGGTCTTGCCGCATCCGGTCGGGCCTACCAGTGCGTAGACGCCGCCTTCATCAGCCCACTCGCCCCGGGTTGTTTTCAGCCCGGCGACAAGAAGCTTCAGGCTATGCTTCCAGCCATCTTCCAGCCTGCCCTCACGATGACGACGAGCCAGACTGGCCGACAATTCTGCCCCCAGACCAAACTCCTGAAGCCGTTCCGCCAGACGCTGCTGGACCGCACTTGCCCCAGGCTTGGCAGCCGTCTCACCGCGCTGCGCGCTCATCATATCCCGCAGCGAGCTGATTTCCACGCGCATCTGGGCCAGCTCTCCGGAATAGACTTTTTCAGAGAACTCATTGGCGCTTTCTGCGCCGAACTCCGGATAGGCCCGGGCGAACTCATCAGTGGCGGCCGGCCTTGGCTGATCCGCTTTGTTTTGCTCAGACTCACCATCCCGTACGTCCCGGATACGATCCCGGGAGCGGTTCAGTTCGGTCTCAAGCTTGCGGTGCTGATCGGCCTGAAGTTCGGCGAGGCGCGATCCGTTGGTGGCCTCTGTCGCTGCATCGCCAAGACGTTGACGCGCCATATTTTCGTCATAATCCAGAGCGCAAACAATTTCGACGCCGCCATCCACCCGACGGTTGGAGAGGATCACCGCGTCTTCCCCCATCTGATCCCGCACCTGGCGGAGCGCTTCAGCCATACTCTGGGCAAAAAACCGTTTTACTTTCATGATGAACTTTCCTCCAGGGTCAGCGATGTCCGTCGCCGTCCGCTCGGTGAACCGCCGCCATTACTGACCAACGGATGCCACAATCGTTATCTGTTTGTTATCCGGCACTTCCTGATAAGACAGCACATGCAGGCGCTCGACGCCGTAGCTTGCAAAACGCGCCAACACCGGCCGCAGCGGCCCGGATACCAGTAGGATGGCCGGTTTACCCAGCATCTCCTGCCGCTGGACGCTGTCTCTCAGTGACCGCTGCAGCTTTTCAACCATATTCGGCTCCAGCACCAGACCGATGTCATCCTGTCCGCCAGATTGTTGACTCTGTTGAACAGACTTTAGCAATAACTGTTCCAGATCGGGGTCCAGGGTGATAACCGGGATTTCGCTTTCGTTGCCACAGATGCTCTGAATGATCATCCGCCGCAGGGCCTGCCGGGCCATGGTGGTCAGAACTTTCGGATCCTGGCTCCTGGGATGAACATTAACGATGGCTTCGGCAATGGAGCGCATATCCCGGATGGGTACCTCTTCTCTCAGAAGATTCTGAAGCACCTTCAGCAGCAGGCTGATGGAGACTGTGGTCGGCACCAGCTCCTCTGCCAACTTGGGTGATAGCTTCTCCAGCTGGTCAAGCCATTTCTGGACTTCTTCATGCCCCAGCAACTCGTGGGCGTGTTTCTGCAGGATCTGGTTAAGGTGCGTAGCCACCACGGTGCTGGCATCCACAACGGTATAGCCCAGAGTCTGGGCCTGATCTTTCTTCTCTGGCTCTATCCAGCTTGCGTCCAGGCCAAAGGCCGGGTCTTTGCCCTCAATGCCTTCAATCTTTCCGAAGACCTGCCCCGGGTCAATGGCCAGTTCGCGGTCCGGGTGAATTTCCGCCTCGGCGATGGTCACACCCATCAGGGTGATGCGGTAAACGTTGGGCATCAGGTCCAGGTTGTCGCGGATATGCACAGACGGCATAAGAAAGCCCATATCCTGGGACAGCTTCTTCCGTACGCCCTTGATCCGACTCAACAACTGCCCACCCTGTGACTTGTCCACCAGGGGAATCAGGCGATAGCCCACTTTCAGGCCCACGATATCCACAGTGGCTACATCGTCCCAGCCCAGCTCGCGGGTTTCGCCCGGTGCCGGCAACTGCCCCCCCTGATCCGTGGTCTCGCCACCGGCCGGAACATCCCGCCCTGCAGGGCGGGCGCCACCGCGGGCCGGGAATACGGTTTCTTCTTCGATTGTTTGCCGCTCGTGCTGCCATATATACCAGGCAAGAGCCGCTGCGATAACGCCGATCCCCAGAAACGCCACGTGGGGCATGCCCGGAATCAGGCCAAGAATGACAAGGATAGCCGCTGCAATGCCCAGCGCTTTGGGGGTATTAAACATCTGCTGAAGAATTTGCCCGCCCATGTCCTGGCTGGACGTAACACGGGTCACCATAATGGCGGCAGAAGTGGACAGCAGCAGCGAGGGAATCTGTGCGACCAGGCCATCACCAATGGTCAGCAGCGCATAGTTCTGCATGGCAGTACCAAAATCCAGCCCGTGCTGAACCATACCGATGGCGACACCACCAATGATATTGATGGCCAGAATCAATAAACCGGCAACCGCGTCGCCCTTCACAAATTTACTGGCGCCGTCCATGGAGCCATAAAAGTCAGCTTCCTGGGCTATTTCCAGGCGGCGAAACTTGGCTTCTTCCTGATTGATCAGACCAGCGTTGAGGTCAGCGTCAATAGCCATCTGCTTGCCGGGCATGGCGTCCAGAGTGAAGCGTGCGCTGACTTCGGAGACGCGCCCCGCGCCCTTGGTGACAACCAGGAAGTTGATGATCATCAGAATCGCAAAAACCACCAGACCAACGGCGTAGTTACCGCCGATCAGTACCGCACCGAATGATTCGATGACCTTACCGGCCGCGTCACCGCCCTCGTGCCCGTTCAGCAGCACGATCCGGGTTGACGCCACGTTCAGGGCAAGGCGCAGAAGGGTCGCCACCAGCAGAACAGTCGGGAAAGCGGCAAACTCCATCGGCCGCAGGGAGTAAACGCACACCAGCAGGATAACGATGGACAGCGTGATGTTGAACGTAAAGAACACGTCCAGCATAAACGCGGGCACGGGCAGGATCATCATGCCCAGAAGGCCCATCAGCATCACGGGTATGCCGATATTGCCCCGCGTCAGGGATTTGACATTGTGGAGGACTAACGCTCGGTCCATGCCGGAAAACTCTCCGATTAACGGTCTGCGGCCAGCGGTGCCGGTGGTTTTTTTGACACCTGGGGCCTGTTTCAGAGAGTCGTCGCAATATCCGTACCAGTACTGAATCATTTTCTTCCGGCCTAGCCTGACGCCCTTTTTCAGATGCGTTATCCTTACGCTTTTGCGGGTGCCTTTGCGCCCTGCCCCCTCTCCGCCACTGATCGAAACAGAAAGGTACGACCATGCCCATTCACGAGGTAAAACATCCGCTGATCCGCCACAAACTCGGCCTGATGCGCCGCGCTGAAATCAGTACCAAGAATTTCCGGGAACTGGCCCAGGAAATCGGCGCACTGCTGACCTACGAGGCCACCAAAGATTTTTCACTCCAGTCCAAAACCATCGAGGGCTGGGCCGGGCCGGTGACCATCGAGCAGATCCAGGGCAAGAAAATCACCATCGTGCCGATTCTTCGTGCTGGCATGGGTATGCTGGATGGCGTGCTGAGCCTGATCCCCGGCGCCCGCGTCAGCGTGGTCGGTCAGGTCCGCAACGAAGAGACCCTGAAAGCCAGCACCTACCTCGAAAAACTGGTTGGCGAACTTGATCAGCGCATGGCCATGATCGTCGATCCCATGCTTGCCACGGGCGGCTCCCTCATTTCTACCATCGACCTGCTCAAAAAAGCCGGCAGCACTGAAATCCGGGCGCTGATCCTGGTGGCTGCCCCCGAAGGCGTCAAAAAAGTGCTAGAGAAGCATCCGGATGTTTCGATCTACACGGCTTCGATAGACGAATGCCTGAATGACAAGGGCTACATCCTTCCCGGCCTTGGCGACGCGGGCGATAAAATCTTCGGCACCAAACAGAAGGACGTTTAATCATGCAGGACCACATCAACGACCCGGTCTGGAAACAGGCAATCGGCGGCTCCCAGATGTTGCTGGTGGCTTTCGGCGCACTGGTTCTGATGCCGCTGATCACCGGGATGGACCCCAACGTTGCACTGTTTACGGCGGGCATCGGCACCCTGATTTTCCACATTGTGACGGGCGGTCAGATTCCTATCTTCCTGGCGTCGTCCTTTGCGTTTATCGCGCCTATCATTGCCGCCAAGGGGCGCTTCGGAATGGAAGAAACCCTCGGCGGCCTGATGGCAGCGGGTATTCTTTACATCGTTCTCAGCGGACTGGTCCGGGCCAAAGGCACGGGGTTTATCACGCGGCTGCTGCCACCGGTGGTGATTGGCCCCGTGATCATGGTGATCGGGCTCAGCCTTGCCCCAGTGGCCGTTCACATGGCATCCGGGCGCACTGGTGATGGTGCCACTCAACTGATCCCGTACGACACCGCTATCTGGATCGCGATGATTTCGCTAACCATTACCGTGATCATGTCAGTATGGGCGAAGGGGATTTTCCGCCTGATTCCCATCATGTTCGGTATTTTGGTGGGCTATGTAATTTCTGCCTTTGTTGGCATCGTTGACTTGTCGCCCATCACCGAAGCAGCGTGGCTTGCGATTCCCAACTTCATGGCACCGGCCTTCAGCATGAGCGCCATTCTGTTCATGGTTCCGGTGGCCATTGCACCGGCCATTGAACACATCGGCGACATTCTGGCCATTGGCAGTGTCACCCATAAAGACTACCTGAAAAAACCCGGCCTGCACCGCACCCTGCTCGGCGATGGCCTGGCCACCAGCACCGCCGCAGCCTTTGGCGGGCCACCCAACACCACCTACTCTGAAGTGACCGGTGCCGTGATGCTGACCCGCAACTTCAACCCCAAAGTGATGATCTGGGCCGCGGGCATTGCCATCGTGCTGGCGTTCGTAGGTAAGTTTGGTGCCGCGTTGCAGACCATCCCGGTGCCGGTGATGGGGGGCATTCTGTGCCTGCTGTTCGGCTCGATTGCGGTGGTAGGACTGAATACCCTGATTCGTCATCAGGTAGATCTGTCCCAGGCACGCAACCTGATCATCGTTGCCATTACGCTTGTCTTCGGCATCGGCGGCATGGCGCTGGGCCAATTGGAAGGCATCGCTTTGTGTGCCGTAGCCGCCATTGCGCTGAACCTGGTATTGCCCGGCAAAGGTGAAGCCTGGGGAAACACCGATGAAACGCCAAACGATTAAAGACAGGCCTGTGAAAGACAGCACCGGCATCAGGTCATGCCGGTGGATATCCTGGCCACTTCCGGGGACCAATCACTGGAAACCGTTATCGCGCGGACCTTCGACAATCAGGAGCCGGTAGTTGTCATCACCGAGGGATTGACCAGCTACTTCTCCTTGCCGGTCATCTCTGAGCTCTGGAAGCGCCTGGCCAGCCAGATGCAAGAACGCCCGGGCTCGGTGTATTTGTCCGAAAGCTACCTGATGCCAACCCAGCCACTACTCAGCGGCACTTTAAAAGGTCTAGGCGGCCTGCTTGGCGCGGTCACCCGCAGTGACGTAAGTTTCCACTTCCAGAACGACCAGCAGGCTGGCGAGCACTTCCGCCGTTGCGGTTTCCCCTCAGTAACGGTCCACAACCCGGCGGACTTCTACGGCAGCCTCCCCATTCCGGAAAGCCGCCATGATCCTATGGTTCGGGTTGTTGAGGCTGGGTGCTAGCCTGCTTGTAGCTTGCATGGTTCGGAGGTGGCAGGTGTGCGGGAGGGGCTCCCGCACACCTTTTTGAAACTTTGGCACTAACGCTGACCAACCGAAGAATCGTAGGTCGGATTAGCGAAGCGTAATCCGACAAATGTTGTCTGACCGGAGCCCCTGTGTCGGATTACGGCTTCGCCTAATCCGACCTACGCTACGGGCCTGCACTTGAGCGATATCTGAATGGTCAAAGGTGGTTGTGCCGATGGGCTTTCCAAAACTGTGCGGAGCCATGGATGGCGGAGCCCAAGCGCCACATGGATGTGCCGCAAGGAGCGTGTTTTGGAAAGCCCATCGGCACAAGCACCCTCGCACCAAACCAGAAGGCTACATCAGCAGGCCAGCACCCAAGCTAACACCCAAACTAAACATCCCGCCGCAACTCAGAAGGAATCGGGAAGTCAGGCACATAAGGCTTGTCACCCCTGCCCTTACGGAACTGCCGCAGCTGGAACACATAGGCCAGAACCTGCGCAATGGCCATATACAGGCCATCCGGAATCTCACCGCCCAGTTCCGTATTGTGGTAAACCGCCCGGGTCAAAGGCGGAGTGCGCATGATTTCCACCTTATTCTCCCGAGCAACCTCCATAATCTTGAAAGCCATCTCATCCGACCCCTTGGCCACCACTATCGGCGCCACCATTTTAGTCTGATCGTACTTCAGCGCCACCGCATAATGCGTCGGGTTGGTGATCACCACATCCGCACCCGGCACGTCCTGCATCATGCGCCGCTGTGACATCTCACGCTGCAACTGGCGAATCTTGCCTTTGACTTCCGGCTTGCCCTCCGCGTCCTTGAATTCGTCTTTCACTTCCTGCTTCGTCATCCGAAGCTTTTTCTGATGGTCAAAAATCTGAAAAGGCACATCAATCGCCGCAATAACGATGGTGGCGCAAGCCAATACCAGGAAACTCCAGCCCAGCGTCCAGGCTACATGCTCCATGGCCGACTTGACCGGTTCTTCGGAAATACTCAGCAGGTCTTCCGTGCGCAGATTCAGAATCAGAATCGCCACCGACAGCACCAGAGCGACTTTCAGAATGGCCTTGACCAGCTCAATCAGGGACCGCGCGGAAAACATGCGCCCGAGTCCCTTCATCGGGTCCATCCGATTCAGTTTCGGCGCTATGGCTTTGCCACTGACCAGTAAACCACCAATCCCGATGGACCCGGCAATAGCGGCGACCAGCATCAGAATCAGCAGAGGCGCGGTCGCCAAGGCTGCTTCTTTGGCGGCTGCCAGCAGCTGGTTGGCCATCTCCCGCGTATCGAATATGGCAGCACGTTCAATCACGAAGTTATCCCGCATGATATCGGCCAGGGAAGCGCCCAGGGCGGAGCCGAACATCAGCAGCCCACCGGCACCCGCCAGAAGTACTGCCATGGTAGCCAGCTCCTTGGAACGCGCGGTCTGGCCATCCTCACGGGCTTTTTCGAGCCTTTTTGGGGTGGCCTCTTCGGTTTTTTCCTGACTATTATCGTTCTCTTCAGCCATGTTATTGCTCTTTAGCTGGCGCTCAGGACTGTTTTTGCGTCAGGGCTGGCCCTGAAGCTGGCGCATGAAATCGAAAGTTTCCCGGGAGTACTGCTCGAAATGTGGCAGAAAATTGGCGTGCAGTACCCATATGGCAAACAATCCAAAAATCAGGCCAATCGGGAAGCCCAGCGCAAAAATATTCATTTGCGGGGCGGCACGGGTCATTACGCCGAAGGAGATGTTAACGATAAACACGGCAGTGACTGCCGGAAGCGCCAGCAGCAGGGCGGAGATAAAAATCCAGCTGATGCGATGGGCCAGGGACCAGACACCGGCCTGCCCCAGCCCCTCAAGACCAATGGGAAGAGTGTAGAAACTTTCAATAAACACGTCGAACGCCACAAGATGGCCGTTCATCGCCAGGTACAGCAAGGTAATGGTGATGCTGTATATCTGCGCCAGCACCGGCACGTTTACGCCATTGGCCGGGTCCACCATGGAGGCAAAGCCAAGCCCCATTTGCATGGCGATCATCTGGCCCGCCACCACAAAAAGCTGGAACAGTGCGGTCAGGGCAAAACCTATCCCAATACCAATCAGGATCTGTTGCAGGGTGATGACCACCGCATCGGCGCTGAACGCGTCTACCTGAGGAACGGGCGGGATCATGGGAGCGACCAGCACAGTGATGAGCAGGGCGAGCCCAAGACGGACGCGGGCAGGCACAAGCTGGGTACCGACAAAAGGGATCACCATCATGAAACTGGCAAGCCTGAAAAACGGCCATAAATGCTGGCCGACCCATTGACTGATCAGGTCTGCGCTGATTTCGGTCGGCATTCCGGGTCAGCCGATCAAGAAGGGAACGCTGGAAATCAATCGTTCCGCGTGGTCCATCAACTGAGTCAGCATCCAGGGCCCGGCTACGATGATGGTAATGAGTGTTATCAGCAAACGTGGCAAAAAGCTCAGAGTCTGCTCGTTAATCTGGGTGGCCGCCTGAAACGTACTCACCACCAGACCAATCACCAGGCCCGGTGAGATGATGAGGGTTGCCAGCGTCACAATCATCCACAGCGCCTCGCGGAGGATATCGATGACGGTTTGAGGGGTCATAGCGGCACTCCTGAATAGTCCATCACGGGTTAATCATCCATACCGGGTCTATATCCCATAACTGGCAGCCAGAGTGCCCATAATCAGGGCCCAGCCATCCACCAGTACAAACAACATGATTTTAAACGGCAGGGAAATGATGATCGGCGACAGCATCATCATACCCATCGCCATCAGAACACTGGCCACCACCATGTCGATGATCAGAAAGGGAATAAAAAGTATGAACCCGATCTGGAAAGCGGTTTTCAGTTCACTGGTCACGAACGCCGGCAAAAGCACCCAGAACGATACTTCCTCGGGTGTTGCGTACTGCTCGTCGGAAATGCGCATGAACAGCCCCAGGTCGCTCTCGCGGGTCTGGGCCATCATGAACGTCCGGAACGGCTGGCTGGCCTTTTCAACCGCCTCCATTGAGGTTATCTCTTCCTGAATGTAGGGCTGCAAGGCCACGGTGTTCACCTCTTCAAATACCGGTTTCATGATGAAGATAGTGAGGAAAAGCGTAAGGCCCAGAAGAACCTGGTTGGACGGCGTAGACTGCAAACCCAGTGCCTGGCGGAGAATGGCAAACACCACGATGATGCGGGTAAACGAGGTCATCATCATCAACATTGCAGGCAGGAACGTCAGCGCGGTCATGAACGCCAGAATCTGCAGCGATACCGAGTAGTCCTGAACGCCTTCTTCCGCGCCGGGCCTTACGGTAAACGCTGGAATACCAGGCAGATCCGCCAGCACCGAAGGCGCCCAGAACAACAGCAGAATCAGCGACAGTAGCGGGACACTTCGACCGAAAATCCACAACATCATGTCAGGAGCCTTCCCTGTTGGCGGAGCCGGAACCCCAGGATTTCCCGATCATCCCCTGAAGTTTACGGGCGAAATCACCGGTCACAGGTTCCCCCGGCGCCACCACAGGCTCGTCAAAAACGTGGAGTGTGCGTATCGCCTGAGGCGTAACGCCAATCAGAATCTGTTTGCCCCCGACATCGATCAGGGCAATGCGCTCCCGGGTGCCCATGGGCATCACAGACACCACCTTCATGGCGCGGGTGTTGCCGCCGGTCATACCGCTCATTCGGCGAACAATCCAGGCACACCCGAAGATAATGGCAACCACCGCCAGCACGCCGACACCGAGGGTAAGCATGGTCGCCAGGGTATCGGGTGCTGACCCTACCGAAGTCGCAGCCGCGGTTGCCGCTTCCTGTTCTTCGTCCATGTTATTTCTGCAACCGTTTGATGCGTTCGCCCGGGCTGATTACGTCGGTCAGACGAATGCCGAATTTCTCGTTAACCATTACCACCTCGCCGTGAGCGATCAGAGTGCCGTTAACCAGAACGTCCAGCGGCTCGCCCGCCAGCCTGTCCAGCTCAATCACCGATCCCTGATTCAACTGAAGCAGGGATCGGATAGGTATCTGGGTATTGCCCACTTCCATGGAAATGGTCACCGGAATATCGAGTATGACATCCAGATCCGGCGCAGGGCCGTCTCCCGGAGCAATCTTGGAGCCTTCGGGGAATTCTTCCATGGGCGCAGTGCGAACATTGTCGTGAGGCTCGCCCTCTTCGTCCCCGGTTTCTCCGGCCTCTTCCATAGCAGCGGCCCACTCATCATTACGGTCATCGCCGTCTGATTCACTCTCCGAGTCGCCCGACTCATCCATGGCCGATTCCCACTCAGCGGCAAGCTTCTCGTCTTCGCTGAGCTCCTGCTTGTCTTTTTTGTCGTCGTCAGCCATTGCGTCCCACCTTCAGTTGCTTTTTGACCTTGGGCAGTGTTGCCCGATCCTTGATTCTCAGTGCCAGCTTGCCGTCTCGGGTTCCCAGCGTTGCGTTGTAGACCGGAATGCCGTTGGCAGTGAGCGTCAGTGTCTCTGACATTTCTACCGGGATGATGTCGCCTTCCTTGAATTTCGCCACATCCCGAAGTGAGATGCGCCGGCGGCACACCGTTGCGTTAACCGGCACGCTGACCTCTTTGATATCTTCCTGAAGCGCACCAATCCAGCGCTCGTCCACGTCGTCGATATCGCTCTGGACCCCCGCGTCCAGAACATCACGAACGGGCTCGATCATGGAGTAAGGCATGGCCATGTGAAGCTCACCGCCGCCGCCATCCAGCTCGATATGGAAGGTACTCACCACAACCACTTCACTGGGGCTGACAATATTGGCCATCGCCGGGTTTACTTCGGAGCTGAGGTATTCAAAGTCCACTTTCAGAACCGCGTGCCAGGCTTCCTTCATATCGTGGAATACCTGGTCCAGAACCATCTGGACGATTCGGGTTTCGGTCGGCGTAAATTCGCGGCCCTCAATCTTGGCGTGGCGGCCCTCGCCCCCGAAAAAGTTATCCACCAGTTTGAACACCAGCTTGGCGTCCAGCACGAACAGAGATGTGCCGCGCAGGGGACGAACCTTGGTAAGATTCAGACTGCTGGGAACATAAAGCGTGTGGATGTATTCACCGAATTTCATGATCTGCACGCCGCCCGTCGAGACATCGGCATTGCGGCGCAGAAGGTTGAAAAGGCTGATGCGCGTGTAGCGGGCAAAGCGCTCGTTGATCATTTCGAGCGTGGGCATCCGGCCACGGACGATCCGGTCCTGACTGGCAAGGTCGTAGGATTTGACACCCTCGCCGTCAGTTTCGTCGTAGGTATCGATGTCGCTGTCATCCACACCGTGGAGCAGCGCATCGATTTCGTCCTGTGACAGTAAGTCCTGCATACGTTTCTCAGCCTTTGAATTGAGCCCGAAAGACTCTCTTGTGCTCTGCTTCTATTGAACGACGAAATTTCTGAACAGCACCCGCAACAGAGGCGGCTCGCCTTCCTGCTCCAGAACGCCGTTGGCGGCCACAAGCATCTGATCCGCCAGTGCCTTGCGCCCGTCTGGAGTCTGAAGCTCGATAAAATCACTACCGGCTAATACCCCAATAAGCTGACTGCGCAACAACGGCATGTGCAGACTTGCGGCATCCAGTGCGTTCTGGTCTTTTGCCTCCAGTGCCAGATAGACCTGAATGTAACGCTGCCGCCCTTCCGCCTGCACGGTAGTGACCAACGCCTTTTCCAGAACCGTATAGCCGCTGGGCACGAAGACGTCTTCCACTTCTTCCGTCGGTGTATCCTTGCTGCTCAGGCCCGGAATATCAGCCCCGGTGAACCAGAGCGTTCCCACCACCGAAAGCCCTATTGCCAGCACCACCAGCAGTGTCAGAATCAGAATCAGCTTGAGCTTGCCCTTCTTGGGCGGTGCTGGCGCGGGTGCGTTGTCTTCAGCCATAGAGTTTGTCTGCCAGAATTCCGTCGTAACGGTCGGGTTTAGAAGGTTTGAAGCAAAGGGCGGGCCAGAATGACAAACCCCCCTTACCAGAACAGCAGTTTAGCGTTGGTAAGGGGGATCGGCAAAGACTGTGGCAAGAAGATCATCAAAGCGGTCGTGATTAAGAGTGATTAGGAGTGATCAAGAGTATTCAGGCAAAAATGTCTACCTCGCCTTTCCAGGTAAGATCCAGTGACCGGAGCTCAGCCCCGGCATCTTCCATCTCTGCCTCTGCGATTACCCCCTGGCCTCCCTTGTGATCACCTCCGGCCTCACCGTCCCCGGCCTGGTCACGACCGGAATCCGATACATCAAACTGTTCAAGAGAGAGTCCCTGCTCGTTCAACATATCCCGAAGCCGATGGCTGTGAAGTTCAAGCTGCTCGCGAACCACCGGATTTGCAGAGTGGACCGAAATATTGGCCTGATCCTGCTGAACCTGAACTCGCACTTCCATAGGGCCCATATCCGGAGGCGTGAGATGAATCTCGGCGACAGACATATTTCTGGCGGTCAGCCAGGTCAGTTTGCCCGCCATCTTGTCGCCCCACTCAGCATGGCTGACCGGCACGTCTATGGAGGTGGTATAGCCGCGGAGGATGGGTGCGTCCGGGGCCATTTTGGGGGTATTCACCGCATTAGCCTGAGCACTGACCGACTCCAGGGCGCCTTGAAACCGTAGGGCGTTTTGCAGAAGAGGGCTATCTGCGGCTTTGGCGCCATCAGCCGTAACACCCGCCAGTAGGGTTTCCGTCAACGCGGTGCCTGATGCAGAGCCGTTCTGACCCGATGTCTGGAGGTTTATGGCGCCGGTTTTGCCAACGCCATTCAGACCTGACATTGACATCATCGAGCCCTGAATAAACGGCAACCCCTGACTATTGGATGGCGAACCAGTGCCCTTGGCTGTCGCGGTGGCCGCAACCTGTGTCTGCGCCGACGCGACAAGGGACTGCAAACCCGCGAAAGTTACCGGAACACTGTCGATGGTGGCCTCATCCGGGGGTATCGTCGCCAAATCGCTGCCAGAATCCAGTAATGGCGATGGATTTTTCCCGACTTTCTCCGCTTGTGCGTCATCGGCGGCAAGGTTTTGCCCGTGCTCTTCACCGGAAGGGTCTGTCGCAGGCGGTTTGCCCTCTGTGCTTTTTGCGTCAGCCGATTTTTCGGCGGCGGGCTGTTCCGGGCTGATTTTTTCAGAATCGGCTTTGTCACGGTCAGGCTTTTCAGAGTCGGACTTTGCCGCTCTTGCTTCCTTCGCCTCGAGGCGTTTGTGCTCTGACCGGGAGACGGCATCGAACTGACTTTCGCCGGACTTTTCATTTCCCGGCCTGGAAGAACCCGATGCCTTGGCGGCTTCAGGGGATGTGCTATTCGGAAGACTTTGTGGAAGAACCATCTGTGACATGGCAACCTCTTGCCGCTTTTGCTGGAGAAAGTGCGCTGATTTTTACAAATCCATCAACTTTCCAATAGTTTTTAATAACCCAGCAAAAGCAGTGCCATGATCATATCAGGCGATAAATCGCTTCAGCGTCTGCTCAACGCACTGGAATTCCGACTCAATGGCATCCACTACTTCCACAGCCTCATTAAGGCGATTGCCCTTCCCTGCTTCCTCAGCTTTCAGGCATAGCGCGCCCAGCCTGGGTGCTCCGATATTGACGGAACTGCCCTTGAAGCTGTGAGCGGCCTTGGCGAACGCATCCGCATCTGAGGTGTCGATCGCGCTCCGCAGGTGACGTATCCGGTCAGAGGAATCCTTCAGATAGGTTTCAATCAGCACATCGAACTCATCTTCCATAACATCCTGAAGTTCTGTCAGTGCTTCTTCATCAAGGTGCGGCTTGTCATTCATGACCAACCCCTGGTTGCTTGGTGGCTAGCGCCCAATCATAAACAATTTCAGCCCGGCTGCCATACTCTGAATAGCACAGGGAATGCCCCAGTTTCTGCATAAGCAACAATCCTCGGCCACTGTACTTTGCTTCCGAACTGTCTGAATCCACCGGCGATTCGGGCGCAAATTGCCTGCCGTGATCAAATCCTCGGCCGCTATCCTCGCAGGTAATGGTCAGCTGTCCGCCATTCAAGGTCGTCGAGTGGGTCAACGCGAACCTTATAAAATGCCCGGTTACGTTCTCAAGCCGCCGCTCCCTCTCCGAATAATAGTAGCTGAAGCCGTCCGGCGACGTTTTAAGATCCGATGAAAGGTCCAGTACTCCATGCTCCAGAGCATTGGTATAGAGTTCAGACAGCAGGGTGTATATATCGGCACTCTTGCGCCGAAGGCCTGGCACTTCCATGCAGATATGCAACAGCAGTGGCAGCGGGCTGAACTGGGCGAGAGTGTCATCCCGCACCTCATACACACAATACCACTGGGCGGGGCCTTTCAGGGCCGATTGCGGCAGCCGCTCGGCAGCTTCATGGAACTGTGAAGCGACAACCATTTCCAGTGACACAAGAGTCAGATCATCCTGACCCGACTGCTCACCGGTGAAGGACCGGATGGCACCAAGCAGAGTGTCGATTGGCGCTTCAGCGTCGGGGGCGACGTCCAGCGCATGCTTGAGGCGATCTTCTCCGAAACGCTCGGCCTCCTCGTTTTCAGCCTCGAGCACGCCGTCGGTCATCATTAACAGGGTGTCACCGGCGCTGGTGTGAAACACGTCCATGGCGGCATCAAAGCGGGACGCGTTCAATACACCCAGCGGCAGATGACGTGAGATAACCAGATCACGCCCACCCCCCTTTCTGAATAAAACGCCATCCGGCAGGCCGCCGTTCCATATTCGCAGCTGGTTCAGTTGAAAATCCGCCTGAATCATTGCGGCGCAGCAAAACATGCCGGTGGGAAGAATCCGGCCCGACTTGTCATTAATCTCACGCAGTACGTCGCTGCCACTGAACCCCATACTGGTCATGCCATAGAAGATTTCCGCTATCGGCAAGGCACCAATGGCGGCAGGCAGGCCATGCCCGGTAAAGTCGCCAATCAGCACATGCATGCCTCCGGCCGGCCGCGGGCAGGCAAACAGGATATCGCCGTTAAAAATCGACAGCGGGGACACGTGGGACCGGATATTGTCGGCATCCAGGCAGCCGGTGTGGGCAATATTGTCGAACACCCGCTTGGCAAGCTGCTGCTCTTCCAGTAACTGGCGGTTGCGCTCGCTGATCAGATCCCGCTGCTGACTCAGAGTCTGATGCATCTGCCGCATCCGGTTGAAGGCACCGAGCTTTGCCTGAATGATCACTTTGTTATAGGGCTTGGTCAGAAAATCGTCGCCACCGGCGTCAAGGCACCGGGCCAGCGCACTGGAATCGGTCAGGGAGGTCAGAAATATCACAGGCACCCACTCTTCACCGGCCATATCCTTGATTTTGCGCGCAGCGGTGATGCCGTCCATTATCGGCATCAGCACGTCCAACAGAACAATATCAGCTTGGTAATCGGCAAAGATGGCAACCGCCTCGCTGCCGTTAGCGGCGGCCCGGACCTGATGGCCAAGGCGTTTCATCAGCGTTTTCAGAATCAGCCGATCGCTGTCGCTGTCGTCGGCAATCAGAATTCGCAGAGCGTGGTTTTCCCCTGTCATTGTATGGAAAAAAGCTGCTCGAAGTTGGATATGGTCAGAATCCGGCGGACGTCGTTGTTGCAGTTTCTGAGCTCGATCCGAGCACCATCGCCGCCCGCATAGTCACGGAGCAGCAACAGCATGCCGAGGGCGGAGCTGTCCAGATAAGTGGTCCTGGACAAGTCCACGATAAACTCTTTCACCTCAGGGTCTTTCTGCTCGTAGGCGTTGCGGAAAGCCTGATGAGTGCTGAAATCGAATCGCCCTTCAATCCGTATGGTCAGAGTATGACGATCGTCGCTGCGATGTGTCTGAATCGGCATTCAAAGCCTCCGTAAAATGCATGCGCGATGCGCGAGAAACGCGATCGGTCCAATCACTAAAGAGTAGTCGAATAGCGCGAATTTGCATCCGCAACATCAATCACGCTAACGGCGGCGCTGATAAAGGCGGTTAGCGGCCTCATCTGCCAGTTTCTGCTCCCGGGCGTCCAGTTCCTGCTGCTCCTGACGGCGACAGGTTTGAATGTATTTTTCCATGCCCCGGCGGCGCTCCCAGGCTTTCTGCCAATCCTCACGGCGGGCATCCAGCCTTGCCCTGGCCTTCTCAAGCACGGTTTGCTGCTGCCCAATAACCTGATCGAGCTGGGCGATAAACGCCTGCCAGGCCTGCAGCCGGGAGACTGGCACAACCCCGTGCTGGTTAGCCCGGATCTGGTCACGGTATTCGCGTTGATAGCGTTCCAGGTTGTCAATCTGCTGACGCTGGGCTTCATAGGCCTTTTGCGCTTCGGCCATTTTCTCCAGCGCCTGATGCTCTTTCTGCTCTTCCAGTTTAAGGACTACCTGAAGTCGTTGAGAGCGCAGCATCAGCCGGCCTCAGCCTGACCGCTGGCGGGCGGCATTTTAGGTCTGTCGTTAGATCGACGTTCGGGAACGATTGCCATTAGTTGCTCTACGCTGTCCTTAAGGGTGGATCTGTCATTCAGCCCCTGCTGCAAAAACTGGCCCATATTGCCAATGTGGGCAATGGCAAAATCCGTTTCCGGATCAGAGCCCTTCACATAGGCCCCGACACTGATCAGATCCCGAGCCTGCTGGTAGCGAGAGTACACCTGTTTGAATCGCTGGGCCCGGGCAAAATGAGAGGGGTCGGTCACCTGCGGCATTACCCGGCTGATGGAGGCTTCCACATCAATCGCCGGGTAATGGCCTTCCTCCGCCAGGCGGCGGGACAGCACAATGTGGCCATCCAGAATGGCCCGGGCCGCATCGGCAATGGGGTCCTGCTGGTCGTCGCCTTCGGTCAGCACGGTGTAGAACGCGGTAATGGAGCCTGCCCCGGGCCGCCCGTTACCGGTGCGCTCGACAAGTTGCGGCAATTTAGCAAACACCGAGGGAGGATAACCCTTGGTGGCGGGTGGCTCGCCCACCGCCAGCGCAATTTCCCGCTGGGCCTGGGCATAACGGGTGAGGGAGTCCATCAGCAGCAGCACACGCTTGCCCTGATCGCGATAATACTCTGCAATGCGGGTTGCGAGCATGGCCGCCCGAAGCCGCATCAGGGGTGAATCATCCGCGGGGGATGCGACCACCACAGAGCGGGCGAGACCTTCGTCGCCCAGAATATCCTCAATGAATTCCTTGACCTCCCTGCCCCGTTCGCCGATCAGACCAACGACGGTAATGTCAGCGTCAGTAAAGCGGGTCATCATGCCCAACAGAACGCTCTTACCCACACCGCTGCCGGCAAACAGGCCCAGACGCTGGCCCTGCCCCACCGTCATTAGCGAATTGATGGCGCGAATGCCCACATCCATTGACTGGCGCACCGGCGCCCGATCCAGCGGGTTGATAATATCACCGCTCAGAGACACCCGTTTTTCCGTTTGCAGCGGGCCCTTGCGGTCCAGCGGCTCACCGTTGCCGTTGACCACCCGACCGAGTAATTCCGGGCCCACGGGAATCCGGCTGGCTGCAGACATCGGTACCACTCTGGCACCGGGGCGAAGCCCTTCAATGGCAGTGAGCGGCATCAAGTAAACCCGTTCGTCTTCAAAACCCACTACTTCGGCTTCCACCGTGCCCGTACCCTGGCCGGTAATCACGCAGCGATCACCCACTACCATCGGGCAACCAACGCACTCGAGGGTCAGGCCGACCATGCGGGTGAGACGGCCGGACAGCTCTGGCTCCGGCTCACTGACCAGGCCCTTCTGCAGTTTTTTCAGGCGTTCAGCCAGCCTTGCCGTCATCATTTTCCTCCTTGGGATCAAGCACGTCCCGACGGAAATCCGTCAGGTCGTCCATCATTGCGTCCAGCTCTTCGCCGTCACCCGGGGATTCCTGATCCAGCTCTTCGCTCAGCATGTCCTGAACGGCCTTCTGGAAGCGCTTTTCAATGGTGAAGTCCACCAGGCTGTGACGGGTTTCGAGCTTGCAACCGCCGCGCATGATGGCGGCGTCCTCGACAACCGACGTTTTGGCTTCAAAGCGGTCGGCAACTTCGCCTACAAACTGGTAGTCATCGGGATGGATATGGATGCGAACGTTTTCGCTGGTGGACGGCAATGAGGCCATGGCCTTTTTCACGACTGCGGCAATCTGAGAGGAATCCAGCGACAGCTCGCGATACAGCACGGATCGGGACAGCACGGTCGTCAGGTTGACCAGTGCGGTTTCAAGCTCGTCTTCGTGACGCTGGATGGGGACGAGCAGTTCACCCATCAGGTGCTCAAGGCGCTCAAGCTTGGCTTCAACGTCTTTGCGGGTTTCTTCGAGGCCCTTTTCTGCGCCCTGTTCCCGCCCCTCTGTCTCACCCGAGGCAAAGCCTTCATCGTGGCCTGTTTTCAGGCCTTCTTCATGTCCGGCTTCAAAGCCTTCTTTGCGGCCTTCTTCTAACCCGTCGGCATAGGCCGCCTGGCGGATCTCTTCGATATTTGCGGCAGTGAGTGGCTTGACGTTGAGCTCTTCTTCCCGCGCCACCTCGTTTCCTTTGGCATCCAGCAAAGGAAGCTCCCAGCGCTCATAGGCTGTGAGATTTTCCTTGGGGATGCGGTTCAGGTTGCGGCGCGGATCTTTCATCACGTAAGCATCACATCATTTCTTCGCCAGAACCACCGAGGGTGATTTCACCAGCCTCGGCCATACGGCGTGCGATTGTAATAATATCTTTCTGGGCAGATTCCACTTCACTGACCTTGACCGGGCCCTTGGCCTCAAGGTCGTCCTGCAGAAGCTCGGAAGCGCGTTTGGACATGTTCTTGAAGATTTTTTCCTGAACGCCGTCATCAGCGCCTTTCAGAGCGACAACCAGAACCTCGGAAGACACTTCACGCAGCAGCGCTTGAATACCCCGGTCGTCGATTTCCGCCAGGTTATCAAATACGAACATCAGGTCTTCAATGGTGGAGGCCAGGTCCGGATCCATATCTTTAATGGAATCCATCAGCGTACCTTCGGAACTGCGCTCCATGAAGTTCATGATGTCCGCAGCCCGCTTGACGCCGCCAATACGGCTGGTCTGAGCAGCAGATCCGCCGGAGAACTGCTTTTCCAGAATGTTGTTCAGTTCCTGCAGGGCCTGGGGCTGAATGCTTTCCAATGAGGCTACCCGCATCATCACGTCCAGTTTGACCTTATCATCCAGGGTGCCGAGAATTTCTGCGGCCTGATCCGGGTCGAGATAGGAGATAACAATCGCCTGAATCTGGGGGTGCTCGTAACGGATGATATCACCGACAGCGCGGGGCTCCATCCACTTGAGCGTATCCAGGCCGGTAGTATTGCCGCCGATCAGAATCCGGTCGATCAGGCTGGAGGCCTTATCGTCACCCAGGGCCTGGGTCAGCATGGTACGAATATAATCATCGTTACCCACACCCAGCCCGGTCTGGCCGCCCACTGCCTCGACAAACTGGTTTAGAACAAAGGTGACGTCGTCTTTGCTGACTTCTTTCATCTGCGCCATGGCAACACCGACTCGCTGTACCTCTTTCGGGCCCATATGCTTGAGCATCTGCGCGGCATCGCTTTCGCCCAGAGACATCAGCAAAATGGCGGCCTGCTCTACCCGCGGGATTTTACGTTGCGGTTTTTGCGGCGCGTTGGCCTCACGAGTCTGTTCATCAGTCATCGACATTCACCCATTGGCGCATCACCTGCGACACCCTGGCCGGGTCTTCAGCAACCAGGCCTTTCAGGGCGTTCAACTGTCTATCATAACCGTCCGTCGCACCGGGCAAAAGCAGATCATCCTGGCTCTTCATTGCGCTCCGAAGTTCGTCGCCACCTTCAATGCCATCCAGCCCATCGTAATCATCACTCTGGCCTTCGCCTCGATTAGCCCTGCCGCCGCCGGACAGCGATTTCAGTGTCGGGCGCAACAGCCCCAGAATCAGCACCAGAACCACCAACCCGGCCAGTACCTGCTTCATCAGATCCCAGAACCAGGGTTGTTCCCAGAAACCCGGTTGCGTAAATTCTATTTCTTCCTCAGAGGCAAACGCCGTATTCATCACCGTGACACTGTCACCCCGCGCGGCAGAGTAGCCAACCGCGTCACGAACCAGCATGGTCAGTCGCTGAAGCTCGGCTTCCGGCCAGGGCTCGTAAGTGACTTCACCGGTATCCGGGTTCACTACCCTCATATCGTCGACGGCAAGCGCAACGTTCAGGCGATTGATGCGTCCGTACTCCTGACGGATGTAACTGACGGTGCGGTCCATCTCGTAATTACGGGTGGATTCTTCACGCACATTCACCGGCGCTGGTGGTCCGGCACCTTCTTCGCCATCGCCACCATTTGCCTGCTCAGGCACGGCGGCATTGGCTGGTGGCTGGTTGGAGAGCGCCCCGGGAATGCCACTGGCACCTCCTGCTGAGCGCTGCTCGGTCATGGTCCGTTCACTTCGAACCGCTTGCTGCTCCGGATTGAACAACTCTTCCGCCTGCTCTACTGAAGAAAAGTCCAGATCTGCGGTCACTTCCGCGCGGAACCGGCCGTCACCAAGAACGGGGCGAACCAGTGACACCACCCGTTGAGTTAACCGATCCTCAACCCGGCCGGTGTACTCGTACTGGTCTTCCATCTGACGACTTTCGCCGTTGCCGTCCTGACCGGTCAAAAGATTTCCGCTCTGATCAACAACCGTTACATTGTCTTTACTCATCCTCGGAACGCTGCCTGCCACCAGATTTATGATAGAGGCAATCTGTTCCTGCTCAAGACGGCGACCGGCAAAGACTTCCAGAAATACTGATGCTGTAGGCTCCCGGGCATCGCGGACAAAAACTGACCGCTCAGGCATAGCCAAATGCACTCTGGCTGAGCGTACCGTGCGCATACTGCTGATGGTGCGAGCAAGCTCTCCTTCCAGCCCCCGGCGGTAACTGATAGTTTCCATGAACTGGGAGGTGCCAAGGCCGCGATCCTGATCCAGCAGCTCGTAACCAATGGTCTGTTCGTCCGTTACGCCCTCAGCGGCCAGCTTGAGTCGTGCGTCGTAGACCTGTTCGGCCGGAACCAGCAGCGCTCCGGAGCGGGGGTCCATCCGGTAGTCGATGTTGTTACTGCTGAGAATGCCGGTGATATCCTGGGGATTGTAGCCGGACATGTCCCCCACGACCGGCTGATAGTTCGGCTCCTGTGCCCAGAGCACAACGGATACGCCCAGCGCAACACTGGCCGCCAGCCCTACCATCAGGCCAATCTGGCGCAGCAGGTTCAGCCGGTTGAACCCGAACACCATATCACTGCCGCTTTCGGCACCCTCAGAGCCCGCCGAGCCCTGGGCTGTGGGCAGGTTAGCACTTGTGGTTTGGGCAGGTAAGCTGGCCATGGATTTGCTCCGCTATCAGATCGGCATGTTCATGATGTCTTCGTAGGACTTCACCACGCGGTTTCTCACCTGGGTCAGAGCTTCGAACGCGATGGACGATTTCTCGGAAGCGATCATCACGCGAGTAATATCAACGCTCGGATCGCCCATGTCATAGGCGGTTTTCATATCACTGGAGGCCTGCTGTACTTCGTTCACCGAACTCACAGCCTGGCTCAGCATGTCACTGAACTTCGGCGTTTGCTGAGTTTCCTGCACACCGGAGGGACGATCGATCTGGCCACGAACGGCGTTGTCCTGCTGAACCCGCTGATTGTCCATCATCTGGGAGCGCATATTGCGAATTTCAGAAAGGACGCTGTTGATGTCGGCACGCTGAACCATGATTCTCTCTCCCGGGCGGCCACCTATCGGGCCCGCTCCTGCAGCTGTTCACGAATTACTAGCTGTTTACGAATTACTAACAATTTAGCAAATAGCAGGCCAACAACATTAAATTGTTATTTTTCAGTATTTTATAAAATAATCTTAGGAAGAGATGAAAGCAGGCGACGATCTTTTGACACATTAAAAAGGCACCCGAAGGTGCCCATCAAAGCAGACGCATCAATGCATCAGGCGGTTGCAAGCTCCGCATTCAGGTCAATGCCTGCATCCCGCATCTGTGCCAGTTTGTACCGCAGTGTCCGGGGGCTGATACCCAGCTGCTCTGCTGCCCGGTTGCGGCGGCCACGCTCTCTGCGCAGTGCCTCAATAATGATTCTGAACTCCCGCTGGCGCACTTCATCACCCAAAGAGCTCGTACTACCGCTCTGAACAGGCCACTCTGACGCCACCGGCTGATCACCGGTGTCCGCATCACTGCGATCGCCACCGGATTCTGGCAATGAACGGGGCTCCGCCGTTGGTCTGATTGCGGTCGGGGCTCCTACTTCCGTCCGCCCGTCAATGCCCAGCTCAAGGCACAGATCGCTGGCGTGAATGACGTTGCCCTGATGCAACACCAGCGCCCTTTGCAGGGCATTGTCCAGCTCGCGCACATTGCCAGGCCAGCGGTGTGTGGTCAGCGCCTGTTTTGCATCCGGGGCAAACGCAATGCCGGTCAACTTCATTTTGCGACAGTGCGCCTTCAGCAGCGAACTTGCCAGTGGCATGATATCCAGAGGCCGTTCACGCAGGGGCTGCCAGTGCATGGGGAACACCGTCAGCCGGTAATACAGGTCTTCCCGGAACTGACCCTCGCGCACGTAATGGCCCAGATCCCGGTTGGTGGTGGCAATTATCCGCACATCCAGAGTGATGGTCTTGCGCCCACCCACACGCTCTACTTCCCGCTCCTGCAGAACCCTAAGTAGCTTGGACTGAAGCCCCAGATCCATTTCCGAGATTTCGTCCAGCAGAATGGTTCCGCCATTGGCCTGCTCAAACTTGCCCGGCGAGGACGCTATCGCCCCGGTAAAGGCCCCTTTTTCGTGGCCGAACAGGATGGCTTCAAGCATATTTTCGGGAATGGCGGCACAGTTAATGGCCACAAAGGGCTGATCAGAACGGGGAGACTGCTGGTGAATATACCGCGCCAGCACTTCCTTACCGGTGCCGCTCTCGCCAGAAATCATCACCGTCGAGTCACTGGCGGCCACCTTGGCCGCAAGCTGAAACATCCGTTTGCTGATGGGGTCCTCGGCAACCGGCGCATCACTACCCTTATCGCGGCTTCCGCCTACAATACGGCTGACAGCATCCACCAGAACCGCAGGCTCGAAAGGTTTCACCAGATAATCAATCGCACCGGCCTGCATGGCAGATACCGCATGGCTAATCTGCCCATAGGCGGTAATCAGCATCATCGGCAAACCCGGATGAAGCCTCTGAACCTCATACAACAGGTCGTGACCAGACATCCCTGGCATGTTGACGTCGCTGACGACCATATCCACCGGGCCCTCCGCGAGGCAACTCAGGGCCTGTTCGGCGCTTGCGGCCTCCCGTACCCGGAACCTGGCCAGCTCTAGCGTGGTGACCAGTGCCTCGCGCAGGTCGTGGTCGTCCTCAACAATCAGAATTTGAGCCTTGGCCATCATTGCCTCCAATCACTTCTTGTGGTTCGGCTGCCGGTCGCTCGAGCTAGCGCGCAATAGCGGCAGAGAAAGAGTGGCGGTCGCACCGCCTTTAGCAGGCGATTCGATATCAAAGCTGCCCTGGTGTGCTTTAACGACCGCCTGAACCACCGCCAGCCCCAGCCCTGTGCCATGGGATTTTGTGGTGTAGAACGCCTCAAGCATCTGGCTTGTCTGGTCGGCTGAAAAGCCCGGGCCATCGTCCGACACCCGGATCGTCAGTTCATTTTCCTGCTGGTGCAGCGCAACACTGATGCGTTTGGCGCCCGCCTCAATGCTGTTGTTGACGAGATTGGTGCAGGCACCCACAAGCGCATCCCGGTTGCAGAGCATGGGCTGATCAGCCACCTTGCTGTCCAGATCAATCTGCACATCCGCGGGCTGACGCAAACCGTCAATGGCCGCCTTCAGAGCGTGAGCCAGGCTCTCGGTGGACAGTTCCTCCGCCAGCCGGGTTTCGCCGCGAGCGAAGATCAGCATATCCCGCACCTGTTGTTCCAGATGGGTCAGCCGGGACATCAGCCGTGATGCGCAGCGCTGTCGCAGTTCTTCTTCAAGGTCCGGCTGGCTGAGATGGCCGCCATAGAGAATCGCTGCTGACAAGGGCGTCCGGATCTGATGCGCCAGAGACGCCACCATCTTGCCCATGGCGGACAAACGCTGGGCGTGGGCAAGCTGGCTCTGAAGCTGCCGGGTTTCGGTCAGATCCGTCAGAAGAATTAACTGGCCGGGCTGGTTTTCCATGGTACGAATTTCAATACTGACGCGGCGACCGTCTTTCAGAGACACTTCATGGCCGTCATCCCGGCGGGGCGCAAAACAGCGGCGTATCACATCGACCCAGCGCTCTCCATCTAAAGGCTCACCCAGCAGAGTGAGCGCAGCCGGGTTGGTCTGGGTGATCACACCCTGACTATCGAGTACCACCACGCCAGCGGGCAACGCGTGTAGCAGTGTGGAAAGCCGATCTGCGAGTTCTTCTTTATGTTCAAGCTCTACCTGCCGCTGACGGGATTCAGCCGTCAGTTCCCCGGAAAGCTGATTAACACGGGATTCGAGTGTGCGATACGAATCCGTGATCTGCCGCGACATCTGATTAAAAAGATCCAGCGCAGTACCCAAAGCCTCGTCGTCGTGTTCAGGAAACAACGCGGTCACTTTGTCGTTAACGTCAGCGGCAGCGTTTGCGGGAGATTCTCCCGATACTGACTCGGCTGCTGACTGAACCACAAAATGTAACTGACTCATAAACTCGCCCTCTGAGCGGACCTTTCAGCCGGCCCGCACCAATCGGATGGATCGTTTCCGTACTCTTTCAGAAGTTCTAAGCGAGGACTGTGCCAGATTTATTTTTTCTATATTTTTCAATGAGAAAGGAAATGTTCAGACGGGCAGGTGACGGTTTTCTGTCGCCCTAAAAGCAGAACAGCGCCGAAGGTTACGAACCTTTGACGCCGTCAGAAGATACCTGAAATATTCAGATTTCCTCGGATTCCTCATCTCTGAGGCCATACTTTCGAACCTTTTCGACCAGCGTGGTTCGGCGAATGCGCAGCTTTTCCGCAGCCCGGGCAACCACGCCGCCGGATTCATTCAGTGCCTGCTGAATCAGCTGCTTTTCCAGGTTAGAGAGATAGTCTTTCAGGTCAAGGCCATTAACCGGGAGAAGAGCCGGCGCATCCAACCCCACCAAACCGGGAACACCGGTCGGCATCCCGGAATCTTCCACTGGCCGGTTTTCATCAAAGTCGTCCACGTAGCGGAACTTCTTGGGCAGCTCCTGAACGCCAATCACGCTGTAAGGATGCATGATGGCCAGACGCTCAACCAGATTGGCCAGTTCCCGGACGTTACCGGGCCATTCGTGCCTGCACAGGCTCATGATGGCCGCAGAATTCAGTCGCAGGGAGCCGCGCTTTTCCTTTTCCATCCGGGCAATCAGCTCGTTGATCAGCAGGGGTATGTCTTCAACCCGCTCCCGCAGAGCTGGCATTTCGATGGGAAACACGTTCAGCCGATAATAGAGATCTTCCCGGAAGCCGCCGCTCTCTATCATGTCCTCAAGATGCGTATGGGTGGCGGCAATGACTCGCACATCCGCTGTCTGGGTACGATTGCTACCGACTTTCTCGAACGTCCGCTCCTGTAGAACACGCAGAATCTTTACCTGCATATTGAGCGGCATATCACCGATTTCATCCAGGAACAGCGTGCCACCCTCTGCCAACTCAAACCGCCCGACCCGGGTTGTGATGGCCCCGGTAAAGGCGCCTTTCTCGTGACCAAAGAGCTCACTCTCCAGAAGCTCGGCGGGAATAGCACCACAATTGACCGGCACAAATGGCTTTTCGCGACGGCGTGAGTGGTAATGCAGATTACGGGCAACCACTTCCTTGCCAGTGCCGGATTCGCCGGTGATCAGGACACTGATGTCTTTATCGGCTACCTGCTCCATCAGTTGGCGCACCGACTGAACCCTGCGGCTCGTGCCGACAAGGCTACGAAATAATTGCAGGCCACGCTGCTGACCGCGCTCCTGGTTACGGGCAAACTGATCCCGGAATATCTGAGCCCGGTAAAGGCAGTCCACAAACTTGGTGTAATTGAGGGGCCATTCCATGCGGGCAATGATCCGGCCGGCTTCCTCATCGGACAACTTTTTCAGATCAGGATCGCCCACCATCAGTATCGGCACGCCCCGAGTTGACTGGCTGATAACGGCAACCGTGTTGCCGGCGGAGGCGTCACTGCCATCAAGAATAACAACCGATGCTTCCTCGAGAGCCCCTGGCTCCTCCAGCAACGCCAGCGCTTCATCGCCAGAGGTTATTTCTTCTTCACCAATAAATTCGAGGATAGTAAAAATGTCATGTCTTCTGGCATCGTCCTCGCTGAGCACCAGCACTTTATTGTTCTTGGACATTAAAACGGATCTCTTGCGGGGGATGTTTCCGCCATATTTAAGACTGAACCGCTCCGAGAGTCAATTTTATGACGCTATCTTTGCGGATTTCCAGAGACTTTCTGGTAGGCTTTTGCGGCGCTGCGGTTCTGATCAACCCCTTCAAGCGCCTTCCGGGCCTCGGCTTTGAGCTGGTTCGCCGAATTATCGGCACGATCACAAAAGGCCTGGAGACTGGCAAGACGCTCGCGGACCGGCTCCGGGTCCAGCTCCCCGGCTTCCAGTGCTGTCATCACCGGCTCGAGGGTTGGCCGAACCAGCTGGTTCAACCTTGACAACTCGTCCCAGTCTTTTTCAGACAACGCTGATTTCAGGTGAACAAGGAGCGTGTCGATCGCATCAAACCGGTCTTCTGTCATTTCTGCTTCTCCTGAGTCTAGCGGCGGGCGTCCCTGCGCGCAGCAGAGGCAGAGAACTGGTCGCCACGGAATCCCGGCTTGAAATCGTACGCCGGGTAACCCTGGTCCAGACCGTCAATGTAGTAACGCTCGGCCTTTAGGTCATAGGTCATTTCCAGGGTGGTCCAGAATACCGGCTCACTATAGAAACTGATGTTGTGGGCTTCAGACACGCGCCACAGATTTCCATCCTCATCGTACTCTTCTGTCGCCAGAACCTGCCAGCTATCTTCATCAACATAGAAAACGCGACGGTCATAAATATGGCTGATGCCGATACGCCGCTTGGCTTCAACCACCAAGACGCGATGCAACTCGTAGCGGGCCAGCTCCTGATTGATATGCTGTGGACGGATGATATCGTCGGGCCGTACGTCGCCATCGTGAAGCTTGTAGGCGTTGTAGGGCACATAAATTTCACGCCGGCCTTTGATCTCCCAGTTGTACTGGTTTGGGGCGCCGTTATACATGTCTTTCTGGTCAACCGCCCGCAGCGACGAGGAATTGGGCAGGTCAGTCTCATAGGCCAGGTTCGGTGACCGGCGCAGCCGGCGCGAACCGGCATCGTAGATCCATGCCAGGCGGGGATGACTCAAGAGGGATTGCCACTTTTTACCCCACCGACCGGGGTCAGATCCTTACCCAGGCGATCCGCCTCTTCGGTCGACACTTTTGCCTGCGCCACCCCACAAAACCCCACCAATATTGCTGTGAACCCTGCCAACATCTGGTTCCGCATTACTCATCCCCTCTACTGAAACAACTCTCGTACGATATTCGTACTCTCTGTTCGGCACACTTTTGGCTGATTAAGCCTGGCAAGCCCCAACCTATTGTTCAAAATGCGGCTTCCCTTTTGCCAAATTCAAACGCTTGTTTCAAGTGTTCGTTTGTTTTTTATTGTCAACGCGGCCAATTCATCGAACAGAAGAATTTTTGTTCAACAAATGATAGGATGGCGGTCAAACTTTTGAGTATTGGCTCATCCCGTAACTGGTTCCGGCAGGTATTCGATGGCATCGCAGTGGCATTCTCTGGTATCGCAGAAGGTCTTTCTTGCCAAAACCCTGCTCTCGCAGCGTGATAGGCCAGATTCAATCCCGACACAAGAAGCGCTCTGGCAGGGTGCTGTAGAGCTGGCATTACGGTCGCGCCAACTGGTTCTGATAATGATCACCCGGTTCTATCAAGACAAACAGAGTGAGCCGCAGAGTCTTGAAGCCCTTCGGGTACTGCTCGGTGACAACATCCCGGAAATAGCAGACCTGGAAGCGCTGAGCACAGGTGCTTCCAACTGGTGGGTGTACCTGAGCCAGCTTGAGCATCACCAGACTCGTCCGCCGGTAGCCAAAAAGACTGTCAGCGACGAAAACATAATTGCGGTGGCTGCCGATACCGGGCCTGACCGGTCATCGAAAGCTCTGGGCCAGGCACTTGCAGACCTCAAACATTTTACTGATGCCCTTGAGGAGCGACACAGCGAATGGTGAAACCTTCGCTCACGTTCTCACATATCCTGGGGCAACGAACTGAAAGGCTTTTGAAATGTCACCTTCTTTCTTTGAAATTGTACAGCTGAGCAACGGCGACTATGCCCTGCGTCGGGTAGACGACGACAGTGCGCCACTGGTTAAAATTTCGTTTTCTTCAGAGGCGAGGGAGATGATGGCAGACCGTGACATGGACGTTGCCAAAGCGATGATCGCTGCTGGCATAGAAGCCGCTGGCGATACCAGCCACGATATAGATTTCGAAGAGGACGATCTGGACATTCTGGACGCCCAGCACGTCTCATACACGCTTCACTGAAGCTCAACGTTGCCGCAATACAACGCCGTGACTGTTTCCTTTGGCGGACGCCTGCTCCAGCGCTGCCAGTGACTGCCGACCCAGCTTTCGGGTCCACATCACAACGGCATGGCAGGTGCCCGCACTCAGGGCCCGCTCTGCGAGCTCTCGCGCCGGATACTCCGGCGTAGACCGAAGCACCAGAAGTTCTCCGGCGACTATGCCCCGCATCTTCTGCCAACCGCTGACCAGGCTTTGAGGCGGGTCGATCCACGCAAGCCAGCGCTTTTCCTGATTTAACTGGGTCAGCATGGGAAGCAAAAGCTGGAAATTTTCTACCTGCCCTTCAGGCATGATGATTTCCGTTACGTTCCCGGTCACCGGCGAAGGCTTGGTGGCGCTTGGTGTCACCGTGCTTCGAACGGCCTGGCTTGAGGTGTCCGGGTGGGCCAGAGAATGAGAGTGGCCTGCGCTTTTGGCATACGCCAGATTCTGATTAAAGCTGAGTTGTTCCATGATATGCCTCACCTGCCTTTCAACCGATTCTTGGGAGTGCTGACCTAGTGGAAATCCGATCGTCGAATAACACCAACACCCAGCCCTTCGATGAACAGCTCCTGTTCGGTCAGATCAACCTCGATCGGATCAAACTCTTCGTTTTCTGCAATAAGCAGAACTTTTGATCCTTCCTTACGGAAGCGCTTGACCGTGACTTCATTTTCACCCACACGAGCCACAACAACCTGGCCGTTTTGCACATCCTGAGTGCGATGAACTGCCAGCAGGTCGCCGTCCAGAATTCCAATGTCTTTCATGCTCATACCGCGAACACGGAGAAGATAGTCTGCCGAGGGCGAGAAAAACTCAGGGCGCACCGTGCAGTGATCCTCGATATGCTCCTGGGCAAGAATCGGGCTACCGGCGGCAACCTGACCAATAACCGGCAACCCCAGATCTTCCTCTGCTTCCGGCAAACGAATACCGCGACTGGCCCCTGGCACCATTTCAATCGCGCCTTTGCGGGCCAGGGCCCGGAGATGCTCCTCTGCTGCGTTCGCCGAGCGGAAACCCAGCTCAGTCGCGATTTCAGCACGAGTGGGCGGATAGCCGGTTTCATCAATGGAACGGCGGATAACATCCAGTACCTGAGATTGTCTTGCTGTCAGTTTCATTGGTAAGCCCCAAACGTGCCTGTTTTTATATACAGTAAAATAACTATATACAGTGTTTCATCCAGTGTAAAGACCAGCTCCAAATTTTTCGCTCCGGGACACACCGGTCGTTTCGACACGCTCTGGTTAAAGCTCTGTGTTAAAGTTTGTGCAATTTTCCAAGGAGGCGAGATCATGAGTAACAGGTGCAGAATGCCGGACATCCTGAACACGAAAGACGGTTCGGAAAGAAGGGTCGGCGTCGAGATTGAACTCTCAGGGCTTGGGTACGAGCAACTCGTTGGCCTCAGCAGCAAACTGCTGGGCGGCGACAGTGCTCAGGTAGCCCGTTACGTTTCCGAGGTTCAGACCGACCTTGGCGCGTTCACCATCGAACTGGATTCAGACCCGATCAAGGATCTGGACCTGCAGGATGCCCGTCTCCCGGAATCCGTCCGTGAACTTGGCGTCCACGCCATGAGCGTGATTGATGCAGCAGCTGAAAAAATTGTACCGCTGGAAATCGTTTCCCCTCCGCTGCCGTTCAGTGAGCTGGAACGAATAGAAATATTGTGCGATGAGCTGCGCGAAGCAGGCGCGCTGGGCAGTCGCGAATCCATTTATTATGCGTTCGGCCTGCAGCTCAATCCGGAACTGCCGGATCTGGAGCCCTCAACCCTTCTGCGATATCTGCGCGGGTTTGCGGCTTTGTACGAGTGGTTGAAAGCCCGCCACCAGTTGGATATCAGCCGCAAACTCACCACCTATATAGAGCCCTGGAGCAGCGCCTACATTGATCTGTTGATTTCAGACGATTATGCGCCGGATATGCAGCAACTGATGAAAGATTATCTGCACTATAATCCGACTCGCAACAAGGCACTGGATCTGCTACCGCTGTTTGCCCATATTGATAGCGAGCTGTTGGGCAGCTATGTGGAGGACGCCCGCATCAAAAGCCGGCCCACGCTTCACTACCGCCTGCCGGACTGCGACATCGACAACCCGCAGTGGCATTTCTCCACGGTGTGGAATGACTGGGTTATGCTTGAACAGATCGTGGTGAACGCGCCGGATCTGGCGGAATTGGTCACGGCTTTCCGGCAAAGCCGAAAGCTCAGCCTGCGCAACCTGACCCACAGCTGGGTCGAAACAACCAACCAATGGCTCAGCGACCGACATTATGTCTGAAATGCCCATTGAAGAACCGGAGCATCCGGGCCTGACCATCGGCATCAGCGGCCCCAAGAGACGCAGCCTGGCGCACCGACTGCTCAGCTTTGCACTGCGCATGCAGGGCGCGCGCACCCATACCATTCGCCCCGGATCGAAGATTGACGTTGCCCTTCTGGACGGTCTGGTGTTGTCCGGCGGCACCCATGTTCACCCGTCCCGCTATGGCCAGCAGCCAGCAGTGACGGCCAATTACGACACCCGCCGGGATGAGACCGATTTCCGGTTGCTGGCCCGCGCAGAAAAACTGGGCATACCGGTGCTGGGCGTTTGCCGTGGCGCGCAGCTGATCAATATCTTCCGGGGCGGCTCGCTGTGCCAGAATGTGACCCCGATGCGCAAGCACACCCGGCATCGCCCTCTGCTTTTGCCTTTACAGACGGTTCGGCTGGTACAGGGCAGTCGACTTATCGAGGTGATGAAGTATCCAGTCATCGGGGCAAACCGGATCCACAGCCAGGCCATCAAGCAGCTAGGCAGGCATCTGCGGGTGGTGGCAGTGGATAAGGATGGCTTCGTGCAGGCCATCGAGAACACCACCGGCCAGTGGCTGATGGGCATTCAATGGCATCCGGAATACCTGCTTTACCATGGTGGCCACCGCCGGATTTTCCGCCACTTTGTTCAGGCCGCGGAAGAGCGCAAACTGGTGCGGCTGGACGAACCGGAACCCTGACCCGGCCAACCCTGGTCGGCGGCCTAAAAATCACGGGTGTAGAAGATGTCGAGAGAGGCCGCCAGGCCGCTGGCCGCTTCCAGGTAAAAGTAACGGCCGAGATCATAGCGCAATGCAACGGTGGTGATCGGTTCGAACAGGCCCACACCATAGCGAAGACTCAGATCCTCGGTCAGATAACCACTGGCCACCACCGAGGCTCCATCACCGGACCCTTCCGATTCGAGGGTCAGTTCCCGAATGCCAACCTGTTCGCCAACGCCCCTCGTCAACTTACTCGCCTGAGTGAGGCCCATGGAAATTGCTGCATTTCGCATTTGCCCATCCTCACTCTGGCCTCTGGGCGCACGCCCGAGAATCAGATACGACAGCGCGTCAGTCTCGGGCATTGGCGGTTCCGAAAAGACCTCCGTCTGCGGAGCAGACACCGGGCCGCTCACCCGGAGACCGGCGATCACCGTATCAACCCGCCGTATGGCCTCAATATCCAGATATGGCTGACTCAGGGGCCCCGTAAAGAGCAGTCTGGCCCGGCGCAATTTCAGCTCCTGACCGTACTTCTGATACTGACCATTCTTCAGCTGCAGGGCACCACGGGTATCCATGTCGTTACCAATCCGCAACGTTCCTTCCAGATTGCCGGTGACACCGAAGCCGTTAAAACTGACCTGATCGTTTCCCACGACCACCGTCACATCCATGTTCAAGGAACGAAGGGTCTCTTCCTCGCGCTTGGCGCCGACGATGACTTCATCCTCTGACACCGACACTGCCTGTTCGGGCAGTGTGGTGATTTCGATATTACCTCGAGGTACGGCCAGGCGCCCACTGATCTTCAGGTCACCCTTGCGGAAGACGATGTTCAGATCGGGCTCCAGCTCCACACTCGCGTAGGGTTCATAGGTGAAAGGCAGCCTGGAGCCAGTGAGGCGCAAATCGACTGCCGGTTCTGATTGCCAGTCCAGGGTGCCCTTCAGTTGGCCGGAACTGCTGGCGCTGCTCTTCCAGCGGCCGGACACATCCGCCGAATAACCATTCAGCGCAAGGCTGATGACGATGTCTTCCAGCGGCATCGGTAATGCCGGATCGGAGATCTCACCGCCGGTTAACGCCAGCTCCCCCGTTACCGCTGGTTTCAGCAAGGGTCCGGAAAGACGGCCCTCACCGTTCAGCTTGCCTTTTACTTCTTCCAGACCCGCAAAAACGGCGGCCATGGCAATATCCAGCCCGGCAATCTCAAAGCGACCGTCAACATCACGGTTCTCGGCCTCCGGGTCTACTGCCAAAGTAGCGGACAACGTGCCAAGTCTTGGCCCACTCAGGGCGACGGCCAACTTCGCCTGTTCCGGCAGAAGCTCTGCCTTAGAGGTCAGGACCTCGTACTGGAAGATTTCCCAATCTTCGCCATTACGTACCGAGAACTCCCCCGATCCAGCATCGATTGAAAGACTCCCCTTCCGCCCACCGTTTCCAGCCTGAAAAGCCAGGTCAGCATTCAGCACTGTGTCCCACCGAAGAGCTTCCGGCAGAATCGGCGACAGGGCTGTCGTGGGGAAATTCCTAACCTGATAGTCCAGAACGGGATCCGGTAGCAAGGTCTGCTCACCACCACAGACTGAAGCCTCTTCCCATACCCAGCAATGATTGCCGAAGGTCAGCTCGCCCGTCTCCGCATAGGCCAGATTAGCGGGTTTGTTCAGGCGCCAGAACTGATTCTGGCTGGTAACATCAATCTCGCCACGGCTCAGTTGCCCGGACCAGGCATTCCAGGTGGAGCTCGCCGCTCCCGATAGACTGATAGCCACCTTGGCTTCCTCGTGGATTGCGGTCAGATCCAGACGATGGCTTTGCTGGGTGCCCGACAGTGTCAGGGATAGGGTTTCCAGTGACTGCCCCCCGCCTTTAATGCTGGTTACCGAAAGATCGCCGTCCAGGTTGTTACCTTCAGAAATCGCTGCCGTCAGATCCAGCTTTTCCACCGCCACCTGATCCTGCCACGCCAGCCCAGTACCAGTGAGCGACAGATTTCCCTGGGGTTGGTCCGGGGTGCCTGATACCGATACCCTGCCATTCATGACGCCACCAAGATCGTCAAGGAACAGGTCCGGCTGAGGGAGGGTCAGTTCAAATTCACCTGAGAGTTCGGGGCCCCAGGTTCCCTGCCCGACGATGCGATTATCATCCACCCGGAAGTCCAGGCCTGACAAGGTCAGTGTTTCGTTCTCGTGGTTGATGGTGCCTTGAATGACGGCTTCACTGGCTCGCCAGCTACCCTGCAGGTTCCAGCTCGCCTGAGCCGACGGCAGCCCTTCTTCCTGCAGCTGCCCCTTGCTGGTTACCTCGCCGTTTAAGCTGGCTTCAAGTTCCGGCACCCAATAGCCCGGATTAAACTGACTTAGTTCCAGATTTGCCTGCCAGCTGAGCTGATCTGCAAATCCAATCTTTGCCTGGCCACCCAGAAACCCTGCGCCGGTATTGACCCTGAGCTTGGACAGCTCAAGCGCATCCTGATCACCCTTGATTGACGACGCCAGGTTGGTTTTGCCGAGAGGGCCATCCACGATGGCTTCGAGTTTGGCGTCATAGACGCCCTTCTCAAAGACGACATCTCCAGTCAGGCGGTCGAGGGTGACGGGTGGTGCCTCAACACCGGGAAGCAGGTTGAACCAGGGGAAAGCCTCCAATGCCACCCTGGCCTTAACGGCAAAAGCGTCTTCCCAGGACATGTCGCCGGTGACGGACGCCGTGCCTGTCTTTGCATCACCGGTACCCTGCCCGGACAGCCTGAGATCCAACGCCTGGACCCCCGTGGTGGTCACCAGGCCTTTCAGGGCCAGTCCGATCTTGCCCTGATTGCCTGGCAACTGGCTGGTCGCGTCTGTTTGAAATCCCTTTGCGAGACTGCCCTTCACAGATACATCGGCGTTGAGGAGGGTCAGGGTTTTGGGAAGGCTCTCGGTCGCCAGAAACCGTTCCGCCTGCACCCGCAACTGGGCCGGCAATGCCGATTGAAGGGGCTGAGTCCGCCCGGAAAGCTGGGCGTTCAGATATCCCTCGCTGCGGCCACGAATCAACAGATCCGCAACGCTGCCGGTGAGGTTCAGATCCAGCAGCCACTGGTCGCCATAGGGTGGCGGCAGATCAAGTTTTACCGTCAGATCCAGCGGCCAGTCGCGCCGGGTCTGAAGCCGGCCTGAAACGTCCAGGGACAGCGTCTCACGCTGAACGCTGAGTGAGCTAATGGTCCAGTCTGCGCCGGACCCCTCGGCGCTAAGTTGAAGGCGATCCCAGATGGGGTTCTGATTCAGTGTGAAAGGGCCCAGATTAACCGAGCGAATAGTCACAGAAATCGGCAGGTCCAGTTCGGGCAAGCTTATGTCTCCCGGGCTGGGGTCTTTCTCGGACGATTGCAAGGTGAGGTCGATTGACCCGGCTTCCAGGGTATCCAGGCAAAATTCTTTTCCAGCAAAGCAGCTTGGAGACCAGTCGATAAACGGAGCCCGCACTTGCACGCCCACACCAAAGCCTTGCCAGTTCAATGATTCAGCATGCCAGCGCCCAAGCAGCGAGCCCTGCCCCTGACGGACCTCTAACCCCGGTATCTGGTCTATCACCCAGGCCGTTCCAGTCTCGGATCGAAGCGCCAGAAACAGCATCCCAATCAGCAAAAGCGGCAACAGGACGATGATCGCCAGCGCCGTCAGCAACCAGAATCTCAGACGTCTGGGCTTGACCTCCGGTTGTTTAGCTTCCGGTGTGTCGGTCATAGTTCCGGCCCCATCGAGAAGTGTATCCGCCACTCACCGCCGAACTTGGAATCCAGTCCCTTGGCAACGTCCATGCGGATAGGCCCGACAGGACTGATCCAGCGAATACCCACACCCACACCGGTTACCAGGGGGTCCGACGGCTCATCAATGGCGTTGCCTTCATCGACAAATGCAGCAGCTCTCCAACTTTTGGCAAATTCGTACTGGTATTCCATACTGCCCACCAACAAATAGCGACCACCGAGCCCCACCCCTTCACTGTTTTCAGGCGACAGGGTTTCATAGCCGTACCCGCGGACACTCTGGTCACCACCCGCAAAAAATCGCAGCGAGGGCGGCACATCCGAGAACCGGTTGGTCGCCACAGCACCGACGCGCAGGCGGGTCAGAAACCGGTGATTGTCGGCCACGGTATAGAGGCCTTTTGCCGAGGCCAGCACATGGGCGATATCTGCGTCTGACAGCAAGGCACGATGCGCCCCCGTGACTTCCAATGACAGATGATACCCTTTGGAGGGATCAAAGGCGGAATCCGCTTCCAGCAGGGAATATCCCAGGCCAGGAAGCAAAAGGCGGCTTTGATCGGTCGAACCGTCACCAAACCGGTATCTTTCCTGCTCCCAATTGATCGAGGCGGTCTGTAACCAACCACTATCCAGCTGGTGATTCCACTGTTGCCCCACTGTCAGCAGTTGCGACTCGACATCTTCAATTTCTTCCTGCTGATAGCCTGCAGAAAAACGAATCGAGTCTGTCATCGGGGGGTCCAGAGGCAGCTCATACCACACCGACACATTCTGACGCGGTTGAGACAGTTCTGTTTCCGCACCCCGACGATGGCCCATAGGGTTGATCCAGTGCTCTCGCCAGTTGCCCCGCAATCGGGGGCCAACGTCCGTCGAAAACCCGACACCGCCGGCGATCGAGCGCGGCGGCCGGGTTCGAAGGGCGACCACCACGGGAATGACGCCGCCTTCAGCACTGGAGGGCGTTGCATCTACATCTACGCTCGAGAAATAACCACTGTTGGACAAGTCACTGCTCAGCTTGGCGATTTTATCCGAGTGATAGACCCCGCCCGACTCAAAAGTCACAAACTGATTGAGCAGCGACGTTTCGAAGCCGTGACCCTCAATAAAGCGAACGTCACCAAGGCGGTATCGTTCACCGCTCTGAAATTCCAGAGTAATGTCCGCAGCGTGCTCTTCAGGATTGACCGCCAGCCGACGGGTAAAAAACTTGCCATCAAAATACCCAAGCCGGCTCGCCAGGTTCTGGATGGTCTGGCGTAATGCGTTGTATTGGCCGTGGTCAAGTACATCGCCAACGGCCGGTTTCGATGGCAGAAAAAGATTGAACGCAGGGTCGTCCCCGGCGGGGCCCATGATCTCGACTTTGCGCGAGCGGACCAGGACTGGCTTTCCCGGCTCAACCGTTAATGACAGTTGAGCCGGGCCCTCGTCCCCTTCCGGTTTGAGGATCTCCCAGTCGATCACCGGCTCATAATAGCCGAGCGCTTTCAGCGCGGTCTGCACCTGGCCTTTCGCTGTGCTCACGTATCGACGCAACCCAGCCTCCGAACGCCCTTCGATCTCCTGCATGAAAGCCTCGGCGTTGTCCTGCAGTGCCGGGTAATCCCCCTTCACTTCAACAGACACCTGCCCCGCCAGGCAGGCCGGTGCCGTCATGGAAAGCACAAACAGGCCGAACAGGGCGCGGCGGCAAGATTTGTAAAACGGCGGATGCTGCATCCTGATAGTAAAAGGTCTCAGTAACGTGAAACAATCTGGCCGGATTACACTGGGAGTTTCCCCGGACCAGGTCAAGTTAATCCATGGTAGGCTAATCTTACTGAACATCATTAAAAAACAGACGCCTGAATGCTAAAATTTAACACAGATAACCTGAGAAAGAGCCACCAGCTTGTCTGGTTCGCGATCGATTTTCTGATGCTGGGCCTGCTGATCATCAATCTGGCTTTCATCATCTTCGATTCCACCTATAACTTTGAGGTGGTTCAGAACCTACTCGGGAATCTGTCGCCAACAATCAATGACTTCTACCGGCCGATTCACAATAACTTCATTGTCTACGATCTCGCGTTTGTGGCCATCTTTCTGACCGAATTCATGGTGCGCTGGGTCTATGCGATCAAATCCAAAATGTACGCCCGCTGGTATTTTTATCCCTTCATACATTGGTACGACATTATCGGCTGTATACCGGTGGGCAGCTTCCGCTTCTTGCGGATTCTACGGGTGATTTCGATCATCTATCGCCTTCACCAGTACAAGGTGATTGACGTTACCCAGACCAAAATCTTCCTATTCGTCAGTTTTTATTACGAGGCGTTTCTGGAGGAATTGTCTGACCGGATTGTGATCAAGGTTCTGAGTGGAGCACAGGATGAAATCAGCCGTGGCTCGCCCCTGTTTGAACGCATTCAGAACGACATTCTATACCCGCGACGGGAGATGATCACGGATTGGATCTCCCAGCGCGTTTCAGAGGCGGCGCAAGAAGGCTACGTCCCTAACCGGGGGGCTTTGCGCAGTTATCTGGAAAACCGGGTAGACAACGCACTGAAACAGAACCTGGAACTGTCCCGGCTCAAGTATCTGCCGGTGGTGGGGCCGACGATTCAGGAAACGCTGGAAGAATGCGTGGGGGATATTGTGGCCCATGTGATTCATCAGATTCTTGAAGATCTGGCGCTATCATCAAATCACGCATTCATCGAAGACATTGTGAACGTGTTTCTGCCATCACCAGATGAGGCAGCAGAAGACATTCACAACGAGGCACTGATCAGCCTGCTGACTGAAATCCTGGAGGCTATAAAAACCCAGGTCAGGGTCAAGTACTGGCGTGAGAATCTGCCCTGAACCGTCCATCTATCAAATGGGATACCCATGAGTTCGTCACAGTCCCCATTGCACTATCGCTCTGCAACCGACCTTGTTGAGGCACTGAGAACGGGCAGCCTGACCAGCACCGAGCTGACGCAGGCTCTGTTACGGCGAATCCGCGAACACAATCCGCAGGTAAACGCCGTTGTGACCCTTGACGAGGACCAGGCTCTGGCAAAAGCTGCCAGGGCCGATGAGGCGTTTGCCGCTGGCGAGCTCACCGGCCCGCTGCATGGCCTGCCCCTGACTCTGAAAGACACCTGGGAAGTGACAGGTATGACCTGCACGGCCGGGGCGCCTGTTCTGAAAAATCACCGGCCCGAAAAGCACGCCGACGTGGTTCAACGATTAGAGCGCGCGGGCGCCATCATTCTGGGAAAAACCAACACCCCGCTCTACGCCGCAGACATTCAGACCTACAACAAACTCTTTGGTGTGACCCGCAATCCGTTCAACCTGGAACATACATCGGGTGGTTCATCCGGCGGCGCAGCAGCGGCATTGGCTGCTGGCATGACACCGCTGGAGGTCGGCAGTGATCTTGCTGGCTCTATCCGCATACCGGCCCACTTCTGCGGCGTTTTTGGCCACAAACCGTCCCGCACACTGGTGTCGTTTCGCGGCCATGTTCCGGGGCCGCCCGGTACCGAAACCCAACCGGATCTTGCCGAAGGCGGCCCGATGGCGCGCACCGCAAGCGATCTGGCACTGCTTCTGAACGTGATTGCCGGGCCAGCCGAACGGGAAAAAACCAGTTGGAAACTGGCGATGGCATCTGCAAAGATCGAATCCCTGGAACAGGCCAGAGTGGGTCTTTGGTTCTCAGACCCCCTTTGCCCGATTGATCAGGAACTGACCGACGGTTACCAGAAACTGGCGCAAGTACTTGAAGAAAAAGGCGCTTTGGTGTCCCAGGCCAAACATGACCTGCTCAACCTGACCCACCTGCTGCCGGCCTATTTCAACCTGCTGGGCAGCCTGCTGAGCCCGTCGCTCAACTCCGCCCAAAGACGCCAGATGAAATGGATTGCACGGCTGGAAAAGTGGCTTCACCTGTTCGGCCCGATAACCGCCCACATCGGCGAGTATGGGCGGGGCGCCAACCAGCCCCACTATCAATGGCTGGCCTGGAACGAAACCCGAGAAAAAATGCGAGCGCAGATCACCACACTGTTCGACGAGTTTGATGTGCTGCTGACACCCATCACGCCAACGGCAGCGATTCAGCACGATCACAGCAAACCTGTCTTCAAACGTCAGATCATCGTCGGGGGTAAGCCCCGCGCCTACATGGACCAGTTCTGCTGGATCACCCTTGCTACCGTGCTGGGACTGCCTGCCACATCAGTACCCATTGGCCGAACCAAAAAAGGACTACCGTTCAGTGTTCAGATCATTGGTGCGCCGGGGATGGATCTGACGACGATCAAGTTCGGGGAGTTGTTGGAGAAACACGGGCTGGCGGGTTTTGAAGCACCGCTTTGCGAGGTGTCTCCGCCGCCGTTACCTGGCGCCCCGCAAGCGATGACTCGAAGTCTTTAAATTACTCGTTCAAATTACGGAGAGATTCGGACAAACGCTCGATCCGCTCGTTGGATGCGGCGACCAGGTCGCTGATTTCGCCGGCTGAACCACTCGAGCGCTTGGCCAGTTTACGAACCTCGTCGGCAACCACCGCGAAGCCGCGCCCGGAATCCCCGGCCCTTGCTGCTTCGATAGCGGCGTTCAGCGCTAACAGGTTCGTCTGGTCAGCAATGGCGTTGATCACCTTGATGATGTTGCTGATTTCCTTACTGGATTCCAGCACTTCCCCCATTTCCTGGTTGGTCACCTGCTCGGCAAGACGCTTGTCGGTGATATCGATGCCGTAAGAAACCACCAGGCGGACCTCATTAGCGAAGTTCCGGATAGCGCAGGATGACATTTCAAACCAGACCGGCTCGCCTTTTTTAGTGTCCAGTTGCACGATGTTTTTCTGGTCATGGCCGGCAAGTATTTGCTTGAAGTTATCGCCACCGGATATTTGCGGGAGGGTTAACCGGCGTGACAGCAACTCCTGCTCACTACCCAATCCCAGTCGTTCAACCAGGTAATGGTTGGCTGCGATCAGTTGGCCATCGCGGTTCCACTCAGCTATCGCGGCGGCTCGACCTATCGCCTCAAAACGCCGGGCATTGGCCAGCCCGTTTTCCTTCGTTGTAGTGACATCGGCTTCCAGCGCAACAAAATTAGTCAGTTTACCGACATCGTTAAAAATCGGGTTGATGGCGAGAGAAATCCAGTAAGGTTCGCCGTTTTTGTGATAGTTCAAAATCTCATCGTAGAACGGCTTACGCGCATCCAGGTGCTGGCGGATACGACGCCGGGTTTCCTCGCTGGTGTCAGCGCCCTGAAGCCGGTCTCCCGGCTTGGTCCCTTTGACCTCCTCAAGTCGGTATCCAGCCAGTTTTTCGAACCCCTGGTTCACATAAATAACCTTACCATCGGGGTCAGTGATCACGACGGCGTTTTCAGTTACCCGTGCAGCCGAGGCCAGTAACTGCTCCTCCGGATCTGGTTGGGGCAGATCGGAAAGGTCATTGAGAATCAGGGTCTGATAGAGTTCACCATCAAGCCTGCTCCCGAGCCGGGTGACCCTGCATCGCCATTCATTGCCGCGTTTGTCGGTCAGGCAATGATCTCCCACCGTGGCCAGTTGTTCGGCAAGATCAGCCCCAAGCACAGATGCCACAGGCTGACCGGCCACGAACCCGGGGCGGATGTCGAACCGCTTGCGCATCGACGCATTGAAGAGCAAAACGCAGTGGTGGGCATCCAGTGTAATGAACGGTTCCGACACATCGTCAAGCAGTTCTGCGAGTCGCGCTGCGATGTGCGTTGCCGACTGTTTGTCGGGATTGTCCTGGTCCGATTCAACGCCTTCCGACGGTACTTCTTTTTTACGCCCCCAGGATAACCATGCCGGCATTGGGTTTGACCTCTAGCAAAAATGATTGTTGTTGAATGCCCGCAGTATACGCAGAAACCCCCGGATAGTTCACCTGATCAGTCGTTATCGCTGGCCCCGGAACCGGCGCCACTGCGGGACGACTCGGTGGCCTCAACCAGCAACCGGTCGGCCAGGGATTTGAGGGTATTCCAAAGCTGGTCATCCACTTCCAGGCCTTCCACCAGGGCACTGTCACGCTGGCGCTCAAGGTCTTCCTCGGTTTGCCGCATCAGGTTGGTCAGCGCGTAGTCCGAGCGCAGGCTCGGTAGCAGGTCGACATGGTTGGCCATGATCAGGGTGATGCCGTCGTTCTTTTCGGTGTCATCGGGTGCATTCTCCAGGCTATAAACACAAATCTCCGGGACCGGATGGCCCGCCTTGAACCCGACCACCTGTTCTATCAGGGGTTCATGGGAATTGCGCCAGAAGGCCGTAACATTCATTCCCCGGCGGGCAAGCCGGGAAAGATAGCCGATAACCAGCACCCGGTTGTGGCAGCGACCGATTTTGGTAACCGATAGCCCGCGAGCCCTTGCCCTGGCATACCCCAACTCCACTGCCAGGCTGGCATTGCCGAGAATGCTGTGATTATGAGCATCCAGCACGCTGAAATCAGCGTCCTGATACACCAGAGTCAGCGCTTCGGTCGGGTCCTCGGTCAACAGGTAGTCCAGGCCCTTTTTGAGCGCGGCCACTCCACCCAGACCGTGGGCTTCCATCCAGGCGACCATTTCGGCGGCGTCGATGGCATCACCCTCGGCAAAGCCGATACCGATAAACGCTTTACGGCCCATGCCCTGCAGTTCATTGAACGACACTTTCATAGTAGGTCTGAATCCGGTTCCACGGGAAAACTCCAGTCGTCCAGTGCCGCCAGCCGTTCTTTGTCGGTGCCATGATCGCTGAACAGTTCGCAGAACAGGGGCGCACCCTGAAAAAGCGTTACTCGCACCCAGCGGTCGGATTTGGGGTCAAACCGGCTGGCACCAAAAAACGAGAGTTTGGTACGCAGCAAGTGCATCGGTTTCATGCCCCGGTGCCACAGGTTGGCCTGAATCTCGCCATAGGGGGTAGCGCCCATGGTCTGGATGCGCCGGACACATTCCTTCTGCCCCGGATGCGCCATCAGAAATTCCACCACCGATCCCCGGGGACTGCGATCCAGAAATGCATCCAGCAATTGATAGGTGCGGTGTATCCGCGGCCCGATGGCCAGCGAAAGTTCCTTCTCAGCCCCATGTTCGTCGGAGCGTACGCCCAACCGGGGCTCCTCTTTTTCCACCGAACGGTACCAGAACCAGTAGTGGTGGTCCGGATTCTTGGGGTCGTAATCCAGCGCCCAGGCAAACCTCGATTCGATCATCTGTTTGAGGGCAGCCACCCGCATTTCGGGCTGCAGTTCCAGTATTTCCTCACAGCCCAACTCGTTTTCCGCGGCATCAATAAGGTCGGGGTAGAGCTCGATCAGCAGCGTGTTAATCAGCTCCTGTGCTTCCAGCGAACAATAATCGTCGGCCCAATCCAGCAATTCCTCCCAAAGGTTTGGCGTGGCTTGCATCTGGTCCAGCCAGCGAATGACGGCCGCAATAGAGACAATGGTAGCGGCATTACGCTGGGTCTGCTCACCGTCTTCGGTCACGGTTTCTACAAAATGCTGATGAGCCCGGTGCAATAGCGTCATCAGTTGAAGGCGAGAGACCACGGTGGGTGGTTGCTCTCGGGCCCAGGCCAGTGCTCGCTCCCGACAATACACCCACTGCTGAATCAATTGCGGATGATTGATCAGAAAGGGCGCCATGCCCAGACCCGTGGAATTGCCGATGCCCAGGTATCGTTGCAGCGCCGGGGCCAGCCCGACAGCACGATCCACAGAGCGGACCCTGGCGAGATGTTCCACCTGCTGAATGGAGAAATGACGCAACAGGTAGACCGCGAACATCTGCGCCGAAAACGGCCGGTTGAAGTCCGGGTTTTTCTGTAAGCGGGCATAGTCCGCAATACCGAACTTGCCATTGCCGTAAACCGCTGTGGTGCGGTAAAGATAACCCACCCGGGTAAGCCAGGCGGGATCCGGTTGATGGCCCAACGCAAGGGCTTCGACAAAGTGATCGAAGTTGCGCAAGCTTTTGTTAGCGCGAGACAACACCAGCAGCCTTGGGTGCTGCCGACCGGCTTCCTGCAACGGCACGTTGGCCGCCATCTGTTCCAGGAGCGTGTCTTCCACCTCTCCTTGCACCAGCGCAAAGGTGACGTCCCAGGCCTCTGCGATCACCCGGTCAGATCGGCGTTCTGGCTCCAGGTGCTGGGAGAACATCACACCGTGATACGTATGGTGAGGCGTCTGCAATCGGTAGATCACCGCGCCGTGCCCTTGCTCATCCAGTTCGCTCCGGACAGTGGTTACCGTCCAGTCTTCACGTGCCATCTGGCGAACCAGGCTGCGCGAGAAGCTCAGGCGGCTGGCGTGCAGGCTACCCAGCCGCACCAGGTTCATTACCCGGCTGGCAGGGCGCAGTTTCAGCTGAGGTTGCACATCCAACTGGGTAGCCATCGCTTAATTCCCCGAAACCGATTCAGACGACCCTGTGGTTTGACCTGCCAGGGCCACTTGGCCCTTGGGCGGCACAATGCCCTGCTCCCTTGCCATGGCGTAGGCGGATTGGGGGCCGACCCATAGCGAAGGTAGAAGAACCAGCGAAACGGGTATCGCGGTGATCACAATAAACTGCTGCAGTGCGCTGATCTGCCCTGCCCCCATGTAGAGAAGTACCGCCGCCATCAGAGCCATCGCCACGCCCCAGAAGGCCCGAACGATCGGGTCCGGGTCATCGTGCCCGGCGCTGACGACTGCGATCGCATAACTCATGGAATCACCCGTTGTCGCTACAAAAATGGTGGTCAGCAGCAAAATCGCGAGCGCCATCAACGAACCACCAGGCAATGCCTGGGCAATCGTGAGGGTAGCGACGTCAAACTGGAAACTGTTGAGAGCTTCGGTCAGATCGATGGCCCCGGTCAGCTGATAGAAAATGCCGGAGCCACCCAGCAGGGTAAACCAGATGGTCGTCGCCACAGGTGCCATCACGCCGACTGCCAGAATCATCTGGCGGATTGTGCGTCCCCGGGAAATACGCGCGACAAAGATCGCCATCAAAGGCCCGTAACCCAGGAACCAGGCAAAGAAGAACACGGTCCACCATTGCAACCACCAGCCTTCGGCAGTGCCGGCAGTGACGGTTGCCATGGAAAAGAAGGAATTGATGTATTCCCCGAAACCCTGAGTGTAGGCATTGGTCAGGAAGAGCGTGGGGCCGAAAATGAAGATAACCGCCGCGATAGCCAGCGCCAGGAACACATTGAACCGGCTCAGAATCTGGATACCCCGATGAATGCCTGTCATTGCCGACGTCACATAAACCGCCGCCAGAACCGCCAGTATCACCAGCTGGGTGCCGTAACCCTCGGAAAAGCCAAACAGCTCATGAAGGCCAAAGCTGACTTGGGTGGCCAGGAATCCGATGGGTCCCACAGTACCGGCAACCACCGCAATCACACAGGCGGCGTCCACAAGGCCACCAAACCAGCCATGCATTACCCGCTCACCAAATACCGGGTAAAGCAGCGTTCGGGGTTGCAGTGGCTGGCCTTTCACATAATGGGCATGGGCCAGCACGATGGCGGACAGTGTTCCCAGAATTGCCCACGCCAGGAATCCCCAGTGCATGAATGACTGTGCCAAAGCTGGCGCAACTGCTTCTGCCGTTCCGGCCTCGGTATCGAACACCGGCGGCGTGACCACAAAGTGATACACCGGCTCACCGGCCGCAAAGAAAACGCCACCGCCGGCCAGCAAGGTGCACATAATGATGGACAACCACTTGAAGGTGCTCAGCTCCGGCGTATCCAGACCACCCACCTTGGCACCGCCCGCCGGGGAGGCGGCAACGCCCATGCCAATCAGGAAAGTCAGCAACAAAAGCAGCTGGAAGTAGGAACCCAGGTACTTGGCCGTCCAGGCGAAGCCGCTGGAAATCAACCCGGCCGTCCACTCGATATCGTAAAGCGAGAGGCCGAGAAAAAGCAGAATAAAACCGACGCTCAGGCCCAATACGATCGGGTCACCAAAGCGCCTTACACCCGCTTCCTGAGTCGCGGTAGAACTGGCTGAGTTTGTCATGACGTTTACCTGTTTTTGTTGTTGGAGCAATTTTTGTTGTTGGAACAATGAAGACTCAGAACACGGCGCCTGGCTGGGGCCGCGTGCCCTCGGTTAATTGCCTGAGCCAGTTACGGCCCATGATCTTCTCGATCTCGTCGTGATTGAACCCTTTCAATCGCAAACCTTCCGTGATGTTGTTGAAGTGTCGGTTATCGCTGAACCAGGACAGCGGCGCTGGCCAGCCAGCGTTCGACTGATTACCTTCACCATAGTCCATGGCTTTGGTCCACCGGCCGTTGCGCATCCAGGTCAGTACCGACTCTGGCTGCGCCTGGCACAGGTCAGTGCCCAACCCGATGTGGTCGATTCCCATCAGTTCCGCAGTATCGGCCACCATGCCGCAGAATTCATCCAGCGTGCAGTCCGGGCCATTCCTGAGATGAAACGGATACACCGAAAATCCCAGAATGCCACCGCTTTGCGACACCGCGCGCAACACCGCATCGGACTTGTTGCGCCTGGCGGCGTGAAAGCTGGCCGGATTGGCGTGGGAAATGATCACCGGCCGCTCCGACAGCTCAATAGCCTCTAGCGTCGAACGCTCCGAGCTGTGAGACATGTCGATCAACATGCCAACCCGGTTCATCTCCCGAATCACCTGCTTGCCGAAACGAGTGATGCCGCTGTCCTCGGCCTCGTAGCATCCACAAGCCAGCAAGCTCTGGTTATTGTAGGTGAGCTGCATAATCAGCAGCCCCAGCCGCCGCATAATAGCAACCAGATCAACATCGTCTTCGATGGGCGAGCAGTTCTGGGCGCCGAAAAATATACCCACCCGGCCGCTTTCCCTGGCCAGATCAATGTCACTGGCCTGGTAAACCGGCATGATCAGATCATCGTGTTCCTCGAAGCGGCGCTGCCATTCACCAAAGCGCAGCAAGGTCTCGCGGCAGTTCTCGTGGTACACCAGAGTGGCATGCACCGCATCAACGCCGCCTTCCCGCATTTCCTCGAAGATGGCCCGTGACCAGTTCGAGTACTGCAGCCCATCAATGGTCAGAACAGACTGTGACATGGCGGGTTCCTCAGGCCTTGGTATAGCAGGTTTTCACCACGGTATAGAACTCGCGGGCGTATCGCCCTTGTTCCCGTGGCCCGAAACTGGAATCCTTTCGGCCACCAAAAGGCACATGGTAATCGGTGCCGGCAGTGGCCAGGTTCACCATCACGCAGCCGCATTCAGCGCGGGCCTTGAAGTCCGTTGCCCACTTCAGGGAACGGGTGATCAGGCCGGCTGTCAGGCCGTAGTTGGTGTCATTCAGGGTCGCCAGCGCGGTTTCATAATCCGGCACCCGGATCACACAGGCCACGGGACCGAACACTTCGTCACGGTTGATGGCCATGGCATTGGTGGTGTCTGTGAACAACACCGGCTGCATGTAATAGCCGTCACTGCCAGCACTCACATCCTGCCCACCGAACGCCAGCGTGGCGCCTTCCTGCATGGCAACGTCCACCCAGCGACGGTTGGCGGCCAATTGACTCTCGCTGGCAATGGGGCCGATAACCGTGCCGTCCACCAACGCCGGGCCGACTTTCGCTGCGGCCAGTTTTTCAGTGAGCCTGGCCACGAATTCATCGTGCACGGCATCGGTCACAATCAACCGTGAGGACGCCGTACACTTCTGCCCGGAACCGGAATAGGCTCCGGCGAACGCCGCGTCAACCGCGACATCCATATCGGCGTCGTCCAGCACAATCAGGGCGTTTTTAGACCCCATTTCCAGTTGGCATTTCACCAGGTTGGCGGCGGTCGCGGCAGCGACACGACGGCCAACCTCCAGCGAACCGGTAAAGCTGATGGCCTGAATATGGGGGCTCGTAATGAGAGCTTCACCTGCTTCACGGCCACTGCCGGTGATCAGGTTGAAGGTGCCTGCGGGCAGATCCTGGCGACTGATGATTTCCGTAAGAGCCGAGGCGCTTGCAGGCACCAGATTCGCGGGTTTGAACACCACCGCGTTACCAAAGGCCAGGGCGGGGGCGATCTTCCAGACCGCCGTTGCCATGGGGAAATTCCAGGGGCTGATCACCCCGACAACGCCCAAAGGCTCGCGGCGGGTTTCGATCTCGACACCTGGGCGCACCGAGGCCACCCGATCATCAATCTGGCGGAGCACTTCGGCGGCGTAATAGTGGAAGAACTGGCCGGAGCGATACACCTCGCCCTTGCCCTCTGCCAACGGCTTACCTTCTTCACGAGACAGCAACTCACCCAGTTCGTCCTTGCGGGCAATCAGTTCATTACCGATGGCCATCAGCACACTGTAACGGGCCTCAAGACCGGTTTCGGCCCATGCTTTCTGACCTTCCCGGGCGGCCTCAATGGCCTGTTTCACCTGCCCGGCACTGGCCTGGTCATAATGGCCGATGATATCGGAGAGATCAGACGGATTCTGGTTGGGCTGGGCAGGCTGTTCACCCTTGACCCACTCTCCACCAATGTAGAGTGCGTATGACTGTGACATGGGTTCCTCCTTAATGATTACCCTTAGCCTAGACGCCTTCTTTTTATAAGGACAATCAAAAATATCGAGCTTTTGATAAGCTATGCTTATATTGCAATGGAAACCAGCTCAGGGTAGATAATGCATGGCACTCGAACTCAAGATTCAACCGCTACGTTACGTGCTGGCGGTTTGGGAGGAAGGCAGTTTTCACGGGGCGGCCCGGCAGCTGCATCGAAGCCAGCCGGCACTGTCCATGGCCATAGGGGATCTGGAAGAACGGCTGGGACAGCGTTTATTCGAGAAGAGCCAAAAGGGGCAGCTAACGCCTTACGGCGAGTATTGCCTGCCCAGATTCCGGGAACTGATTAAACAACATGACCAGCTCGCTAGCGATTTACAGCATTTCGCCTTCGGCCAGCAGGGGCGCGTCACGCTGGCCACCGTGCCATCGGTTGCCAGCCGCCTGATGCCGGAATTTCTGGCGGCCTTTATTGCCGAGTACCCGAGTATCAACATTAACCTGCATGACGAAAACGCCGAGTTTGTCTGCCGTATGGTCGCCAATGGCGAGGTCGATCTGGGGATTAGCAGTGTCTGGTCTAAGGACGAGCATCTGAGCTATACCCACCTGTTCGAAGACAATATCGGGGTTGTATTACATCGCGACCATCGGCTGGCAAACCGCGACAGCCTGCCGTGGCAGGAACTGGAAGAGGAGCGTTTTATCGCCAACGGCACCTCCCGGCTTTTGAAAAATACCGCGGCGGCCAGTCTGGTGGATAACAACGACTTTTATATTTCCAACATGATCTCTCTGCTAGCCATGCTGGAAGCCGGCAGCGGCATTACCACACTCCCGCGCCTGGCTTTTCCTGTAGACAGTCAGAAACTGCGCTTTGTACCCCTGAGCGAGCCCAAACTGGTCCGCCAGATCGGCATCATCAAGCTGGCCAACCGGTCACTGTCACCGTCGGCCCAGGCCCTGGAGCGGGTTATTCTGAGGCGATTGAAGGGCGCGGCTGCTTCATAGACAAACAAACCCGCCGAACCAACGGGGGCTATTCGATTCGCTATTCCTGAGTTGAAGACCCGCTTTCGCTGCGCCGTTCAATGTCTTTCTCGGCATCCTCCAGAAAGGACTCGACGGTTTCGCCGGGATAAAGCAGTTGCTGCTCAATCATTGAGTCACGCCATGCGGATTCTTCGAAGATGCAGCGATAGTGGTTCGGGAATTCAATATACAGTCGCTTGAAATATTCGCGCGCCCGGGGCTTGTTCGGCTCGAGCTTTCGCGAATTCAGAATGGCCATGTTGTAAAGCGCCGCCGCACGGACATTCTCTTCCTGGGCAGGATCCTGATAGATCACCTCAAGCCGCGCCATGACCTCTTCATAACCACTAAGATTATGACGCTTCAGAACATCCACTGCCGACTCAAGAACTTTGTCCTCACCGTGGGCACAGGGCGATTCAGCATGATCGGCAATGTAACGATCGACAGCCTTTCCAACCTCACGCTGATACTTGTGCTTCTGCTCCTGACTGTAAACCGTACCTGTACCAATTGCCGTGGTAATAGTTCCTGGCAACGGCGCACAGCCTGCAAACACCAGGAATGCGATTAACCCGAAGGGCAACATCATTGCTGGCACAGGCGACCTGAAAATCATCATTGTATCTTTCCCTGAAATTCTTATTTATTCAAAGCCATAGCTTAGGAATAATCCCTTCGGTACAGGCTCAACCCAGACCGCAGACTCTACCTGCCTCTGCGCCTGAAAACAGAGGCCGTTGTCACCTTTTAACCGGGCGACAGACAAAAAAGCAGGTCTGCTCAAAGTTATTGGAGCGCGTCTTCCACTGCGTCCAGAAAACCGGCCATATCCACCATCTGCTCCGAATCCGGGTCGACGGTCTTGCCCTTGAGATCCGCAGTGACAATGCCCCTGTCGACGGTGTTGGTCAGTGCTGCCTTGAGGTTGACCGCGTATTCGGTCAGGGGCGCGTTGCCTTCGCGGTCGCCCAGGGTTTCCAGGGCGTTAGCGAGGGCGAAAATCAGGGCGGAAGGGTTAAAATGGGCGTCGCGGCCGTCGCTCTCCAGATATTTCAAATAGAGATCATGAGCGGTGCCATGGGGCGCCTCAAAAAGCATGGTGCCATCCCTGCTCTCGATGATCGAGCTGGCAGTGGCCAGGCTGCCGCCGAGGGCAGCGGAGATGTCGGAGAAGATGTCGCCGTCCAGGTTCTGGGACGGATAGAGGGCGTTTCTCGGGGGGTCGGTGATCATCTTCTTGAGCTGGCTGGACGGTCGCATGATCATGAAGGACGGCGGTGATGTGTGCTCCTGGGCCAGTTCCCGCCGCACTTCGGTGATCACGTGGCTGAAGACTTCGTCGTATTCCATGTACTCGCGCTTGAGGCCAAAGTAGACCTCCTTGTCCTTGCGGGAGGCATCACGGAACACCTGCGAAACCCAGTCCTTGATGGCTTCACGGTCGTTAGACATGAGCAGAATGGGATCGCCTTTCCTGACCCGGCGGGCATGTTTCTCTTCGCCGTCAACGATCGCCTTGAGGATGCCGTCTTCCTGCGCCGGCATGTTGAAACTGCCGTACTGGTCGCCGCCGCCGGCGCTCATGCGGGAAATGGACACATGGGCAGCGCGGTCGGGAATGCCGAATTTCCGCAGGTGATTGACCAGTTTGAACAGCTTGCGCCCGGTGGTGTTGTCCGGCACACCCCACAGCGCCCGTTCTGGCGGGTTGGAGACGATGCGCGCGGCCTGGGCATCAATGAGTTCGTAGTAGTAGCTCAGCCCCAGATCCTTGATCTGCTGGCTGTAGTCACTGTGGTAGATGTCTTCGATCACCGTTCGCATGGCGCCATCGTAGCCGGGGATAACGGTGTCTTTCAGGCCCAGGTAGACATCCCGTTTTTCGTCAATGGCGCGCTGGAAGAAGCGGTGAGCCCAGGCTTTCACATCCTCCACATCGTTGGTGGCCAGCAGCCAGGGGTCGCCCTTGCGGACCTCGCGGCGATGCAATTCCACCGGGTCACCGCTGCTGCCCACAAATATCAGCTTGACCACGCCCGTGGCCTGAGAGAGCTGGTTAAAGCTGTCTTTGATGCCGCCGAACTCCATGGTATCGACTTCGATGTCGCGACCGATCCAGTCCGGCCGGCTGATCTTGAGCTTACGGAACTGGATGTCCTCGCGGGTGATGTTGCCGCTGATGCCCTTGCGAATGGCGCCGTTAGGGGATTTGGTGGCCAGTGGGTGAAGGTTGCCGGCGTCCACCTCGGGGTGCTGGCGGAGCAGTTCCTCCTGTTGCTGGCGGTTGACGGTCATGCCGGCGTTTTTCACCCCCACACCATGGCGCTGAAGGGCGTCGATGGCATCAATCACCGCTTGACCATTGGTCAGCAGGCGGTGTTCCGCAGACAGGTCGATTTCCTCGAGCTGGATGTCCAGGCGCGCGGTCACAAATTTCTTGAGAATCTGCTCGAAAGCAACCTGGGCCATTTCGTCGCCGTGGAGGATGACCAAAGGCGACGTTACATTAATCCTGCTGTCCATAGATTACTCTCCACATTATTGGCGATATTGGCAGTGTAGGTCGAAATTATTGCGCCTTGGACTGCGTTATCCCCAACTGTTTGTTGACGGCATCGCGAATTTCCCGGTAACGATCAGGCTGACTGCTTAATGTATCCAGGTCATCCTCGGGAAAGATCTCCTTCTTCTTTTTCTTTGCTGCCTCTTTCGCGAAAATGGACGGTATCAATTGTTCCAGGCAGCGCAACATAACCTCAGGCGAAACCGACGCCCCCGGCGATGCCCCCAGCAACGTCCCGTAAGTCTTATCTTCGGACACGAGTATTTCTGTGCCCATCTGCAAATCGCCGTCTTTGATGATCTGCACGCGTTGGCCGGCTTGAACCGGTTTCCAGTCAAACTTTTTACTCAAGCCCGGAGCAAAGTTATCAAGCTCCTCGAACATGGTCTTTTCGCCTTTGAACGTCTCTGAAACCAGATATTTAACCAGAGGGAAATGCTCTAAGGCGACATTCAGCAAGCCGGGGATATCATGCAGCCGTATCGATCTTATGTAATCAATAACGCCACGATCTCTTTCAAGAAGCGGTTTGAATGAGGCGAAAGGACCAAACAATAAGTAATGCTTGCCGTCTACCACCCGCAAATCCAGATGCGGCACGGACATGGGAGGCGCGCCTACTTTCGCTTTGCCATAGGTTTTGGCGCGGTAATAACCAGCTTGCTCTTCAGTGATCGGCGCCCGAAGAAAACGCCCACCGACCGGAAAGCCGGTGAAGCGGTTCCGGAACGGCAAATGACTCTTCTTCAGAAGTGGGAATGCACCACCACCGGCGCCCACAAACAGCACGTCCGCCTTGTGCCGAACCGGAACCCCTTTGCTTTCAGCTTTAATAAGCCACTGCCCTGACGGGCTCTTGTGCACGCGCTTCACATGGGTGCCATATTCAATGTTAACGCCCAGGTCGTGTTCTGCATGCGCCGCCATTTGCTCTGTTAAAGCACCAAAATTAACGTCCGTACCCGTCTCAATAATGGTAGCCGCCATTTTTTCATGGCGTGGGCGCTCGTCCATGGTGTAAGGAATCCAGCTCTTGATTTCATCAAAGTCTTCTGAGTAACGCATGTGCTCAAAAAAATGATGGGCGGACATTTCCTTGAACCGCAATTGCAGTTCGTCAATCGCGGATTCGGAAACAATGGTGCAGTGCTTGGTTTGATTGATAAACGTTTTCGGGTCTTTGATGACACCCTGTTGGATCAAATAAGCCCAGAACTGCTTGGCAACATTGAACTGGGCGTGGATCTTCAGCGCTTTTTCAACCGCAATGACCTCTTCATCCACTGGCGTATAGTTCAGCTCGCAGTTAGCTTCATGCCCCGTACCGGCGTTCCAGAATGGCGAGGAGTTTCCCGCCCCGGCACTGTCCAGCCTCTCTAAAATAGTAATATCCAGCTCGGGCGCCATCGTTTTTGCCAAGGTGGCAAAAGTGGTTCCCATAATCCCTGCGCCTATGATGACTACATTCATAAATGTCTACTCGCCAGTTTCAATTTGTCTGATATTAATCAATGTAATGGTATCAGCTCAACTGGTTCGCCACAGGGAGACGCCGGATACTATCCCGAGCGGCGCCTGAAGCTGACAGACCTGATAGAGGGTCAAAAGTCGTTAATTTCGGACCCGGCGATGGCAAGAATACAGGAAGTGAAGCGGACATAAAGCGGTCAAAAGTAGTCAAATTCCAGATGCTGGTACACCCGGCCTGCGTTTTTAGCTGCCAGTTCCTCAAAGGTATCGAGATACGCATAGTCCGACTGATCAATGTTATAGGCCTCATCAAGACCGCCCCCGCGTTCAAGAATTTCAATCACCGCATCTCTCAGAAACACGAGATAGCCCCGGGTCTCCCTGGTAACCATATCAATGGATGTTGGCGGGCCATGACCCGGGATCACAATCTTCGGATTGAGCTTGCTCATCTTGTTGAATGACTCAATCCACTCACCGGTATCGGTGTCATCAAATACCGCTAGCAATCGCTGATGAAAACCGAGATCACCGGTAATCAGGAGTTTATCGTTCGGGATCCAGAGCGCGATATCGCCGGGCGAATGCCCTGGGCCGAAGTAACGCAGTTCGATTTGAACGTCGCCCATATTCAGGTCATAGCGGTCAGAAAAACTGATGTCCGGTACAGCGACGTAGGTTCCTTCCGCCTTCTCTTTGTTACGGTTTTCCATGGCAGCCAGCTTGATTCCGCCATGCTCACGGAACTCTTCGACTGCAGACTCCTGAGCGATGATGGGGACGCCCTGATCCCGCCAGTAACTGTTACCCAACATCGAATGGCCCTGGGCATTCTCGTTCACAATATATTTAACCGGCTTGTCGGTGATGCCACGGATGGAGTTGTGAAGCGCTTTAGCCAGGAGGTAATTGTCGCCGCCATTCATCACTACGACGCCCTTTGCAGTGATGATGAAACTCAGGTTGTTATTGTGTCCATTGTTTTCGTAGGTGCCTGGTGCCGTCTCACCGATGGCCGAATACACGCGATCAGAGACCTTGGTCAGCTCGAGCTGATCGGGGACGCCCTCAGCCATCACCCAGCCCGGCATCAGCAGCAACATGGTTATAAGGCGGTGAAATGGCATGATCTGTCCTCCTCTACATGTAACGGAATCCGTTGGCTGCCCCGGCTTAGTCCGGTTGCCTGAACACAGCGTCAGATAGCGCGGTGTCGTCTGGCAGGCCGACAATTTTACGGACCTCACCCTGTCTGTCCTGATAGAACACGGCGGGCGTCGCCGATACTGACAGCGTTTCCATAAGTTGGTTATTGGCCTCAATTTTCCTTCGAAGCCGCTCCGGAATATTGTCCGGTGTCTCAAGCCAGTCCCGCGGATACTGACTGTCATGGAACGCCAGCTGCTCTACCGGGTTTTCGGCACCCACCACGCTCGCCGCTTTGGCGAGACTCGATGGTTGGATGACGCCAACCATGACATGTCTGAGCTGGATACCCCTGCTCAGGTAGGCACCCGATTTCTTTCGGAACTCGATACAGTACCCGCAGTTCGGATCTGTGAAGACATAAACGATGCGTTTGGCGTTTTGGGGGCCTTCGGCGATCCATGTGGCGTTTGTCAGTTGCTGCCAGGCACGAGACAGATCGGTTTCCGGGAGCCAGTTCCGTATGTGTTCAGCACTGAGGTTTTGACCAAAGCCATCGCTCATTGTCCCGACCACGACATGCTCGCCGTCTGGCATGAGGTAGAGCGTCACGGCATGACCATCGGCCCGACCGACATACCCTTGAACCCCACCGGGGGCATCAAACCGGGCTTCTATAGTCAGGCCGTCATCAATCAGGATCTGCACGGCATCAGGATATTGGGCAAAGACTGGCAACGGCAAAATAACGAAAAGAAAAAAAAATTTAAATAATGCGTTTAACATATTGGTTTTCATATTTTAGTGAGGCATGAGCCATTTAAAATGAGGCCATTTCAAGGTCCATCTCAACCGCGTCCACGCCAGCCTGGGCACAGGCCTCATCCGTTTCACCGGACGGCGCACCACTAACACCCACACCGCCGATCGTTTCACCACTGGCCTGAATAGGAATGCCACCAGCGGACAAAAGAACCTTTTCGACCTTGCCCACTGAAAATGGCCCGGTAAAGCGACCTTCGAGGGCGGACGTTTTGTTGGTGAATGTCATCGCCGTATAGGCCTTTCGATAACTGACTTCCAGAGACAGGTCCATTGCCAGCACATCCCTCAGAACGACTTGCGGATGCCCTCCCCGGTCCACCACCGTGACAGCAACCTGAACGCCCTGCTTCCGGCAAGTATCGATCGCTGTTTTGGCGATGGTCAGCGCGGTATCCATAGACAGACGCTTGATTTCTATCATCACCGGCTGATTGTCTTCAGCCGCTCCGGCTACACCGCTGAACGCAACGGCTGCGGCGGCAATAATCGACTTCAATAGCGTGGTTTGCATGGCAGTCTCCGTTTACCCGTTTCAATAACTCAGGGACGGACCAGAACGTAGCCCTGACCCACTTTTTCCAGAATATGCGCGACCCCGACATCCACATGAATACTGTCAGGATGCAGCGCCGGGCGCTCACCGGTGTTGCGCTCAATGGTTGTTATGGTGTTCATGCACACCGAAAAACGGACGCCCTGGGCCATCAGGCTGTCGATTCGTTCGAGGCGGCTGTTGTCGGCATAAAGCAGCTGAACACCTGGCCCGAAGGTGGTGATCTCGATGTCGATCAGATCCGGCCCATAAAATTCCAGAAGATTGGCAGCAACACTCATTGCCATGTTCTGCTTGGCGGGGTCATCATCGCTCAGCTGTAACAAAAGGAACTTCTCGGCGAATGGTTTGGTTTCGCTGATGGGTTCGCCTGCCTGACTGCTGGCCGAGGCCAGGAAACAGACCAATGCCAGCACACAGATCCTGGAAAATGCCCTGTCCATTATCATCTGTTGTAGTCTTCCAGCCCGGGGTTGTCTGCGACGTTCTTCAGCCGTGGCGTGTTGAATTTGCTGATCGAAACGGTCTTCTCAGACCTCAGGTATTCAGCGACCACATCCCATATCGGTTCTCCCGGCGCCTTTGAGTTGACGGTGGCCCAGCCGGCAACCTTGTACATCTTGTCGGCTTCAATCTGATCGCCATTATCCAGTCGCATATCGGAAATCCGTCCGTTCATGCTTGCCGTTGGGTCACAGGTGTAATCCAGACCGCCCACACGAACCATATCGCCGCCCTGCTGATAATACGGGTCCTTGTTGAACAGGTTGTCTGCCACGTCTTCCATGATCAGTTTCAGGTCAGCGCCGGACATGTCACGGACGTAGGTTTCCGGATAGGTAATGGCCGTTGCGTTCATCACATCGTCCATGGTGATGGCTTCCCCCGGCAGTACCGTGGTGCCCCAGCGGAAGCCCGGCGACAGCGAGATCTGGGCATCCAGCACCTGTCGTTGAGCGTCACAGATGACCTGGTCCATGGTGCCGTTAAAGTTGCCACGTCGGTAAAGCAGCTCGTCCGTGATGGCGAGCTTCTCGTTCAGTTTACCGGCATAAGGCGCCCGCACGTCCTGAATAAAACGTTCCATGGCCGCATCGGGTTTGATCAGGTCCGAGAAAACCGGCAGCAGACGGTACTCGTATCCGCGAACACCGTCGTTACCGATATCCAGGTCCAGCACCGCTACATATTTGCCGTTAGTGCCGGCATTGCCCACCAGGGTCTTGCCACCGGAATTGCTCACCACCGTCGGCTGGGGAACGGCATCGTGGGTGTGGCCACCGAGAATGGCATCAATACCGGACACCCGGCTCGCCAGCTTCAGGTCCACATCCATACCGTTATGGGACAGCAGCACAACTGCATTCACTTTCTCCTGCTCACGGATCTCTTTCACCAGCGACTGTAACTCGGATTCCCGGATGCCAAAGCGCCAGTCCGGTATGAAATATGAGGGATTGGCTATCGGCGTATAGGGAAAGGCCTGCCCAATGACGGCTACGCGCTTACCACCGATTTCCCGAATCGAATAGGGCTTGAAAACCCGCCCGCTGGCTTCGTTGTAAGACTCTGCGCCCATAAACTGGGCCTCGTCCGACAGAAACACGTTCTGTGCGAGGAATTCGCCCTTGAATTGATTGATGTTCTTACGGATCTGGGCTTCGGGATAGGTGAATTCCCAGTGACCGGTCAGGAGATCGATACCCAGCCGGTTGCTGGCCTCGACCATATCTTCACCTTTAGTCCAGTATGCGGTACCAGAGCCTTGCCAGAGATCGCCGCCATCGAGTAGCAATGAATTGCCGGTGCCGGCCTGCTCCCTTAACTCATCAATCAGGGTTTTCAAATGAGCAAAGCCTCCCATTCGTCCGTACTCTTTGGCAGCTTCGGTGTAACTGATGTACGTGTAGGCATGGGAGCGCTCGGTGTTGACCGGTATCCCGAAGTGGTCGAGAAAATGGCTACCCACGAGATGGGGAACCTCACCTTTGTTGGGCCCTATTCCAAGATTGACATTGGGTTCGCGAAAATGGACAGGTAAAAGCTGGGCGTGAATATCGGTCAGGTGAAGCAGGCGTACATTGCCGTATTTGGGCGCGTCGTAGAGCCCATTACCGCTTTTCGCTAAAGCAAGCTTGGGGGCAAGGCCGGCAATAGCAGCCGCCTGCATGGCAATGAGAAAATCTCTGCGGGAAAACGACACTGCACTCTCCTCTCATTCTGATTACTGGCGTCAATCAGACCTCCCCGCGCCTTAATCGCGGGGCGCAAGGTCTCGACTACCCACCATAGAAACGGATTAGCCGCCGATGGCGATGTTCTTCCAGGCCTCCGCTTGTTTTTCCCGCTGGTCGACCGACTCTTGAGCCAGCTTCAGCGCTTCGGATGCCATGGCCTTGGCCTTGTCGTAATCGCCGCTCTCGGCAGCCGATTCGGCCTCTTCGAGCCGCGAAGACGTCGTGGTCCATTGAAAGTTTCCAGCATTTTTGTGAGCGCTTTCTGCTTCCGAGTAGATTTTCTGAAAATCCTCTTTGGCGCCTGCCTGGGCACTCAGGGGTGCCAGCAGGGAAAGCGACAGGCCGATCGTCAGTAATGATTTGCTCATTTCAATTCTCCCGTCTCGATTCCCGATTATGGCCGGGTACTCGGGCCAACCACTGGCAGGCCATTACTCATGTAGGTCAGGAAATACTCAAGATTTCGGTATTCCTCACTCTGGGGCGCAAATGGTTCGCCACGAACGTTCCGGTTACAGCCCGCAAATCGACGATGCAGTGTTCCCAGTTCACCCCATTTGGAACGATGAACCGGGAAGTTAGAGGGTTGCCCGAGGGCCGGTGACAGGAAATCGGCTCGGATCCATTTACCCGGATTCTGTACGTGGCAACTGGCGCAGGAAAAGTTCAACTGCCCTCTGCGACTGTAATAGAATTGCTTTCCATCCTCGTAGGCGGCCAGAGCGTCGGGATCATCAGAAACCTTGATATTGAACGGCTTGCCCTTTGAGGTAGTCGCCATGTAGGCAGAAATCGACGCAATGTCCCCCTTCTTGTATCTCAGGGGTTCCTCGCCGTTCGCTTCCCGGCACTGGTTGATGGCGAGTTCAAGCGTCATAACTTGCTTCTGGTCCTCGTCAAAGTACGGGTAGTTCTGGCGAATACCGATGCCCCCGTTCTCGAAACAGCTGGCGTAGGTCTTCCCATTGGCGAAGGGTGTTTCAAACATCTCCTGCCCTTCCGCAACAGCGAACTCGTAAGGAGGAAAATCCTGCAGAGATTCCCACTGCCCCCGGCGATCTTCATTCAGAGCATATTGGCCGTTGACGTATTCCTCGAAAGGTACTTCGGGGAACATCTGCTTGAAATATTCAACCGCTTGCTTCCGATCCTCCTCCGGCGTGGCGCCTGCCAGTGCCTGGGGCACCACCAGTGCAGCACCCAAAGCGACCAGAATGATCTTTGCTTTAAGCATGTCCAATCCTCCTCTACAGCGGCCCGAACCGTCGGGGTCCGGTCGCCGCAAACCTTTAGGCGACTGTCGCTGTTGTGGAATCACTCTCGCCTTGATTATCGATCCAGCTGATAGTCAGCTCGTCACCTTTCTCGGCTCCTTTGAACCGGCATTCCAGGAACGGGTCTTTGGATACGGCCGGTCCCCAGTTGGCAACAAAAACGTCCTTGCCATTGTGGGAAACCGTCAACATCTGGATAAAATGGGCCGGAATAACATTGCCCTCTGAGTCTTTCACAAAACCCGAATCCATCGGATGCTTGACCAGGGCTTTCAGGGAAGTCACTCCGCCACTTTCTACTGCGCGAACTCTGATACTGGATGCCATTTGCGTTTCTCCTGTCTTGCTAACGTTAGCCGCCACAGCCGCCAACGGTAACCTTCACATTCTGGGTGGCCTTGTATGCCTTGCCGTCCGATATCACCACCGCCACAACATCCGTGGTCTCGGCCATTTTCAGCCGGTTGGACACAAACGGCAGGGCCCCTTTGGGAATCTCGAACTCCGCCGCAAGGGCATTGGGGTTTTTCGCGACCAGCAAGGCAATGCCGGTAACATTGGGCAGCGAAGTTTCCACGGTTACCGGCACGACGGCGCCGTTCTGAGCGATGGTCGGCAGATCCATTGAGATCTTGTCAGATTCCGTTGCCTCCAATCCGTAGAGTTCGGCAATTGTTTCGTCCACGCCCGGAGTAGCAAAAGCTTTTTTAGGCCAATTTGACGCATCGGGCATCGCAGCCTTTGCACCCATTGGGACGAACCCGGATCCTAGTGCAATGCCGGCGAAGCCTGCACCGAGGACCCCTTTTAAGAAACCTCTTCGAGTTTGGTCTATCACGTCAATTCCTCCTCCGCATCTACAGCGTGTACAAATAGTCAATAACCCGATTGATCTCCTGTTTACTCAGGATCGCGTGCTCGCCGAAAGGCGGCATCACCGTCACAGGGTTAAACCGGGTCTCATCCCAAATGCGATTGAATAGCATGTCGCGGTCTGGAAAGCGGGCTTTCATGTTCCCAAGTTCCGGGCCAATCGTTCCGGTGAGTTTGCCATCATCCATCTTGTGGCAAGCCAGGCAGTTCCCGTCTTGTCGGCTGTAAGCCAGCTCCTTTCCTCGGTCAATGTCAGCCTGACTGGGTTCCGCCAGTGCCATCGGTGACACGCCCAATGCCAGCGTGCTTAAGCACGCGTAAACTAACCCTCTTCTCATCACTCAATCCTCCTCGGCATGTGATGGGGTCTGGCCCCTGTCAGCCTTTACTCTGTCAGCCCCTCATCGAGAGGGCCGGTCGTGCTTGGTGTCAGGTTTTTCCCCGCCGCCGAATCACTGACGGTGACGTCGTCCTTACAGTTCTTCATGCAGCGCTCGTTGCGGGTGTCCGGTCGTGGATCGTCCCAGGTAAAGCCATCATGGTTGGGCATTTTTACTTTCGGCAGGGTGTCCTTGTTAGCCACAAATTCACCTTCGACGATGTAATTCAGGTTCAGGACATAAGCTGTCAGGGCGTAGACCTGATCATCGGTCAGAGATTGGGGCGCGAAAAACGGCATGGTCCGGTGAATGTAATCCCAGAGCGTGCTGGCGTAGGGCCAGTAACTGCCCACCGTTTTCTCCGGGCGATCGTCGGCCAGAGAACCGTCGCCGCCTGCCAGTTTGGGATAGCGACCCATCCCCTCGCCGAAAGTGCCATGGCAGGACGAACAGTAGGTTTCATAGACCTTCATGCCCTCATCTACGGTGCCGCTACCTTCGGGGAGACCCTTGCCGTCGGGGCGTATATCAATGTCCCATCCGGCAATCTGAGCCTCCGAGGCGGTTTCGCCGTAGCCGTAGTGGCCTGATGATTCTGCGGTTGCCAGCAACGGCATCCCACCGAGCAGAACGCTATAACAAGCGCTTGCCAGAAATTTCGACGGTTTAGCCAAGCTGAACATTGTCGACACTCCCGTCCGGATTGATTTTCCAGGTCTGGATCGCGTTCTTGTGGTAGATCGAGTTAGTACCGCGAACCTCTTTGAGCTGGCCCAGTGTCGGCTGTACATAACCGGTTTCGTCGATAACCCTTGATTGAATCAGCGCGGAGCTGCCGTCCCAGTTCCACTCCAGCGCGAAACGGGTGAGAGATTTCGACATGACAGGCTCCTGGAGCCCTGCCTGCTGCCAGTTGCGACCGCCGTCGGTGGATACGTCCACCGCTTTGACCTTACCCCGGCCGCTCCATGCCAGGCCTTCGATCTGATAGATACCTTTTCCCCGAAGGGGCATTTCAGGGCATGGCGAGGTAATCACGGATTTGGCATCCATGACCCAGGTGAACCCCCGGGCGGTTCCATCGGCCAACAGGTCGGTGTATTTCGAGGTTTCTTCCCGCTGCATCCACGGTTTATCACCCACTTCAAGACGGCGTAACCATTTCACATGAGTGTTGCCCTCCCAGCCGGGAACCACCAGACGAACCGGATAACCCTGCTCGGGACGCAGCGCCTCGCCGTTCTGGGCGTAGGCAACAATGACGTCGTCCATCACTTTTTCCAACGGGATGCTGCGCGTCATGGCAGCGCCATCCGCACCCTCAGCAAGTACCCATTTTCCCTCGGGCTTGATACCCACTTCCTGCATCAGCGTGGATAGCCTGACACCTGTCCATTCGGCACAACTGACCATGCCATGCAGGAACTGTAACGAGTTGAGTTGGGGCCCCCGCCAATCCATGCCACCGTTGGCAGGACACTCGATAAAGTTGATCTGGGAAACACTGGGGAAGCGCTGCAGATCTTCCATTGAAAGAATGATCGGGCGCTCCACCAGACCATGAATCATCAGGCGGTGTTGCTGCGGATCAACCTCCGGGCGGCCTGCGTGATGCCGTTCAAAGAACAACCCGTTGGGTGTGATGATGCCCCTGAGGTGCTGAAGCGGAGAGAAGCTGACTGACGACGTCTTTTCCGCCGTAAGCCAAGGCACGTTCCGGCGAATCACCTCTTTTTCGAAAGGTGATGGCATTCCGTAAGGATCGGTTACAACACCAGCGCCCAGCGAACGGGTCCAGGCTGGAACTTCGGGTGGATACTGGGTTTCGGCAGCGCCGACTCTGGTAGAAAGGCCAGCAAACACACCACCAACCATGGCGCCGCCCGCTGTAAAAAGTCCATTTCGAAGGAATCTTCTACGCTCGCTTGAAGGTAAGCGGTCTGATTCTTCCAGAGCAATTCTGGAAACATCTTGCCTGAGCCGGCGAAGCTTGCCGAACATATCGTTTTCCTCCTTCGGTGCCTTCTTGTGAGGCAGTCGGCCGACAACCGATAAGTTCTCGAACTGGCAGTCTTGTTGTTTGCGTTATAAGGATATAATTAGGTTTAGTAGACAAAGGCGAAGGGTGCAAGCAACCTGAAAGGCGCACATTTGCCCAGTTTTTTCTGAAAAGAACTATATTGCATGCATTACAACTGGTTAAGCATGGGGAACAGAAACTCCCCAGGAGGTTAAAAAAATGACCAATACCAAAAATATGCTGAACGTGGTTTTAATCAGCCTGTCTGTCGCCCTGTTCATTGCTTCACAGATGGTGAGTGCTGCATCCGTTCCGAACTATCCGGATACCTCGGTGCCCTTCAGCGCGGAATCGGTAAACATCAAGAATATTTACTACTTCCAGGGGCAATCCGGCGTCCCTGACAAGCAAAATGAAGGGTTTACGGCGAACGCGGGATTTGTGGTGACGAACCAGGGGGTCGTGGTGTTTGATGCTCTGGGCACCCCGAGCCTTGGGGTTGCCATGTTGAAAGAAATTCGGAAAGTGACAAACAAACCTGTCACCCACGTGGTCGTGAGTCACTATCACGCTGACCACATTTATGGTCTTCAGGCATTCAAAGAACTGACAGATGCAAAGGTGATCGCCCAGGAAGACGCCAGTCGCTACGTCAACGGCGCTCAAGCGGCAGAGCGGCTGAAACAGAGACGACAGGCGCTCGCACCCTGGGTTAACGAAGAAACCCGCGTGGTCTCTCCCGACGTGACCTTCGAGGACGAAATGTTCCTGGAGTCAGGCGATGACCGGTTCAGCATTTACCACGCCGGGCCAGCACACGCTCCGGACGACAGCATGATGATGGTTGAACCCGCTGGCGTGTTGTTCTCCGGCGATATTATTCAGAATGGTCGGGTGCCGTTTCTGAACAGCCCGGAAGTAGACAGTGGTAAATGGATGCAGGCAATCGAGAAAGTAAAAAAGCTCGAACCGGTCGTTTTGATTCCCGGTCATGGCAGTGCTTCCGAAAACGCCATGGAGGCCCTGAACTTCACCTACGACTACCTGAAATTCGTACGGGAAAAGATGAAGTACGCAGTCGACAACTGGTTTCCCTTTGAAGACGCTTATCAGCAGACGGACTGGTCACGCTACAAGGGGCTTCCCGCTTTCGAGGCCTCTAACAAGGCCAATGCTTACCGGGTATATCTGGAGATGGAGCAGAGCGCGCTTGGCGCCCAGTGAGCCATCCTGCTTTTATGATTCAGGTCCTGCCGAACGAAATGCGACAGGCAAATCCTGGATGTTCGACCCCAGACGCTTCCCTGCGATACTGCGGTCGTGGCCCTGGTCAGCCGGCTCCCCTTCCAGGCTTTGCGTGGGCATTAACTTAACTGATTGCCAACAGGGAGACGCCGGATACGCTTCCCGGTAGCCGCGTAGATGGCATTGCAAAGTGCCGGCGCCACCGGCGGCAGACCGGGTTCGCCCACACCGCCCATGGCGCCGTCGGGATTATCAATCAGGTGCACCCTGACCACTTTCGGCGCGTCCGGCATTCGTGGGATCAAGTAGCTATCGAAGTTACTCTGCTGGGCAACGCCATCCTTGAAGCTGACCTCGCTTTGCAGCGCGATACCGATCCCCATCACGCAGGAGCCCTCCATTTGCGACCGGATTCGTTCCGGATTGGCCTGGGGCCCGCAGTCGAAGGCAATGTCCGCCCGGTGAATGGTCAATTCGCCCTTATCGTCGACTTCCACGTCAAAGACAATGGCGGTGTAGGACACAAAGCTGTGATGAAACGCCAGGCCAAGGCCGCGCCCCTTCACTGTCTTGCGCCCCCAGCCCGCCTCTTCAGTGGCGCGTTCAATTACCCGGCGCATCCGGCCCACATCGATCGGGTGCATGTCCGGATCTTCGCCGTAATTCCAGCCATCGCCGACGGTCAGGTTGTGAACCTCCCGGTCCGGCCCAAGCAGGTCCAGAACATAGTCCCGGTGGTCCTTGCCGGCTGCCACGGCCATTTCGTGGGCAAAACTCTGGATGGCCCAGGCGTGAGGCAAGTTGTAGACCGAACGGAACCAGCCAATACGCACGTGAGCCGGTGCGGGCGGGTTTTCCAGCCGGATAGAGGGAATACTGAAGGGCATGGTGTTGAAGCCCATGCCCAGCTCGAATCCCGCTTTATGCCTGGGATCCGGGGCAAACAGCGAGGCGATGCTGGGGGATAAAGTCCGGTGGCGCCAGCTGGTCGCCTTGCCGGCCTCGTCCAGGCCGGCTTCCAGATGATCGACAGAAACCGCATGAAAGTAGGCATGCTGGATATCGTCTTCCCGGGACCACTGCAGTTTGACCGGCTGCCCCTCGAACGCCTTCGCGACCCGGGCCGCCTCGATCACGAAGTCCGGTTTCGACTTACGCCCGAAGCCACCGCCCAGCAGGGTCTGATGAACGATGACGTTTTCCAGGTCCATCTCCAGCATTCCGGCAATGCCCTCGCGGGTCGCCCTCGGGTTCTGGACCGGTGCCCAGGCCTCGGCCTTGCCGTCTTTGATCCGCACCACTGCCACGGGTGGCTCCATGGGGGCCTGCGCCATATGGGGCATGTAATAAGTTGCTGACACCCGCTTGTCGGCAACTTTCAGGGCGGCCTCGACATCGCCGGACTGGCGGATAACCTTGCCGGGGTATTGCGCCGCCTTTTCCAGAGACTTCCGGTACGCTTCGGAAGTGTAGTCAGCATTGTCTCCGGCCGGAGCATTGTCCCACTCGATCTTCAGGGCCCTGCGGCCCTCCATGGCCGCCCACGTATTGGTGGCCACCACGGCAACACCACCGAGCGGACTGAAGGCTGCAGGCTGGCTGGCGCCCTCTATGCGAATGATCTTTTTAACGCCAGCCACTTTCAGCGCTTCCGTGTCATCGACACTTTTCACCTTGGCGCCATAGACCGGCGGGCGGGCCACCACCGCATAGAGGGTGCCTTCGAGATCCACATCGGCCCCAAAAATCGCTTTGCCAGTGACAATATCTTCACCATCAATGGCCTTGGGGTGGGCGGATGTCAGTTCACCGTTGATCAGCCCGGATTCTTTGCCAATAAAGCGCAGCTCACTGTCCGATTTCAGAACCAGCGCATCCCGACCAGGAACATCCAGCTCTCTCGCCGCTTTCGCGAGCTCACCGAAGCCGAGTTCCCGGCCCGACGCTGGATGCACTACCTTGTGGATCTCAGCCCGCACCTCGTGCACCGGCACATCCCACTGGTTGGCGGCGGCCTGCTCAAGCATCAGCCTGGCGGCGGCCGCAGCACGGCGCATGGGCTCATACCAGTGACGCATGCTGCGGGAGCCATCGGTATTCTGGTTGCCGTATTTGTCCTGGTCCGCATTCGCCTGTTCTGCCCGAACCTGGTCCCAGTTCGCGCCCAACTCGTCGGCCGCCACCATAACCAGACTTGTGCGGATACCCTGCCCCATTTCGGCACGGTTATTGACGATGGTGACCAGGCCGTCGGGATCGATATGGATAAACACATTCGGGCTATCCACCCAGCCACCGGGCATGGCGCCGGCACCAAACTGGGCCTTTTCATTGGCCAGCGCCAGATCCCAGCGGGCTGCCAGCAAGAGCGCTGAGCCGCCAGCCAGCCCCTTCAGAAGACCACGACGGCTAACGTTGGCGAGCAATAATGTATCGTCTGATCGGCTCATGAGCTGGCCTCCGTGTCTGCGGCCCGTTCAATGGCCGCCAGGATGCGATTGTAGGTACCACACCGACACAGGTTGCCCGCCATGGCGTCGACAATTTCCTGGGTTTCCGGTGCCGGGGTTTTCTTCAGCAAAGCCGTGGCGTTCATGATCTGGCCACCCTGGCAATAACCGCATTGCGCCACCCCCAAGTCGAGCCAGGCCTGCTGGACTTTCTGGCCAACGGGGTCGTCGGCCATGGCCTCAATAGTAGTAATCTCGCCTTTGGCGGCTGAGACCGGTGTGGAACAGGATCGTATCGCTACCCCGTTGAGGTGAACGGTGCAGGCACCGCACTGCGAGATACCGCATCCAAACTTGGTGCCTTTCATGCCAACAACATCCCGAATGGCCCAAAGCAGCGGCATACTGTCGGGAACATCCAGCTCGTGCTGTTGTCCGTTTATGGTCAGGTTTATCATTGATCTCTCCCATCATTCTGATGTCGGGCAGGCTGGAGCTGTCGTCAGTCAAATTCTGAAGTTTAGTAACAATGAGGGCTTGTCGCCAGCTCACGATATTTCCTCTTAGCAACTTCATCATTCGCCCACGAGGTTGATCTGAAGATTGTTGGTCCGGTCAGTGATGATGGCTGCATGCGACCTCTCCAGATTGACTGCCCGGCTCTCTACGTCCTAGGCTTACATACATTACAGAAATGTGAAAACGTCATATACGGAATCGAAATCCTGCCATATTGATGGTGTCGCGCCCTGATTGCGCGAAGCCAAACCCATGCCAAAATAGGGGGAGGGGTCAGCCAGTGAACTACCGCCAACTCGTCCTCGCCGGAATACTCGGACTTCTGGCTTTTGCACTCTGGGCTAGCCCCGAGTTCAAACAGATTGCCGCCGGGGTTGCGATTTTCCTGTTTGGCATGCTCTCGCTCGAGAACGGGTTCCGCCAATTCACCGGCGGATTTCTGGAAAGGGTTCTGCGTCGAACAACGGACACGATTCCGAAGAGTCTCGGTTTCGGCATCGTCAGCACCGCTATCATGCAATCCAGCTCCCTGGTATCGGTCATCACGATATCGTTCCTGAGTGCAGGCCTGCTTCCCCTGATCACCGGCATCGGCATCATTTTCGGAGCCAACCTGGGCACCACAACCGGCGCGTGGCTATTCGCCACCATCGGCATGAAGATGAGCCTCTCGGCCTTTGCGTTGCCGATGCTGGTCTTCGGCGTGGTGCTGAATTTCCAGGGATCCCGCGCACTGAAAGCCGTTGGCGCGGTTCTGGCCGGCCTGGGGTTTCTGTTTCTCGGCATCGAATTCATGAAGGCGGGATTCGAGAGCTACCAGTCGGCGGTCGATCTGCGCCAATATGCCATGACGGGCGTAACCGGACTGCTCGTTTATACGGCGCTCGGAATTCTGGCGACGGTCGTCATGCAGTCGAGCCACGCAACGCTTGCCCTCACCCTGGCCGGCCTGGCCACTGGCCAGATAACCTACGAGAACGCTCTGGCCCTGGCGATCGGTGCCAATATCGGCACGACGGTGACCGCGCTGATCGGCGGTCTCGGCGCGAATATCGCCGGCAAGCGCCTGGCAGGCGCCCACCTCCTGTTCAATATGGCGACGGCGGCAATCGCCTTGATGCTGATCGAGCCCCTGCGCTGGTCCGTCGACGGTCTGTCGGCGCTCATGTCGATTGCCGACGATGATTATACGATCAAGCTCGCCCTGTTCCACACCCTGTTTAACTGCCTGGGTGTCGCCGTGATGTTGCCACTGATATCGAGGATGGCGAGCGCACTGGAGCGCTGGTTGCCAGAGCGAGCGGAAGAGGCTGCGGCGCAGCCCAAGTACCTGAACCCCGCTGCGATGGACTCCCCCGATAGCGCAAACGCAGCGGTCCGCCGGGAGGTCTGGCACCTGTTTGACCAGGCCTTCGTCATCCTCGCCCATGGTCTCCACCTGCACCGTGAACAGATCCGCGACTGCGATGACCTGGAAGCAGCGATCAACAATAACCGAGAGCGCATCGACATCGACATCGACCTGGTCTACCGGCAGCAGGTCAAGCACCTTTATAATGCCATCCTCGATTTCATTTCCGGGCGAATGACGCGTATGTCGTCGGCCAGTTCCACCGAATCACTCTACCGTCTGCAGCACGCCGCCGCCGAAATGGTGGAAGCCATCAAGCACGTAAAACACTTGCGCAAGAATCTCACTATCTACATGGTTGCGAATAACGCCGCTATCCGTAGGGAGTACAATGATCTCCGGCTGCGGGTCGCGATGGTGCTCCGCGAAACCTATCAATTCTACGAGGGCAAATTTGACGACGCCAGCGCGGCAATACTTGAACTCGACGAGATCGCTGTACGTGCCCGAGTGGACCGCGAATCCATGGTTGGGCGCGTTACGAAACTCCTTGGCGCAAAGCGGATCGATTCTGCAATGGCCACATCCCTGCTCAACGATGCCGCCTATGCCAGCGAGACAGTGGATGCTATTCTTTCAGGGATTCGCGCGCTCCTTACAGCCACGGATGTGGAAGCCGCCCGGACCGCGGAGGCACTGTCGGTGAGCGATGAGGGCCAGGCAGAGATCACCGCCTGACGCGTCACGGCCGACTAACCTTCGAACACGGCGGAGTGGGACAATGGGTTTAAAAGACTTGGTGGCGAAGCTCGACGATGCGCTGCGCAAACACGACAACGGCAAGTCCCTCAAGCACAAGGAACTGAAGCGGCTCGAACAGGCGCTGAAAAAAAAACAAGTAAAATACCGCAAACGGCTGGATTCCGGCTCGTCAGAGGAAACACCCGCTCAGACCGAGGTTCGCCTGCGCGTGGTCGAGGCGCAACTCGCTAAGCTGCGCGAGCTCAGGGAAGAAGCATCCCTCTGATGGTATAGAACAGTACCGCCGCTAGCAGTCCCGATGCCGGCACAGTAATCAACCATGCAGCCACGATCTTGAACAACGCCGATCGCTTGACAAGCTCCTCGCGATACACCTTTTTCAGGCCCTTGCGGTCTCTTTTCGAGATCGGCGAGGTGCTGGTGCCATCTTTTTGCCTTTTGAGATTCCCGAGGATTTCCCCCTTCCCCTCGAACGAGGCCTCATCGAACTCCTTCAGCAGACGCTCTACTTCTGCCCGGCTTTCTCCGGCATGGTGCGCCTTGATCTCGTCCATCTTCTGGCGATAGGTGGTTTTGAGATGCTCGCGCAGAAAGCCGACTCCGAACACACCCCCTATGGCAATGTGGGTCGAGCTCACGGGGAGGCCCAGCTGGCTTGCGATAATAACGGTAACCGCCGCGGCCATGGCCACACAGAAGGCACGCATGCGGTCGAAAAAATAAGCGGGAAGGTGAACAGGCTATCGACGCCGGCTTTACTGTTTTCCATCTCGGCCGAACGACGGGCAATAAGCCATTTTGTAAGCCACCACACGCTGGCGCCAACGATCGCGCCAAATCCGACGGCAGGCAATAACCCAACACCGGCGATATCACCCAGCTTGCGGCGATCTGGCCAAACTGGTTCCAATCCACTATGTCCGCGCCACCAGCCGCTATACCCGCGCCCATAACACCGCCGACGATTGAGTGGGTCGTGGAGACGGGCGCTCCGACGTATGTGGCCGTATTCAACCAGAGCGCTGCGGCAAGCAGTGCCGCCATCGTGTCGATATAATCGTCGATCTCCTCACCAAGATAGACCGGACCGCGGGGTATGCCAAACTGGATATTAAGCTTACCGGCCAGCACGAATGGCGTCGGCGATTTTTTCAGCAATCATAATCGTCGGCGCGTTGGTATTTCCGCCCACCAGTGTAGGCATCACCGATGCGTCCACCACACGCAGCCCTTCGAGCCCCCTTACCTTCAAGTCCGGGTCAACCACGGCCAGATCGTCTACCCCCATCTTGCAGGTGCCCACCGGGTGATAGATGGTATCGGCCCTGGCGCGGATATGCCGGGTCCATTCTTCATCGCTCATGTCGTCGTGAATGCCAAACATTTCTGACTGCCGATAGGGAGTCAGCGCCGGTGCTTCCAGGATATCCCGGGTTATTTTCGCACCCTTGATGGTTAACTCCAGGTCTCGCTGATCAGACAGGTAATTCGGGTCGATGGCGGGCTCAGCCATGGGGTCAGCGCTTTTAAGAAAAACGCGACCGCGGGATTTTGGTCGCAGGTTGCAGACGTGGCAGCTGAAGCCATGCCCCCAATGCAACTTACGGGCATGATCTTCCACAATAGAGACCACGAAATGGAGTTGCAGATCCGGTGTATCCAAGGCGGGGTCAGACTTCAAAAACGCCGCACCCTCGGCAAACGGCGACGCCACCATACCGGTGCCATCCTTTCGCCATTGCAGGGAGTGGCGAAGCATGTTCTTCATCCCCGCAAGGCTGAAACCAAAGTTATCCGTATCGTCAGTTTTGTAGGCCAGGATGAAATCCAGATGATCCTGCAGGTTCTGCCCAACGCCCGGCAACTCGTGAACCATGGGGATGCCGTGTGGCGTGATATCTTCCGGACGGCCCACACCGGACAGTTGCAGCAACTGAGGCGACCCAAAGGCACCAGCGGCAAGAATGACTTCATGACGGGCCGAGACGCTGATCGTTTGACCTTTCAGGCGATATTCAACGCCCACGGCGCGCTTACCATCAAAGACAATTCGGGTAGCACGTGCGCCAGTCACAACCTTCAGGTTGTTGCGTTGCTCCATGATCGGGTGCAAATACGCAGCGGCCGCTGAGCAGCGTTCACCATTGCGCTCTTTGTCATGGTACTGGGTGACCTCGTAAAGGCCAACACCCTCATTATCACCCTCGTTAAAGTCGTCGGTTGTTGGATAGCCACGCTCTGTAGCAGCCTCAACGAAGGCTTCCGACAGGGGCCTCGGCGATCTCTGTTTACAGACATGCAGCGGGCCATCTGCTCCGTGGCTGTCATTGCCACCGTTCTCATGACACTCGGCTTTGCGGAAATACGGCAACACCTCGTCCCAGCCCCAACCCTGACACCCGAGCTCCGCCCAGCCATCATAATCTGCCCTGTGGCCGCGCACATAGAGCATGGCGTTGATCAAACTGGAACCGCCCAGCCCGCGACCTCTGGGCTGAAATCCCCGTCGACCACCCAGTTCAGATTGCTTTTCAGTACCAAAAGCCCAATTATTGATTTTTCCGTGGCCAGGCATCAGTGCCACCACACCGGCCGGAGCACGGATCAGAATATGATCGCCCTTACCGCCCGCCTCAAGCAGACAGACGCTGACGTCCGGGTCTTCGCTTAATCGCGCGGCCATAACGGCACCGGCAGACCCGCCACCGACAATTACGTAATCAAAAATCATAGATTTCTCTTTAGTGATTATTGTTTTGATTGAATGAAGTCACACCGTCAATGAACATTCAGCACCTGTCGTCAAAGCACCATCTCACCTCGATCTACCAATCCAAGTTCAAGCCCGACGGTGTAAAAACTGGTGACGGAAAACTCATTGATGTCAGCAGACGTGTGCACAACCGTAATACCACTGCATAGGTGCGAACACGCTGCCTTGGTAACTTCCTGCAACAGCGCGAAATCACGAAAGTAGTCTTTTAATGGGGTTTTGCCTAAGGCTTTACGTTTCTTGTTTTTCGTGTCGATGTAATAGTCGATTGTCTCTTCGAGACTTTTCATTAAACCCGGCCGGCTGTCGTTTAACACATCGGCTAGCTGGGAATACTTAACCTCCAGTATCACGTTGTCTCGGTCGGCATTGGGCAAATGATAATCGGCGATCTCCTCATCAAGATAGACGAGACCGCGGGGTATACCAAACTGGGCAGCGACCCGAGGTGTAATTGCCGAGATACCGCGCGCTTCCAGCGGATCGCCTTGCGTAACGATGAGCTTTGGCTTTTGTACCGGCTTTTGACCCCAGAACGACATGAGTCGTTCTGAAACCCGAGATGCCACAACAGCGGGATCCCGTGGGTCATAACTACCCATGCCCTCAATCACAACAGGGTGATACGCGCCAAGCAGTAACCGTAAACTGTCTGTCATCTTTGCCCTCTAAGATGATCTAAAGGCCGCTCGACAACCGTAACAAACTTTAATTTGATGAAGTCAGCGATCCTATTTATAAAGACTATCGAAGTCGAATCTGTTCTTCAAAAAAACAGTACGAGAGGTACGAAAATGAGCATCCGACAGTTCTCAGGTCGTATTTTTTTCAACGACAGAGCCATTAATCTGAAGATTGGTGGTCCGGTCAGTGATGATGGACAACAAACAGTCATTGCCATGGATGAGTCGACACACAGTATCCGCATAATCAGGTGCGACGTGGAGTCTATTGACTTCCAACAGCTCGCCCAAATCATCCGGGATCAATTCACGCCGGCTGAGACTCCGCCGCTTCCCGCCAAAAAGCGCCCCTCAACTCTTCACCATTGACGCTGGCGGGTATTCTTAAGACGTCCGTGGAGACGGAGCAGAACCCTTCTGATTTTCTCGCTCTAGTATGAACACTCTAATTTGTCGCCGTACTATATACCCATGGTTTCAAGTTCAAGGGATTCGCGTCGACAAACTCGCTTGGTGAATCCTTCGTCAATCAGTGCGATCACTAGCAATCAGGAGATTCAACATGGGTAAACTCAAAACTTATCAGCAGCAGATTCAGGAAATCGTCGAGAAAGGCATCAATGCCGCAGAAGAGCAGCAGAAGAAGCTCTCTGCCAAGCCTTTCGAGTACGCTGAAAAACTGGAATCTGGCGCTCGTGAATACAGTGTCAATTCGTTGCGCTCACGCTACTTCGGTTACAGTGAAACACTGTTCGAGCAGCTTCGCAGCCTGAATCTGCGCATGGGCGGCTATGCTTCCGACATCGTGTCAAAGCTTGAGAAAGAAGCAACTGAAAGCGCCGATGAGGCCGCTGAAGTTGTAGCTGACGCCGCTGATGACGTAACCAGCGTGGCGCAGTCTTCCAAGCACAAAGCGAAGAAAGCCGCTGCTTCTGCCTAATAGCAGAACGGTTGAATTAAAAAAGGTCGCCTGATGGCGACCTTTTTTGTGCCCGGGAATCGGCAAAGTCTATGGGGGGGGGTTAACGCAACCTTGGTAATGCTCTAAGCTTACTGTTAACAACCGGTTGTTCTGTATGTAATAACTGGCGATAGTCCAAATGTAGTTGGTGGTGTGTAAGTCAAATAACAATTCGTTTTCGTGATATTAATATTATTGTTAGTTGGTCCACTGAACCCAGCCAAGGCCGAACGAGTTACGTGCAAGGCTGTTCCCACCGCACCACCTACATGTCCATAAGCCCAGTCGTTTCCAAGTTCTACAGCATTCGCTATCCCATCTGCAAAGCGATCACCCCTGGGGTAACCGAATACTGTTCGAGTGTCATCAGTGCCATCGCCATCCAGGTCTACCGTCGCGTTAGCTTCAGCCTGGACATTTTGGATAACTGCTTTTGCATAGACAAGCCTGGCGCCTCCTAACATTGCACGCCCTAAACCCTCGAGCACAGCCTCGTTGGCTTCGGAGCTTAAATCACTGAAGCGAGGAGCTGCAAATGCAGCCAGTATTCCTAAAATAACAATTACCATGATTAGCTCAATCAGGGTAAAGCCGCCCTCTGATCCTTGCTTTGTCCTCACATCGTTCGCCCGTACTTCATACCAAGATATGCGAAATAGCCTGCCACCAGTAATACTGCAGTTGCAACTAAAAAGTTCTACGCGACAATATCCACCAACCGTGAGTGAGGTGTTCGCGCAGGATGCGGGCAGCCCATTGGTGGACTCAGGGCAGAACCCTTCTGATTTTTTTTTGCACTCTAGTATGAACACTCTAATTTTTCACCGTACAGTGTCTTCATAGTTTGAGGTTCAACGGATTCCCGTCGACAAACTCGCTTGGTGAATCCTTCTTCAATCAGAGCGATCACTAGCAATCAGGAGATTCAATATGGGTAAACTTAAAACATATCAGCAGCAGATTCAGGAAATCGTCGAGAAAGGCATCAATGCCGCAGAAGAGCAGCAGAAGAAGCTATCTGCCAAGCCTTTCGAGTACGCTGAAAAACTGGAATCTGGCGCTCGTGAATACAGTGTCAATTCATTGCGCTCACGCTACTTCGGTTACAGTGAAACACTGTTCGAGCAGCTTCGCAGCCTGAATCTGCGTATGGGTGGCTATGCGGCCGACATCGTGTCAAAGCTTGAGAAAGAAGTAACTGAAAGCGCCGATGAGGCCGCTGAAGTTGTAGCTGACGCCGCTGATGACGTAACCAGCGTGGCGCAGTCTACCAAGCACAAAGCGAAGAAAACCGCTGCTTCTGCCTAATAGCAGACAGTGTGAAGTAAAAAGGTCGCCTTTTGGCGACCTTTTTTGTGTCGATCCAGAATGTCACTTCAGCTCGATACCACCAAGCAGCAACACCACTCCGAAAACGTACAGCACCATAATGACCGCGCTTTCCGTACCGATCCGCCCGATACCATGGCGCTCACGACGGATCAGCCCCATCATCAGTACGCCTGACATCAGCAATGTGAGAGCCGCCCAGAATTTTGAATCCTCCGGCATCGCGTGGTAGATCGACCCCTCCTGGTAGGCAATATCCGACGCCGCAGTGAACAGAGTGTCGAAGGCATTGCCGCCAATGATACCGCTCACCGCCAGGGTGAGTGCGCCACGGCGAACCGCAGCAACCGACGTCACCAGTTCGGGAATCGAGGTGCTGACGGCCGTAAGCAACACACCGACCACGGTCTGCGTCAGATTCGTCCTGTTGGCAATCACCGTGGCCGCCGGCTCCAGCGCCCAGCCTGCGATACCCAGAACGGCCATCAACAACAGAAACTCAACCCACAAGCGAGACATCGGAGGCATCGCCGCCACGTTATCGGGCTTGTCTTCGCGGGTTTCCCGGGTGACGGACGGCAGCCACATGGGCGATTCCGAGGCCGCGCGCACCAGATAAAGGCCGTAGAAATAGGCGGTAAATAGCACCGGCGTCACCGGATGAACCCCACCGACAGTCACGTCTGGCAGGTATGGCGCGAACAGGATCAATGCCAGCAGGCAGATCAGCAGCCCGTTCTGCATCATATTCGGGACCGACGCCGCGGCATGTTCCAGGTTGGCCTTGCGGTAAACCATGTCGGCAACCGCCAGGAAAAACGTCTGCACGGCAATACCGCCCAGCGCATTGCTGACCGCCAGTTCGGCATGGCCATTCCATGCTGCAGTTACCGAGAGAACCGAGCCGCCCAGTGAGGTAGCTGCGCCCAGCAGCACGGCACCCGCGGCCGCCTCGCCAATGCCGGTGCGGTCAGCCAACTGGTCGACCACCCGGGTGATGCGTGTTCCGGCAATCGCAATGATGGCAGCACATACCAGAAAAACCAGGCCGCCGTGCAGCAGCGTCCAGCTTTCCGTCGGTGGGATTGACACGTTAAAAAAGCTCCTTGCCAGTTGAGTCTGAATAGACGATACACTCAACGGTATACATCAGCACCAAATCGGCGACAACTCCGTCGGCGACCATAACTGTTAATGAGGTTCCTCAACGCGGGGTCAGCCTCTTCCCGGAAGCAAGCTTGGCAATCCGCTTAAAACCACTTTGCAAAATATACCAAAATAGATATAATTTTTATGAGCCCGCAACCAAAAAAATTAATGTGGATTGGGTCAACCAAAAAAGATCTGGTGGCCATGCCTGATGATGTGCGAGACGTATTCGGCTTTGCCCTCCATCTAGCGCAGATCGGGAAAAAACATGACAAGGCCAAGCCTCTGAAGGGGTTTGGCGGGGCAGGAGTTCTGGAAGTGGTGGAGCGTGACAATGACGGCACATATCGGGCCGTTTATACCGTGAAATACGGTGATGCGGTTTATGTCCTGCACTGTTTCCAGAAAAAATCATCAAAAGGCATCGCTACACCAAAGCCAGAGATGAACATTATCAATGAGCGCCTGAAAGCGGCGAAAGAACACGCCGAGGGAGGTGGAAAGTGACCATGATTGAAGAAGGAAGCACCAACGTCTATGAAGACCTGGGCTTTACCAATGCGGATGAAATGCTGGTAAAAGCGCAACTGGCAACACAAATTCGCAACATTATTAGCGCTAACCAATGGACGCAGACAGATGCCTGCAAGATTCTGGATCTGAGCCAGCCGAAGCTTTCCAATCTGCTAAATGGCAAGTTTCGTGGCATCAGTGAAACAAAAATGCTGGACTGTCTCACCCGTCTGGGCCGAGACGTACAGATCGTTATCGGTTCTGACCGACATGCGACAACACCAGGACATGTTTCTGTGGTTACGGCTTAATACCAGGTCAGGGATTATCACTGCATCAAGACTATAGTGTTTGCGTTTTCGGTTGACGTCCCGGCCACCTTCGGATTGAACTTGTAAGAAATCCTTACAAGTTTCCGCCTCTGTGAGTTCACCCTCAGCAAAGATGTTCTTAAGGTGCATGATGACGTTCCGCGGTTTGACATCGAACAGCACCCCCATCTGTGCCTGTGTCAACCAAAGCGTTTCCTTATCGGCGTCCAGCCGCACTTCCACTGCTTTGTCAGCGTTTTCGTAGATGATAATGGGGCTTTGATTCTTTCCGCTCATGCAATGGCCTCCCTGGCCTCGTTTTCCATATTTTCTGCGGCTGGCCAACATGATAATGCGAGTTACAATACCCTTCTCAGAAAGCACTCCCTGTCGTCCAGTCAGGCACCTGATGGCGTGACGATGTGGTGGGATCGGAGCCGGGATAGAACATGGCCGCCAGGCGGCCATCGTCCAGATCCTCTGGCAACGGCCAGATAATCTCTAAGGCATCGGCCC